>Ga0207422_1002352_pt1 | contig 25596 bp, 19 predicted proteins | sample MarCyaLeptolynsp_FD_187757 | JGI IMG/M metagenome (GOLD analysis project Ga0207422, IMG submission 187757) | Marine cyanobacterial communities from Panama - species 1 Leptolyngbya sp. (SPAdes) | ecosystem: Environmental > Aquatic > Marine > Unclassified | place: Panama: Panama City | collected... | reverse complement strand
CCTTGTCCAGCAGGCCGTCGCGGCCGAGCCCACGCCGTACCGCTCGATCGTGGCCGATTGGGACGCCGAACCGGACTAACGCCGACCACAAGATGTTGGGGCTACCTGAGTCAAGTGGATACCCCACTAGTCAGGATTAGAGATCCAAATCTGGCCCATGTGGTAAGACGCGGCAGCGACGAGTGATATACCGAGCCAATCGACCGCATCCGCGGTTGATGAATCCGTCACGAGAAGATCGAACACGCGGAACGCACCAAGCGCCACGGCAACCGCGAGGCCAGCCGTCAGCCAACGGATCACAGACTTTGGGAATCTTGCACCAGTCTCGGGGCCAATCATGCAGCCACGATAGTAGTCGATTCGCTGCAAGGGTCGACAAGCAAGACACTACGCTCAACGAGTTTTCCGAATTCGCGTTGCGCACTGCCGAGCGGTCAATACGTCTATACGACAGCCGCGCGTTTTTGCCCGCGCCCTTTCGCAGAGGGGACCCGTCCGAGTGGGGACGGTCTCCGACGGGCCCAGCCGCTCCATCCGAAGGCGTAAGGGTTCGGCAGCATCCCAATCCACGCTAGAGAGGTTCGGGCTCGGAGTAAAGGGCGGTCTACGCCCCGCGCAACTCCACCACCTTCGCCGCCGGTTTGCCCTCTACGATGGCGGAGAGCAGCCGGTCCCACGTGTCGAGCGCCGCGCGCTTCTCCGCGTCGTAGCGGTGGCGATCGTAGACGCGCGTCACGCCCGGCTCGGCATGATTGAATGCGCGGCCAATCACGAACCGCTGCACGCCCGCCGCCATCATGCTCCGACAACCTGGGACAGGCTCACGAGCCTGTCCTTAGCATGGTCGATCGCCCAATCATCACTGCCCGATGATGCTAGTATTCGGGCGCGCTGGTCGGCCTCAACGGCCGCCGCAAAACGAAAAGAATGTCCAACGCCATGAGACTCCTGCGCCTGCGAGAGACGTGGGGCCGCCCGCTCCTTCTCGCGATTCTGACTGCTGCCGCCCTAAACTCGTTGGCCGCGCAAAGCCTCCCGACGATTTCAGCGAACGACAACCGCACGCCCGCGGGCGAGTTGCGTGACGGCGTGCTCTACCTGGAACTCGAGCTCAGCAAGGGAATCTGGTATCCGGAGTCTGAAGACGGTGAGGCCATCCCCTCCTATGCCTTCCGCGAGCGGGGCAAGCCGCTGCAGGTTCCGGCTCCCACCATCCGGGTTCCCCAAGGCACGACCATCGATATCTCACTGCGCAGCGCCTTGAAAGTGCCGGCCACCCTGCACGGCCTGCATCAACGGCCCGGCGACGCCGAGGACGTGCTGACCCTCCAGCCCGGCGAGACCGAGCGTATCCGATTCGAAGCCGGGGCGCCGGGCACGTATCTGTACTGGGGACGGACCCCGGACGGCGAACGCGGGAACCGGCGCGTCGTGGACGCCCTGCTCGGCGGCGCATTCGTTGTCGACGCCCCCGGCGTCGATCCCACTAAGGACCGCATCTTCGTCCTGGAGCGCTGGAACGGCCCGACACGGACGGCGATCAACGGCAAATCATGGCCGTACACCGAGCGGCTCGAAGCCGAAGTCGGCCAGGAGGTCACCTGGAAGATCGTCAACGCCTCGGACCTCAGCCATCCGATGCACCTGCACGGCTTCCACTTCTGGCTCGATGCGCAGGGCGACGGGGAGAGCTACCGGGTCTTCGAAGGCGACGAGAGACGCGAGGAATTTACGCACTCGGTCGAAATCATGGAGACCTTTGAGATCACCTGGCTGCCGAAGGAGCCCGGACGCTGGCTCTACCACTGTCATCGCATGCCCCACATGCGCCTGCCCGTCCCGTTGGACCCCGCGGACGCCGATCTGCCGGAGCGCAATCCCGATCACGAACACATGCATGCGGTCGACTCGGGCTACGCCGGCATGGGCGGCATGATCCTGGGAATCACCGTGCGCGGCCATTCCGAGTTCGACACCGTCAACGGCTGGAAGCCCGGCCGACGCCTGGAGATGAACGTCGGCAATCGCAATGGCGACGCGAATCTTTATGAAATTGCCCTGAAGAATCTGGACTCGCACCAGCCGCCGGCGCTGAGCACCGGCCTGACCGGTCCGTTGCTGGTGGTGACCGAGGGAGAGAATACCGAGATCACCGTCAAGAACACTTCACAGAAACCCACCAGCATCCATTGGCATGGGCTGGAAATCGAGAGCTACTACGACGGAGTCCCCTGGTGGAGCGGCATCGGCGAGAAGCGGGCGCCGGCGGTGGAGCCCGGCCACGAGTTCCTGGTGAAGATGATTCCGCAGCGCGCCGGATCGTACCTGTATCACACGCATTGGCATGACGAGGCGCAGCTCACTGGCGGCGTGCAGGGACCGATGATCGTGCTGCCCCCGGGGGAAGAGTATGACCCGGAGACCGACAAGCCGTTCTTGATGAGCATCTCGCCCAGCGAGCCCTTCGGCGCCGGAATGCTCCTGATGAACGGGACGCCGCAGCCGCAGGCGATGCGATTGAAAGCCGGGAAGACATACCGTCTCCGCTTCATGAACATCACGTCCTCGACGGACGACCTGCACGTGGGTCTGTTCGGCTCGACGGGCCCGGCCCGCTGGACCATGACGGCGAAGGACGCTGCGGAGCCCAACCGCGAGGGACTTGGCGAGGCCATCCAACACGTCGCCGTGGGCGAGACCTTCGACTTCGAGTACCGCCCGACGAACGGGGGCGAACTCCGGCTGGAGGGCTGGTCGGAGGGAAACCGCCGCCGCGTCGTACAGCCGCTGATTGTTGAGGAGTAGGGGCCGTCTCCGCCGGAGGGAAGCAGTGAAGAACAATGGTAGGCGCGGCAGGACTCGAACCTGCGACCGTCTGCTTAGAAGGCAGATGCTCTATCCACCTGAGCTACGCGCCCGCTCGCCTTCACCGGCATCTCCATTGTAAACCCGCTTTCTAGCGCGGCTCGGCCTCAGACGTCGAACGGCACGTCGTCGTCGCCGCCGGCCGGGGCGCCGCCCACGTCGTCGGCCAGGTTCTCAAACCGCGTGTAGCGGTTGATGAACGCCAGATTGACCCGCCCGGTCGGGCCGTTACGCTGTTTGGCGATGATCAGCTCGGCGCGTCCCTGCAAATCCTCGCGGTCCGGCTTGTAAACCTCTTCACGAAAGATGAACATCACGCGGTCGGCGTCCTGCTCAATCGAACCCGATTCGCGCAGGTCAGCCAGGATCGGGCGGTGGTCGCCCTGGCGCTGCTCGGGCGCTCGACTGAGCTGTGACAGCGCCATCACCGGCACGTCCAAATCCTTCGCCAGCAGCTTCAAGCCGCGTGAGATCTGCGAAATTTCCTGTACGCGGCTCTCGACCCGGCCCTTCGACGCCATCAGCTGCAGATAGTCGATCACCACGAAGGCCAGCCCGTGCTCGGAGCGCAGCCGGCGGCACTTGGCGGAAATATCGGAGATCGACGAATCCGCCGAGTCGTCGATGAACAGCTTCGAGTTGACGATGCTGTGCAGCGACGCTCGCAGCCGGCGCTTCTCGTCTTCGTTGAGGTAGCCGCCGCGGAAGCGATGCTGATCGACTCGCGCATCGGCGCACAGGATACGCGTCAGCAGCGACTCCTTCGACATTTCGAGCGAGAACATCGCCACGGTCTTAGGCGGATCATCCGGCCCGTTGTCCGAGGCCACGTGCTGCGCGATGTTGAGCGCCAGCGACGTCTTGCCCATTGCGGGACGAGCCGCCAGGATGATCAACTCGCCGCCGTGCATGCCCGTCGTCATCTCTTCGAGCTTCAGGTACGGCGAGCCCAACCCCTTTTGCCGCCGCGACGGATCCAGAAACGCCTGGATGCCCCCCGGAACGCTCTCCACCACCTCGCGCGGCGAGGACAAACCCGAGCGCAACTGCGCATCGCCCACCTTCATCACCGTCGACTCGGCGGCGGCGAGGATGTCGTCGACCTCCTCGGAGCTTTCGATGCACTGCGAAATGATGTTCTGCGAGGTGTGGATCAGCTGCCGCAGCAGCGACTTGTCCTTGACGATCTTGACGTAGCTGTCGATCGAGGTCAGCCGCGGCAGCCCATCGTTGAGCGAGGCGATGTAGGCGATGCCGTCGACCGACTCGAGCTGCCCGTGCTTGTCGAGTTCCTCCACCAGCGTGAGGTACTCGATGCGCTCGGGCTTGTCGGCCAAGTCCTTCATGCGCAGGAAGATGCGCTTGTGCTTCTCGAGGATGAAGTCCTCGGCGTCGAGCGCGGCGTCAACCTGCGGAAACAGGCTGTCGTCCAGCAGAACGCTGCCGAGCACGAACTGCTCGGCTTCGACGTTGGCGGGCAGTCCTTTGTCCAGTACAGAGCTAGCGGATGCGGTACTCATCAGTCGGCGATTCTCAAACTCTGAAAGTACCCTTGATCGGGTCTGTCACGACACACTTTTTTAAGCGACCTGATTCCCGGTCGTTACGCTGTTGAAACCACAAGCCTAGGTTTTCCACAGGCTTAGCTCTAGTTGACAGTACAACTCTTTTGTTTTCAATATTTTATATCCTGTGGAAAACTTGTGGAAAACGCATCGAACCCGCGGTGCAAAAAGAAGTTCCCTAGGATCAATCACTTAGAGCCCGTCCAAACATTGGCGCCGCAGCCATGTTCCGCCCATGGAGATCAAGAGGCGAAGACAACTGTGTGTTAGAGTCATGTTTTCAGGACCTTAGGATTCTATCATGACGGCTGCGATCATGGCTTTGGCGGCCATCGCGATCTTGCTGATCGCTCTTCTGGGCCAGCAGATGCGGCTGCGGGTCGAGTTGGCGGACCGCCTCAGCGAGCTCCGCGAGGGAGTCGAGCGGCGTCAGGCCGATGGGGCGGCGCAGTTCGAGCAGCGTCTGCGCGGCGACCTTGCGCGTCAGGCCGAGGAGTTTTCTCGCGGGCTCGAACTGCTGACGCGTTCCGTCGACCACCGCTTGAGCGACATCAGCGGGCGGGTTGAACAGCGCGTCAGCGAGGGCTTCGCCGGAGCGCAGCAGACCTTCACCGCCGTCCACGATCGTCTGGCCATGGTCGATGACGCGCGCCAGAAGATCGCTGAGCTCACCACCAATGTTGTGAGTCTCGAGCGCCTGCTCGCCGACCGCACCGCACGCGGCGCCCTGGGTGAGGCGCAGTTGCATACCTTGGTCGCCAACGTCCTGCCGGAATCGGCTTACCGGCTGCAACATTCGTTGGGCAACGGTCGCCGCGCCGACTGCATGCTCTTTCTGCCGCCGCCGAGCGGGCCGCTGGCAATCGACGCCAAGTTTCCGCTCGAAAACTATCGCCGCAAGGTCGACGCGGAATTGCCCGAGAACGAGCGCCTCGAGGCGGGCAAGAGTTTCGCCCGCGACGTCCGCAAGCACATCGATGACGTTGCCGACCGCTATATTATTCCCGGGGAAACGGCCCTGGGCGCGGTGTTGTTCCTGCCCGCGGAAACGGTCTTCGCCGAGGTCCACGGCCGGCATCCAGAGCTGGTCGAGCGCGCCGCCGCCAAGCGGGTCTGGCTGGCCTCGCCGACCACGCTCATGGCGATCCTGACCACCGCGGCCGGCGTGCTCAAAGACGTGCGCATGCAGCAGCAGACCCATGCGATGCACGACCACCTGCGCAAGCTGGCTCGCGAGTTCGAGCGCTTCCAGACACGGATGCAGGCGTTGGCGAATCACATGGACCGCGCCCAGCGCGACGTCACCGAGATCCACGCGACGGCCGAGAAGATCGCGGGCCGCTTCCAGACAATCGACGCCCTCGAGCCCGCCCGCAGCGCCGAGCCCGCCGAGCCCGTTGAGCCGAGTTACGCTGGTTGACGATGGAACTGGTGCTGGCTTCGGCGTCCCCGCGGCGTCGTGAAATCCTCGAAACCGCTGGGCTTTCCTTCAGCGTCCGCCCGGCCGATGTCGATGAGTCGACCCGTCCCGGCGAAGCCCCGGGCGACTATGTGCGGCGTCTGGCGGAGACCAAGGCGCGCGCCGTCTGGCGTCGGGGCGAGATCACGCTCGGCGCCGACACCACCGTCGTCGCCGATTCGCAGATCCTCGGCAAACCCGCCGACGACGCCGAGGCGCAGGAGATGCTGCGCCGCCTTGCAGGCCGCGCCCATGAGGTCGTCACCGGCTACTGCCTGTTCGACGGCGCAACGGCCCGCGCCGGCGCTGAGACCACCCGCGTGGTCTTCGCGCCGATGACCGAGGCGGAGATCGCCGCCTATGTCGCCTCGGGCGAGCCGTTCGACAAAGCCGGCGGCTACGGCATCCAGGGCTTGGCTTCAAAATTCATCGAGCGGGTGGAGGGCTGCTATTTCAACGTCGTCGGCCTGCCGGTGGCGCGCGTCTACGCTCTGCTCAAGCTATGATGTGCTCGATGCTGCGCACGACTGTCTGTCTCCTGCTCGCCGCCCTGCCGCTGGCCGCTGAGATCCCCACCGGTTTTGAGCCGATCTTCAACCACCAGAACATCGCCGGCTGGCATATCTCGCAAACCAGCCACCACGGCGACACTCCCGATTGGCGGGTGCGCGACGGGGTGATGCACGGCGTCGACCGCCGCGACGGGGTGTTGACGGGCACGCAGCGTCCGGCCGGCAACGGCGGTATTCTGCTCACCGACGAGACCTACGGAGACTTCGAGGTCTATCTCGAGGTCAAGCCGGACTTCGGCTGCGACGGCGGTCTGTTCCTGCGCTCGAACGAGGCGGGCCAGGCCTACCAGGTGATGCTCGACTACCTCGAGGGCGGCAATATCGGCGGCATCTATGGCGAACGGCTCAGCGGCGTGGAGACCACGCTGTCGAGCGGCTGGGAGAAGGTCTGGAAGAAAGAGGACTGGAACGCCCTGCGCGTCCGCATCGAAGGCGAAGCGCCGCACATCCAGGTGTGGCTCAACGGGACCAAGATCACCGATTTCCAGGACAGCGCCAACCACGCCGCCGGCGGCGCGGTCGAGGGCATGATCGCCGTGCAGGTCCATGGGGGGACTCAGCGCTGGAACCAGGGCGGTTTCCAGCGCTTTCGCAACATTGCCGTCAAGCGCCTCCCGTAGCCGCCGGTTTGCTTTTGAGCGACTTTGCAGCTAAACTTCCCAGTGGAGACGCCCAATCGGGCTGCGCTCCCGGTGGGCCTCGGGCCCACCTTTTTGTTGCTCGGAACAAGGTCAAGCGATGACGGGTAAGCGAAATTCGATCGCGGAAAAGGCGCGAGACATCGCCGAACGAATCGCTGTGTCCGAGGGGCTTGAACTCGTCGAAGTCGAGTGGAAGGGCAGTCGCGCGGCGGGGGTGCTACGGGTGTTTATCGACAAGCCCGGCGGCGTCTCCCACGGCGACTGCGAGACGATGGCCAAACAGCTGTCGACGATTCTCGACATCGAGGAGGTCATCCCCGAGGGAGACTATCAGCTCGAAGTCTCCTCTCCCGGACTGGACCGCAAGTTGTTGAAGTTGGACGATTATCGACGGTTTGCCGGCAAGAAGGCGAATGTTCGGCTGCACCAGCCCAAAGACGGTCGTCAGAAGTTGACGGCTCGGCTGGCCGGCGTCGAGGACGACTGGATCGTACTCGAGCCCCAGCCCGGCGAGCAATTGCGCCTGCGCCACGACGAAGTGAAAGGAGCGCGCTTGGTCATCGAGATCTGAAGCGTGCGCTTGCGAGAAGAGGTTTAGACCATGCCTGGGATTTATTCACAGATCGAAGACCTGAGTCGGATGAAGAACATCGATCCGGGGATCGTGATGGAAGCGGTGAAGGACGCTATTCTGGTCGCCGCCCGCAAGTTCTATAAGTCAAACGAAGAACTCGTCGCCGTGCTCAACGAAGAGACCGGAAACGTCGAAGTCTACGCCATCATGACCGTCACCGACCTGGTGGCGAACCCTTCTCGGGAGATCAGCATCAACGCGGCGCGGAAGATCAATCCGTCCGCTCAGGTGGGCGATGAGATCCGTCTGCTCAAGCCGACCGAAGGGCTGGGGCGGATCTCCGCCCAGATGGCCAAGCAGGTCATTTTTCAGAAGATTCGTGAAGCCGAGCGCGAGACGATCTGCGTCGAGTTCCAGGACCGTCTGGGGCAGCTCGAGACATGTGGCGTGAAGCGCAGCGAGGGTCCGGACCTGATCGTCGACCTCGGCCGTACTGAAGCGCGCCTGCCGCGCCGCGAGCAGTCCCGCCTGGAGAGCTTTTCGCCCGGCGACCGCGTGCGCGTCATCATCAAAACGATCGAGAAGGTGGGCCGCGGCCCGGCGGTCATCGTCTCGCGCGCCAGCGAAGAACTCGTCAAGCGGCTGTTCGAACAGGAAGTGCCTGAAATCTATGACGGCACCGTGCGGATCGCCGCTTGCGCCCGCGAAGCCGGCGAGCGCACGAAGATCGCCGTGGTCTCCACCGATCGCGACGTCGATCCGGTCGGCGCCTGTGTCGGCATGAAGGGCATGCGCGTGCAGTCGATCATCCGCGAGCTGCGCGGCGAGAAGATCGACATCATCGAGTACTCCGAGGATCCGATCGATTTGGCGACGCGTGCGCTGAGTCCGGCGCGTATCAGCCGCGTGACCATCCTCGACCCCGTCGGCCGTCACCTCGAAGTCGTCGTCGACGAGATGCAGCTGTCGCTGGCGATCGGCAAGAAGGGACAGAACGTACGCCTGGCCGCCAAGCTCATGGGCTGGCGGATCGACATCAAGAGCGAAGAAGAGAAGCGCAACGAAGTCGAAGCGGCGATGGCCGCGATCTCCGGCACCGGAACGCCGGTGAGCGTGCTCATCGATCATGGTCTGGCCGAATTTGTGGTGGATAAGCTGCTCGAAGCCGGCTCGTCGACCGTCGAGGCGCTGGCCGACATGACCCCTGAGCAACTCGACGCCATCCCCGGCATGAACGCCGGCGTGCTCGAGCAGATCCAGATCGCCGTCAACAGCTACTACTCGCAGTTCGAGCAGGGCGACCAGGGCGGTGAGTTCGCGGCTCCCGGGGCGCAGGTCGCCGACGGAGAAGGCGAAGCCGCGGTTCCGGCGGGGCCGATGGTGCTCCCCGGCTTGCCCGAAGAGGGCGCGGTGGAAGATGAAGACGACGATGTGGAAATCCCGCTCGACGATTTTGATAACATAAAGATGCGCTCAGCTCCGCGACAACCCGCGGGCGATTTCGACGATGATGTCGATGACGCCTCGGATGACGCATCGGAAGAAGCTGAAGACCGAGATTGACGGGGCAAGGTCGAACCGGCGTCATAGTGTCGTCGGTTCGGCGTGTTGCGGATTCAAGGGCGCCACTAGATAGGAGCGACAACGATTCGAATCAACGAGTTAGCGCGAAAGCTGGAAGTCAAGGCGAACGAAATCATTGACCTGTTGCCCGAACTGGGCGTGTCTGGGAAGAAGACTCATTCGAGTTCGGTCGACCCGGGTACGATCGAACAGATCAAGCAGCGCCTCGGCGGCGAATCGAAATCGGACTCCAAGCCCTTGCCCGAACTAGAACTGCCTACACGCGAGCGTCAGCGCCCTGCGAAGGCCATCGATCTGCCGAAACCGACTTCATCGGCTGTTCCCACGATCCCCCGACGGCCCAAGACTGCGTCGGGCGCGTCGTTGCGCCCTGCGCCGTTCCGGCCTCCGCTCAAGAGCGGCGGGCCGCTGCGTCCGCCGGTGGCCAAACCCGCCGGCGAAGCCGCTCCGCCGCCTTCGACGCCGCCTGCCTCCGGGCAGGGCCAGACGGCTTTGCCGTCGAACGCCCGACCCTCGACCCCGACTCCTGGAGCCGCCGCTCCGGCGGCGCGACCGTCCACCGGATCGGCGCCGCCGTCGGCCCCGCCGGTCGCGGCCACGCCCGGAGCGCGTCAGACGACGCCTTCGCCCGGCGCTCCGCCGCAGCGCCCGCCCGCTCCGCGGCAGGCGCGTCCGGCCGCCCCGGAGGCGCCGAAACCGGCCGCTCCCGGCGCGCCGCAGCCGCCTCCAACTCCGCGCTTGCCGCAGCCGACTCGTGATCGCATCACGCCTGCGCAGCCGGTTCGCCGTTCCGTCCCCACGGTTCCGTCGGCGCGGCCGGTCTCGCCGCCGCGCAGCGGTCCTGCGCCTCGGCCGAGCGCCCCGCGTCCTCCGCAGCCTTCGACCGCCGGCAGCCCGCAACCCGGCGCTCCGGTGCGTCCGCCGGTGCCGCAGCGGCCCCAGCCTGCGTCCGCTCGCCCGCAGAGCCGCGCTCCGCAGGCTCCCGGTCGCGCGCAACAGCCCGGCGTCTCCGCGCCCGGCCCGCGTCCGCGCCCCACGATTACACCCGGCAAGCCCATCTACCAGGGACCCAGGCCCGAAGGTCCGGTTCCGGGGATGCCGACCTCGTCGCGCCCCGGCGGCACGGGCATTGTGCCCGGTCGCCCGCAAGGCGCTCCCGGACGGCCTGACAGCCGCCGCCCGCGTCCGACCGCGCGTCCGCGCGTCAAGCGAGACCCCGAGGCCGAGCGCGAGACGAGATTCCTGCAGAAGCAGGCCGCCGCCCGCGCCAAGGCCGGCCCGCCCAAGGCGCAGAACACTGAGATCGCCATCGGCGAAGGCGCCACGGTCAAGGAACTGGCGGAAAAGCTCGGCATCAAGGCCAACCTGATCATCAAAGTGCTGTTCGAGCGCGGCGTCTTCGCCACGATCAACCAGACGCTCGACATGGAGATGATTCGGGATCTGTCGAAGGTCTTCGGCGCTCAGGTCGAAGAGATCACCTTCGAGGAAGAAAGCTCTCTCGAAACCGATCTTGGGGAAGATCCCGAGCATCTCGAACCACGCCCGCCGGTGGTTACCGTGATGGGCCACGTCGACCACGGCAAGACGTCGCTGCTCGACGCTATCCGTGAGACGCATATCGCCGACCGCGAGGCCGGCGGCATTACGCAGGCCATCGGCGCCTCGGAAGTCTTTCACAACGACCGTAAGATCGTCTTCATCGATACGCCCGGTCACGAAGCGTTCACTCGCATGCGCGCCCAGGGCGCCCGTGTGACTGACGTCGTCATCCTCGTGGTCGCGGCCGACGACGGCGTCATGCCGCAGACGCTCGAGGCGATCGATCACGCCAAAGCCGCCGGCGTCCCGCTGGTGGTCGCGGTCAATAAGATCGACAAGAACAACGCGCAGCCGGACCGGGTCAAACAGCAACTCTCCGACCGCGGTCTGATGCCGGAGGAGTGGGGCGGCGAGACCCCGATGGTGCCCGTCTCGGCGATAACCGGCGAAGGCATCGAAGATCTGCTCGAGATGGTGCTGCTGGTGGCCGACATTCGCGAACTCACCGCGAATCCCAACCGCGCAGCCGTCGGCACGGTGCTCGAAGCCAAACTCGATCGCGGCCAGGGCCCGGTGGCGACCGTCATCATTCAGAACGGTACGCTCAACGTGGGCGACTACTTCGTCGCCGGCTCGGTGTTCGGTCGCGTCCGCGCGCTCATCGACGACAAGGGCCAGAAGATCAAGCAGGCGACGCCGTCGTCGGCCGCCCTGGTTTTGGGCCTGGAAGGCCTGCCGCAACCCGGCGATCAGCTGTTGGTGGTCAAAGACACCGACCGCGCCAAGAAGATCGTCGAGTTCCGGGAAGAGAAGGAACGCGAGCAGCACCTGGCGAAGTCCTCGCGGCAATCGCTCGAGCAGTTCCAGGACCTGTTGCGTCGCGGCGAGGTCAAGGAGCTTCCCGTCGTGCTCAAGTGCGACGTCCAGGGCTCCCTCGACGTGCTCAAAGAGACCTTGGGCAAACTCAAGAACGAAGAGGTCGAGGTCCAGATCATCCACACCGGCGTCGGCGCGATTTCCGAGTCCGACGTGCTGCTGGCGATGACCTCGAACGCCATCATCTACGGCTTCAACGTACGGCCAGAGCGTTCAGCCGCCGCGCTGGCCGAGCGTGAGAAGATCGACATCCGCCTGCACACGGTCATCTACGAACTCGAAGACGAGCTCAAGGCGGCGCTGGCAGGCCTGCTGGCTCCGGTCATCAAGGAAGAGTTCGAAGGCCGTGCGAAGGTGCAGGAAGTCTTCAACGTCTCCAAGATCGGCACGGTCGCCGGCTGCATCCTCGAAGAGGGCCGCGCCAGCCGCGACAGCCACGCACGGCTGCTGCGCGACAACACGGTCGTCTACACCGGCAAGCTCCACACGCTCAAACGCTTCAAGGACGATGTCTCGGAAGTTAGAGCCGGTCAGGAGTGCGGCATGACGCTGCACAACTACAACGACATCAAGCAAGGCGATGTCATCGAGCTCTTCCGCCGCACCGAAGTGGCCAAGGAGCTGAAGCTCTCCTAACCCGTGGCCGTCGTAGGGCTGCTGACACTGGAGTTGAGAATTCAAGAGGCGCGGTCCCTCAAGGACCGTCGCCAAGTCTTGCGCTCACTCAAGCAACGCCTCCGCAATCGCTTCAACGTCGCCGTGGCCGAGGTCGACTCGCAACCCTCCTGGACGCTTGCGACCGTCGGCGTCGCCGCCGTCGGCGAGTCAGCCGTCGTTGTCGGGCAGATCCTCGACCGCGTCGAGGCCGAAGCCGCGGAGTTTCTCGGCGCCGACCTCGCTGACTCTTCAGTCGAGCTATTCTGAAGATCGATGAAAGGCCTCCGCCGCGCTCGCGCCGCCGAGCAGATCCGTCGTGATCTCGCCGACCTCCTCGAGTCCGAGGTCGACGATCCGTCGATCCCTCTGGTTCGGATCACTACGGTCGAGCTGGCCCCGGACTACAGCTACGCGAAAGTACTCGTCGTTCCGGCGGAGATCGCCGAAGAGCAGGATCCGGAAAACGAAGACAGCTTCCTGGGACCTCTGCGCCGGGTCTCCGGTTATCTGCGCAGCCTGCTGGCCGATCGGCTCGATATGCGCCGTGTGCCCAAACTCGATTTCCGGCTCGACCGCGGCGCGCGCAACGCCTCACGAGTCGAGCAATTGCTCGACCGCATCGCCAAGCGTCGCAAGGACGACCCGCTCTACGCCATTCTGGCGATGCTGGGATTGTCTCTGCTGAGCGCTCCGCTCGCTCCCGCTGCGGAGAAGCCTGAGCTCGACCGCTACGAGGCCAGCGCATCGGTCATGGGCTCGGAGATGCGCATCGCGCTCTACGGACCTCACCGCGGGGCTCTCGCTTCCGCCGCAGTGGCGGCGTTCGACGAGGCCCGCCGCATCGATCGGCTGATCAGCAATTATCGCGACGACAGCGAGTGGAGCCGCATCAACGCCCGCGCCGCCGCCGAGCCCGTTCGGGTCTCGCCGGAGAGCGTTGAACTGCTCGACAAGTGCCTGGACTACAGCCGCCGCTCCGATGGGGCCTTCGATGTAACCGTCGGCAGCCTGGTGGACGCCTGGGGCTTCTTTCGGGGCTCGGGCGAACTCCCCGGCGGCTTTCGTCTGCGGAGAGCGCTGGCGGCCACCGGCTACCGGCATCTCCAACTCGACAGGGCGGCCCGGACCGTGCGCTTCGATGTGGACGGTCTGGCACTGGACCCCGGCGGCATCGGCAAGGGATACGCAGTCGAGAAGGTCGTGGAATTGCTGCGCGGCTACGGCGTCGAGTCGGCTCTGATCAGCGCCGGTACGAGCACGTTGTATGGGATCGGAGCGCCTCCGGATCAGCCGGAAGGGTGGGACGTTGAGATTCGCGACCCGGCCGAGTCCGACAAGGCGGCCGCCGTGGTTCGGCTGCTCGACGCGTCGCTTTCGACCTCGGGCTCCTATGAGAAGTTCTTCGAGGTCGACGGCAAGGTCTATAGTCACATCTTCGACCCGCGAACAGGCCGGCCGGCGCAGGGGGCGATGGCCGTTTCCGTGGTCGCAGACTCTGCGCTCGACAGTGAGGCTTGGTCAACCGCTCTGTTCGTCAACGGCAAGCAATGGGCTCAATCCAAGGCCCCGGCCGAACTCCGCGTCTTCTTCTGCGACGACACGGGCGATTGCGACTGGTTGGATCGCTGAGGACCTCGCCGCTGGCCGGCTCACCAAAAAAAAGACGGCCCCCGGAGGGGCCGTCCGTACGTCGAGCAGTCGTCCTCGCGCCTAGGCGGAGGCGTCGTTGACGACCGAGGCCATCTTCGAGAAGATGATCGAAATGTCGGTGGAAACGCCGGGCAGGATGGCGCCGGCGGCCACAGCGATGAAGCCGGCCAGCAGAGCATACTCCACCATGTCCTGGCCTTTCTCGTCTTGCATCAAGCGAACGATGAGCGATTTGATCTTTTCCATGTTTGTCTCTCCCTGACTTCTCTTGGTTTCTTGTGAAATGGGCCGGCTCTCCAACCGAACCTGACAATCACATCATCCGGCAGTGCGCGACCTCCGGAAAATGAGTGGTAGAGCCCTTTTGCTGAGGGATATTGCTGTACGACTTGGTGGGACTAGAGTACTATCGCCACTGGGACCAGTTTCTTGGTCGATCCCTTAAATGGTTGAAAACAAGCGAGTAGGTCTGCCGCGCCCCCAGGGAAGTCCCGGTTTGTGAAGGCACGATCGACGTCGCCTAGAGTTTGGCGGAAAAAACAAGACGGCCCCCAAGCAGGGGCCGTCCGTACGTCGAGCAGTCGTTCTCGCGACTAGGCGGAGGCGTCGTTGACGACCGAGGCCATCTTCGAGAAGATGATCGAAATGTCGGTGGAAACGCCGGGCAGGATGGCGCCGGCGGCGACGGCGATGAAGCCGGCCAGCAGAGCGTACTCCACCATGTCCTGGCCCTTCTCGTCTTGCATCAAGCGAACGATGAGCGATTTGATCTTTTCCATGTTGTCTCTCCCTGGATAACTAGCGTTTGGACATCGAAGCCAGTCTCTCCAACGAGGCTTCGAATACCTCCATCTTGGGCTCAGGGGGCAGTCGCCGAACATGGGGAGGAATGCTCTTTCTCCCGGGAATATGGCTGTACTGCCAGTAGGGACTACAGTACTATTTCTTCCGCCTGGCGACGTGAGGAGTCCGAACGCAAATACTGGAAAACGGGAGAGATCAGTCGCCTGAAGGCAGCGACGCCAACTCGCCTGACGGCGGCTCCTGGCGACCACGGAAAAAGTCGAAAGCGGAGACCTTGTGCACGCAGGAAACCGTGCACATCGGGGCGCATGCCTTTTCGGTGCGATAGGCGCGGCGCACGTCGTCGACGGTGTAGTCGGCCAGTGGGATGCCGGGGGCGCCGCGCTGCTGCGAGCAGTAATGCACCAGCCCGTCCTCGCAGATGTAGAGGTAGCGCGCGCCGGCGCGGCAGCGCCAATCGTTGGGCTTGGCGTTCGCGATGTTTTCCTGGAAGAAGTCCAGCCGCGCGTAGGATTTCTTGCTCAGCGACTTGATGCGGTCGAAGACGCTGCGCTCGATGCCGCCGAGCGGCTTGAGCTGACCCGAGCCGTCATGAATGATGCCCACCGTCGAAGTGAAACCCAACTCCACCGCACGCTGGGCGATCTTCCAGGCGTCTTCGGGGTTCTCGATACCGCCCCCGACCACGGAGTTGATGTTCACGTGGAAGTCGGCGTGCTCGGCCATCCAGACGAGCTTCTTGTCGAGCACCTTCAGGCTCTTCTTCGACACCTCGTCCGGGTTGACGTTGTCGATCGAGATCTGGACGTACTCGAGGCCCGCATCATTGAGCTTCTTGATGCGATCGGGAACCATGAAATAGCCGTTGGTAATCAGGCTCGCGATCATCCCGCGCTCACGAATCCGCCGGATCAGCTCGTCGAGCTCGGGATGTAGCAGCGGTTCGCCGCCGGAGAAGGTGACGATCGAGACGCCCAGGTCAGCCAGCTTGTCGATGCGTCGCACCATCTCCTCGGTCGGAACCGGTTTGGAGACGTGATCGTACTCGTTGCAGTAGGCGCAGGCGATGTTGCACCGGCGCGTGGGGATGATCTGCGCCAGCACCGGGCGATCGGTATCGGTCAGTCCTCGCCATAGCATCCGCAGCTCGCGCAGGGCGCGCTCGCGGGCTAGCTTTCGGCGTCGGCGGCGAGTAGCTGGATCAACTTGCACCACTAACCCCCAAGTATAGCGGGATAGCCCCTGGTCGACGGCCCCGGCTACGGGTACCACTCTCGCAGGCGCACCTCGATCGGTTCGCCCTTCAACGCGCTCTCGAACACGCTCAAGTCCGAGCCCCGGTAGTGATAGGGGTAGACGATCTTGGGCTGAAACTCCTTCACACCCGCCGCCGCTTCGTCGGGAGGCATCGTGTAGGGCAGGTTCATGCACACGAAGGCCACGTCAATGCCCTCGAGCCCGCGCATCTCCGCCACCGCCTCGGTGTCGCCGGAGAAGTAGATGCGCTTGCCGCCCACGTTGAGCACGTAGCCGTTGCCGCGCCCCTTGTCGTGGAACAGCTTGCCGGGTTCGGGGCCGCGCTCGATGTTGTACATCGGGATCGCTTCGACCTTCACGCCCGCCACCGTCGTCGACTCGCCGTTGGAGAGAACCTGGGCGTCGGTCACCGTCTCGGCGACCGCTTTGGGGGCGACGATCACGGTCGACGGCTGGCGGACCTTCGCGATCGCCGCCGGGTCCATGTGATCGCCGTGGATGTCGGTGATCAGGATGACGTCGGCCTTGGGCAGGCTCGACAAGTTGGCCTGACTCCACGGATCGACGTACCAGTTCTTGCCGCCGATCTCGAGCAGGACCGTGCCGTGCTTGACCGGAGTGATCTTGACCTCGCCGGCTGAAGTGGACAGCGTGTCGGCGGCGAAGGACGGAAGCGCCGCCAGGGCGAACAGAATGGCTGCAGAAGCGCGCATAGCCACTAATGTAGCGCGCCCTCTCCGCCGGGACCGCTCCGCTGCGAGGCGGGCTAGCTTCAAGGCGCCGCTGTGCTCGCCAGGTATGCCGTGTAGCCGAAGTAGGCGGCCATCAGCAATCCGCCTTCGATGCGATTGATCAGGCCCTGACCGCGGAACCCATAACCAGTGATGAAGATGGCGATGGTCAATCCGGCCATCACGGAGATGTCTCGGGATAGCACCTCCGGACCGACTTGCATGGGACTGATCGAGCCCGCTATGCCAACGACGGCCAAGGTGTTGAAGAGATTGGAGCCCAAGATGTTGCCCAGAGCCAGGTCATGCTCGCCCTTGCGCGACGCGATGATCGACGACGCCAATTCCGGCAGCGAAGTGCCCACGGCCACGATGGTCAACCCGATCAGCAGGTCGCTGACGCCGAATCCATGCGCGATCTCCACCGCGCCCCAGACCAGCATCCGCGAACTGACGATGAGGAACAGCAACCCGGCCGCCATCCACAAAACGGCGCTCCGAACCGGTCTGACGCCGTGTTCAAACTCATGCTCCACGTCTCCGGCAAGCGCGTCTGACTTCTTGCGCAGCCCTTGCCGAATGGTCCAAACCATCAACCCGCCGAAGACCGCCAACAGGATCACGGCGTCGAGCCGCGAGAGGTCCCCGTCCCAGAGCTGCCAGGCGGCCAGGGCCGTGACCGCGGAAAGAATCGGAAGCTCCTTGCTGAGGACGAGGGAATGCACCGCTATCGGACTGATCAAAGCCGTCAGGCCCAGGATCAGGCCGATGTTGGTGATGTTGGAGCCGTAGGCGTTGCCCAGGGCAATGCCGGCGTTGCCTTGGACGGCGGCCAGGGCGGAGACCGCCATCTCCGGCGCGGAAGTGCCGAATCCGATGATGACCATGCCGATCAACAACGGCGGCATGCCGAAGTGCCGCGCAGTGGAAGAGGCCCCGTCCACAAAACGGTCGGCGCTCCACACGAGCAGAACGACGCCGAAAATCAACGAAAGAAACGCCAAGAGCATCGGCGGTCCGGGCAAGATCAAAGCCGCACAGCGACTCTCTTGCCAGCGCGGTCACTGCGGAGTTTGTTTCGGTCGCCGCCCAAAATGGAGCTACTGGTCATGCGGATATTACAATCGACGTCCGACGAAGCCGGGTTCGCGGGAGGAGGAGCGTCGCTGCTGACTTCGACTTTTCCGATGTCTATGGCGCTATTCTAGGCTATAGGAGCGTCGCGCGCGATGTTCGTAAGGCGAAGAAAGTTCAATCCGAAGCGTAGGTTTTGTGCGGCGGATGACCTTCCTTCAAGACAAGCAGCCATCCGTACTAACGAGCTCACGTACAACGGGAACCCTGAGCACAAGCGCAATCCGGGTGACTTTGGGCTCACGCCGCCCAGCGGACCACGCCCCGGAAAGACCCTGTGCGATCCGGTTGGAATCAACAGCCGGGCGCAGGCCCTTGAACTTCTCAAGGAAGGCGTGCGGAGAGGCGCGTTCAGCGAGCAGGAACGGAACGGTTGGCCGCAGAACGTCTGGGCGGTCACTGACAATGGGGAGCCTCTTGAAGCGCAGTTGGAGGGATCGGGTGCGTATCACGGCTACCCGATGCCGGAAGCCGATCCTTTCCGCGAGAAAGTTCTGGAGCTATGGAAGCGCTCATGAGTTCGGGGATGCAAATCGAACTGAACTGGCTACCTCCGTTCCATGGAACGGAAGAGGTCAGTCGAACTTCGGCGGAGATCCAGATTCGATTTGGCGAGGAGAACGCCACGCGTTTTGAGGATTCGTGGTCAAAGTCCGTCCAACAGGCTGCGCGAGTCTCTGCCTATCCTCTTGCGCTCTGGTTGGCGTCATCGTGGTGGCGGATTCGGTGGGAACCTCGTCCCCGAATTCTACTGGGGGAGGACGCAACGGTCGACTGGCGGATGAGTCATGAAATCCCAGCGGCGGGCTACGGGTTCATTTGGCCGCAACTGAGCTTCGCAAGCGATGGAGAGTCCATCGCCGTCGCGTGCCACCCGGACTCTGCATTGTCCGAACCCGTTCGCTTTCTTTCTGATTTCACAGCTTCCGTCCCGTCCAAGGATTTCGAGAAGGCGACGGACGACTTCATCGACCTCGTACTTCGCAGGTTAGACGCCCTCGGAAAAACTGAGTTGCACCAGCTATGGGAGGACGTCCTGAGCGAACGGGCCGAGCCCCATCAGGCGGCGGCCAGGCGCCTAGAGGCGCGTCTGGGATTTGATCCTGACGAGGCGCCGTCGCAACTCCTGGAGGATCTCTTGCTACTGGCACCTGAAGCCGGCTTGGCGGCAGTCGATGAGATCGCCTCGGTTTGCGCCGGCCGCGACCCCGCGGCAACGTTTGGCCAAGTGAAGGAACTTGCGGCTCGACAGGGCTTGTCAGGGCGAATCTCTCTATCGCCTAGCAATGCCGCAGCCGACAATGCGCTGCTCCCATGGGAACGAGGACGTCGAATGGCGAATGCGCTGCGCGGAACTCTCCGCCTCGGCTCAGGGCCGCTAACGGATGAACGCCTCGGAGATCTGCTGCAAATCGCACCTGAGCATCTGAAGCCCGCGTCCGAAGACATTTCGCCGATGGGGCTGGCCGTCCGTGGAGAGGGCGAGGCGTTGAAGCTTCTGTTTCGAAAGAGAAATCGGCCTGGACGGAGATTCGAGGCAGCCCGGATCATCGCGGACCATCTTCATGCAGAGATCACCGAGCGCTGGCTTCCGATCACTGATGCAACGACTGCACGCCAGAAAGTTCAACGGGCGTTTGCAGCCGAGTTTCTCTGCCCGATCGAGTCGTTGCGGGAATACGTCCAGGACGATTTCCTGCCGGAAGCGTTCGAAGAAGCCGCCGACTACTTCGGCGTCTCTGAGATGGCGGTTCAGAGCCAACTAGTTAACCATCAATTGCTGCCCCGCGACTACATGGCCGCCGAAGGGCGATTCTAGCAGGCCTGAAGTCGATCTGCCGACGACGACAAAGAGGAATGGTGGAGGCGGCGGGAGTCGAACCCGCGTCCGAGACAGACCCCTATAAAGAGACTACATGCTTATTCCGTTCCTTTGTCTCGACCGCGCCCTAATGAACGGACAAGGCGGGTACGGTCCAGTCCGATTAAATCTCGACCTGCTGCTCCGAACAGAAGCTCTCAGTCCAGCCCATGAAGTGTAACGTCATCCAGCCCGTATGGGCCCAGACCGGCGACGCCGTAGCCTAATTAGGCTGCGTAAGCGAGCTGCGTGTTGTTGTTGGCAGCTATGTAATCCGATCGTTTAACGGGAGCTCGGAACCCGGCATGCCTCTCTATAGCGATTGCTGACCCGTCGAATCCAGTACGCCCCCTCCTCGTGCGGGGCCGGTTGCCCCTTCCATCATTGTATTGGATGCGGCGCAGCCGCGGTTGGTTGCATCGTCGCCGGTCCCTGGGGCAGCACGCGATACGCGCGCCAAGAGTCCTCTCGCCAGACCTCTTCCATGCCCCACGCCGCCGGGTCGCGCTCGATGGGCCGCAACGCCGCACTGTGCCCCGCTTCCGAGGGCTCGCCCAGCAGATACTCGATCCCCTTTTGCTGCAGGGACTTGTGGGCTGCGGCCCGCAACTCGCCCGGGGCGGCTGGGCTCGTCTCCGCCTGAACTTCAAACGACCCCTCCAGCGCGAACACCGGGAAATGCTGATTCGCCGGCATCACGATCTCGACCGCCCGAATCTCCGCCTCCCGCGCGAGCCGGATATCGAGCGTGCCCGGCGTCAGCGGCGCCCAACTGCGCCAGACGGTCAACCGGTCGCCGTCGCTCAAACGATCGGCCGTCCAGGGGAATCGATCCGGCAAGACTTCGAGCGGGATCGGCGGGACTGTACGGATCTCGGCGATCTCCCACTCCACCGGCGACGCCGCGGTCTGCTCCAGGCGAATCCCTCCCACCCGACGCGGCGCATCCCACGTCAGACGCACCACGCGGGTGGGGGCCCAATCGGGCTCAACGGGCATCTGCAGGTCGCGCAACGCGTCCGCGCCGACCACGCTGAATCGCGTATCGAGGATCTCGCCGGGGAAGTAGGCGTCCGCGGATTGGGAGAATGCCAGCGCACGGCTGCCCGGCGGCGCACTCTTCGCCAGCCCCCTTGCGCCGACGAAGGGCCCGTTGTAGCGCTGGACGAACGCCTCCCACGGCTCCGCGCCCACGACGACGCGCCACGGCAGCTCGGTGATCCGAAAGACGCGCGGGTCGGGCATCCAGCGCTCGGCGACGGCCGGCCAGGCGCTAAACGCGTGGAATACAACCAGCGCCAAGCCCGTCCAACGAGCCGCTCGGGGGCCGAGGCGTTCGATGCCCAGCGCCATCAACAGCGACAGAAATGCCAATCCGGGGATCAGGAAGCGCGCGCCGGCATTGGAAAACCAGGGCCACGCCGCTACCGCCAGCGCCACAGCCAGGGGCCGGAACAGCGCTGACCGCCATGCCAACAGAGCCAACGGAGCAAACAGAAACACCGGACCGACGAAGCCGCCCAGCCTCTGTCCGACAAACAGCGCCTCCTGCAGCGTATCGATCGCATCCGTCCAGCCGGATCGCTCGGACGGGTAGCGGTAGTCGGAAACATAGTCCCGGAATCCCTGCTCCCAGGCGACCGTCGCGTAAGGGCTGGGAAACATCTCGTTGTAGAACGGCGCGGTCGGACTGCCGGAGATCACAAGATTGCGGCCCGTCCAGGCGCCGACGAACAGCCCCGCCACGGCGCAGTAAGCCAACACGGGGCGCATCTTCCCGCGACTTCCGAACAGAAGAGCCAGCCCCGCTGCCACGACGACCAAGCCGCCCGTCATCTTGAGGGCGAAGCAGAAACCCGCAACCCCGCCGACCACCGCGGCGCGGCCGCTGCTCGGGGCTTCGCGCCACCAAAGCCAGGCATAGAGCGTCAGTACGGAGAAAAACGCCAGCGCGCAGTCGTTGTAGGCCAACACGGCGTCATAGGCGACCACCGGCGACAGTCCATAGAGCAGGGCCGCAACCCAGCCGGCGCCCGGCGAGCCGTATCTCCGGCCAAGGCCGATCAGCAGAGCGAGGGTTGCGGCAAAAAACGCAAAATGCACCAGTTGCGGCGCATTGTGGCGGCCAAAGGCGAAGGCGAACAGGTAGAGCATCTCCGCACCCTGCGGGAACAGCCCGTAGATGTTGCCCGCCGCCGCGACCAAGGCATGTTCGCGGTAGTACCGGGAAATCAGCCCCAGGTGGTAGCCCAGCGAGTCCGGGCCCACATCGGGCGCCAGGGCGTTGAACAGGTAGAGCGGGCCGTAGAAGATCCCCACGACCGCCGCAGTTCGCCTCCAGAAGACCTCCTCGATCGCCGGGGCGGATTCCACCCGCGGCCGTCGTCCCCAGCGCAACCAGGCCGCCAGACATCCCGCACCCAGGGCGACGAAGACGGCGTCGTAATACAGCTGCAACAGCCCCAGAAGAAAAATGATCTGGCTCAGAGCCGCCGCGCCCAGTCCGAACGAGAAAATCTCGAGCTCGCTACGAGTCAGCCCCGCCGCGCGCCGGGCAAGCAGAGCGCGCCCCAGCCACCACGACGAAGCGACAACCGCTCCGCCGCCGGCCGCCTCCTTGAGCAGGCGTTCTAGAGCTTCGCCTAGCACCCGTCCAGTTTCGCAGCTACAATGCCGAAATGCGGAAAGCCCTCCCCCTCCTCCTCGTTCTGGCCGCTACTGCCTTCGCTCAACAGGAGTTCGACATCCTGATCCGCGGCGGGCTCGTCATCGACGGCTCCGGCGAAGAGGGTTTCCAGGCAGACGTCGGCGTCCTCGACGGCCGCATCAGCCGCATCGGCGATCTCTCCCAAGCCAAGGGCAAGCGCGTCATCGATGCGACCGGTCTGGTGGTCTCCCCCGGCTTCATCGACATGCACAATCACTCAGACTCGAGCCTGCTGGCCGAGCCGAAGTGCGAGTCCATGATCCGCCAGGGCGTCACCACCATGGTTTTGGGCGAAGGCGGCTCCATGGGCCCCACCCGCGACACCGACCAGCCTTGGACGACGCTGGGCGGCTATTTCGAGCACGTCGAAAAGCAGGGCGTCGCCGCGAACATCTGCTCCTACGTCGGACAAACCCAGATCTGGACCTACGTGAAGGGCGAGGCGATCGAGCCGGCTTCCGACGCCGACATCCAGGCCATGGTCGACGAGGTCGATCGCGCCATGCGCGAAGGCGCGATGGGGCTCTCGACCTCGCTGCTGATGCCGCCCTCGAGCGAAATTCGCAGCGACCAACTCATCGAACTCGCCAAGGCGGCCTCGAAGTACGGCGGCATCTACTCGACCCACATCCGCGACGAGGGCGCCGGCGTCTTCCGCTCCATCGAGGAGGCGATCAACGTTGGCAAAGGCGCCGACATCCGCGTGGACATCATCCACATGAAGATCGCCGACCAGGAGTTTTGGGGCCAGATGAATGAGGTGATTGCGATGATCGACCGCGCCCGCCGCGAGGGCTACGACATCCGCGCCCACGTCTACCCCTACAACGCCGGCCAGAACAACCTGCGCGCCATCATCCCGCCGTGGGCGCATGACGGCGGCAACGAGAAAATGCTCGAGCGCCTGCGCGACCCCGAGATGCGCAAGCGCATGAAGAAGGACATCATCGAAGGCCTGCCCGGCTGGTACAACCACTACACCGCCGTCGGCTCGGACTGGTCGCGGATGCTGCTGGTCGGCTTCTCGCAGCCTCAAAACAAGCCGTTCATCGGCAAGCGCATGAGCGAGCTGATCGAGGCGCGGGGCGGCGACCCGATCGAGGTGTTTTTCGACGTGCTGCTCGAGGAGAACGGCAGCGTGCGCACGGTCTACTTCCACCATGACGAGAAGGACATGCTGTACGCCTTGAAGCAGCCCTACGTCTCGGTGGGCTCCGACGGCTCGGCCATCTCGCCGGACGGCCGGTACGCCTCGCAGCACCCCCATCCGCGCTACTACGGCACGTTCCCCCGCGTGCTGGGGCGCTTCGTGCGCGAGCAGAAGGCGATTGCGCTGCCCGATGCGATCCGCAAGATGACGTCGATGAATGCGGATAAGATCTCGATCCTCGACCGCGGCTTGCTCAAGGAAGGCTTTCGGGCGGACATCACGCTGTTCGACCCCGACACGGTGATCGACAAGTCGACCTTTGAGAAGCCGCACCAATATCCCGAGGGCATCCCGTACGTGATTGTGAACGGCAAGCTGGTGCTCGACAACGGCACGCATACAGGGGAGCTGCCGGGCGTGGTGATCCGCGGGCCGGGCTACCAGCGCCAGTAGCGCACGCCGCCTGCGTGCCGGGTCGTCGGTCTCGACGACCTTCCGGAACGTAGGCAGGGACGGCCCACGCCGCTCGCCTGGAGGCGCGCGCTACTGGTCTCCTAACGGAAGCTCGAAGCCGGTGCGATAAGATTGGAAAGGCGTTCGCCCCACCCGTTTTCCATGAAACAAGTCGTCCGCAAGGGCATCAGTGAGATGGAGGTCGTAGAGGTTCCCGAACCTTTTGCTCCCTCCGGACACGTCCTCATCCGCCCCCGTTTTTCGCTGATCTCCAGCGGCACCGAAACGGCGGACATCCACGCCGGCGGCGTGCTCAAGTCCGTTCAGGACAACCCGTCGCACATCCAGACCGTGCTCAACGTGGCCAAGAAGATGGGCCCGCTGCGCACCTACACCGAGGTGAAGGCCAAGTTCAGCGACCTGGCCGCGCTAGGCTACTCCGGCGCCGGCGTCGTGGTCGACAAGCACCCTTCGGTGGATGACCTGGAGATCGGCGAGCGCGTCGCCTACGGCGGCGAAGGCACAGGACACGCCGAAACCATCGTCACGGGCCGCCTGCTGACCGCGCGCGTGCCCGAAAACGTCTCCTTCGACCACGCCAGCTTCGCCACGCTCGGAGCGATCGCCATGAGCGCGGTCCGCACCTCCGGCATCGGGCTCGGAGACCGCGTCGCCGTGATCGGCCTGGGGCTGGTCGGCCAGTTGATCGTCCAACTTGCGCGGTTGCAAGGCGCGCAGGTGATCGGCTCGGACTTGCTGCCCGAGCGCATGGATCTGGCCCGCCAACTCGGCGCGGATCACGCCATAGCGGGCGGGGAAGGGCTGGTGGAGTCCGTCGCCGCCGTCACCGACGGCCATGGCGCGGACTGCGTCTTCATCGCCGCGGCTGCGAAAAAATCCTCCGCGCCGGCGCAGGCCGCGCTGAGCATCTGCCGAGACCGCGGCAAGATTGTCGTCGTCGGCGCGGTCCAGATGGAGTTTCCTTGGGCGGAGATGTACATCAAGGAGATCCAGCTGCTGATGTCGCGCGCCTACGGGCCCGGCAGCTACGATCCCTCCTACGAAAAAAAGGCGATCGATTATCCGTTCTCCTACATTCGCTGGACCGAGAACCGCAACATGGAGGAGTTTCTGCGGCTGATCGGCCGCGGCGCCCTCCAGATCGCCCCGCTCATCAGCCACCGCTTCCCGCTCGACGAGGCGCCGAAGGGTTACGCCACCATCATGGACCCGGCGGCAAAAAGCCTGGCCGTGGTGCTGCGCTACCCGGCCGCCGACGAGGACGACGCCGGCAAGACCGCGTCGCGTGAGCCGGTCCGGCGGGTGGCGACCAGTTCGAAGCCCGTCGACAAGGAAAAGCTCGGAACCGCCGTCGTCGGGGCGGGGAATTTGGCCAAGTGGGAACACCTGCCGATCCTGCAAAAACTCAGCGATCTGCGGGCCGTCCACTCCTCCAGCGGCGTGCGCGGCAAGAGCTACGCGCAGCGGTTTGGGGCCAACTATTGCACCAC
>Ga0207422_1002350_pt1 | contig 25612 bp, 26 predicted proteins | sample MarCyaLeptolynsp_FD_187757 | JGI IMG/M metagenome (GOLD analysis project Ga0207422, IMG submission 187757) | Marine cyanobacterial communities from Panama - species 1 Leptolyngbya sp. (SPAdes) | ecosystem: Environmental > Aquatic > Marine > Unclassified | place: Panama: Panama City | collected... | reverse complement strand
CGCTCTGAGTAACTGATACCCTTGGCATTAAAATATGCTTTAGCTTTTTTACAGTAACCACAGTTTTCTGTGCTATACATGACTACTTTCTTTTTCTTAACCTTATCTTTTTCATTTTCAGTCAGTATTGCTAAATCATCAGGATTTAGCTCACGAATTTCTACCGAAGAAAAAGACTCAACAGAAACCTCAAGATATTGGACATCACCTGACTGGGCTGGCCGATCGCCATAATGCACCTTACCATTTTCATCCACCCACTTATGTATTTCAGCTGACACTGATAACGTTACTATCAGCATTATGGAGACAAACACTGCTATTAATATATTTCTAAACACTATATTCACCTGTCAAATGCTGTTTAGCTTGATTCCAAAATTCATCTAATTGTTGTTCATTAAGCGATTGCAAATTTTGACCCTGGCGTTTAATTATATCTTCCATCAGTCTAAAACGCTGTTCGAACTTATTATTAGCCTTCTGCAATGCGACATCCGCATCCACACTAGCATGACGACAAACATTCACCACTGAAAACAACAAGTCGCCAATCTCATCTTCTATACTATGTTTATTATTACTTTTTAAAATCTCTGCTTCTAACTCATGCAATTCTTCTATTAGCTTTTCCATGACAGCGCTTATTTCGCTCCAATCAAAACCAACCTTGGCAGCTTTTTTTTGGAGTTTTCGTGCACGTAATACAGGCGGCAAACCCGACGCCACATTAGCAATAGCCGAACTATCTTCTTGCAAGCCTCTAGCTGCTCTTTCCTGCATCTTGAATGACTCCCAATCTTGCTTACCACGTTTAATTTGTTTGTCATTACCAAATACATGCGGATGACGACGCAGCATTTTTCTGCAGATAGCTTCGACCACATCATTAAATTCAAAACTATTTTGTTCTTCAGCCATTCGTGCGTGATAAACGACTTGTAGCAGCAAATCACCTAGCTCATCACACAAGTCTGGCATATCCCCCCTAGAGATAGCATCAGCAACCTCATAGGCTTCTTCTATTGTATAGGGAACTATAGTTTGAAAAGTTTGCACTTGATCCCAAGAACAACCCGTGTGCGGATCACGCAAGCGTTGCATAATGTCTAGCAAATCATTAACTGTGTACTGCATATCCACTTGAAAACCTTATTTGTCAAATCAATAAAGCAACAGTGTCATACAAAACACTCAATAGAAAAAGGACAATCTTCTAAGTTATGCGTCTATTTTAATGAATGTTCCTTGAGTTTGGTGAAAACGCAAAGTAATGAATTCCAGTCCGATACGCCAGCGCTTACGCAAAATTGTATGATCATTTCTGACATTCACCACAATCGCTACTGCGTCTAACATATGGCTATTGAGTTTTAGAATTTGCCCATCTTGCAACAGCGTATGGCTTTGCATCTGAATGCCGTTGAGTGAAACGTCTTGTGTCCTACCTAAGTAACCCCGCGTTATCGGCCATTGGATATAAAAAGAAACTGGCCATTGTTTTTCAATTCTTTGAATAATGCGTTTACCATTTTGTTCAAGCACCTGTTTGGAAGCTGGAAACAATGCACTACCACAACGCGTGCACACGCAATCAGGATTCATAGATTCACCCAAATGATGTGGTAATTCGCAAAAAGCGCATTGATTAGGGTCGAGTACCTTTCTTACGGCAGGTCTTGATTGTTGAGTATTGCTTTTGGTTGTGAATGGTTGATTAGCCGCAGCTTGATTATTCTGATCCGCTTGCAAGCTAGCATCATATTTTGAACGTGCTACCGGGTCCATCAACACAGCATAAGCCTCATTAATTAAGGCAGCACTGGTTTGGTCCCCGCCTAAATCAGGATGCATTTTTAATTTTTGCATCATGGTGCGGTAGGTCGCACGAATCACTTCGCTGGGAGCATCTTGCTGAACATGCAAGATTTCATAATAGTTTTTCTGATCAGTCATTTATGTATTTTTTACTAAGTAATCAGCAGTTTAGTAACCACTAAGATTCATCGGCCTTGGCATGTATTTCTTTAAATTCTATCCATACCACTAACAAATGAACTTAGTCAGGATGATGTGATGAGATCGGCTTGAAAAGGACTGACTTAATATTATAGTATATGAGAATCATTATCATTCGCATTACTACTATGCTTGAAACCGACATGAAGAATAACGAAATTACTCTTGACCGCTGCGATATAGATTTCTCGCCCTCTACTGTGAGCCGCCTAAAGAAAACACTACTTACTTGTATTGACGAAGTATCAATGGCGATATGTGAAACGCCGCAGACATTTAAAGCAGCAATAGAAAAAAATTCAGTTGAATTAGGTAGTTATGAGCAATTCAACGGTAAAAAGATGATATATATACGCTTCAATCACTATGATTATGTCATTCCCTGCCGAGTTGATCACTAAAGCCAAACAGACTTTAACGCAGTATTTCCAAACACACTCAAATGACAAAAATATTGACTTAGCAAGCCCTTACACAGCCATGTCACGCTGGATTATTTTTATTACATAGACATAAAAAAATAAAGTGCTTATGCAGTTTCATCAATTATTGCATTACAACATTTATATTACCCACCATGCTTGACTGTAGTGTTTATAAGGTTATGATTTATATCTCACTACAAATCACTGCTTTAGACACCCTTCTTAACTAAATACTTGTAAGTTTTATTATTAGTTGTCATACTCCTGTCATTACTAGATACTGACCAGAGTATAGATTTGGCTGATAAACACCCTACAGACCCCGCCCTGCTCCAGGTTAGGATTCCACGGTCATTGCGCGATGAGTTTATGCGCTCTGTAAAGCTGGAAGACGACAATGCCTCACGCCTAGTCCGTCAATGGATTCGTGAGTACTTAAAAGAACGAGCTCAAACAGACATGTTTGAAAGTGAGGCACAATGAATAAGTGCTCACTAACTTCCAACTTTACAATAGCAAAATAAATTCGCGTCTTATGGCTGCAAAAGTCTCATTAATTAATATCGGCAAAGACCTCTGGTCATACTTGTGTCGCCAAATTCCACCGCCAGTGGCGTTGTCTAATTACACAAGTGAGGCTCAGCTGTCTGAAGTTTTAAAATCTGGAAGTCTTGATGCGGACATTATTGTATTGGGTCACCACCTGGAAGACCCTTTGAAAATCGCTAACTGGGTAAAAGCTGTCAATCCATTCACAAAGATATTTGTGCTACGCAGACCCAGTGACTTTGAAGTCATGCGCCAGGATTTTGAGACCAACCCTGCATTAGGTGAAGGCTTAATGTTGTGCTCAACCGCAGACATTAAGAGTTTGCCTGCAGCATTGATTAGCTCGACCGCAAAGTCTGCTAATGACACAAACATTAATGGCGCACTGCAAAGTCATGATCAAATACCTGTACTCAACAAAAAAGCCTTGCTTACTCAACCCGATGAAATTGAAGTGGTTGATGACCTGCTTAACAGCGCTAATGTTGGTTTCATATTACTCGACAAGAACCACACCATCACTCACGCTAACGATATCGCATGCGAATTATTAAAATTAGATGCAAAAGAATCTCTTGGCACACCTATTGATCTTATTTTAGGCGGCAAAGAGCAAGCAGGAGTACAGCGCCTAATACTAGAATCGCAAGAAAATGAAGCCAAGGCTACCGGCCTTATTACTGTCGATAATGAATACGGTGCAATGCATTTGCGCTGTACAGTAACACTTAACGATAAAACCAATGAATCTTCAGGCTATGCGCTGGTAATACAGAACCAAAGCAATTTGATGCGTATAGAAGCTGAATTACTTGAAGAACAGACTCGCAACAAACTTACGCTTGAGCTACTCAAAGAAGGTGTGCTTATCACCGATCAAAACCTCGACGTGGTACACATGAACCCAGTGGCCGAAAGTTTGACTGGTTGGCCAGCATTTGAAGCCGAAGGCCATAACATCGATGAGATCATTCGTTTAATTGACTCAGATAAGCGCGAGCGCTTTGAAATCCCAGGACGTACAGCCATACAAGAAAATCGCACTATTCATGTCAGCCAGAATTTATTATTGGTAAATAATCACAATGATGAACGTGCAATAGAAATTACTATCGCCCCACATTATCCGGCTGAGAATAATGCTTGTGGTGCGGTCATTATTGTTAAAGATTTATCCGAAACCCGGCGACTGGCTAACGAAATCCAACATCGCGCTTCGCATGATGCTTTAACCGGCTTGCTTAACAGGCAAGAATTTGAATACCAGTTAGAAAAATCCATTGCCAGCGCAGCTATGCATGATGTGCAACACGTCTTGTGTTACATCGACGTTAATCAATTCAAAATTATTAATGCACAAGCCGGACATACAGCGGGTGATTACATTTTAAAAGAAGTAGCCCACCTTCTACGTTCCAAAACTCGCAGCATTGATTACATTGGCCGCCTGGGTGGTGATGAATTTGCATTGCTACTTGTTAATCATACCCTGGACAATGCACGCCGTACCGCACAATCACTGATTGACGAATTCCAGGGCCATACTTTCTCCTGGGAGTCGCAAACATTTGAGCTTGGCTTGAGCATTGGCGTGGTACCCGTGACTAAAGAATCTCCAGAGCCGGCGCAAATGTTAACGCGTGCAGAATTAACTTGTTACTCGGCAAAAGAGCGTGGCCGTAATCAAGTACATGTATATCAAAATGACGATGATGAACTCACTCGCAAGCATGCTGAAATTCTTCGTGCAGCAGGCATTACCGGCGCACTGCAGGAAGATCGCTTTATGCTTTATTGCCAACCAATTGTTTCACTATCACTAGGTAATCGTTCAATCCAGCATTATGAATTATTACTGCGCCTGAACGATGCCAATGGCAACATCATTATGCCCAGCAGCTTTATACCTGCTGCTGAACGCTACGGCTTAATGCCCAATGTGGATCGCTGGGTCATTCATACCGCATTACATAGCTATCACGAAACGTTTGGCGAAAAATCGGGTGTGCATATCGCTATCAATTTATCTGGCAATTCACTTAACGATGATAAGTTACTAGGCTTCATTAAAGACGAATTGGAAAGTTCTCAAGTTAATCCGCAGCAGGTGTGTTTTGAAATTACTGAAACGGCTGCAATTAATAATCTTTCCCAAGCAAGCCACTTAATAAAAGAATTGAAAGCAGTTGGTTGCTGCTTTGCGTTGGATGACTTTGGCAGTGGGTTATCATCATTTACTTACTTAAAGAATCTGCCGGTCGATTATTTGAAAATTGATGGCAGTTTTGTAACCGATATGTCCAAAGACACTATCGACTATGCAATGGTTGAAGCAATTAATCAGCTGGGCCACGTGATGGGTATTGGCACTATTGCTGAATGCGCAGAAAGTGAAGAAGTGGTCGACCAGTTACGTAAATTAGGCGTTGATTTTGCTCAAGGCTATGCCATGGGATCACCTATCCCAATGGATGGCCTAAAATTACTGCATTAAACCTACGTCATGGCCGCTCAACCCAAGCAAAAAAAACTAGAATTAAGCGAACTAGACACGCTTAAGCAGCGCCTGGAAACGCTATATGACGATGCACGCAACAACGAAAAAATTCTCAAAAAATTTCAGTATTTAGAGCTAAAGCTATTAAGCTGCAGCTCTTTATCCGAACTTATTCAAATTATCACACACCATAGTCGTTCAACCTTCGGTTGGGATACATTAACTATTATCCTGCACGATGAAGATCGAAAGATTTACAAATTACTGAAAGACTCGGGTGAAGATCCAGACAAACAACAAACTTTACAACTGTTGCCTGATATTTCACATGTAAAGCAAATTTACGGCATGAACCGCAAGCCCTCATTGGGAAGATTTGATCTTGCCAAACACCGCGCTTTATTTTTAGACAGCCAAAAGTACCCCAGCAGCATTGCGCTACTTCCATTACAAAGAAATAGTCGTTTGTTGGGCAGCCTTAACTTAGGTAGCTACAAACCGAATCGTTTTCAAAAAGGGAATGCAACTGACTTTTTGCAACACCTCGCTGCTGTACTGGCAACATGTCTACACACCGCCATCGCACATGAACGTTTAAAGCAAGCGGGTTTGACTGATGCATTGACTGGAATTAATAATCGCCGTTTCTTCGACCAACGTCTAGATGAGGAAATCTCACGTAATAAAAGACTTGAAACAAGTCTGAGCTGTTTATTTATCGACATTGACCATTTTAAAGTCATTAATGACAGTTTTGGTCATGATGTAGGAGACGATGTACTTAAAAAAGTTGCTGAATTAGTACGCGCACAAATCCGATCAATAGATGTGGTCGCACGTTATGGTGGCGAAGAGTTTGCCATCTTACTGGGCCAAAGCGGCGAAGCAAAAGCTGTTGAAATTGCTGAGCGCATTCGTTCGATTGTTGCCAACACTCAGTTTAGCAGTGGCGATGTTAACACTAACATCACCGTGTCAGTGGGCGTTTCAACGATTGACTTCCGCAACACCAATAACCAAGACCCCAAGCTGATTGGTAGACAACTTCTTCAACGTGCAGACAAAGCACTCTATCAAGCCAAACAAAGCGGCCGTGATCGCGTTATCTTTCTAGAAGACTGATTAGCCTCAACCTCACAGTAACACAAATAGACTTTGTCCTTCTGCTATGCTCAAATGCTGTGCTTCCACTACGCGAGGAAAGCTTGTGCGGATATTATTCTTAGCTATAACCCTGCTATCAGTAACTTTAATAAGCGCTTGTCTGCCTACTGACAAACAGAAAACAAAAGTTTTCACACAACAACAAATGAATGAAGTGTTAGACCAAGCACTTGCAAGCCCTAAAGCATTTCAAGACAATCTGAGAGAAACATGCCCCAAATTTAAGTCATTACTATTAGAAGTTGCAGAAACTATTAACATAGGCTCACGCATTTGGAATGCGGGTGGACTACCTCTCACTATTCGACTTTACGAGGGTACAACTTACCGCGTCTTATATGAAACAGACGACCAATGTCCTGAACTTTCACACGCATTTGAGGCTGGTTTGTTACGCTCACAGCAACAAGAAAGTGTACATGAAAAAGGACGCATACTACGCGCTACATTAGACCTTCTAATGGGTGGCCCACCTTCAAAACCACCTGGGGCAAGATAAGTATTTAGTTGCTGTATGAGTAAAGACGAAATATACAAACAGCCCATACAAAACATAGAAGACTTTACTTTTGACCGAGCTGTCAGCGATGCTTTTGATGATATGGTGGAGCGCTCTGTCCCCGGCTATCGTACATTAATTGCTAATATCGGACCCATTGCTTCACACTTTTTGCGCGAGAATACACATTGCTATGACCTGGGTTGCTCGCATGGTGCAGCAGCTTTGTCTGTGTACCATCATCGTCCATCTGACGCCATTACTATACACGCCATTGACAATTCCGCAGCAATGATTGAAAAGTGCAATACATTAATCAAGCAAGCTGGAGCAAATAAAAACATATCTACCCAACTCGCTGATATTTCCCAAATCCCCATTACTCAAGCATCAGTAGTAGTACTTAATCTCACACTACAATTTTTACCTGTCAGCAAAAGAAAGGATTTACTGGAAAATATTTTCAACGGCCTGATTGATGGTGGCGTATGCATTCTGACTGAAAAAATCATTTTGCAAGACGAGCATCAAGAACAACTCTTCCAGCAACTACATAAAAAATTTAAATTCGCAAACCAGTACAGTGAACTTGAAATTAGCCAAAAAAGGAAAGCATTGGAGAATGTCCTTATAAGAGAAACTCTTGAAACACACCAACAACGATTAACTGATATTGGTTTTTCCAATATCATCACCTGGTTTCAATGCATCAATTTTATTTCAATACTTGCAGTTAAATGAAAATTGAAAATTATGCTCGCTTGTTTGATCACAGTGACATCTCAAATCAAACTCAGTGGAAAGACATATTAAAAAAGCAACTTGAAGATATATTTACCAAACCATCACATGGCCACTTCAAACAATGGTTAAATACTATTGAGCAATTAGCTAGATTTGAAACAGAGCATTACAAGTTTGACAAACCAATAGTGGAAATTGGCCTGCCACAGGAGATTAACAAAAACGAAAAAAGTCTTATCCAGCAATTACTCAAAACCATACAACCCTGGCGCAAAGGCCCATTTAATTTTTTTGGCGTACATATAGATAGCGAATGGCGCTGTGATAAAAAATGGCAACGCGTACTGTCTGCTGTTCCTACTCTTAAAAACAAAAAAATTTTAGATGTGGGATGTGGTAACGGATACTACATGTTACGCATGCTTGGTGCAGACGCAAAAAATGTGATCGGTGTAGACCCTACCTTAATATTCATGGCTCAATATACCGCACTGACACAAGCTGTAAGCCATAACTTAGCCTCTTATTTATTACCTATTACACTTGAACAACTACCCAGGCAACTTAATCAGTTTGATATCGTATTTTCCATGGGTGTGCTGTATCACCGTCGCGACCCATTAGAACATTTAAAACAATTACATGCTCACACCACAGAAGGCGGTCAACTTGTTTTAGAAACTCTGATCATTAACGATTCAAAAATGCGTCAGCTTATTCCCGAAGATCGCTATGCTGGAATGCGCAATGTATGGAACATACCCAGTCCATTATTACTGGAATCCTGGTTAAGCCAATGCGGTTACCAAAATATTCAACTACAAAATATCCAAACAACTGAGCCTGAAGAACAACGTGCCACCGAATGGACGAAAAATTTTTCTTTGAAAAATTTTCTCGATCCTAATGATTTAAGTAAAACTATCGAAGGCTACCCCGCGCCGACTCGCGCTATTTTCTGCGCAGAAAAATACTGACCCACATAGAGTGCACTATAACTGTGCATAAATTTATTGTTTGCTATTAATTGATGCCTATTGCATCGTTCAGTGGCATACTGCCCTCTTCTAGCGCACAAAGTAAGGAGATAATAACAATGAAGCTAGTCACCGCTATCATTAAACCTTTCAAATTAGATGACGTACGTGAAGCACTAACCGAACACGGTATACAAGGCCTGACTGTAACTGAAGTGAAAGGTTTTGGTCGCCAAAAGGGACACACAGAACTCTATCGTGGCGCAGAATATGTCATAGATTTTTTACCAAAATTAAAAATAGAAATTGCTGTTGCAGGAGAACGTGTAGACGAAGTTATTGAAGTCATCACTCGCACTGCAAATACGGGGAAAATTGGTGATGGCAAAATTTTTATCACTAATATCGAACAAGCGATTCGTATAAGAACTGGAGAAACCGGTCAAGACGCACTTTAGTGGAGAGGGAAACCATGTACTACATTAATAAGAAAAATATTTTACTCTGCGCCCTATTGCTTTTAGCCCCGACACTGGTCGGCGCGGATGAGCTTAATGGTGCAGATACATCATGGATCTTAACTTCAACCGCATTGGTTTTATTCATGACTATACCCGGCTTGTCACTATTCTATGCTGGCCTAGTGAGAAGTAAAAATGCCTTATCAGTGCTCATGCAATGCTTTGCCATTACTTGCGTGGCATCGATTGTGTGGCTAATTTTTGGCTACAGCATGAGTTTCAGCGAACACCCTTCTCTAAATCAGTGGATGGGTGGCTTTAATAATTTATTTTTATCTGAAGTAACGCGCGAGAGTATGTCTGGCACTATTCCAGAGACTGTGTTTGTTATGTTTCAAATGACATTTGCAATCATCACTCCCGCACTGGTGGTAGGTGGTTTTGCCGAAAGAATGAAGTTTTCTGCCATGTTATGGTTCACAGTCCTATGGATGATTTTAGTTTACTTCCCTGTTTGCCATTGGGTATGGGGCGGTGGCTGGCTTAGCGACAAAGGTGCACTCGACTTTGCCGGAGGCTTAGTCGTTCATATTACGGCTGGCGCTGGCGCATTAGTGGCAGCCATTGTACTGGGTAAGCGCAACGGATTCCCAAGCACACCTTTACTTCCTCACAACATGACCATGACGGTCACTGGCGCCGGCATGTTATGGGTCGGTTGGTTTGGCTTCAACGGAGGTAGCGCATTGGCAGCCAACGGCGATGCTGGCATGGCTATTCTGGTTACTCACATTAGTGCCGCGATTGCGTCCATTACCTGGATGGTTGTGGAGTGGATAAAGTACGGCAAACCCAGCGTATTAGGCATCGTCACCGGCATGGTAGCTGGTTTGGGCAGTATCACACCTGCTTCTGGGTTCGTCGGCCCAATGGGTGCCATTGTGATTGGACTCACTGCTGGTATTGTTTGCTTTGCAGCAACCAACTTTATGAAACGCACACTAAAAATCGATGATTCATTGGATGTATTCCCAGTCCATGGTGTGGGAGGTATTATCGGTACACTACTCGTAAGTATTTTTGTTGCCTCACAGTTTGGTGGCGCAGGACTTGCGGAAGGAACCAGTATTGCCGATCAGTTTGGCATACAGTTAACTGCCGTAGTTGCGGTATTGGCATGGACACTCATTGCCACCTTCATTGTTCTAAAAGCAACCAATTTGATCTGTGGCTTACGTGTTACTGATGAGCAGGAACGTAGCGGATTAGACATCACTCAACATGAAGAAAAAGGCTACAACATGTAAACGTGGTGGCGACATAGTTTAAAAAAGGCGGCTTTATAGTCGCCTTTTTTTTACATACTCAATTCAGATCACTCTATAATTAGATGGTGGAAAATACTAACAATAAACCCAGTCAGCTCAAGCGCATTCCATTCAGTGAACACCAGATTGATGAAACTAAAATCTGTCAGCAAGCACGCTTTGTTGTAGAGACTTTAATTAAAGCCAACTATCAGGCATATCTGGTAGGAGGTTGTGTACGCGATTTAGTGTTAGGCATTGAACCCAAAGACTTTGATGTGGCAACAGACGCGCATCCCGAACAGATCTGCGAACTATTTGATAATAGCCGTCTGATTGGGCGACGCTTTCGTATCGTGCATGTTTATTTTCGACGCAACAACATTGAAGTATCCACTTTCCGTGCTGCTAGCCAACACAATAACAAATCTTCAAAAAAAGAATCCACTGGCCGCATTGTCAGAGACAACACATTTGGCACCATTGAAGAAGATGCATTGCGCCGCGACTTTACAATTAACGCGCTGTACTATGATATTGAAAAATCAGAAGTACTCGACTATTGCTCAGGGTATGATGATTTACTTAATAAAAAGATTCGTATGATCGGTGATGTTGCTACGCGTTACCGCGAAGATCCGGTGCGCATATTAAGAGCGCTACGCTTTCGTGCAAAACTGGATTTAGATATTGATGCCCGCACTGAACAACCTATTATGAAACTAGGTCACTTATTATCTGATATACCTCCAGCAAGATTGTTTGATGAAGTAATCAAGTTATTCCATAGTGGTTATGCCGTGCGTTGCTTTCAAGAACTAAATCGTTATCAATTACTACAGATACTATTTCCAATTACCCACAAAGCGCTAAAACATAATGAGTCTTTTAATCTACTAATACATGAGGCACTAGAAAATACAGATGCGCGCATTGCCAGCGGTAAATCAGTTAACCCCGCATTTATTTTTTCAATATTATTATGGCAACCGTATTTGCAATTATTAGAACAAACCACTAACCAAGGCATTCCTTATGCAGAAGGCGCCTGGTCTGCAGGAAGGACAGCAGTGCTCGACCAGTCTACGGTCACATCTATACCTAAACGTTTCTCTATAATGATTTGTGAAATTTGGAAACTACAAAACCGCTTCAAAAGAAAACAGGGTAAAAAAATATTACGCTTTTTAGATCACCCGCGTTTTCGTGCAGCCTATGACTTTATGTGCATACGCGCACAAGCAGGTGAAATTGACGCAGCAGATTGCCAGTGGTGGACTAAGCTACAAACTTTATCAACACAAGAGCAGCATAAAATGGTTGCACCTAAACCCAAAAGATCAAGCAGGAAAAAAACTTAAGCACAGCTATGCGTAACCATTTTTTAACTGATGCTTATATTGGCTTGGGTAGTAATTTGCAAAACCCTCATGCTCAGGTTACTCGTGCATTGATACAATTAACGCAATTAGAAAGTTGTTCATTACATTCATTTTCAAGCCTGTATTCAAGTCGGCCGATGGGACCACCAGATCAACCTCCATACATCAATGCCGTGGCTTGGTTAAAAACTAGACTAGATGCATGCACACTACTAGAAAAACTACAAAGTATAGAAAATGAACACGATCGAACCCGTCTGGGCGAACATTGGGGGCCGCGTACACTAGATCTGGACATCCTTGTATATGGAAATTATAAACTTAAAAGTCAAGCACTTAGCATCCCGCATCCAGGAATAAAATATCGGGAATTTGTCCTCTACCCATTGCGTGAAGTGAATAAAAACCTCATGATTCCAGGTGTGGGTGTAGTACATCGCATCCAACCGCGATGCTATCCTAACGGACTTATCAGATTACCTATATAAGATGTCATCTCTACCTAATTATATCGTTATAGAAGGCCCTATCGGTGTGGGCAAATCCAGCCTTGCACAACGCCTGGCAAATGACTTTAGCTCACAATTGATGCTTGAAGAAGTTGATGAGAATCCATTCTTGGAACAATTTTATCAACGCCCGCGTGAAGCCGCTTTATCAACACAATTATTTTTCTTAATGCATCGCACACGCCAAATTAAGGAATTACGTCAGACAGATATTTTTTCTCAATCTAAAATTGCGGATTACCTAATAGAGAAAGATCAACTGTTCGCTCAAGTCACATTGTCACCTACCGAGTACGAGCTTTATTTACAAGTATATGAACACATGATTATTGATGCACCCAAACCTGACCTGGTGGTTTACTTGCAGGCACCGGTGCCAACACTATTTGAAAGAATTCGCAAACGCGGACGTAATTATGAACGTTTCATTGAATCCAGTTATCTGGAACAACTTAATGAAGTGTATGCCGACTTCTTTTATCACTATAACGAAACACCACTGTTGATTGTAAATGCCAGCGACATTGACTTCATTAACAATGATCGTGATTACGAACAACTAAAATCTCAAATTATCAATACCACCAGTGGCCGCCATTATTTTAATCCGCTGCCATTTGTAAGCTAGCCATCACATGAGCTCACAAAGCCATTTAGGCATCACCATCAATCAATTAAAAAGCATGCGTGATAACAACGAGAAGATTGCATGCTTAACGGCTTATGATGCGGCGTTTGCAAAATTACTCGACCAGGCGGGCATGGATATTATTCTTGTTGGCGATTCACTGGGTATGGTAATCCAGGGCCATGCATCAACCGTCTCCGTCACTATGGAAGATATTATCTACCACACTATGTGTGTTGCTAGCGCAACAACACATTCATTAGTAATCTCTGACATGCCATTCATGAGTTACAGCAACATAGACAGCGCCTTGCATAATGCAACTCGACTGATGCAAGAAGGAGGTGCGCAGATGGTTAAACTAGAAGCCACTCAGCGACAAACAGAAATTGTTGCAGAACTCAGCGAGTGCGGTATTCCGGTTTGTGCCCACTTAGGATTACGCCCCCAGTACATTCACAAACTTGGCGGCTATCATGCCCAAGGCACCGACGCCGATTCAGCCAAGGAGCTATTATTAACCGCGACTGCATTAGAGCAGGCTGGCGCCGATATTCTGTTAGTTGAATGCATTCCAGCCCAACTGGCAGCCGAAATTACTAAGGCAGTTAATATTCCAGTAATAGGTATTGGCGCAGGCAAGGACTGCGATGGCCAGATATTAGTATTGCAAGATATCCTTGGTATCACACCTGGTAAAACACCGCCGTTTGTTAAAAACTACATGCAAAACTGCAGCATCCAACAAGCGGTAAAAACCTATATCAAAGAAGTGAAATCTGGCGCCTTTCCAGCTTAATCACTTTTATCCTGTACTATGAAAATTTTCTCTGCATGCGAAGCAATTCGTGACCATATTAGTCAATACAAATCAACACATGAGAGTATTGCACTGGTACCCACCATGGGACATTTGCATGACGGACACATTTCATTAATCGAACTGGCAAAAACTAAAGCCACAAAGGTGGTTGTTTCAATTTTTATTAACCCGATTCAGTTTAATCAGGTGAGCGATTATGAGCGTTATCCGCGCACACTGAATGATGATTTAGAAAAACTTCGTCAGTTCAACATTGACGTAGTTTTCACTCCAGACTTGGATGAGCTTTACCCTCAAGGCACCACCAACACGCCTAAAATTATTATTCCACAATTAACAGAATCACTTGAAGGACAATATCGGCCTGGCCACTTTGATGGTGTATGTACGGTCGTGTGTAAATTATTCAATATTATTACACCTGACGTTGCTATTTTTGGAGCTAAAGATTTTCAACAGCTACTTATCATTAGGCGCATGACGCAGGATCTCAATTTCAATATCGATATTATTTGCGGAGAAACTCGACGTGAAGCTGATGGTCTTGCAATGAGTTCACGCAACTCACATTTAAGTCCTGCACAGCGCACACTGGCCCCCAAACTATTCAGCGCACTTCAACAAACAAAAGATCAATTTTCATCCAACGATATTAAAACGCTGCAAGAAAAGGGTGTGTCATGGTTGGAACAGCATGGCTTTCGTGTCGAATATTTCAGTATTCGTGATGCTGAAAATTTACAGCCAATCACGCAAGGCACTGATAATGCTGTGGTTTTAGCGGCTGCTTGGCTAGGGGAAACACGCTTGATAGACAATCTGCTTTTCCCAATGCCTTAATTGTGTATACTATTCTGCAATTGAATTAATTAGTAATTACTCGACACAAGGAGAACATACAATGGCATGGGTTGCAGTAGGCTGTGTGGTACTTGCATTTGTAATTAGTATCGCAGCACAAATTAATCTTTTTTCTCATATGAAAAACGGCACTATTTACCGATAAGTCGGGCGCATTTCACAAAAAAAGCGGGCTTTGATAGCCCGTTTTTTTTGTCCGAAGATTTTTTTAAAATAAACCATAACATGCGTTTATAAATTACGACTCTAATATCGTTTAGTATGATTCACAGCTAGTCCGACAAACGGCATACGATAACTACAACATGGCGCTCAATTATTCATAAATCCTAGTATGATCCCTGCATGATCGCTCCCCATTGGAAAAAACTTGTCAACCACGCCTCTCTTATGCGCGATGTAGAGATGCGTCAACTATTCGCAGAAGATCCAAAGCGATTCAGTAAATTCTCTATTCAGTCCAATCCGATCTTAGTCGACTTTTCAAAGAATAGAATTATCGAGCAAACACTGGCACTTTTATTCAAGCTTGCAGAAGCAGCCGAAGTAGAAAAATGGCGCGACAAAATGTTCGCAGGCGAAATAATTAATAATACCGAGCAACGTTCAGTTTTGCATACAGCGTTACGTAGCCCAATTGCTACCCATGTCAGTAAAGAGGTTGACCTTGAACTGGAACGCATGGAACGTCTGTGCAACAGGCTACACCATGGCCAATGGCTAAGCTATAAAGACACGCCGTTAAAAGAAATTGTTGTTATTGGTATTGGAGGTTCCTATTTAGGCCCTAAACTTGCCAGCGAGGCTTTGACTCAATTTACTCAAAAAGACATTAACGTTCATTTCGTCTCAAATGTAGATGCCCACTTACTGGATGAAGTGCTAAATAAAGTAGCCCCAGAAGATACATTATTTGTCGTCATATCAAAAAGCTTCTCCACTCAGGAAACTACCGCGAACGCAGAAACTGCTGCAGAATGGCTACGTGAAAAAAGTGGTATACGTCGCTCTGTACGCAAACAGTTTGTTGCGATCACCTCCAACACGCCAGCCGCAAAATCATTTGGCATTGACTCAGACCATATTCTTGGCATGTGGGATTGGGTTGGAGGACGTTACTCTTTATGGAGCACAGTTGGTTTCCCATTGGCATTACAAATAGGTATGCAAAATTTTCGCGGCCTACTAACTGGTGCTTATGCTATGGATAAACATTTCCAAACAGCTCCTTTAGATCAGAACTTGCCGGTAATTATGGGATTAATCGGTATCTGGTATATCAATTTTTTAAACATGCGTCATCATGCAGTGCTACCTTATGACCATCGCTTGCGTAGCCTGCCAGGTTATTTGCAGCAGTTGGATATGGAAAGCAATGGTAAAAGCGTCACCCGTGATGGTAATCGAACTGGGTATAGCACCGGACCGATTATTTTTGGTGAAGCAGGCACTAACGGCCAACATGCATTCCACCAATTACTACACCAGGGCGTCCCGATTGTGCCATGCGACTTTATTGGTTTTTGCAAACCTGCCCATGAGCATAAACAACACCATGATATTTTGTTAGCCAATATGTTAGCGCAATCACAGGCCATGATGATGGGCAGATCCAAGAAAGAAACCATCGAGTTATTAGCCAGTCAAAATATCACTGGTAAAATGGTCAAGGATCTTGCTCCTCATATGACATTCCCGGGCAACCGTCCAAGCAACACTATTATGTGTGAATCACTTACACCCATGACACTCGGCGCTATTCTTGCTCTTTATGAACACAAAGTATTTGTTCAAGGCATTATCTGGAATATTAATTCATTCGATCAGATGGGCGTTGAATTAGGCAAGACATTAACCAATAAAATCTTACCCGTACTACAAACTGATAAAGAACTTTCCAGTGCCGACTGCTCAACCCAGTCATTAATCGACTACATTCGCAAATCAAGCTAACTACACTGCATCCATTGCATGGCAAACAAACCTTTCGCGCAAGCGGCAAAACAAAATCAGGACGACATCTTATTGGTGCTACAACGCACTTTTAAACAGGCAACCAGAGTCTTAGAAGTGGGCAGTGGCACAGGTCAACATGCAGTTCATTTTGCAAAACACTTAACTCATTTAAACTGGCAACCCAGCGATAGAAAACCCATGCTGGAAGGCATTCAGTTATGGGTCAATGACGCAGCATTACCTAATCTACTCGCGCCAATTGAGTTAGACGTAAACCATACCTGGCCTACAAATAATTATGATGCAGCATTTGCAGCCAATGTAATTCATATTATGCATTGGCATGATATCGAAGCGCTATTTGCAGGTTTGGGCGCCACTCTTGCTGATGACTCAATAGTCTGCATTTACGGACCATTCAACATAAACGGCCATTACACTAGTGCAAGCAATCAACGCTTTGATGATTGGTTGAAACAAAGAGACCCTGAATCAGGGTTAAAAGATAAGGCTGAATTAGATCAATTAGCAATAAGTAATGGCCTGCAACCTGAACCAGGCTGGGATATGCCGGCTAACAATAAAATACTCTGCTGGAAAAAATAATTTACTTCTTTCTCCAGCCGGTGGCGGTTTGAATATAATTCCCCGACTGCGTTTTCTCTATCGCCTTTTTACCCGCAAGCAATTCAACCGTCTCAAGGCTGGTGCTATTTTGACTGGCGATCGATTCATATTTAGCTTTGCGCTTTGCATTAACATCATTTACCAGCGCTCTTACTTCAGCTGAGGCATCAGACGAAACAACACCCAAATAACCGTTAAGCTGTTCACCAACAAGACCCTGGCCTTTTACTTGCTGCAAATCCCCAGCAAAAACACATGCCGAATTAAAAGCAATCAAGTATACAAACAATATTTTTAACAATTTAGACATAGCTTTCATCCTCACTATTAGAATAAACCACTATCTTCCGAGAACACATCGTCAAGCTCTTTATCAACTTTAATACGCACTTCGTGCTCAATTTTAATATTCATATTAATAGTGATTGGCTCTTCAGGCGCCTTTACCTCCACTGTTGGATTACATGCCGTAACAAACAAAACAGCAATAAACAGTGCGCATGTATAGTATTTATGCATTTATCTTCACCAGTGACATTAATCTTTGGGCAAACTCGCAATAACAAAGTTCCCACTATTGATAAGCAGGTTTTGACCTCTTACTCTCCCGACTTCCCTTGAGGAGTACTCACTTGTTCCATAATATCTTCACCAATACGAGTCAGCAATCTAGCACTCTCAAGAAATTTCCACAAATTAAAATCAATATTGAAATTCAAATTGACTGGCGCATTAAACTCAGCATTAGGGCTACGCCCATACAATTTCGTCTGTAATGTTAACGCTCCACCCGGGTTCAGATTAACTTGTGCAGACATCTCATGATATTGAAAATCTTCCAACAGTTGCGCCACCAATTTCAAATCTTCATTGCCCGATAACACCTCGCCAATACGCGCATACTTAATGAAACCACCGTTCTCATCAGCATTCATCCAACCATTATCAATCTCCAGCACGCCTTCATTAAGAGTCATAGGCAACTCACCGTTAATGATGCCTGTTGCTAACAAATCTTGAGTTTGATTTAGCTCAACTAGTTTTTCCAATGACAAAGAGGAAAGATAAAGGGTGAATTTGTTGACAGGCTTATTCAAATCAATATCTATCACTTCAGAAAAAATACTTCCTTCTAACGCAGCCGCGTAAAAATCTACCACCTTCACAACTGGCTGTTCCTGCAGGCCATATTGGTATTCCATTATTTGCATGCTGACATCACTCATAGGAACACCTACATTTACACTATCAATAGTTAAGGCAGCAGGCGCTGACAACATCCAGCCGTTATTCTCCTCAAACTTCATATCCACATTAAGATTCTCAAATGGATTCTGCGCATAATCACCACCCACCTGTCTTGCCGAGACATCTATACTGATGCGTGTATCGTGATAATCATTACTCCAGTCAATGGCACCGTTTAAAGCAAACCCACCCTGATTTAATTGCAATGGAAAACCCGTAACACCAATAAGCTGCGTCACCACCTCATTGTTAGACAAAGAAATAGATTGTGATTCAAATTGCATAGCGCCTATTCCTGACACAATATTATTCGATACAATAAATTTGACAGGTGTTTGTTTAATCCCCAGCAACATATCACCATCAATCTTTAAATTGTCATTATTTAAATCAATGCTAGCCAGCAACTCCGAACCTTTTATTTTTATATCTTTTTTCTCACTTAAAATCTTACCCATGGATAATTCAGCGCTGACACTTTGTTTGTTTGGCGCAAAAAGATAGCGCCCCATATTCAGCTTGACAGCCTCAATATTAAACATGGCATCGCTATATTCGGCACCCGACATCATTAAAGAGATTTTTTGTTTACCTCCATATATTGCCTGATCATGAAAGCTATAAGTTATATTTGCATTATCCTCCTGCTGGAGTTCAAGCACATCAAGCAACATGTCGTCATATTGCACATCAAATAAAGCTAAGCGTGTACCATTAGTAATTTGCGCTCGAACTTGTTTACTATCGACAGCCATATTACCTTGAGCATCAAGTTTCATACGTTGAATATTGAAAGGATATGCAAGACGCCTAACATCAGCCAACAAATAATAATCACTCAACAATAACCAGCCATTCGCACCCCATTGCAAATCAATATTTGAAATCTGCGCATCAAATCTAAATTTCTCTGAGTCCGTATATACAAAAAGCTTCACGCTTCCTTCAGCAGTCAGTTTATCTGGCATATCTGACAAACGTTTAATAACCAGTGCATTATTTGGATTCAGCTCAAAATGATAGGTATGAACCGGCGTCTCGAAGTATTCTTCAAGCAACTGTGGCGTAGAGTTTAGTTTTACTGTAAGTCTCTGTAGCTGATTTAGAGTACACTTTTCTATACCTTGATTTGCAATAACACATCGCGCCCTAACATCAGCACTTGCATCGCTTACATCATAGTAATTACTTGAGAAATGTACTGTTGAATCAATATCGATATCTGCGGCAAGCGTAGTTAATAAATCATCAAGCGTACGCAGCGTGTCTAGCTCAACGGTTGCAGTGATATTACCTCTAGAACCATGGATAAGAATATTTTCAGCATCATCGATATACTGATGGATTCCACTCAAATCGTAATTAGATTTTACTTTTAGTATTAGCCAGTCATCATCAATTTCATATTCACCATTTAACTCCATTACCTGCTTAGCACTATCAATATGAGTAAGTACTCCTTTTATACCAATATCGTCTACCATTAAATCGATGTTGCCAGAATAATCTTGATAATTAACCAAACCATCCAAACGCAATCCATGTGCATGCTCGATTTGACCTTCAAATCTGCTTAATAGCTGCTTATCTTCAAAATAATTAACTGCCAGCCGTCTAATATCCACGCCATATAAAGGCAAGTAATTAATATAATCTTTAACAGTTACAGGTGAAGACTTTTTGTTAGTTCTTTTCGCATCCTCACTCGATACATGAACATCAACAACCAGCTCATCAACAACAATACTGGAAATTTTATTCTGCGCACTGGTAGAGATATCAAAATCAATGGCAACATCATTTACCGTAATTGAAGTATTAGTAGTTTCATCCTGGTATGAAGCAGCCAGATAACGTATCGCTATTGTATTTAAATTAATTTGATCAACTTGTATAGCTTCTATTTGCACACCATAATTTAAAGCAATGACCGGCGTGATTTTCTGGATAATTTCTACCCGAGCAATATACAAGCCTCCAACAAGCAGACACAACACACACAAGAAAATGATTTTCTTCATTATTACTTAACCGTTTTCATGTTGCGTTAATGCCCACTGCACATGTTCTCGCACCAACTCAGATGGATCATCTTTTCTTATGTTTAATGCTCGCAATATAGCATCTGTAGTAGCAGCATTACCTAATGCTACAGCCAGATTTCTAAGCCATTGCTGATAGCCAATGCGACGCATAGCCGATCCTTCGGTATAAAACAAAAACTGTTCTTCAGTCCACATGAACAAATCAACAAGCTCAACCGAATCTAAATTATGTCGTTTGGCAAAGTCAGCCAATGGTGAAGTGTCAGAAAATTTATTCCACGGACATACCAGCTGACAATCATCACAGCCATAAATTCGATTACCTATAGCTTTACGGTATTGCACCGGTATTGAGGATTTATGCTCGATGGTTAAATAAGAAATACATTTTCGCGCATCAAGTTTATATGGCGCGATAATTGCCTGAGTGGGACAAATTTCAATACATGCACTACAACTACCGCAATGGTTACTGGCTTGCTGATCAGCCGGCAGCGGTAAATCAGTAAACAGTTCACCCAAAAAGAACCAGGAACCTGCTTGTTCGGAGAGTAAATTAGTATGTTTACCAATCCACCCTAATCCAGCTTTATTTGCCAACGCTTTTTCCATTACTGGCGCACTATCGACAAATGCGCGATAACCAAATTCTCCCACTTGCTCCTGGATCTTGTCTGCAAGTTTCTGCAAACGCTTCCTAAGCACTTTATGGTAATCCCGCCCTAATGCATAACGTGAAATATAGGCCAACTGAGATTGCTGCAATACATCATCCGCATCACGCGCGTCAGGAGGGAAATAATTCATACGCACGGAAATAATTTTTACCGTGCCAGGTAACAGTTTTTCAGGGCGTGAGCGTTTGATACCATGCTTTTGCATGTAATCCATCTCTCCCTGCATGCCCGAATCCAGCCAATCAAGCAAATAAGCTTCGTGCTCAGCAAGATTTATATCGCTAATCCCGATATGATCAAAGCCAAGCTCTATGGCCCAGGTATGGATATCCTGCTTTAGACTTTGCATAGTTTGCTGACTAACGATAGGCTTTTTCACAATTACTTGAACTGTTTATGACACATGAATTTTATCAATAACGGCATGCAATACCCGGTTTATTCCAAAGAGCAAATTCAAACCCTTGAAGCAAGCGCTATTAATGAGCATAACATCAAGAGTTATGAACTTATGCAACGTGCTGGCAAAGCTGCATTTATCTTTATACGTGAACATTATCCTAACGCTAAGCGCGTGCTCGTCATTACCGGAGGAGGCAATAATGCCGGTGATGGTTACGTACTAGCAAGATTATTACAGCAAGCGGACATTCGCTGCACTGTCATGCCGGTGGTACCCATTACTAAATTAAGAGGCGATGCCATGCGCGCCCAAAATGAGTTTGCTATACAGGAAGGTGACGATATTGACCCTAGCGAAAACCTGCCAGAATGTGACCTGATTGTAGATGCACTATTTGGTACCGGCTTATCACGCGCCATCGAAGGCGAATTCGCAGACATTGTCAATGCAATTAACCACACTCCGGTTCCCGTATTGTCGCTGGACATTCCCTCCGGTTTAAGTGCCGACACAGGCAATCCACTGGGACCCACTGTTTACGCTAACCATACCATTACCTTCATAGGCATGAAGAGCGGTTTAATCACTGCACAAGCACGTAACTACACAGGAAGTATTGTGGTTGACTCATTAAATCTGCCTGAACCCTTATTTGAAGCAGCAGAAAAACTAGGTGTGTCTATTAGCGATACTTTAGTGACACGTTTGCTGCCTCCACGCAAAGAAAGTGGATACAAAAATAAGTACGGTCATGTATTAGTGATCGGGGGAAACCTCGGCTACCCGAACGCAGCTCGGCTTGCCGGTGAAGCCGCTGCACGCACAGGCGCTGGATTAGTAAGCGTTGCCACACACCCGGATAATGTCGCAGCCGTTGCCAGCGGTTGTGCATCACTAATGGTGAATGGCATCTATGAACCTGGTGATCTAAGTGATTTGCTAAACAAAGCCAATGTGATTGCGCTTGGACCCGGCCTTGGTCAGGATAAATGGGCGCAAAAAATATTTGCGCGTGTCATTGAAACAAACAAACCACTTGTTGTTGATGCTGATGCACTGCATCTACTGAGCAAAAACCCAAGTAAATGCGACCATTGGGTACTGACACCCCACCCCGGAGAAGCGGCACAATTATTAGCTTGCAGTTCACAAGATATCCAGCTTAACCGTTCCAGTTCAGCACTTGCCATCCAGGAACAGTATTCTGGCGTCACAGTATTAAAAGGCTCAGGAACACTAGTTTGCGCCCAACAACAGATTTACTTCTGCTCTGCAGGCAATGTGAGTCTGGCAACAGGGGGTACTGGCGATGTACTTACAGGCATTATTGCCGGATTAATTGCGCAAGGCATTTCACTTACCGATGCAGCCAATGCCGGTACTATGATTCATGGCCGTGCTGCGGAACTAATATCTAAGCATGGTACCCGCGGCATGCTAGCCCAGGACTTGTTTCCCGCTATTTACCAGCTGGTTAACCATAGTTAGACATTGTAAATGAGCGAGATTATTAGCTCCGCAGAAGCAATGGAGGCCAAGGGCGCCAATATTATTAAACGGTTACTGCAAGATCAGGCAACGCCCGCCATTATTTATTTGCGCGGTGACCTTGGTGCCGGTAAGACCACTTTAGTCAGGGGTGCACTACGTCAACTGGGCCATAAAGGGCTGGTTAAAAGTCCAACTTTCACTTTAGTGGAAACGTATACCTTGCCGCCTTATGAAGTTTATCATTTTGATTTATATAGGATTTCTGATCCAGAAGAATTGGATTACATTGGCATTCGTGAATTCTGCGCACAACAATCCATCTGTTTCATAGAGTGGCCAGATCTTGGTGAACCGATGATTCCCAAAGCAACCCTTGAGATTTCAATCGAATATCATCCACAGGGCAGGCGTCTTAGTGTAACCACTGCGACCTAGTAATTACCCCATTAAACCTATATTTTTACTTAATAATTGCCCGTAGGTTATTATTTTTGTTAAAGTTACTCAAATATATACATGGATGGTGGGGGAACTGTCCCGGTGTTAGAGCCAAAATCACAAAAATATCGGCTTATTGAAAAATTAGTCCTGGCATTACTAGCAGCATTTTTAATGCTGCCTAGTACCTTATTTGCCGGCTCATTTGACATAAAAGACATCCGCGTTGCCAAAAATGGGCAAGTGACTCGTGTCGTGCTGGATACCAGTGCCATCCCTGCCTACAAAATTTTTACCCTCAATAATCCTTCACGCGTCGTTATAGATCTAAGCAATGCCAAGTTATCTACTCAGATCAATCAATCTGTCTTTAAGGCTTCTTTCGTAGAAAAATTAAGGCATGCACAACGATCCAACAATAAACTAAGAATCGTATTAGATCTTAATCAGAAAATTGTTCCTAAAAGTTTTGTATTGCCTGCTAGTGGAAATTCGCATCATCGACTTGTCATCGACCTGAAAAATGCTGGCGCAAGCAGTGCATCGCTAGCCAAAACAAATGTTACTAAGAAAACTGTTAATAAAACTGCGTCTAAGAATGCTAACAAAGCAAAGACTGAAAAAGCTAAAACTACTAAAACTGCTAAAAAGCCAGCGCCACAGACCTCAAGCAAGAAAGTTGCTAGCAAACCTGCTAAATCAAAACCTGCTGTAAACAAAGCTACCAAGCAAGAAGATATTATCGCCAAAATTACTGCGCCTCCCAAAGCTAAAGCCAAAGTCGAGGCAAAGACCAAAACTAAACAGACTCCTAAACTAACCTCAACTAAGGCCAGGCCATCAAACCAAACATTAGTCATAGCAATTGACCCTGGGCATGGCGGCAAAGATCCAGGCGCTATTGGCTTTGCAGGCACTCGAGAAAAAGACGTTGTGTTGCAAATTTCTCAGCGACTTGTACGCTTAATTAACGCTGAAAAAGGTATGCGTGCTGTTATGACACGTGACTCTGATAGGTTTCTCACGCTGCGCGGTCGCATTAAAAAAGCACGCGATAAAAAAGCTGACATTTTCATTTCCGTTCATGCAGACGCAGTAGAAGATCGCCGTGTGCGCGGTTCATCGGTTTATGTATTATCGAAAAACGGCGCCAGCAGTGAAGCGGCCAGATTTTTAGCCAGAACCCAGAACGAATCAGATGTGATTGGTGGTGTAAAGCTACAAGGTAAAGGCAAAGACGTACAAAAAGTGCTGGTTGACCTATCACAGGCCGCCACTATTGATGCCAGTATGAAATTGGCCAGTTCGGTAAAAAAAGAACTTGGCCGCATCGGCAAAACCAGACAACGTATTGAGCATGCTGGATTCGCTGTATTAAAGTCCCCTGATATTCCCTCAATCCTAGTGGAAACAGCATTTATCTCTAATGCATCTGAAGAAAAAAAGCTGCGCTCAGCAACCCATCAACAAAAATTGGCAGTCTCAGTTTTCAAAGGGCTTAAGGCATATTTGAAACACCATGCACCTAAATCGGCAATACTGGCAAGCAACACTAGCAAACAGCAACCGCACACCATCAAATATGGTGAAACCCTATCCGAGATCGCAGTCAGATATAGAGTCAGCATTGATTCCATTCGCAAAACTAACTCATTAAGCACCGACCGTATCCGTGTCGGCCAAAAGCTCATCATTCCTGAAGTTTAGCCACGGCACTAGAAAATAAAATTATTTAGATAAAATCTTATTTTCCCATAAGGTCGTCAGCACTTTCTCATAAGCATTTTCGGCACTGCCTTTTATTTTTTCACTAATCGATTTAGGCGCAACATGTGTAACCTGGTAAACATCAGCTGTTTCACTTTTTAACAACAAGTAGCCA
>Ga0207422_1002349_pt1 | contig 25630 bp, 18 predicted proteins | sample MarCyaLeptolynsp_FD_187757 | JGI IMG/M metagenome (GOLD analysis project Ga0207422, IMG submission 187757) | Marine cyanobacterial communities from Panama - species 1 Leptolyngbya sp. (SPAdes) | ecosystem: Environmental > Aquatic > Marine > Unclassified | place: Panama: Panama City | collected... | reverse complement strand
CGTCCGCACCGTCGGCACCGTCCGCACCGTCCGCACCGTCCGCACCGTCCGCACCGTCCGCACCGTCCGCACCGTCGGCACCGTCCGCACCAGCCGCCGCCGTGCCGGCACCGTCGTCCTCGGGGTCACCGTCGTCGCCACACGCCGGCAACAACAGCATCGCCGCCACCACGCAGGCGCCCACATCGATCGCGGATCGGTCCATCGACCCGATCAGTGTATCGACCAACGCAAAAATGGCTCACGGCATCGCGAACGTCAGATCGCGCGAGCCCTCGATGTGGCATCCGGACACTTCGGGGGCATCGAACCGCAGGGGGAGCTCGTAGGAGATGTAGGAAAAGCTCGACAGTCGACCCCCATGCGGCACGTCGCGCACCGCCTCGCCCGTGCGCACGGCGTAGCGCTGCCCGTCGCAGATCGCCCACACCTGCGGATCAGCGACGGTGCGCGCCCCTTGCCGCACCGAGCGATGCAGGTCGCCCTCGGGCCCGACCACCAAACGCAGGGTCATCCCCGCCGTCCGTCCATCGTCGACGGGCGCACCTGCACCGTCCCAAGACGACAGCAGGGCGACGCGGTCTGCCGCCGCGGCGTAGGTGTAGGGGCTGACCCAGTACGGGTAGGAGTAGCTGGTCATGTCGTTGAAGTTCCAGCGGTTGCCGTCCGGGGCCCCGGCACAGTCCGAGCCGGTCGGCGCGAGCAGCTGCTCGTGCGGATCGAACCACACCAGGCCCAGATCGACGTCGTTGCTGTAGCCCGAGCTGGGCATCATCGCCGAGCGCGGCCCCCAGCCCCAGGTCGTAATCGCACCGCAGCTTCCCCCGTTGTCGGCGGGGAACTCGGGGTCTTCGAACGAATGCATGCGGCCGTGATTGTGGGCCAGCTCGTGCGCGTACAGATCGAAGGTCAAGCCGTAGTCTCGCCAGTCGTGGCTGGCGAAGGTGCGGCGATAGTCCATCTGGTCGCCCCCGTTGATCGCGATCGAGTACCCGCCGCCGTCTCCGGGGAGCAAGCCGCCGTAGTACACCCACGGGTCGGCCTGCTCGGCCTCGCGCAGTGCGGGCAGGTCGTACTCGGCGGCGTCGAACTCACTGCACGACTGCGAAGCCACCGGCTCGTGCACGATGAGCTCGAGCTCTTGCAGCGGATACGTGTTGAACAGGTAGGCCTCGAAGTCGGTCAGCGCTTCGTCGGTGAGCTCGAGGTCGGGATAGCCGCCGCATGTGAACGGCACCAGCACGAGCTCGAGCCGCATCGGGTCGCCCCACGCCTGTAGCGGGGTGAAGCCGTCGGTGGGCAGCGCGGATCCGGTGGCATCCCCATTGGGCTCGCCCTCCGTCAGGCCAGGCTCGAGCAGCTCGATCCGCAGCTCAGTCCCCCCATCGAGGTCGGCCGCGTCCACCACCCAGTGAAACGTGCCGTCGAGCGCGGTCCAGTCGGGCGGGCCCGCGATCATGCGTTCGTCGGTGTAGACCGCGTTCGCCCCCGTTGCATCGCGCAGCCACAAGCGGCCGAGGACCGGGCGCGACTCGAACTCGGGTGCGAGTGTGTAGGCCGCCCGAATCAGCGCCGTGCGCCCACCGATGACCGGCGCGATCCGACTCGCGGGGTCGACCCACTGCCCCGCGGTGGCAATCGCGATCCCGACCCCCTGATTGACCTCGACGTCCGCGATTGCGATGCCGCCCGCGAGCACGCCGTCGGGCGGGGGCTCGTCGTCGTCGTCATCGTCATCGTCATCGTCGTCGTCGTCGTCATCGTCGTCGTCGTCGGACGCGCCCACGGTACCGTCCGCGTCGTCATCATCGTCGTCCGGGCCGGGGCGGTCGTCTCCCGTGCCGTCGACGCCCGACGACTCGGTCCCCGCTTCGTCGTCCTGCTCGGACGAGTCGCCGCAGCCCAGCATGAGCCCGGCGCTGAGCGCCCAGCGCAGGAGGTCTCGTTCGGTCTTGTGTCGTGCCACCACGACACAGGTGCACCCGACCCTCCGAAAACGGCTCACGCCTCGGAGGGCCATCCGCTGGGGCCTACTGCGCCTCTTCGCCCGGCGCGCACTCGCGGATCTCGCCCGAGTCGTCGTAGCAGACGTCCGAGCCACCGAGCACGTCCGACACGTCGTCGGAGAACTTCTCGTCGCGGCCGAGGTTGGGCAGCCGCTCCCCGATCCGGTCCTCGGCGTTCTTGTCGACCACCGCGAGCACGATGACGCCGTTGACGGCGGTCATGTCGAACGAGCGCACGAACGAGCTGTCCGCGCTCTCCCACTCGTTGTACTGGATCAGAACCTTCTGGCTCTTCTCGTCGATCTTGAGCTTGGGCTCGGGGCTGGGTCCGAACCACTTCTTGAACTTCTCGTCGACGATGTTCGCGTACGACTTCCCGGGCCACGCCTCCGTGCTGTAGGCGTAGATGATCTTCCACAGCTCGTCGTCCTTGAAGAAGTAGAACTTCCTCAGGGTCGGGTTCGCCTTGACCCACAGCATTTCCTCGTTGCTGTCGTCCTCGTACTCGAACTGGATCAGCGACACGCCCCAGCGGTGCTTGCTCGCCTGGGTGAACTGCACGTGGTTGGCCTTGATCGACTGCAGCTGCTCCTTGCGCCACTGACGATTCTGATCCTGGGCCATCGCGTCGCTGGTGGCCTTTTGCTTGGCCTCGTACTCCGCGTCGACCTCGTTGCTCATCAGCTTGAACACCTGGCCGGGCGTCATGCCGAAGCGGAAGTCACCCATCATCGAGCGCGCGCCGTGGGCCGCGCTGATCTTGGGCGTGGGGTCGACCATCTTGCACTCGCGCTTTTTGCCCTTGCCCTTGCACTTCTCGGTCGCCTTCTTGGGCTTGGCGATCTTGGGCCAGGCTTCGATCTCGAACTCCCCCTCGTCCTCGTCGAACTCCGAGCCATAGTCGTCGTCGTCACCGAGGTCGAGGTCCTCACCGACGGCATCGCTGCCGACCGCAGCCAGGTTGTCGTCGCTGGGGTTGTTGGAGCTGTCGTTCTTCGGCCCGCACGAGGCGCCCACCGCCAGGGTCAGGGTTGCACCAAGGGCCAGGGCAGCTTTCGTCGATTGCATGGATTGTCGCCTCCGAACCCGGCGACGGTAGCACGGCGGCCGGACGACCAAAAGCGCGCGAACAGGCCGTCGACGGGGGCGTTCAGCCCTCGCGCACGCGTTCGACGAGGTCACGCAGCAGCGCGTGGGCGGCCCGCGGCGACAGCTCGTCCGGATCGGCGTCCGCGAGCGAGGCCAGCACCTCTGCGGCGGCGGCCCCCACCCCGTCCGTCGCAGGACCCGCCGGCGACTGGGCCGCGAGCGCCTCGGCGGTGGGCGTGAACAAATCCAGCTGAGGTTTGCCCGCGCCATACGGATCGGCCTCGAGCCGGCCAAGGATCCTCGTCGCCCGGCGCAAGACCGCGGCGGGAAGCCCCGCGAGCCGGCCGACCGCGATGCCATACGAGCGTCCGGCGGGACCCTTGGCGATCTGGTGCAGGAACACGATCTTGCCGCGGTGCTCGTGCACCGTGAGATGCACGTTGCGCAGGCCCGCGAGCACCCCCTCGAGCCCGCACAGCTCGTGATAGTGGGTCGCGAACATCGTGCGGCAGCCGACCTGGTCGTGCAGGTGCTCGACGATGGCCCACGCGAGCGCCAGGCCGTCGAAGGTCGCCGTCCCGCGTCCGATCTCGTCGAGCAGGACCAGGCTGCGCGGGCTGGCCTGAGCCAGGATCTGCGCCGTCTCGCGCATCTCCACCATGAAGGTCGAATCGCCGCGCCCGAGGTCGTCCGCTGCCCCGACGCGGGTGAAGACGCGGTCGACCAGGCCGATCGTCGCCGAGGCGGCGGGCACGAACGAGCCCGCGTGGGCCAGGATTGCGATGAGCCCCACCTGCCGCATGACGGTGCTCTTGCCGCCCATGTTGGGGCCCGTGATGAGCCAGACCCGAGCATCCTTGTCCCCCGCGTTGCCGCCGTGCGCCTGCAGGGCGGCGTCGTTGGGAACGAACGTCCCCGCATCGAGCATGCGCTCGACGACGGGGTGACGCCCCTGCTCGATGTCCAGCACCGGCGCCTCGACCATCGTTGGGCGCACGTAGTCGTAGCGGGCCGCGATCTCGGCCAGTCCCGCGACCGCGTCGAGGGTGGCCAGACGCTCACCGATCGAGCACAGCCGCTCGCCGGCCTCGGACACGCGTCCCCGCAGCGCGGCGAACAGCTCGAGCTCGCGCGCGAGCGCTTGGGCCTGCGCGCCGAGGACTTTGGCTTCGTAGCCGGCGAGCTCCTCGGTCACGTAGCGCTCGGCGTTGACCAGGGTCTGCTTGCGTACGTAGTCCTTGGGGACCTTGGAAAGGTGCGACTTGCTGACCTCGAGGTAGTAGCCGAACACCCGGTTGTGCTGGATCTTCAGCGTCGGGATCCCGGTGCGCTCGCGTTCGCGGGTCTCGATGCCGGCCAGCGCCTCACGGCCCCCGTCGCGGAGCGCCCGCTGCTCGTCCAGGGCCTTGTCGGCGCCGGTCCGAATGACGCCGCCTTCGCGTGAGATCGCGGGGGGGTCGTCGACGAGCGTCGCGATGAGGTCGTCGCGCACGTCGGTGAGCAGGTCGTCACCCAGCGCGAGGACCGGCGGAACCGTCCCATCGGTTCGACGCGAGGCCAGCTCGGCGACGCGCTCGCACAGGTCGGGCAGCGCCTTGAGCGAGTCCCGCAGCGCTCCGAGCTCGCGGGGAGCAATTGTGCCGAGCCGGGCCCGCGCCGCGAGCCGCACGACGTCGCGCACGTCCTTGAGCCGCGACTGCAGCTCGTCCCGCAGGGCCGCCTCCGCGACCAGGGCCTCGATCCCGTCGGCGCGCGCCCGGATCGTGGAGAGGTTGCGCGCCGGCGCGGCGAGCCACGAGCGCAGCATTCGGGCCCCCATTGCGGTCCGCGTGGCGTCGACCGCCCACAGCAGCGTGCCCTTGCGTCGACCGTCGCGCAGGGTCGAAAACAGCTCGAGGTTGCGAATGGTGGTCTCGTCGACGACCAGATGCGCCGCGGGTTCGTGGCGCCGCATTCTCGCGATGAGCAGCGTCTGGCCCGGCTGGGTGGCCTCGGCGTAGGCGAGCACCTGACTCGCGGCGCGGTGCATCACCGCCGACAGCTCGATCTTCGCCCCGTCGGCGAGGGCGCTGGCCCGCTGCGCGACGTCGTCCGCGGGCTGAGCCTCGGGCGTCTCCAGGCGCGGCGTGCCCGGCCCGAGCGCGGCCTTGATCCACGGGTGGTGCTTGGCGTGCGCGAGGATTTCCTTGGGCGCAAACCGAGCCAGCTCGGCGCGGATCGTGTCCTCGTCGGTCGCCGTGATCACGATGAAGTCGCCGGCCGAGATGTCGAGCAAGGCGATCGCGGCGTCGGCTTTGCCGGGCGCTTGGTCGCCGTGGATCGTGAGCGCCGCGAGGTAGTTGGGCTCGGCGAGCGGAAGATGGTCCTCGTCGATCAGCGCACCGGGCGTGACCACGCGGACGACCTCGCGCCGCACGATGTTGGGACCCTTGCGGCGCTTGGCCTCCTCGGGGGTCTCCATCTGCTCGCAGATCGCGACCTTCATCCCGCGCTCGACGAGCGTGCGCAGGTAGCCCGAGATGGCGTGGTACGGGACCCCGGCCATCGGCACCGCGTTCTCGACCCCCTTGTCGCGGGACGTCAGCGCAATGTCGAGGATGGGCGCGACCGTGACCGCGTCCTCGAAGAACATCTCGTAGAAGTCCCCCATCCGGAACATCAGGATCGAGTCCGGGTACCTCGACTTGATCTCGAGGAACTGGCGCATCACCGGCGTGTCCGCCGAGGTGTGGGGCGCAGCCACGGCGGCGTTTTATCGAAAAGGCCGCAAACGCAACAGCGCCGCGACCCGATCGGGGCGCGGCGCCGGACAACCCTCGTTGAGGGTCGAAATGACTCGGTACGCGATGGTCTAGAGGCGGACCACGTAGGCGATCATCGACTCCTTGGACTCGAACTGCTCCTTGGCGGCGAGTCCCTCGTTCCAGGTCTTGAACGCCCCGACGCGGACCCGATGCCAGATGCGGCCCTTGACCTCGTGGGCTTCGACGCGAACGTTGTGGCCGTTGGCCCGAAGATCGTTGGCGAACGCCTCGGCCTGATCGGCGCGGGAAAAGGCCTTCATCTGCAGGGTGAACTTGCCGACCAGCTTCGGCTGCGGCTTGGGCGTGCTCGAAGCCTTGTCGGCCTTGCCGCCCGACTTGTTCGAAGCCTTGTCGGCCTTGTCGCGCTTGCTGCCCGGTTTGTTGGGCTTGGGCGAAGCGCCGGCGGAGGCGAGAGCGGTCTTGTCGGACGTCTCGGCCTTCGCGGCTTTGTCGGCCGCAGCCTTGTCCGAGTCGGCGTCCTCCTGCTCGTCTTCGGTCACGCCGACCGACTCCGGGTCGCGCGTGGGCGGCAGCCCCTCGGCCGCGGAGACGGCGAGGCCATCCTTGAACGACAGACGCTCGCGGACCGAATCCGAATCGAGCAGCGCCATCGTGGAGTCCTCATCCTGGTCGAGGGCCGCGACCTCACCGGTCGTGCCCCAGTCGACCCGACGCCCGACCATCACGCCGAGCGCGAACACGAAGCAGCCCACCACCGACAACCCGAAGAACAGAAAAAAGATCTGCCGGTTATCCAGTGACAGCTCGACCTTGTCCTTCCACTTGTGCATCTCTCGCATCTCGGGTCCTTTCGGTGACTGACTCACACCTACCGGCCACGGATCCGACGGACAAAAAAGTCGCGCTATTGGGTTTTTCGCAGCCGCGGGGCGGGGTCGCGGAGGGGCGGGAGCGTCTTCTTCTCCGGGACCTCGCCGTTGGGGTTGGTGCCGCGACGCATGATTTCGGTCGTCGGGGGGTAGCGCAGGTCCCAGCTCTCCTCGGCGACCGGCTTGCCGCCGGCGGAGAGAATGCGGCGGCGCTTGATCTTGAAGCCGCGACGCCCGCGCTGCGCGACGGTTTGCGTGCCCGTACGCAGCGTCCCGTCGTCGCGCCATACCGTGTTGTACGGGGTGGTCTCGACCAGCTCGCGATCGAAGGTGACCTGGTACGGACGGCGCTCGCCCAGCACCTCGGCCCGCACCTTGCCCCCCGAAACCGTCATGTGCAGCACGACCGGAAAGTCGAAGCCGTTGCGCACCTTCATGTCGATCGCGTCGTAGACCACGGTCGAGTCCAGGCCCATGTCGACGTAGGAGCTGGGCCGCGAGTGCGGCCGTGCCGAGACGAGCTCGAGCCCGGCGAAGAATGCCGCGCCGTAGATCGTCGAGCTCACCTGACAGATGCCGCCGCCGAGCACGTCGACGAGCTGCCCCGCGGAGATGCCGGTCGCGTAGCGGTAGCCGCCCTCAGCGTCGCGGTCGCCGACGGTCTCGTTGAACGAGAATTGATCCCCCGGCATCAGCACGGTGCCGTCGATCGCGGCCGCGCCCAGCTTGAGGTTGTGAATGCGGTCGTCCTCGCCGACGATCTTGTACGGCGTATCGAAGCTGCCGAGCACGACCGACAAATCGAGGCGGCCCGCGATCGGTCCGAGCGGATCTTCGACCGCCGGTTTTTGGGCCACCACCAGGTCGATGCGCTCGCTGCCGTCGGCCAAGCCCAGCGCCACCGCGGACAGGCTGTCGAACGGCAGCACCGCCGTGCCGCGCGCCGCCGGCAACACCCGGCGGCGCTCGAGGTCCAGCCGCGTCGGCAGCGAGGGCGTCTCCACCGACGGGGCCAGGGCGAGCAGATGCGCGAGGGCCTGCGACTCGTCGAACCGATACCCGACCGACAGATCGATCTCGCCGCGGCGCGCCGCAAGGCGGGTCTGCAGATCCTCCCACGGTCGACCAGTGCGGCCGATCGCCATGGCGGTGTCGACGACCGCCCGCGTGTCGGCATCCGTGCTCTGGGGCGCTACCCCGCCGAGCTGGCGCGCGCTCGTGGACATCTTCACCGAACCGGCCGCCAGCACGAGCGGGCGATCGAGCGTCCTGCGGCCCGCTGCCGCCGCAGCAGCACCGACCTCCGACGCCGACAATCCGCCGATGTCCTCACCCGCCAGCTGCACCCCCGGCACGACGGCGTCCGTACGTCCGGCGAGCTCCTGAGACTGCTGGTGGAGCCAAGCGCTCCCCACGGCGATCCCGCCCAGCATCGCCAGCGTTTCGGCCGCGACGAACGCGCTCCACCAACCACGACGCCGTCCCCGCGTCGGAGGAGGGCCTTGGGCGGTGGTTTCAGACTCGGACTCGGTCCCAGGCTCGGTCGGTTGCGATCCCATCGAAATCGAGCAGCGAGCCCCACCCTGGCCCGCCTCCGACCCTCGCACCAAAAAACCGGGGAACTGTTGGCCGGTCGCGTGGTCCTTCCAATCACGTTATGAGTATCGTGATGTCGGACGACGACAGCCCCCCCGCTCCGCCCCCGCCCATGCGGCGTCGTGGGGGTGCGCCGACGGCGGCGAAACTGTGGTCGCTCGTCATCCTCGCGAATTTGGCGGGTTTTCTCGTGGCCGTCTGGTGCGCGCGACTGGTGCGCGGCGTGCCCGACAGCGCCACGACCGAGACCCTGCTCCGGTTCGCCTACTACGGCACGATGCTGATCGTCGCCTTCTTCGACGCCCTGCTGCTCGACGAGATGCTGTTCGGCGGATCGTTCCGGCGCACGCATCTGCAGGGCAAGGACGCGCGCTACCTCGCCAAGAAGGGTGCCGACGTCGACGAGCTCGCGGTCTCGATGCAGCGCAGCACGACGAGCTTTCCGTTCGTGGTGCTCGTGATGGGCGGGCTGACCTACCTGATGTTCAACGTCGTCAACGACGACTTCGATCCCTACTACCGCCGGGTGGGCCAACACGTCAGCGCGCTGCAGCACGGGGACGCCGCCAAGCAGGTGGCGTCGATCCAGGCGCTGTCGATCCGGCGCGAGCCCGAGGTGCTTCCGGCGCTCCGTCGAGCGGTCGGCGAAGGGGGAACGAAAGGTCAGTGGGCGGCCTGGGCGTTGGGACGCTTTGCCGATCTCCCCAGCCACCGACCGCTCTACGTCCCGCTGGTTGCCGCCGCCCGTGGAGAGGATGCCGCGGTGCGTCGCGAAGCCATCGTCTCGCTCGGCCGGCTGCAGCACCGCTCGATGTCGGACGCGATCCGCGAGGAGATCGAGGCCCAGCGCGAGGCCGGTGAGGTCGTCGACGGTCGGCTGCTGTACGGGCTCGGCGCAGTTCAGGTGATGGACTCCCTGCCGTTGCTCGAGTCGCTGCTGCACCACGCAGACGAGCAGACGCAACGGATGGCCGCCTGGGCCTTGGCGCAGCACCGCGATCAGGTCGGGGGTCGCGACGCGGTGGAGATCCTCGAGCAGCGGCTGCCGAGCGCGTCGCCGCTGGTGCAGTGCGCCATCGTGCACGCGTTGGGGATCCTCGCCGACGAGCGCAGCAACCTCGCGCTCATGGCGGCCTACGACCGTGCCAGCGCCGAGCAACGCGCTCTGGTCTGTCCGCGAATTCGCCTGTCGATGCGGCCAGATGGCAACGAAGACTTCGAGGATCTCTTGATGCCGCAAGACGCCTACGCGATGAAGATCGTCTTCACGATGGGCCAGATGCGCGCGACCTCCTCCGAGATTCGCGAGAAGGTCGAGCCCTGGCTCGAGACCGTCATCGCCAACCCGGCCACCACCCCGGGGATGCGCGAAGGCGGCCGCACCCTCCTCGCCGGAATCCGCGAGGGCCGCGACGACTCCGAAAAGGCGTCGGTCGAACAAGCCCTCGGCGTCGAGTAGGGCTCGGCTCCCAGCCGTTCCGCTCTCGGCGGGATTCTGCACGCTTCGGACTACCGGACCGCCCACCCCAACCGACAGCGGGGCGGCTAGAAGCCGACGGGAGCGAAGCGACCCGGAGGCGACCATGCGGCCACGCGGCTTCGCGAATGAGGCGCCCCCTATAGGGGGCGCCGGAAAAAATAGTAGAGTTGCCTCGTGGAGACACTCGCGCGAGGCACTGCCCTCGACGCCGAAGAGATCCGGGCGACGGGGGCGGCGGCTGGGGCTCCCATCGTCATCGAACGGGGGCTCGGCGAATGCCCCCATGGTTTTTGGTACGAGGCGCGACAGGACGATCAGTCGCTGCTGCTCACCGTGCTCGACCCGATCCTCGTCGCCCAGGGCGATGTCCGGGCGACCCTCCAGCGCGAGGTCGATCGGGCCCGGCAGGTCGCTCATCGCAACCTGCTCCGCTGCTACGGGATGGCCACCGCCGGCTCCCGCGTGATGATCGCGGAGGCGTGGCCGGCGGGCGGCACCGTCCGCGAGTTCGCCCAGCACCGCATCAAGAACGAGCAGCCGCTCGACGCGCCAACCGCGTACACCCTCATCGCCCACGTCTGTAACGCGGCCGCTGCCCTGCACGAGCACAGCATCGTCCACGGCTACATCACACCGGACACGGTGCACGTGTCCAAGGAAGGTCGCGTGCTCGTGGCGGCCAGCGGGGTCGGCTCCTGCTTGCCGCAGGCGCGAGGCTTCGCGAGGTTTCGCGCCGGCGGCCTGCTTCCCGGCATCGCACCCGAGCAGCTGGGAACGTCCGCGCAGGTCACCCCCGCCACCGACGTCTTCGCCCTCGCCGTCCTGTTCATCGAGCTGCTGACCGGGCGCGGGCTCCGGGAGCCCGGACAGTCCCTCGTCGAGCTCGACCTCACCGATCCACCGGCGCTGCGCGCCATGCTCGAGGACGCCACGGCGCGGGAAACCGAGCGACGACCCCGGGACGGCGCCCGGTTCAAGGCACGGCTGTCGGAGGTGCTGCAGTCCGCCGGGCTGCGCGCAGAGACCCGCCCCCCGCCGAGCATGGATGACCGCCCGCCGATCGTCACGCGCTCGGTGGGCCCCGACGAGGGGGTCGCCGACCCACCCGAGGGCTACCCACCCGGACATCCCCACGGACCTCCGCTGCCGCCGGACGCGGCGCCCCCCGCCGACGGGGCGCCCGGGGCCGAGTATCCCTACCCGATCGATCCTGCGACTGGGATGCCGATGGTGCCCCCGGGCTATCCACCCCCGGGTTATCCGCCGCAGGGCTATCCGCCGCCCGGCTATCCGCCACCTGGCTATCCGCCGCCCGGCTATCCGCCGCCTGGCTATCCGCCGCCGGGCTACCCGCCCCCGGGGTACGCGGGCCAGCCTGGCTACCCGCCCCCCGGATATCCCGCGTACCCGGGCTATCCGGGCTACCCCGCGCATCCGCCGATGCCGGCGTGGCCCGGACCGCCGATGCCCGGCTCGCAACCGCCGGCGGCCGCGCCTGCGGCCTGGGGAACGCCCGCCCCTGCGGCACCGGTCCCCCCCATGACGGACGCCACGCAGAGGGCGATGGCGGAGCTCGACCAGGCGACCAAGCGTCTGACCAACAAGGATGATGCCTACTCGCTGACCACCGGCATCGACGGCGAGGACGGCCCACCCGAGGTCGGCAGCGACGACGAGTACGAAGAAGACGACGAAGAGGACGACGAAGAGGACGACTACGGAGAGGAAGAGGAGGAGGAAGAAGAGGAACAGGAGGACGACGAGCGCGACACCGGGCCGTCCGCGTCGTCGATGCTCGGCTTGTCGCTGGGTGGCTATTCCGAAACGGCTGGTCGTTTGGCCACCCTCGACGGCAAAGACGGCGACGAGGGCAGCGGACCCACCGAGTCGGGCACGTACTTTTCCAACTTCGCCGACCCCGAATCGCGCCCGGACATGGTCCACGTCGACCACGACGCTCGCTTCGCGGTGGTCCGTCAGGACAAGGACTACGGTCCCTACGACATTCCCACGCTGCAGCGAATGATCCGCGCTGGGCGGATCAAGAGCGTCGACACGCTGCGCAACGCCGACAGTGGCCAAGAGTGCCTGGTCGTCGATCTGGCGCTGCTCAAGCAGGCCTGCGTCGACTTCGCCAGCGGTGAGGACGGGGACAACCTGCAGCTCGCGGCGCCCCGCCCCAATGCGCCGATGCCCCGTCCGACGCCCACGTCGGCCGACGCGGGCCAGACCAACCGCCGCAGTGGCAAGGGCCTGATCGTCGTCCTGCTGTTGCTCGGGGTCCTCGGCGCGGGCGGCTGGTGGGTCAGCCAAAACGGCCTGCCGTTCTAACGCGACGACTGCACCGCCTTGCGCTTCGACGCGGCGGGCAGATCGTTCCAGCGCGCGAGCGCCTCTCGATCGACCGGGTCGTCGCCCCGCAGGTAGCGAGCGACGTCGGGCACCGCGTCCTGCCCCCAGAACACCTCGACTCCGTCCGCGCCCGAGACGAGATACGAGGGCACGCCGAATACACCCAGCTCGATCGCCCGTGTGGTGTTGTCCTTGACCCGCTGCTTCACGACCGGCGCTGCCGCGGCCTCCACGAGCCGCGGTCCGGGCAGCCCCGCCGCGTCGAGGCCCTGGGCGACCACGTTCGGATCGCTGATGCCCGGTCCCCCGCCCCACGTCATCGCGTAGAGCACGTCGACCACGGTCGCGCGCTGATCGGGCGTCAGCGGGACGACGTCGCCCGACGCGACGATCCGCAGGCCGAGCAGCGGATTGAAGGGATGCGCCGGGGGCGGCGCGATCGGCATCTCTTGGTCGTGAGCCAGCCGGAGCACGTGCTTCCAGGTGTAGAGGCGCTTGGCGGGAATCTCGGCGGGCCCACGCGTGCCGTTGGCGTCGAGCATCGCCGCGAACAGCACCGGCATCGGCTCCAGGGTCGCCACGCCCGCCAGCGCTTCCCGGGCGCGATGCCACCCCAGGTACGCGTACGGTGAGATGAAGTCGAAGGCGAACCCGATGCTCACGCAGCCGACGCTACCAGCCGCTCCCCGGGGCCGATGCAGGCGCAGGTGGGAGAATCGCAGGGGCGGCACGGGGGCCGGGTGTACCCTTCGCCCGTGACCCTGACGCGTTTGCGCGTGGCTGCCCTCGGGCTCGGCCTTGCTCTGCTCGCGCCCGAACCGGGGCACGCAGCCCCGAGCGCTCCGCGCTATCCGTTGTGGCCCACCGAGGTCGATCGCGCCGCCGGGCCGCTGTACTCCCGCGGCACCGAGCGTCAGGCCAGCGAACGCCAGCGCGCCGACGCCGTGCTCGCGCTCGACGAGTTCGCAACACCGATCATCGAGACCCCGCTGCTGTGGTCGCTCGAGGACCCGTCTCTGCAGGTCCGGCGAGAAGCGCTGCGGTTGTGCTTCGAGCGCGCGGTCGTGGCGTGCATCGATGGTGCGGCAACGCTGTACAACGACGGGCTCGAGCCCTCGCTGCGAATTGCGGCCCTCAAGGTGCTCGCCCTCGACGGGCACCCCCGCAGCGCCTCCATCCTGATCGCCGCCCTGCGGGACAACTCCGAGGCAATCCGGGCCCAGGCCGCCGAGCTCCTCGGCACCGCGCCGCTCGAGCCCGCCTCGCACGACAAGGCCCGAACGGCACTGCTGGCCAAGCTGCCCGACGTTTCGGCCGCGGTTCGACGGGCCGCCGTGATCAGCCTCGGCCTGCTCGGGCCTGGCGACGGTGCCCTCTCGATCGCGCGGGTGCTCGACGATCCCGAGCCGAACGTACGTGCCGCAGCAGCCGACGCCCTTCGTCACATGCGAGACGAACGGGTGGTCCCGGCCCTCGAACGCGCGATCGAATCGCCCAACGAGCCGATCGTCAGCAAGGCCCTGGTCGAGGCCCTGGCCGTGCTCGCGCCCCCACGACCCGAGCTCGAGGAGCAGCTGCTCGCGCTCGTCGATGACCCGCCACCAGGCCTCAACGCGCGCCAGGTGGCCGATGCGATCGCCCGGCGCCCCGAGCCCGGACCCACGATCGTCGACGGGCTGATCGAGCGCCTGCGGGAGCCGCCCCTGACCGATGCGTGTCTGCATGCACTGCTCGTGCTCGGGGACGGTGCGCGCCCGGGCATCGAGGCGGCGCTGGACCGCGGGGTCGAGGCCTCGCTGGCGGTGGAGCTCAAGCGCCTGCTCGCGGCGCTCGAGCCCCCCAAGCGAGCGAACGCGTCGATCCGCTGGCCAGCGGCCGAAGACCGGCTCGGCTGGGCCGCACGCCTGGACGGGCCGGGTCCGCAGCGTCGCCTTCGCTCCGCGCTCGAGCTCGGGGCACGCGGACCAGGATGGATCGGGCCGATGGCCGCGGTTCGCATCGTCCAGTCCTCCACCGCCGCGCAGCGCCGCGCGTGGATCGCCGTGCTCGCGCGCGCCACTGGACCCGTCGAGCTCGGGACGTCTGCCCCGGCCGCCGTCGCCAAGCTCGTCGGGTGGACCAACGACGTGACCGTCGCGGTGGGCGATCGCTGCCTCGCCCTGCTCGCGCTGGGCACGGTGGCCGCCGGCGACGCTCGGCACGACGAAGCCGAGACGGCACGCGACACGCTCATCGCATCGTTTGCCGCCGGCCGCCCTGAGCTTCGGGTCTGTGCCGGCGCTGCCGCGCCCAAGGCCGGCCTGGATGCCGACGATCTCGAGGGCCTCCTGGTCGACCCCGATCCGCGCGTACGGGTGGCGGGCGCGCTGGCGTTGGCGGCCTATGACCCAGACGACCGCTCGTCCTCGATCGCCACCCGCCTGGCGGCGATGCAGCACGCCGACCCCCGCGGTGAGGTGCGACGCGCGGCCGAGGTGGCCCGAGGTCCTGCGCCCATGGGTGCCTGGGCCAAGGGGACCGGCCTGCTGCTCTCGGACGCCACACCGATGGCCTGGGCGGACCCGCCCCACTGGGCCCAGCAGCCACTGGGTGCGAGCGGCGCCAGCAGCGCCGAGGTCGAGGTCTGGGTTCCGCGCATCGGCTTCGGCGAAGCCCGGTGGGTCGTGGTCCCGAGCTGGCCGAACGCAACGCCGAAGTCATCAAAGTATTCATTGCCAACCGACATCGAGCCCTAGCGCTGAACTTCGACACGATTGATAGCAACGATTGCTATCGTCGCGTGAATCAACGACATCGGTTCTGGGCGCAATCGGCAGATCTGCGCCGTAGCCCACTGAAATCACAGTGCTTGCCGGGGTGGTCAGCGACTTGCTCAGCAAGGGGGCATGACGACGACCGCCGCCGCCTTCACCGAGATGACCGCGCCGCACATGACCCGCCTCCACCGGCTGGGCATGCGCCTGACGCACGGTGAGACCAGCGACGCCGCCGACCTGGTCCAGGAAGCGCTGACCCGCGCCTGGGCGAACTGGGGTCGCTTCCAGGAGGGGGGCAACCTCGGAGCCTACCTGGCGCGGATCGTGATGAACACCTTCATCTCCCGGCACCGCCACGCTCGTGTGGTCACCACCACGGCGGCCCGGGCCGACCTGGTCGACCACCTGTTCGACCGCGGCCGCATGCAGGAGGCCAAGGCGCCCGAGCGCTGCTGGCACGAGCCGCTGCTCGCCGACGAAATCGTCTCCGCGCTCGACAGCCTTCCCGAGCACTATCGTGCGGTCGTGGATCGTGTCGACCTCGCCGGCATGCCGTACAAGGACGCGGCGGAAGAGCTCGACATTCCGCTCGGCACCGTGATGAGTCGACTGCATCGCGCGCGTCGCATGATGCGAGAGCAGCTGCAGGAGTACGCGGCGGGCTACGGCTACGCGGCCGCGGCCGCGGCCTGAGCGGGCCAACGCGACGCGGTTCGACCCAAGGCCCGGGCGGCGCACCGCTCGGGCCTCTTACGTGCCACGGGCGGCGCCCCGCAGACCTTGTGGCGCCCGCGTCCGACCGACCAGCGCCGCCCCGACCGGAGCGACGATCCGTTCGAGCGTGGCGGCCGCAATCGTGCGGCGCTCGACCACCGACAAGAGCCCGCCCTCGTGCAGGACGGCGGCATCGAGTTGGTCTGGGATCGCGGGGCCGCGTGGCACGTGCTCGACCGCCCGCGTGAGCTCGGCGGTCACGGTCGGACCCAGCGTCGGGTCGCGGTCCAGCACCCAAGCCACGAACGCCCAGGCGAGCTCGCAGTGGCGCTCCTCTTCGTCTGCGAGACGCTCGAGCCGGTGACGGAGCGCCGGGTCGGCGGTCACCCGAGCGGCGGCCCGGGCCTGGAGGGCCGAGATGGTCTCGGCGATGCAGCCCTCGCGGAGGGCCGAGACCAACGCGCGACGCAGATCGGTCGTGTCGTCGAGCGCTCGATTGACGTCGAGCGCTCCGGGCGTGACGGGATGCCCGTAGGCGGCGGCGAGCCCAAACCACAGCCGCGCGTGCCCGATCTCGTCCTGCGTGGCCTGGACCGAGGCCGCGACGAGCTCGGGTGGTGCCCCCACGGCAAGCAACACGAGCGTGAAGCGGGCAAACGAAGCCACCGACGCGTGCTCGAACAAGCCCGCCTGCGCATAGACTTCGGCCATCGCTGCGCGACGTTGCGAGTCGAGCGACATCGGGTGCGGCCGGTCGGAGTTCCGGCACGCCCAGGGGCTCGGTGTCCCGTTGTCCGAACGGAGCGGCGCGAGGCGGTCGTGGCCGTCGACGAGAAACGGTCGCCCTGGGCAAATCTGGCCCTCATCGACGAGCAGCCAGTAACAGCAGGCGTCGGTCACGTCCGGGTCCGGCCCGCACATGACGTCCCAGGCGAACCATCCGAAGCACTCGGGGTCGAAGCAATCGTTGACGGCTTGGGTGACGGCGACCGCATCGTCGTCCCCGCACGTGCCGTCGGCCGGGAGCGGCCCGCACTGGTACGCGGGGATGCCCGAGGACGGCCGGTCGGCGCACGCGAAGGTCGTGTTCGGTCGCCACTGCACGCACGTGGTCGGATCGAGGTCGCGACCGACATCGGGCATGGCCCCCAGGTCGAGCCGCACGTCGGCGCCGTCGTCCTCCGCGCTCCCGAGATCCGGCAGCGTGCCCCCGCTCGACGAGGCGTCTGCGCCCGAGCTCGCCCCCGGCCCTGTCGTGCTCGGCTGGATGCCGGACCCCGTCCCATCGCCGCTGCTCTCGGTCTCGGGCTCGGCCGGTTGCGGTCCGCAGGCAACGAGCGTCGGCACCGATGCCGAGACGATCGCGATCAGCCGTCGCCTCAGCCCGTCCACGTCACCAAGGATACCGCGTGAGCCGGTGGCCGCAGCGTCCCCATGTTCGAGACACGAGTCGCCCGCCGCTGCTGCAGCCACAAAGAAAAAAACATCGTCCGAGCCAGGAACCGAGGCGTTCTGTGCAGCAAACGACGGAGCATGACGCGGTACGGATGGTGGCTTTCGGCAGTGTTGGTGATCGCGGTGGGGTGCCCCGCCGATGATGGTGACGAGCGGGGCAACGACGGGCTTTCGAGCGCGGGGTCCGACGGCATGAGCTCGGGCGGCGAAGACGAGGGGTCGACGACCGGTGACACGGAGGAGACTGGCGCGACCGGAGGCGACGACGACACGACGACGGGCGCCGGGGTGGTGTGCCCGCTCGCCGACACCGAGGAGGAATGCGCCAACGCGGTCTCGGGGTCCGATGAAGGCTGCGTCTGGTTTCCCCACTACACGGTCACGACCAACGACGGCACCGTTTGCGCGTTCGAGCCAGCCGGTGGCAGCTGCAGTCCCCCGATCATGGGCGACACCGATTGCGGCACGCACTCGGCACCGTGCGACTTCGAGATTCATGCCCAGCCCGGCGACGCCGACGGGGTCTTCACCATCACGCGCAACGACGATGGATGCTCCTACCTGCCCAACCTCCCGCGGGTCTCCTGCGACGACCTCATGGCGGGCGGCGAGCCCGGGTTCGACGACTTCGCGTGCGGCTGCGGGTGCGCGCCGAACTATCCTGAGTGAGGCCCGAATGAGGCCCCGCGCTCGACCCGACTACGGCGCCGCTTCGGCCAGCGCCAGCTCGAGCTGCTTGTCGAGTGCGCCGTCGTTGTCCTGAATCATCCCGTCGCGGCGCCACCGGAGGGTGCCGTCGCGGCCGATGATGAACGATGTCGGGTAGCCCTTGATGTCGTACGCGCCGACCGAGTGCCCGTCGGGGTCGAAGATCATCGGGTACTCCAGGTCGTACTGCTTGATGAAGTGCTTGACCGCCGGCATGGCCTGGACCTTGTCGACGGTGACGCCGAGCACCGTGAAGCCTCGGTCGGACAGGTCGCGATGCAATCGCCCGAGCTCGGGAAGCTCGCGCTTGCACGGCTTGCACCACGTGGCCCACACGTTGAGCAGCACGACCTTGCCGGCGTAGTCCGACAGCTGGACGTAGTCGCCCCCGACGAGTTTGCCCTGCAGCGCGGGCGCAGCCGTGCCCTTCTCGGCGCCCTGCCCCGTCGCCCCGTCCTTGCCGGTACAGGCGACGGCCATCAGGGACAGTCCCAGGGCCAGGAGGGGCCCGACGATGGACCCCCGCAGTGCCGTTTGCAGGCGCATCCTCTACGTGGCCGGTTGCGGCGGCGACAACGGAGCCCCACCCTTGACCTTGTCCTCGCCCGCGTTCTTGGCCGGGGTGGACGAGCCCGCTGGAGCGGGACGCGTGGGCGGAGGCGGCAGCGGGCTCCCGGCGATGGCCGCCTTGACCTCGTCGAGCCCGAGCGCCTCACGCTCGATCAGCGCCTTGGCCAGCCGCTCCAGTGCATCGGCGCGGGTGGTGAGGATGTTCTTGGCCCGCTCGTACTGCGACATCACGATGCCGAAGACCTCTTTGTCGATCGCCTGGGCGGTCGCCTCCGAGTAGGCCTGCGGGCGCTGAATGTCGCGACCGAGGAACGGCTCGCTGTCGTTCTTGTTGTAGGCGATCGGCCCGAGCGTGTCGGACATGCCCCACTCGCACACCATCTTGCGCGCGAGCCCGGTGGCGACCTCGATGTCGTTGCCCGCCCCGGTGGTCTGCTGACCGTCCAGCGCGAGCTCCTCGGCGATGCGACCGCCCATCAGGATCGCGATGCGAGCCTCGGCGTAGCGCCGGTCGAGGTTGTGGCGGTCTTCCTCGGGAAGCTGCTGGGTGACGCCCAGCGCCTGTCCGCGCGGAATGATCGTGACCTTGTGGATCGGGTCCACGTGCTCCGCGGGCAGTTCCATGGCGACCAGGGTGTGGCCGGCCTCGTGCCACGCGGTCGTCTTCTTCTCCTCGTCGGAGATGATGACGCTCTTGCGCTCGGCCCCCATCAGGACCTTGTCCTTGGCGCGCTCGAAGTCCACCGGTCCCACCCGGTCGTGACCGGTGCGGGCGGCCATGAGCGCCGCCTCGTTGACGAGGTTTTCGAGGTCGGCGCCGGAAAAGCCCGGGGTGCCGCGGGCGACGACCGACAGATCGACGTTGTCCTCGAGCGGGACCTTGCGGGTGTGCACCTCGAGAATGGCGGCGCGGCCCCGCACGTCCGGCAGGCCGACCACGATGCGGCGGTCGAATCGGCCGGGGCGCAGCAGCGCCGGGTCGAGCACGTCCGGGCGGTTGGTGGCGGCGATGAGGATGACCCCATCGTTGCTCTCGAACCCGTCCATCTCCACCAGGAGCTGGTTGAGGGTTTGCTCGCGCTCGTCGTGACCGCCGCCCAGACCCGCGCCGCGATGGCGGCCCACGGCGTCGATCTCGTCGATGAAGATGATGCAGGGGGCGTTCTTCTTGCCCTGCTCGAACAGGTCGCGCACGCGGCTGGCACCGACGCCGACGAACATCTCGACGAAGTCACTGCCGGAGATCGAGAAGAACGACACGCCCGCCTCGCCGGCGATCGCCCGAGCGAGCAGCGTCTTGCCGGTGCCCGGAGGGCCCATCAGCAGCACGCCCTTGGGGATGCGGCCGCCCACGCGCATGTACTTCCGCGTGTCTCGCAGGAAGTCGATGATCTCCTCGACCTCCTCGCGCGCCTCGTCGATGCCGGCGACGTCCTTGAAGGTGACCTTGCCCTGGTGCTCGGTGAGCAGGCGGGCCTTGGACTTGCCGAAGGACATCGCCTTGCCGCCACCGGCCTGCATCTGCCGCATGAACATGATCATGATGATCACGATCAGGATCATGGGCAGCCACATGATGGCGAACTGCAGCAGGCTGCTGTCCTCCTCGGGCTCCACGCGGTAGTCGATGCCGCGCTCGTTGAGCTTGGTGTACAGCTCTTCGGTGACCGGCCCCGTCACGCGGTAGGTCGTGTCCTGCAGCTCGTAGGCAATCTCGATGGTCGCGTCGTGGACCTCGATCTCGAGGGTTGCGTCCTCGAAGTCGTTCCACTCCGTGTCGAGCTGCTCCTCGAACTTGGCGTAGGTAATCTCGGTGTCTTGCGAGCTGGTGTTGAACAGGTTGGCCAGCGCGAGAACCGCGACAATCAACCCGAGCCACACCAGAAGCGTCTTCGTCTGCTGTTTCACGCTGCCCGCTTCCGTGGGACGTCCATGGCTTGGAAACGCCCTCCGCGCAGTCTAGCTGTCGCGTTTGGGGGGGTCAATGGTTGGCGCCGCGGTCCCCGCAACCCGCCTTCGCAGCGCGCTCGATCCACAGTCGGTCGCCCGCGAGATGCACGCGGGTGTGCGGATGGAGATCCCAGCCCCGTGCTGGTCCCCCGGCGGCCAAGGCCGCGTCGATCTCGGCCACGACGCGCGCTGGGACTGCGTCCGATTCGATGCCTGCGTGCTGACATGCGCAACGAATGAGACGCCGCCGAACCTCCGCCGGTAACGCACCTGCGTCCGCGATGTCGTACCCCGCGATCGCATCCGCTGGCACGGCGGACTTGGCGGACGGGGCGGACGGGGCGGACATGCCCGACATGGACACACGACGCCGCTCAGCCTCCGCAGCGGCCCATCCGTGCAGGGCGTCCTCGGCCCGGGCCGCGTGATCGGCCGCGGTGGCGAGCGCTCGCTCCACGCCGGGATTGATCGTCGCAAGGCGCGGCAGCACCTCGTGGCGAACCATCGTGCGCGGCGCATTCCGGTCATCGTTGGTCGGATCGTCCACGAACGCCAGCGCGAGCCGCTCGGCCAGCGCGCGCGTCTCGTCCCGACCGAGGTCCAACAGCGGTCGCCACCACCTCCCATTGTACGACCGCATCCCCCCCAAACCTCCAGTCCCGGCGCCGCGGGTCAGGTGCAGGAGCACGGTCTCGGCCTGGTCGGTGCGCGTGTGACCCAGCGCGAGCCATGGCGCGTCGAGGTCGGACGCCATCGCCATCAGCGCGGCGCGGCGTTCCGCCCGAGCGCGCGCCGGCAGCCCCGGGCCTCGGCGCAGGTGCAACCGCCGGTGGCGCACCGCGACGCCGATTTGGGTCGCGAGCGAAGTCACGAGTCGTGCCTCCGCCTCCGACTCGGGCCGCAGGGCGTGATCGACGTGAGCCACCGTCAGCGCCAACCGCTCGGGGCCCTCGAGCAGCGCGAGCAGGCCGAGCAGCGCGACCGAGTCTGCGCCCCCCGAACAGGCCACCAGCACGGGCTGTGGGGCACTGCGCGGCGCCGCGGGCATGCGGCTGCGCACGAGCCCGAGCGCGCGCGCAATGGACGGATGATTGGGCGGAGACCACCGATCGGGCGTCGGACCTGGCATCGGCGGACCGGGTGAGATAGTAGCAGTCGGTCCGGGACTCGACGTCCACGGCCGACCGTCATGACCGCTCTCGACACCTTTGCGCCCGATGAGCTGCGTACCCTCGCCGACGACCCCGTCGCGCTCGAAGATCGCGACGACGGTCCGATCCTCATTCCCCTGCTCCCGGTGCAGACCTTCGTCCGCATCGCCCGGAGGCTGCGCGACGAGAACCGACTCGAGCTGCTGCTCCCATTCGCGACACCCGCCCAGCTCACCAGCCTGATGGACCTCGACGGCTGGGCGCGGGACCGGATCGATCTGCCGCGCAGCCGCGAGTGGATGCAGGCGATCGCGGAGAGCTACACCCGCGGCGACCGGCCGCGCGGCGCCCTCATCGATCTGATCTACGCGATGGACCCGGAGCTGTGGACGTTGATCGTCGGCGTGGGCATGGCGGTCATCGAAATCCCGCCCGACGAAGATGACGCCCGCGACCTGGCCGCGGCCACTCTCGCCCATCTGCGCAGCTGGGAAACCCCGGACGGCTTTTTCATGGTCGGCGTGCCCGACGACGAGATCGGGCGCGCCGCCCTCCGGACGCTGTCGCGCATCTACGAGGACAGCCTCGCCGAAGGCCGCAAGCTGTGCCTGTCGATCCACGCGCTGCTGCCGTCCCAGGCCGAGGAAGAGTGCCTGCGCTGGCGCTCGGGTCGTCTGGCGGACCTGGGGTTCGTCGAGTGGGAAGAGGCGATGAAGCTGTTTCGCCCGCTCGATCACCGCGCCGCGGTCGAAACGCCCGCGCAGGACTTCGACTACCTTCCCGAGGACGGGGTCGCGGCCCACGTGGAGTGGAGCGGTCCCGACCTGTTGCGTCGGGTCATGGCTCGACTCGCGCCGCTCGAACACGGCGTTCGCTCGCGCGAGTTCTTGCTGCTCGTCAACGAGGTGATGGCCGCCCAGCGCTTCGACCCCGGCGACGAGGACCTGCAGGAGCGCGCGATCGTGCAGACCCAGGCCACGATCACCCTCGGCCTCGAGCTGCTCGCGAGCGCCCAGCCCGACGAAGAGAGCGACGACCTCGATGCGGCCCTCGCCGAGCGGGTCAGCGCGCTCGGACTGCGGCAGGTCTTTCGCGTCGGCTACGGCGCGCTCGACAAGCTGCGCAAGACGGCGCTGGCGCTGCACCAGCAGGGGCGCGTGTCGCTGTCGGAGGCGGGCTCCCTGCTCGATCGCCCTTGGGGGCCGTCGATCGAGGCCTTTTGCCGCTGGTACCCCGAGCTGCCGCTGCCCAGCACGTCGAGCGGCACGCGGCCCCTGGCCAGTCTCGCAGACGTGGCCAAGGCCACCACGCTGGTCGCGGAGGCTGGTGCACTCGCCCTGCTGACGTTCGCGCCCAACGGCTACGGCGTCGACGCGGCCTGGATCGGACGGCTGGACGAGCCCGAGCGCATCAAGCTCGGCGACCTCATCCGTACCGCGATCGTGCACGCCCACCTGCCCGGCAGCGCCACGACATTCGCCCCGCTGACGGTCGACGACGTGGCGTGGGCCACCGAGCACTTGATCGAGCGCGGGCGTCTGATCGCCACCGTGCGCCGAGACTTCGCCAGTCGCTGCGCCGAGCTCGGCATCGGGCGGCACCAGGAGGTCCTCGCCCAGAACCTGCTGACCCGGCTCGAAGCGGAGCTGCTGGCGGTCGAGCGCGACGACGACGATCGGCCGGTGCTGCCTCGCCTCGGGGGGATGGTCACGATCCAATCGGTGGGCATGTGGCTGCAGACCACCCACGGTCAGGCGTGAGCGGCGGCGCGTTCACTTCGCGCTCACTTCGCGCTCACTTCGCGCTCACTTCGCGTCCACGTTGCGGTCGACGTGCGCATCGAGGGCGGCCTGGGCCGCCTTGCGCTCGGCCTGCTTGAGGCTCCGCCCTTCGCCGTGCCCGAGCACCTCGACGCGACCATCCGAGAACCGCAGCTCGACCCGCGCGCGCCAGTGCGGCGCGTCCGGAGGGGGTCGTTCGCCGATCCGCACGTAGCTCGGCGTGACGTGGTGCTCGGCCTGGGCCCAGTGCTGCAGCCGGGACTTCGGGTCGAGCCCGGCGCTCGGCGACAGCTGCCGCAGGCGGTCACCCACGAACCGATCGAAGACGCCCGCCGCGGCCTCCAGCGGGGCCCGCCCGGCTTCGCGCGCATCGAGGAACACGGCGCCGATGACCGCTTCGATTGCGTCGGCCATCGTGCTCGTCGTCTGCCGACCGCCGCGCTTGAGGTCGCCGCGTCCCAGGTACAGCCAGGCGCCCAGGTCGATCGCGTCGGCGGCCGCGGCGAGACTCGCCTCGGACACCAGGCTCGCCCGCAGTCGGGTCAGCTCGCCTTCCGACAGCTCGGGAAAGCGGCGCCACAGGGCGTCCGCCGCGACGAGGCCGAGCACCGCGTCGCCGAAGAACTCGAGGCACGCATTGCTCGGCCACCCCACGGAACGGTGCTCGTTGGCCCACGACCCCAAGGTCAGGGCGACGCGAAGCAGCGCCGGGTCGGCGAACGCATAGCCCAAGACCTCCATCAGTCGCGACAGGCCGCCCTCCGCAGTGGGAGCCGTGTCGTCGTTGACCGGGGCAAACGCGTCGGGGAGGTCACGAAGGACCTCGGGGAGCCGGCCGGGGGCCGATGGGGGCGATTCGACCATGCGCCGGCTCCCAGTATATCCTCGCCGGGACTCGGACGAAGACCGCCATGAAAGAGCACATCGACACGATCACGGACCTGCTCCTCGGTGCCGCCTACGCGGACAAGCGCTTGGAGAGCAAGGAGCGCGACGCGATCACCTCGATGCTCACCAAGCTGCTCGGCGTCTCGGACCTGCCGGACGCACAGCGGGACCACATCAAAGCGTTCAACCCCGCCAAGCTCGACATCAAAGAGGCCAGCAGCAAGCTCGCGCTGCTGTCGGGGGACGACAAGCGCAAGGTGCTCGACCTCGTCGCGTCGGTGACCGAGTCCGACGACGAGATCGCGCTCGCCGAGGACAAGTACCTGCGCAAGGTCGCCGAGGGTCTCGGGATTCCCGAGAGCGAGATCGACTCGCTCACCATCGAGATCATCGAGGACGACGACCTCGATCAGTTCTTCGAGGACGACGCCTGAGGCTTCGCGGCGCGCGGGCTCAGGCGACGCTCGCGATCCAGCCGCCGCCCAGCACGCGGTCGCCGTCGTAGACCACCGCCGCCTGACCGGGAGACGCGGCGCGCACCGGTGCGTCGAAGACCACGCGTGCCCGATCACCGTCGACGATCACCGTGGCCGGCTCGGGCGAGCCACGGTGGCGATACTGCACCGCAGCTGCCACTTCGCCGGACTCGGGCAGGCCCATGCGTTGCAGCTCCCCGATCTCGAGCTCGCGCGCGACCGCCTCCTCCGCTGCGCCCACGACCACCGTGCGACTCTCGGGCACGACCCGCAGCACGTAGCGACGCTCGGTGCCCGGCACGGTCAAGCCGCGGCGTTGTCCCACGGTGACCCGATGGATCCCGCGGTGGGTTCCGATCTCGGTGCCGCCGGTGTCGACGATCGGGCCCGGCTCGAGGCCGTCGGTGCACAAGCCCAGCGCCTCCGCGCGTCGCTGCACGACCTCGGCGTGGTCGCCTCCCGGCACGAAGCACAGCTCCTGGCTGTCGGGTGCATCGGCGTTGGGCATCGCGAGCTCGCGCGCCCGCTCGCGCACGCGCTCTTTGGTCCACGCCCCCAGCGGGAACGCAACCTGGGAGAGCGTGGGCAGGCCCATCGCGAACAGGAAGTAGCTCTGGTCTTTGGCCGGGTCGACCCCGCGCAAGAGGGCGCCGTCCTCGATGCGGGCGTAGTGCCCCGTGGCGAGCACCTCGGCCCCGAGCGCGCGCGCCCGTCGCAGCAGCGGATCGAACTTCACGTGCTGGTTGCAGCGGGTGCAGGGGTTGGGCGTGCGCCCGGCGACGTAGTCCTCGACGAAGGGGTCGATGACCTCGCGGGCGAATCGCTCGCGCTCGTCCACCGTGTAGTGCGCAATGCCGAGCCGGTCGCAGGCGAGCCGAGCCAGGTCGACCTCGGCGGGCGAGCAGCACGTGCCCCCCCTGCCCTTCCGCTCGCTCGGGTCGGCGTCGTACAGCCGCATGGTCATGCCGATCACCTCGTGACCCGCCTCGACGAGCAGCGCGGCGGCCACCGAGGAGTCGACGCC
>Ga0207422_1002347_pt1 | contig 25671 bp, 23 predicted proteins | sample MarCyaLeptolynsp_FD_187757 | JGI IMG/M metagenome (GOLD analysis project Ga0207422, IMG submission 187757) | Marine cyanobacterial communities from Panama - species 1 Leptolyngbya sp. (SPAdes) | ecosystem: Environmental > Aquatic > Marine > Unclassified | place: Panama: Panama City | collected... | reverse complement strand
GTTCTCGGTGGCTCGCTCGACCTACTTTGCCGCGGCGAGGGCAGGGGCGTGGCGGGAGGCCGCACGGGCCGGGGGGGTGGCGGCGTTGGTCGCCGGGAACGATTTTCGCGACGTCCGCCGCGGTGAAGAGTGGCTCGAACACGTCGATGTCGCGCTCAGTCGCGCGGGCGAGCCTTCGCGGCTCACCGCGCACCAGCTCGCTTCGACCCGGGCGAGTCTCAGCATGCAAGGTGGCGATCCCAAGGGCGCGATCGAGATCCTGCAGGCCGAGCTCGACGCGCTGCACGAGGACGAGCAACTCACTCGTGCCGTGCTGCTCGGCAACATGGCGGCAGCCTGGTCGGCAACGGGCGACCGCGCCGCCTCGACGGAGGCGTACCGTGCGGCTCGTGATCTGTCGCTCGAGGTTCGCGGCGCCACGCACCCCCGCACGCTGAATGCGGCCACGAGACTCGCCCTCGAGTACGACGCGTGGGATCAGCCCGATGCGGCCGTGGATGCGCTGTGGCCGTGGCGCGAGACCATCGAGACCGCCACCGGGCCCGAAAGCGTCGACGTCTCCCACTGGCTGCTCAACGTCGGTGGATTTCTCCAGCGCGCCGGCGAGCTCGACGAGTCGGCAGACCTGCTCGAAGAGGCAGCGCATCGCTATGCGTTCGCGGGACGACTCGGCGACGAAGCGGGCGCCTGGTACACGCTCGCGTACACGTATTTCGAGGCTGGCTTCTGGTTCGATGCGCACGTTGCTGCCCAACGTGCGGTGACGCGGGCCGAGGCTGCGAGTGGCCCGATGTCCGCGGCGTTGATCGGCCCGATCGATCTACTCGCCACGCTCGACCGCAAGCTCGGCGATCTCGACTCGGCGTCGCAAGCGTACGACCAACTCGTCGCTTTGGCCGATGCGGCGGCCCCGGCGGACGATGAGCTACAAACTCTCGTGTTGCTCAACCGCGGGCTGGACCACGTGCGCCGTGAACGATGGCCGGCCGCAATCGCGGACCTCGAGGCTTTGCTTCCGCACACGCACCGCATGCCGCCCAGCTCTACTGCGAAGGTTCGTCTCGGCCTCGCTGCTGCGTACCTGGAGTCCGAGCCCGATCCCACGTTGCGCGAGCGCGCCGAAGAGCTCGCGGAGCAGGCGTGGCGGCAGTTTCGGGACCTCGACGACGAGCCGATGGCAGAACAGGCACTGGCGCTGCTCGACGTCAGTCCTCGCTGAGCTCCTTGGTCATCTCCTCGAGGGCCTTGGCCGTGAACTTGCCGGCGTTCTTCATGACCTCCTGCATCTCTTCGTTGCCGGACAGGTCCTCGAGCATTTTGACCCCGACCTCGTCCATGCGTCGCTGTAGCTCGGGGTCCATTTCACGGCGCTTCGGCAGTGTCGGCGGACTTCCTGGCACGACTGGCACCTCGATCGTTTGGCAGCGCACCTTGACGTCGCCGGCAAGCGCCGCCCGCTCGGCCGATGCGGTCTTCTCGAGGTCGCGAATGGTCTGTTCGAGCGCGTCAATTCGCTCCGCGAGCGGGTCTGGGTCTTCGGTGCGGTCGCACCCCGCGACGCTCAGCGCGCTTGCGAGAGACAGCGTCAGTCGAGACGGTTGCATGCCGGCCTCGATGGGACGAAGCGGATTGTGTAGCCGCGCCGCGGTCGCTTTTTTTGCGTGAGCGCCGTCACTGGTCCCCACGTGGCGGTATCGTGCTCGTAGCGATGGACGCGGTCGCGTGCCCGAGTGACGACGTGCTGGCTGCGTTCTTCGAGCGCGAGCTGCCCGAGGAGGAACGCGCGCGTATCGAGGTCCATCTGGGCACGTGTGATCTGTGCGCCGGGGCCATCTCGATGATGGTGAGTGCGTACGCCGAGCGCACGTCGGAGGCGCTCACGCCGGGGCCGCTCCCGACGCCCGGCTCGAAGCTGGGCCGCTACCACGTGCTCGAGCTCGTGGGGGCCGGAGCGATGGGGGCGGTGTTCAGCGCCTATGACCCGCAGCTGCAGCGTCGGGTTGCGCTCAAGATTCAGCTGCCGGGCAGCGATGCCCACCACTCGGATCGCCAGGATCGTTTCGTCAGCGAGGCGCGGGCGATGGCCACGGTCTCGCACCCGAACGTGATCGCAGTCCACGACGTGGGCGTACACGCGGACACCGCGTTCTTCGCGATGGAGTTCGTCGAGGGCAAGACGTTGCGGCGCTGGCTCGGGGGCGAGCCGACCCGCGAGGCGGTGCTCGAGGTGTTCTCCGCGGCGGCCCGAGGCTTGGCGGCGGCGCACGCCAAGGGCCTGGTGCATCGCGACTTCAAGCCCGACAACGTGCTGGTCGGCGACGATGGCCGCGTTCGCGTGATCGATTTCGGCCTCGTGCGATTCGTCGATGGCGAGGCCGACGCGCCGCTGGTCGAGCTCGAAGATGCGGAGCTCGACCCGTCGAGCACGAAGACCGGTGCAATCGTGGGTACGCCCGCCTACATGGCGCCCGAACAGCTGCGTGGCGAGCCGGCGACGGCGTCATCGGATCAGTTCGCATTCAGCGTGGCGTTGTTCGAGGCGCTGTGTGGGCAGCGGCCGTTTCAGGCCAAGACCCTCGCGATGCTGCTGGTGGCGGCGACCAACGGCGAGATTTCTTGGCCGAGCACCTCCGCGCGCCTGCCTCGCCGGCTCCGGGAGGCGATCGAGCGGGGCTTGAGCCCCGACCCCAGCGCTCGGTTCGACACGATGGCCGCGTTCGAGCAGCGGCTGGACTCGCGCCGTTTTGGGCGCTGGGCGCCAGCCGCCGTCATCGGCTCGGTCGTGATCGGAGCGGTGGGTGTGCAGGTCTGGCTCGCGGGGCGGACCGAGGTCTGTTCTGGCGCACAGGCCCAGATCGCGAAGGTTTGGGGCGAGGCGCAAAGCGTGCGCGTTGAGGAGGCGATTGCGGCGACCGAGGTTGCCTACGCACCGCGAGCCTGGGAGACGGCGCGTGCGGAGCTCGACTCGTACGCGGCGGCTTGGATGGAGATGCATCGCGAGGCGTGCCGAGCGACCAACGTGTCGCGGGAGCAGTCCGCCGAGGTCATGGATCTACGGATGAGCTGCCTCGATCGCGCCCGTGCCGACGTGGCCGCGGTGGTCGAGGTGCTCGGGACCGCGGACGACGGCGTCGTGCACAACGTGCACCGCGTGCTGACGCAGCTACGCCCGGTGGAGCGTTGCGCCGACGTCGAGCGACTGCAGGCCGAGTTCGAGCCGCCGGCGGAAGCCGAGGCGGAAGCCGTCGAGGCGGCGCGGGCTCAGATCGCGTTGGCGTACGCCGAGGATCGTGCCGGGCGCTACGACGCCGCGCTCGCCAAGGCCGAGGACGCAACGGGGCTTCTCGAGGGGGTGGACTACGCGCCGGTGCACGTCGAGCTCGCGCTGCTCGACGGCGAGGTGCGCACCCACAAAGGGCAATACGACGACGCGGTCCGATCACTCGAGCACGTGGTCGAGCATGGTCCGCGCAACCGACAATGGAGCGAGGTTCGAAGCGCTGCGACCTCGCTGATCCACGTGCTGAGCGAGAACCTGCGCAAGCCGGAGGAGGCGCTGCGCTACGTCCCGCTCGCACGCGGGCTGGCCCACGACTCGGTCGAGCACCAGGCGGCGATCGACAACAACATCGGCAATGCGCTCAAGAAACAGAGCAAGCCGGCGGAATCCGAGGCCGCGTTTCGGCGGGCGCTGGCGGGGCGCATCGAAGCGCTCGGAGCCGACCACATCAGCGTTGCGCAGGTGCGCGGCAACCTCGCGCAGATGCTCGAGCGGCAGGGCAAGTACGACGAGGCCGAAGCAGAGCTGGCGCGCGCACTCGAAGGAAGGATCGCCGCGCTGGGTCCCGAGCATCCCGTGGTGGCGAACGCCCACAACACGATCGGTATCGTGAAGTACCGACGGGGCGAGTACGCCGAGGCCGAGAAGAGTCTGCGACGGGCGCTCGAGACGAGGATCGCCGCCCTCGGGGCCGAGCATCCCGATGTTGCCGCGACCCACACGAACGTGGCGGTCACGCTGATCGCACAGGGCAAGCTTGCCGAGGCAGAGGCTGAAGGACGGCGCGCGGTGGAGGTGCTCGAGAAGGCACTCGGGCCCGACCACGTGGATGTGGCGCAGGTTCTCAACAACGTCGCCGTCACGCTGCTCAAGCAAAAGAAGTACGACGATGCGGCGGAGCTCAACGACCGTGCGCTGGCGATTCGACAGGCCGCTCTGGGTTCCGACCACGCCGAAACCGCGATGTCGATCGCCAATCGCGGCAACATCCTGCTGGGCCAGGGCAAGCGTGCGCAGGCCGAAGCGGCGTACAGCGAAGCAATCGCGATTCAGGAAAAGACGCTGGGCGAACAGCACCAGGACGCGCTCGGAAGCCGGCACAGCCGCGCCATCGTGCTGGCCGAGCTCGGTCGGGAGGAGGAGGCGATCGCCGAGCACCGTCGGGTCCTTGCCGGGCGTGTCGAAACGCTCGGTGACAAACACCCGGATGTCGGGCTCACCCGGTCGGTCCTCTCGGAGCTTCTGCTCGAGCGGGGCGAGCTCGATGAGGCGATCGAGCTCGCCGAGGCATCCCACGCGCAGACCCGCGACGACGTCACGCCGTACAACCGGGCCGAAGCCGCGTACGCGCTCGCGCGGGCCCTGGGGCAGCGTGGCCGTGGAGACGACCGCAGTCGCGCGCGGACGTTGGGCGAGTCCGCAGTGAAGGACTTCCGCGAGTCGAACGCCCCCGATCGCGCCAGTGCGGTCGAGGTGTGGCTCGAGGCCGGTGCCGTCGAAAAAGACGACTGATTCAAGTGTCTTGGCTGGTGCTGTGCAGCACGCGGAGCCGAGGCGTGTCGTAGATCGGCGTGCGGTGGACAGTCGATCGATTGGCTTGGTTGGTGGTGCTGGCGGTGGGCGCGTGCGGCCCGGACGGAGGCGCGGATGGCTCGGACGAATCGTCGTCGGGCGGGGACACAACGGCGTCTCCCGCGGACGACGACGACGACGATGATGATGATGACGACGATACGACCGACGGCTCGGAAGAAGACACCGGCGACGACACGACCGCGGGTGACGACGAGTCGACCGACACCGGCGACACGACGGGCGAGCCGGTCGAGGTGCCCGAGCTCGAGTTCGTCGTCCGTCTGAGGCGTCCCGAAGATGTGGAGCGGCACCTCGAACGCTTCGTGATGATCGACGGCGAGTTCGGTGAGCCGATTCAGGCGAGCGAGCCGATCCCCGGTACGGCCGAGGTCGTGCGCTCGTATCCGGTGCCGGGCCGGCGACAGATGGTCTACCACAGCCAAAACGGGGCGGATGACAACGTCTATCTCGCCGACTACGGCGATCCGGAGGCGACCGTTTATCAGCAGCTCGACGTCGACCCCGGTGCGGTGTCGACGATCTTCGTGCCCGATGTCGAGGTCATCGAGGCTGCTCCGATCGTGATGTACAACGATGCTTCGCAGCACTTCGTGGTGCAGCTCGAGGACGCAGGAGCCGGGCTGCCGGTCCTCGTGTACGAGGAAGACGGCCCGGAATCGTCGGCGGTGTACCTGCGCGAGCCGAGCTCGACGCTCGCGTTCGTAGGGATCAATGACGGTGAGAGCGGGGAGCTCTGGTTGTCGGACCTCGCGGAGGATCCATCGACGCTGCTCGCCGTGGGCAGTCCAACGACGCCGTGGCAGAGCTTCATCGGGAGCGGTGTCTTGCCGAACGATGCGGGCGTCGTGTTTCGGTCCGACGTCGTTGGTGAGGATCTCTGGGACGTGTTCTTGGCGCCGATCGAAGACGGTGCCGTTGGACCCGCCCAGGCGATCACGTCGGTTGCGGCGCCATCCTATGTTTCGTGGGCTCAGACCCATCCATATTCGGACGCCATCATCTACACGTGGCAGGCCGACGACGAGGCGTTCGGGCAGAGCGAGTACTACTGGGTCCCGCTCGAGGGAACCGAGCCCGGCGATCCGGTGGCGCTCAACAACGACGGACTTGGGCGCGTCAACAGCCGGACGTATTCGGGCTCGGGTCGCTTCATGGCCTACGAGGGCGCTGCTCTTCACGATGGCAGCCCGCTGACGTACTCGTTCATCGACTTCGAAGGCGGGTCGCCCTCCGCTCCGGTCGACCTCGGCATCAGTAGCAGCGGTCAGGTCACGTTCCACCGCACCGATCGCTGGCTCTACTACTACGATGGCCCGCCGTTTGATCTCTACCGCGCCGACCTCACCGCCGACCCGGTCGAGCACCAGCTCGTGGCCGAAGGCGTCGCGAGCTGGGGCACGATGTCACCCGACGGCACGGTCCTCTGCCTCGACGACGACCTCGGCGACGCGGAGCGCTTTCGCCTGGTCGACGTCTCCGGCGACACGATCGAAGACAGCACCGTGATCGAAGTCGAAGTCCCCGGTGAACGCTGGGCCCGCTTCTGCACCATCTCCGAAGACGGCCGCTACCTCTTCTACAACGAGGCCGCATCGTTCATCGACCGCGCGCTCGTCGTCCTCGACCTCGAGGATCCGGAGGTGCCGCTGCTCCGAATCGACGCCGAGAGCATCGACGGCCCCTGGCACCTCCCGGCGCTTCGGTGAGGTTGGGGGCGGTCGTCAGATCCCAGTAAACAGAAGATCGATCGCCGCGACGAAGTCATCGCGCTGGCTTGCCAGGGAGCCGACCGGCTTTCGCAAGACAGAGGAGGGAACGCCGGCCATTTCCTGAAACACAGCTACGTACTCCGTCCCGTCCACGAGCGCGATGGGGTTTAGACGAGTGATGGGCCGTGCGCCGTAGCGCTCGAGCGCCATCAGGGGTACGACCACCCGGGTTGCCAGTTGAGCGAGGAGGTCATCCTGGATGTCAAGCAGCAACGGGAATCGTCGCTTCCGCGAGTTGCGATAGATGTCGAACTGCGCCACTAGAACTCGCGCCAGTCGTCGCTGAAGACCCCACGTCGCTGCACGGTCTTGTTGTAGTCGGCGATCGCAGGTTCGTTCGCTCGCAGCCAGGCTTCACGCTCGGCCGCGCGGATAACGTCTTCGAGGGCTGCATCTACGGCCTCGGACATGTTCAGGCCAAGTGCCTTCGCGCGTTGCACGAGCTCGCTCCGCAGGGATAGGTTCGTGGGTACTTTTCGGTCCTTCTTCGCCACAGATCTACGCATAGTTTATGCGCATCTCCTCCCCGAGAAAAGGCTTCTTCGCGGTTCTGCCCGTGAGCGGCCAGAACCGTGTCCACTGGGAGGTTAGGGGCGAGGTGATCTCCTAGTGAGACTCTCCCGACGCTTCTGCGCGAGCGCGGTCGAAGTATCGGGTCGCTCGTTCGGGACCGAGGGCTGCGAGCAGCTGCGCCTGCAGCTCGCGTGGCTCGACTTCGACTCCGATGAGGTCGCCGGTCCAGTTCGTCCCGACCAGATGTCCATCGCGGCCCATTCCGGTCAGCCAGCGAAACAGGACGTCGGACAGGCGGGCCGGCGGGTCATCGGGAACGAGGGTAGACCGCGGTCAAGGTCGTGGGGGTCGTGAGGGCGCTCATTAATTCCACGTAGAGCTTTGGGGGGTCGTTGGGCACTTACTCGATGTCCGATGCTCGCAGCCTTCACTTTGCTCGCAGGCCTAGGTGGTCCGCCCGATGTCCCGCCCCATGTCCCGGTGGTCTGGGAGGCGCCCGAACAATGCCCGGCCGAGACGGAGATCAGGGAACGCGTCGGCGAATTGGTCGCTCCGGACCCGTTGCGGGACCGCTGGGTGTTCGTCGCCGTTCGCGCCGTCGACGGTCGTTACTTTGGGACGGTTCGCGTTTCGGATTCGCCGACCGTCTCACGGCGCGTCGACGCTGACTCTTGTCAACAGCTCGCCGACGTCGCAGTGGCCGTCGTTGCGGTCGCGTTGACCGAGCCGGCGCCGGTTCCCGTGGAGCAAGTTCCGCTGGCCGAGGTCTTGCCGAAAGACAAGCCCGTCGAGGAAGAGGCAACTCCGCCCGCCGAGTCGAAGCCGCCGGAGCCCGTACAGCCACCGATCCAGTTCGGGCGCGCAGCGCTGCGCCTCGACGGCGGCGTGGGGTGGGGCGCACTGCCCGGCGTCGGCGGGGGGATGGCGGTCACGCCCGCGATCCTCTGGCCCCATGCACGGCTCGAGCTTCGGGCTGGCCTCTGGGCACGGCGGACGATCCGCTACGACGGACCGATCGACCGGCGCCTCACCATGAGAATGGGCACCGTCGCGCTGCGAGCCTGCGGGGTTGGTGTCGAGGGGCGGTGGGAGTTCCCGCTGTGCGGTGGCATTGAGGGCGGGCTGATGCTCGCGCAGTCTCGCAATGTCGAGCTGCTGCACGGACCGGCGCGTCCGTGGGTCGCCGCCCACGCCAGCGTCGGCGTGACGGTCCGGGTTGCGGACCGTGTCGGTCTGGCGCTGTCGGCGGAACCGTGGGTTGCGCTGGTCCGAGGCTCGGTGCTCCAGCTGTCCTCCACCGTCGAGGGGCAGCGCTTCGGGGCTCGTGGATTTCTCGGACTGGACTTTCGCTTTGGAGGACAACGATGACGACAACGAAACTAGCGTGGGCTGTTGCGATCGCTGCATCTGTGTTGGCAGGCGCGTGCGACTTCGGTCCCAGCGTCGAGGGTGAGCTGCGGCGCGGACGCTTCGTCTACACCTGCGTCGAGGACACCGACGCCCTTTGCTCGGGCTTCGACAACCCGGAAGCATTCCCGGCGGTATTCGGTCCCGGTGCTCGGTTCTCCGTGTCCTACGATCCGCGCGACGACGACGCCATCGGGATCACGGTCGAGCCATCCTCCACCGAGCTCATCGCGTTCGAGGACGACGTGCTCACGTGGCGAGTCAACGGCGAGGCCTCACTCATCGCCCTACTGGATGGAGAGCTGTACGACTTCGCCAACGTCCGAGCGCAAGAGGTCGACCACGTGCGCCTGTCGGGAACATCGGAGGAGAACGAGGTGGTGCTCGAAGCCGGTCAGACCCGAGTGCTCTCCGCGATCCCGCAGGACGAACACGGGCGTCGGCTCGGCGGAGCGCTCGACTACAGCTGGACCGTCGAAGACCCCGAGGTGGCGACCATCGACGGCGAGTCGTTCCTCGAGCGCGTCAAGGTCGTGGGGGGAACGACTGGCGCGACGAGTCTGGTCCTCGAAGTGGGGGGCTCGGAGCATCGCGTTCCGATCGTGGTCGGGCCGACGCCGCGCGACCCATGCGATCGCGCCGATCTCACCCAAGACGGGTGTATCTGGTGCCGAGCGGAGAAGGGGCTGCCGTGGGACGACTGCTGAACAGCATCACACTCGCGGCGGGTCTGGCATGCTCCGGATGCGCGGACTATTCAGGGTTGGCATTCGAGGCCGACGGCCCCGTGCCCGAAGGAGCAGCGCTCGAAGCGGACCGCATCGTCCTTCAAACCGGCGCCACGCTGCGGATCCTCGCGCGACCCAAGAGCCGTACTTCGGTGGTCTATGAGGATCCCGCGGCGTTGGAGCTGTTCCCCGTCGAACCCGACATCGTGTCCGCCTTTCCCGACGCGGTCGACCCGTGGCGCTGGATCCTGGTCGCGCGTGCGAGCGGGGAGACGTGCCTCGAGGTTGTGGTCGAGGAGAGTCTCGAAGACTGCCTTCCCGTGTTCGTCGGCGGTGCGGCCCGATGAGCACGGCGCGGAGACTGCGTGTGGTCCCCCCGTCGATCGACGCGGAGCCCGTCGACGAGGCGGGCGCCTCCACGGATGTCGCCGCGCTGTATCGAGAGCACTTTGCGTTCGTCTGGCGCAGTGTTCGTCGCTTGGGCGTCGAGCCTGCCGCCGTCGACGACCTCGTGCAGGAGGTCTTCATCGTCGTCGCGCGCCGTCCTCATGCCTTCAAGAAAAGGAGCACGCCAAGGACTTGGCTGTTCGGGATCGCAATGCGCGTGGTGAGCCATCACCGCCGTGGTGCGTCTCGTCGCCGTCGCAAGCACGATGCGTTCGCGGAGATGCCGTCTGGGGTCCACCGTGTGGATCCCTATCCCCAGGCGGAAGCGGCCCATACGCTGCTTCGCCTGCTCGACTGCCTGCCGCAACGGCATCGCGCGGCGTACGTGCTCGCCGAGCTGGAGGGACTCACGGGCCCCGAGGTCGCCGAGGTCCTCGATGTCCGGCCGAGCACGGCCTACGCGTGGATTGATGCGGCTCGGAAACGACTGCTGCAGCAGCTGGAGGAGGCCCGATGAGCAACTCGATGAGTGCCGAGCACGAGCTCGAGGCGTTGTTGGCGGCGGAGCGCGCTGCTGGTGAGCCTTCGGTGGCAGATCGCCAACGAGTATGGGAAGGACTCGAGGGACGAGTCGCAGCGCCCGACGTGCGTCCGAGAGGTCGTGGGCGATGGTTGCGACGAGGATTGGTTGCGGTTGCGCTCGCCGGCGCTGCCGGATGGATCGGAACCAGGCCCGCTGCCCAACCCGCTGCAGTCGGTACTGTCGATGCGGTCGAGCCCTCGGAGCCGGTGGAGCGGGATGTCGTCATCCCGTGGCAGAAAACGCCGCCGCCGGCTCCCGCGGTCGCACCACTGCCACCGCAGGACGATGCCGAGCGAGTACCGGCTCGACCGAGGCGTCAACGGAGCTCAGGGACCGCGGCTCGCAGCAAGCCCCAAGCCGTGCCCGTACCCGACGCAACCTCGACGCTGGCTGAGCAGCTCGAGTTGATCGCGTCCGCTCGCCGCGCGCTCGAGCAAGACAAGCCCCGCGTCGCGCTCGAGCACGTCGAGCAGTACCGAACCCGATTCGCCGACGGCGTGTTGGGTGAGGAAGCCGAGGGGATCGCAACCGCCGCCCGGTGTGCCGCCGGAGAGGATGGGGCCGCAGCTCGTGCGACCGACGAACGCTGGCGCTCGTCGATCCACGGCAAGCTCGTCGAGCGATTCTGCGGCCGAACGATCACCCCACCGGATTGATCGTTTCCTGAATGATCCCGGTCAGGCAGTCGATCGCCGGCGAGAAGTCGTCGTCGCAGATCGACTCGATGCAGCAGCGGCGGCGAACGTCGCCGGTCTTGTCGTCGACGATGTCGAGGCTCTGGCAGACTTCGCGGATGCGGACCGGGGGGACGGCCTGGCCGGTGAAGACCTCCTGCTCGACCTCGTTTCCGTCGTCGTCTTCGACGGTGATCGTGGTCTTGCCGGTGCAGCCGGGGCCGATGCCGAACTCCCACTGCTTGTGCGCCGCCGTGACGTCCTTGGACCACTCGGCGGGAAGAATGTCGCCACCGTCGGGGGTGCCGTCGTATTCGCCGTCCTTCCAGTCGCGGTAGACCAGGTCGTCGATGCCGCCCTTGGTCGGGGCGAACGGCGGCTGCTCCTCGCGTTCGGTGACCGGGGGAACGCCGAGCACGCCGAGCATCACGACGTCGTTGTGCAGCTCGGTCTGGATGTACTTGAGAAAGTCCTTGTAGCGCTGCGTCGAGTGCAGCACGTCGTTGTCCTTCGAGTCGCAGCTCTCGTAGACGCCATCGTCGTCCTCGTCGGTGCACGAGACGCCGGCGCGCCAGCACACCGCCGAGCTCGGAAGCTTGGCCTCGGCTTCGGGATCCTCGAGCCACAGCTCGTCGGTGCTCGTGAACGCGGCGAACCCGTCGGGCGCCTTGACGGAGCAGTCCGCCTCGTCGGTGATGATCGCGATCGCGAGGGTCGAACCCGGGCGAATGAACCCACGAGACACCCAACCCCAGTTCTCGTTGTCCTCGCACTCGGGGCTGTCTGGGTCGTTCCAGCACGCCTCCGGGCGCAGTGCCTGCAGCATCGTCTCCAGCGGTGCCTCGTAGCCGCAACCGTCGATGCCCTGCGGGCCCACGCACGACAACGCCGCGGCCACGTCGCCCATCGGCACGTTCGACGAGGACGGATCGAAGTGGATGAACGGATCGCCGCCGGGCACGACGTCCGCCGGGCACTCGTTGGTGCACGCCTCGGGGATCTCGACCGGGTTGTAGGACTGCGGCCCCGTGAACCGGGCGATGCGCTCGTTGCAGCCCGAGAAGATCGGCGAGCCCTGAGCCGGCGCGTAGTCTTCCTTGTAGAAGTCCGAGCACAGCGGGTGACCAAAGTCCGACGTGGTCACCATGATGTTGACGTCGGCCTTGATCGTGCCGTCGTCGCCGTCGAGATTGGACAGGCGATCGACCAGGAGTGGGAAGTTGGCCGCGAGGTTGAGCTGCTCTTCGCCCATCGTGGCCGAGTTGTCGATCACGAAGAGAATGTCGATGAGCTCGCAGTCGACGTCGCCGTTGCAGCCCGTGGGGAGCACCGGGCCGTCGTCGTCGCCGCCGAGGTCGAGACGCTCTCCGGTGTCCATGCCGTCGTCGTCGTCGCCATCGTCGTCCGCGTTGCCGGTGGTGCCACCGTCGTCACCGCCCGAAATCGGCATCTCCGTCGGTGCCCGGTCTTCCCGACATCCACCTGCGAGCAGCGAAGCCGCCGCGATCATCAACCCTACCGTCTTGCTCATGCTCATCACGCCTCTCCCAACTTCCATCAACCCGCCGGCGTCCAACCGCCGGAGTTCGCCAACGCAAAACCCGTCATGTCGCTATACGTGTAGGGGCCGTTGAGCCCGGAGTAGGTCTCGAACTCGCCGGTCTCCGGGTCTACGCGGTAGGCCTCGGTATCCATCGTCACCGCCCAGACGTAGCCCTGGAAATCGATGCTGATGCCCTTGAGGTACGTCCAGCCACCGCCGCCTCCGATGTTGTGCGTTGCCACGATGTCGAGCGTCTCGGTGTCGACGCCGGTGAGCGCGTCACCGCCGACCCAGAGGACGCCCTCCGCGTCGACCATGCACCCCGAGCCGCCTCCGCTCCCGAGGTTGACGACGTCCCACTGCGCGGTGTCGGGATCGAAGCGCGCGGTCGTGTAGTCGCAGGTCCAAACGCGACCCTCTTGGTCCACGGTCATGCCGTAGCCGCCGTTGGTCTGCTCCCAGACCGTGTACTCGAGGTCGGAGAGGTTGACGCGCACGACGTGGCCGTAGCCGAGCTGCGTGCCGAAGAAGTTGCCGTCGCCATCGACCGCGCCGCCGTACAGGCCGAAGTAGTCGGGGATGACCTCGGGGATCTTGACCGCGTGCTCGACCTCGCCGGTTTCGCCGTCGACGAGGATCACGTCCACGCCGTTGCCGAGGCCGCCGCCGCCACCACCACCGCCGGGAGGCGGGGGCTCGACGCCGCCGTCGCCACCATCGCCGCCGTCGCCACCGCCCGGCTCGCCCGGGAAGACTCCGCCGCCCTTGCCCTTACCCCAGCCGCCGTTGGTGCCGGAGGTCCACACCTTCGTGTCGACGTAGCGGCACTGCGAGGCGCTCCACTGGCCGGGGGTCCACGCGACCGGTCGTTGCGACTCGTAGTCGAAGTCGGTGAACCACGCGCGGCACTCCTCGTCCTCCCAGGCGAGCACGTCGTTCTTGCCCGTGGAGGTGTCGATGGATCCGTTGCCGTTGCGGTCGACGCAGTTGGCGGGGTTGGCCCAGAACTTGACCAGCCCGCCGTTGCGGTTGGCGACCGCGACGTCGCCGTTGAGACTCACCGAGGTGCGCGACGGGTCGCCGTAGTTCGGGTGCGTCTTGTAGCGGCCGACCTCTTCGAGGGTGATCGTGTCGATCTTACTGACAGTGCCCTCGCTGCTGTTCGCTACCCAAATGAACGAGAATTGCGGGCCGCCACTGCCACCGCCATTGCCATTGCCGCCCTCGCAGTTGCTCGGGAACGTCGGCGCATCGGGGATGCCGCCCACGTCGTACTTTGGTGCGTCCGCTCCGTCGGTTCCGGAAGATTCGTCCGCGCCTCCAGATCCGCCGGTCGCCGGTGAGGTCGTTGTTCCCCCGTCGTCGCCCGTGTCTTCGGCGCCACCGTCTCCGGTGAGATCGGGGCTGTCAGGGGACCGCTTGCAGCCGCCCCCGACAACCAACGCAAACATCGCCACGGCCCCGAGGCCGCCCTTCCACGAACGCAACATGGATAAGCTCACCTTCTCAGGGAGCTTTGCGCCCCCCGGCTATAGGGCTTTATGTCCGCCGACCTCGGTTTTCATCGCCCCTGCGCCCACTTTTTTTCCGATCGGGCGCTGCGATTGCGTAGGAGCGCAGCAAATGGCATCCACGCGCCTGCGTGGAACCCCTGGATTTCGTCTCGCGGCTTCTTCTCGCCCTCGTCGTGCCCTGGCGCGTGCTCTTCGATGGCCGCTACGCCGCGGCCGTGAAGGAAGCCGAGAACGGTCCCGCGCTACCGCCCGCAAAGGAGCCCGAGGTCAAAGCGACGGAGCAGGAACGTGACCTCACGCCGGCCCTGCAGTTGCTGACAATCCTCCAGCGCGAGGGACGGTTCGTCGATTTCGTCCAGGAGGACCTCGGCGGTGCTTCGGATTCGGACATCGGGGCGGCCGCGCGCGTCGTGCACGAGGGATGTCGCCGGGGGCTGAAGGACTACGTGACAATCGAGCGGATCCGTGACGAGGACGAAGACGATGCGGTCGAGCTCGAGGAGGGGTTCGATGCGGCACGCACGAAAGTGACCGGCAACGTGGTGGGTGACCCGCCGTACAAGGGCAAGCTCGCGCACCACGGCTGGCACGCCGCGAAGCTCGACCTTCCCAAGCTGTCCGAGGGTCACGACCCGACGATTCTGGCGCCTGCCGAGGTCGAGCTGTGAGCGACGAAGCACCTCCATTTTGCGTCGGCATCGATCTTGGAACGACCAACTGCGCGTTGGCGTTTGCGGAGGGCGAGCAGGCACCGGGGGGCATGGCGGTGCCCCAAGTGATCGCGCCGGGTGAGGTCGCGGAGCGCTCGTTGCTGCCGTCGTTTTTGTACTTTCCCGCTGAAGCCGAGGTTGCGGCCGGCGACCTGGCGCTGCCGTGGTTTGCTGGGGCGCGCGACGTGGTCGGCATGTTTGCGCGGGCACAGGGTTCGTCGACGCCGGCGCGTCTGGTGTCGTCGGCGAAGAGCTGGCTGTCGCACGCGGGGGTGGATCGACGCGGCGAGATCTTGCCGTGGGGATCGCCTGACGAGGTGCCCAAGGTGTCGCCGCTGCAGGCATCCGCGCGATACCTCGCGCACCTGCGGGCCGCGTGGGAGGAGAGCAACCCCGACGCACCGCTCGAGGAGCAGGACGTCGTGCTCACGGTACCTGCGTCATTCGACGCGGTCGCGCGCGAGCTGACGATGGAAGCCGCGACGCTCGCTGGCTTCGAGGAGCCGCCGGTGCTGCTCGAGGAACCGCAGGCCGCGATGTACGACTGGCTGGCGCAGCGGGGCAACGACTGGCGCAAGGAGGTCGCGGTCGGGGACGTGATCCTCGTGGTCGACGTCGGTGGCGGCACGACCGACTTTTCGTTGATCGCGGTGCGCGAGGCCGATGGTGAGCTGCAGCTCGAGCGCGTTGCGGTCGGTGACCACATCCTGCTCGGCGGCGACAACATGGATCTCGCGCTGGCGCATACGGTCAAGGCCAAGCTCGAGGCCGACGGCAAGAAGCTCGACGACTGGCAGATGCGGGGGCTGACCCACGCTTGTCGGGCGGCGAAGGAATCGCTGCTGGGCGACGAACCCGACGACACTGTGCCGATCGCGATCGCGAGCCGGGGCAGCAAGCTGATCGGTGGCACGATCCGTACTGACCTCGCGCGCGAAGACGTCGAACGGGTGATCCTCGACGGCTTTTTTCCCGTGGTCGATGCCAATGCGCGACCGCAGGCAACGCGTCGGGTTGGACTCACGGCGATCGGTTTGCCGTACGCGTCCGATGCCGCGATGACTCGGCACCTCGCTGCGTTTTTGGGGCGCAGTGCCGACGCCGCGGGGGAGGGCGAGACGCCGGCCTCGTTCGTGCGCCCGACGGCGATCCTGTTCAACGGTGGCGTGACCCGCTCGCCGCAGGTTCGCGCTCGGATCCGTGAGGTGCTCGGCGCCTGGGTCGAGGGCGAAGGGGCCGATGCTCCGCGCGTCCTCGAGGGTACCGACGCCGAGCTCGCGGTGTGCCGAGGCGCGGCCTACTACGCGCAGGCCCGTCGCCATGGTGGCGTGCGCATTCGAGGCGGTACCGCGCAGGCGCACTACATCGGCATCGAGCGCGCCGAGCTTGCCGTGCCCGGCATTCCGCCGCGCATCGACGCCGTTTGCGTGGCCCCGTTCGGCATGGAAGAGGGCAGCGAGGTCAGCCTCGATCAGCCCTTCGGCCTCGTGCTCGGCGAGCCGGTGTCGTTCCGCTTCTTCGGGTCTTCGGCGCGCGAACAAGACGACGTCGGTGCCGTCGTGGAGCCGAACACGCTCACCGAGCTGTCGCCGATCGAGACCACGTTGGAAGGCACCGATGGCGAGGTCGTGCACGTCAAGCTGCACGCCCGAGTCACCGAGGTCGGCACGCTCGAGCTTTCGGCGGTCGAAGTCGGCGCCGCGCGGCGTTGGAAGCTGAGCTTCAACGTCCGCGTGGAGTAGGGCGCGGGCGCCGCGAGCCGGCCGGCCGGGTGGCACCGAAATGGACAGATCGGCCAACTCGGCGGCGGCGAGTGGTCCTTGATGGCGTGATCGGGGACAAGGATCGGACGCGATAGATCTGCGATGGTGCCGCCGGTGGGACGCGTGCTGATCGGTCTTTGCCTTGCGCTGGTCGCCTGTGCGCCGAGCGGTACCGAGTCGCACGCTCCTGTCGAGCGCAGGTCATCGGTGGAGATGCCGATCCCTCCCGTCGCACCGGGGCCGGACGCCGATGGGTGCGTGTTTCCGCAGGACGCCAGCGCGTACCAGGCCCACTGGGAACGGTGGCTGCGCGACGCGGAGCAGGCCGATGCGCAGAGCCGAGGCTGGCAAGAAATCTCGGAGTACCGCTGGGTGACCAGCGAGAGCGCACTCGGGACGAGGCGCGGTGACCATGTTGTCGATGCCGACCGCAACCGTTGGCTGTTCGTGCAAATCCGCGAGACTGGATGTACGGACGCTCGCCTCGAGCCGTACTACTTTGATGCCAACGGCGACGTATTCCCGCTGGACTGGAGGGTGAGCTGTCGCGAGACCCAGCGCATGCGGGTTTGCGGCACCTTCGACGGCGGCGGTTGCGGCGTTGCCCCGGATGGGGAGGAGCTTGGGTTTACCCAAGTTCACCGAGGCGCGATGCGGCTCGACACGCACAAGGTCCTCTACGAAGTCGACACCTGCTACAGCTTCCACTGGGACGACGTGGGCGAACCGCCGCCATGATGCCCGCGACCACCGCGGCGTCGAAGTCTGCTTCAATCACCCGGTCATGCCGGTTCTGCGCTCGAGACACGCCCGCCTCGGCACGTTGCTGGCCGTGGGCCTGATGGGCTGCCCGGCTTCCGATGAATCCGCTCCCGGTGACACCGATGCGGTGAGCACGGGTCGTACAGATGCCGCTGACACGGGCGACACCGATTCAGCGAGCACCGGCGAGACGGACGGTTCGGTCGAGCCTCCGCCGCCCGGTTGCGCCGATCCGTACACCGAAGGGGCGACCGCCCAGTGCCTGCGACCGACGATGCCGCCCGAGTACTACGTCGCACAAGCTGAGGCGTACTTCGACACGCTCGACATCGATGCCTCGCGCGACTCGGTCCCCGACTACCACCCGCAGGTGGCGCGCTGGGAGTGGCCCCCGTGGCTGCTGCTCACCGGCTACGGCGCGGACGCGATGATCGACACCGCGGAGACCCTGCGTGAGCTCGACCCCTCGACGGTTCCCGTTCGAGACTGCCGGTTCTTCGAGGTCCAGCCGTTCGCCCGATGCTTCGTCGAGTTCGAGTACGAGGGCGGACTGTGTCCGATCTACGAGGAGTTCACGTTTAACGACGCCGGCGAGATGACGTTCATCGAAGCGTGGTCGGACCTGCCGGAGCTCCTGCCTCAGGGTGACGACGATCGGTGGGCCGAGGCGTCGGACTACCCGCGCCTGGCCACGAAGGTCCCCGGCCTGGGTACGCCCACCGGGACGATCGATCTGGACTCCGAGGCGATGATGGCCGCCGCCGACGCCGATCCGGAGATCGCCGACTTCGTGATGCGTGCGCGCGACTGGTGGACCGCGTGGTTCGATGCCCTGCAGGAGGCCGGCAACGACTTCTTCGCGGTCGGCTGCGGCTGGTCCTGAGGGCTACTCCGCGATCAGGTGGCACCCGGTGCAGCGGTAGCCGTCCGGGTTGTCCGGGGCGTACCTGGTGTCGCCGAGCAGCTCGACGAACTCCGGAAAGACCTCGTCGAGCATGAACTGAGTCTGCTCGGGATTTCTCGCCTCGGCTGCTTCGAGCGTGCCCTCCAGCGGGAGCGGCCCGAGGAACGCCGGCATGGCCCATTCGGAAGCTTCGGGATCGGTGCCGTGGCAGCTCTCGCACGAAAAGTTGGCGTAGCGGCCGGAGTCGTGCGCCACGAAGATCTCGCGCATCCGCGGATTGACGACCTCGACCATGTAGTCATGCCGCTGGGCCGCATCCATCTCCGCCCACACGGTCTCGCCGTCGTCTCCGGTCCCGCCGTCATCACATCCGAGAGGCAGGACGAAGGCGAACAACCACGCGCGAGACTTCACCCTCGAACGATAGCCAAATCCTGTTAGCGTCGGCTCGTTTTCTTGGTCTTCTTGCGCGAGCTAGGCCGGGGTCCCGAGTCGACGGAGCAAGCGAGGATGCGGCTGAGCTGGCACAGGGGCCGCCCGGTCTCTTCGCGCCACGCATTGAAGGCCTCCTGGGCGGCCGTGCGCGCCTTCTTGGAAGTGGCGGAGTTGCCGTCGAGGACACCCGCGCGATTGAGGGCGGCGATGACGTCTCCGGTGAGCATGTACGTGTCCTTGCCCATGTGCCGGAGCATCCAGACCCCAGACATTCCGCCGAGTCGGCTGCCGCGGTTCTTGAGCTGGTCCTGCAGACCCACGATGTCGTCTTCGGGCCACCGCGCGACCCACTTGGCGAAGCTGCCGTGCTCCGCCGCCACCTCGACGATGAACCGTGCGTTGTCGCGGACCGACTCGAGCTTGGCCACGTTTTTGATCACGCGATCGTCGGTGGCGAGCTTGTCCATCTTCTTGTTGGTGAAGCGGGCGACCTTGCCGGGGTCGAACCCACCGAAGGCCTCCTCGAAGCCGGGCCACTTCGCTTCGACGATCTTCCAGACGAAGCCCGCGGAGAAGACGAACTGACTCATCGCCGAGAGCCACCGGTCGTCGCCGAGGCGGGCCAACGAGCGCGACGACTTCGGTTTTGGCAGCAGTGCCTCGAGGGCGTCGGGGCCCCCTTTACGCTTGGCAGCGCGTTGTTCGATGTCTGCGAAAGGCTCCATGCAATCGCGCAGCACGCTAGCACGGAGCCCTTCGCTGAATCTCAGCCGAGCGGACTCGTTATCGAGTCGGGCAGGCCTTGTCGATCGCGGCGTTCTCTGCTTCGCACGTGGGGTCTTCCCCAACGAACTCTTCGCAGGTCAGGGCGTTGAGGCACGCGAGGAGGTCCTCGAACGCCATCTGGCACGCGTCGCCGCCGAGGTCGTAGTAGTCCTGGAGCAGGGCATCGCAGTACATCGTTGCCTCGGCGCCGTACTCCTTGCTCATCTCGCAAAGGGCCACTTGGTCCCCATAGCTGACACAGATCTCCGCGGGCTCGCCACCGGTGCCTGCGGTTTCGTCGCCCGCGGTCTCGTCGCCGGTTCCGGGTCCCGCAGTCTCGTCGCCGGTCCCCGGCATGGCCGTACCGCCGTCCGTGCCGTCGGTCCCCGGCATGGCCGTGCCGCCATCGGTGCCGTCGGTCCCGGGCGTCCCGCTGGTGGTAGTCGGGTTCGCGGTGCCGCCGTCGTCATTGGCGTCGGTGTCGCCGTCGTCGGTGACGATGACGCAGCCGACCGAGAGCGGGGCGAGCGACATCAAAAACATCATGTTCTGAACACGGGTGTGCTGAGTAATCATGGAAGGCATTCCGTTCGGCCGGAAGGTACATGCGGTTCGCCGACCTCTCAACTGAGCGCGTTCGCGCACATGGGGCTCAGCACAAAATTGCGTACGCCCGCCCGTGTAACGCCCCAACCGTCGATGCCGTACCTGAGCGCGCCGATGACCGCCCTGACCCAGCTTCGTACGTCCTTCACCCTCGGATCCATCGCCCTGCAAAACCGAGCCGTGATGGCGCCCATGACCCGCTCACGTGCGATCGGCAATGTGCCGTCCGAGCTGATGGCCGAGTACTACGGGCAGCGTGCGGGCGCCGGACTGATCATCACCGAGGGCACCGCGCCCAGTCCGAACGGGTTGGGCTACGCCCGGATCCCCGGTCTGTTCGATGCGGCGCAGGTCGAGGGCTGGCGCAAGGTCACCGCCGCTGTCCACGATCGAGGCGGAAAGATCTTCGTGCAGCTCATGCACGTCGGCCGGATCGGACACCCGCTCAACTTGCCCGAGGGGGCGGAGCTCGTGGGTCCCTCACCCGAGGCGGCAGCGGGCGAGATGTTCACCGACGAGAAAGGCCCGCAGCCGCATCCGGCACCGCGGGAAATGACCGCCGCAGACATCGACGCCGCGATCGCCGAGTACACCAAGTCTGCACAGCTCGGCATCGAAGCCGGGTTCGACGGCGTGGAGCTTCACGGCGCCAACGGTTACCTGATCGAGCAGTTTCTCAATCCGCTCGTCAACAAGCGCGAGGACGAGTGGGGCGGTTCGAGTGAAGGCCGTAACCGGTTCGCCATCGCGGTGGGCAAGTCCGTCGCGAAAGCGATCGGGTCCGATCGCGTCGGCATTCGGCTCTCGCCGCACGGGGTGTTCAACGGGACTGGTCCCTTCGAAGGCCTCGACGAGCAATACGCGGCGCTCGCCAAAGCGCTCGGCGAGATCGGGTTGGTGTACGTGCACCTCGTCGACCACTCGGCGATGGGAGCCCCCGCGGTTCCCGACGAGACCAAGGAGGCGATCCGTTCGGCCTTCGGCGGCGCGTTTATTCTCAGCGGGGGCTACGACGCCGAAAAGGCCGAAGCGGACCTTGCCGCAAACAAGGGGGACCTGGTTGCCTTCGGGCGCCCGTTCCTGGCCAATCCCGATTTGCTGGAGCGCTACGAAGCGGACGCGGACCTCAACGAGGCCAATCACGGCACGTTCTACACGCCGGGCCCCGAGGGATACACCGACTACCCGACACTGGGTGGGTAGACTGAACAGGTCCAACCACGGCACCCGGCTATCGTCCCTGCCGCGCCACACGGCAGCACATGTGGGCGTTTTGGACGGGTGACGTACTGCTAAAATACCGCTGGCGGTATGGGGTATCGCGGCGCAGCGCTCGTGGGGCTGGTCGTCGGCTCGCTGAGTTGCGAGACCGCGACGTTCGGCTGCCTCGACGATTCGGAGTGTTCGGCAGCCGGGGTCTGTGCTGAGCCCGGGTACTGCGCGTTTCCCCAAGACGAGTGCGAGTCGGGCCTGAGCTTTGGCAAACACGCTTCGCCCGAGCTGGCGGGGCAGTGCGTGCCCGAGTCGCCCAGCGGAACGACGGGCGGCGGACAGACTGACTCCGGTGCGGCCAGCAGCGATGGCCCCGCCGATCCGTCGACGACGATCGCGGTCGACGGTTCGGGAGGCACCGATGGGTCGACGACCGCAGCGGCCGACACCGTCGGCACGAGCTCGTCGAGCACCGGATCGGGCGAGTCCACGGGATCCGGCGGTTCAGACGGGTCGAGCTCGGTGGGTGCAGCCACCACCACCGACGGCGTGCCGGTCATGCAGACCGTGTCGTATCCGGCGAGTTTCGCGACGTGTGTGTTGTTGGATGCTCCAACACCGAGCCCGGAACAATGCGTCGCACTCACGCAGCCGCATGGGATGACGGTCGATCTCGAGGCCGTCTCCGGAATGCCGGGCGCATCCGCGGCAATGCTGCTGATCCCCGTCGGCGCTGAGTTCGAAAATACGGATGTCGTGGAGGTTCGGCTGCGGTTGCGGACGCTGACCGACCCCAGCGCGGACTCGATGCAGTCCGGCGAGGTCTGGCGCGTCGGCGCGTTCACGTCGGACTCGCTGGGGGCGACGTTGCCCGAGCAACTCGACGCGATGTCGCTCGCCGGAGACCTGGGCCCGAGCACGCCCGACACCGATGTCGTCTGGGTGCTTCCCGCGGATGTGCTGGTGCCGGACGCCGATCTGCACCTGGGTATCTACCCCGTGCACATCAACGGAGTCGACTACGTGACCCACCTCGGGGATGCGGTTCCCGTGATCGAAGTGGACTACATCGACTGATCTACCCCGCGGGAACCGTCGCGCAGCCGAACTTGATGTCGATCGTGGCGTTTGCCGCCGCGTCGAAACGATCGCAGGTGAACGGGCACATCATGATCTTGGTCGGTGCGTCGGCGTCGTCGTAGTACCAGCCCGAGCCGACCGCGGTGCAGTCCGCTGCCGATGCGACGTAGCCGATCGTCTCGAGACCCATACCCTCGTCGTACTCGACGTTGATTTCATCGGGCTTGAACGTGAAGCCGTCCGGTGGGTCGGGGATGTCGTACTCGCACGCGAGCTGGCTTTCCTTGATCCGCTCGAGCAGCGCCGGGAAGAAGCCGGCGTCGATGTCTTCCGTAGAGCCGTCGTCGTACAGTCCGCCCGTAAGCTCGGCCGCGACTCTGACTGCACCTGCCGGGTCGACTCCCGTTCCATGCACCATCGCGTGGACGGCAAAGCTTCCGAAAGACTGATCCAGGCCCGTCATCTCCTCCACGAAGTCCGTGGCGGCGATGGACGCGTCCGTGTTCTTCTCGGCGTAGTAGAAGATGTGCTTGCGCGCCTCGGGCCGGAGCAAACTGAGCCACTGTGGGGCCGAGTCGAGCAGTTCCTGCAACGGGTCATCCGCCCCGATCGGAGCGTCGATGATCTGCGGCTCAAACGGTGATGCCGGTCCGCAGTACCACGAGGAGCAGCCCGCAAACTGACGGTTGTCTCCCAAGTCGTCGTCGAGGTGGGCAGCCGGAGCGCCGCCGACAACCACGAATACGCGGGCGTCGGAGGTTTCGGACTGGCTGATCTCGTATGGGAGCTCGCTGACCCACCAGCGAAAGTCGTAGTGGGGTAACACGATCGCATCGCCGGTCCCGACCATGATGATGTCGGCAGGCCGCTCGTCGATCGTCGTGGTCTGCGAGATTGAAGCGCATTCGGCCGTGGGGTCCACGGGGTCGCCGAGATCGAGCTTGGTCGATCCGGTGTCCGCGTCGTCCATGCCGTCCGTATCTTCGTCGTCGCCCTCGGAGTCGGCGTCCGGAACGGAGGTGCCGCCCTGGCCCGAGCCAAACGGCTCGTCCGTCGCATCGCGAACCTCGCCCCCGCAGGCGGTCAGCAGAGCCGTTGAGCAGACCGCCGCCAGGAGGGTGGGGTTGGCGCGCAAACACCAGTGCGGGGAGCGAGGAATCGCGATGCGCATGCCGACCCATCGCCGCCGGCGCCGTGACTCGTCACAAAAAGATCAGGTTCGCGATCCCGGACGGAGTCGTCGCGAACGCAGCCCGAGGAGCAGCAAGACGGTGAGCACGCCCGACCCACGCAATGGGGTGTCCGAGGTACAGCTGCAGCCGCCCTGGCTTTCGTCGTCGTCTTGCATTGTGTCGTCGGGGGTGATCTCCGGCCCTGCGTGCTCCTCGTTCCAGGCTTCGAGCTCTGCGTCGATGGCCTCTCGGTTGTCGCGTAGGGCCATCGGTGCGCTGCTGAAGTACTCCTCGACCACCTGCGCGTAGGGCATGTCTGCGAACCGTGGCGGGGTGTCGTTGTCGTCGAACCACATGACCTGTCCGTCGTCGAACAGCACGCGGTCGGGGCCATCGCAGCGATTGAAGTACGTCGCGTTCCAGACGTTGTCCACGTCCGGAAGCCCGGGGATCGCGGAGAAGATGGGGTCGCGTGTCATCTCGGACGGCGACAGCGTCGTGTACATGCGCGTCAGGTAGGGGTGCTTTTGAATCACCGCCAGGGCGTGCTGGCCGGGGAGCACGACCTGCTCCTCGAGCGCATCGGCGAAGCCCTCGGCGTCCCAGGACTCGAGCCAGGTGCTGTCGGTCGAGCCGCCCGCGTCGTCCGTGTCGCTCGTGTCCGTCCCTTCGACGCCGGTCGACCCGGACTCTTCGCCGCCCGACGTTCCGGTGGTGCCGTCGCCAGTACCTCCGGTGTCACTGCCACTTGTGGTGTCGCCATCGGTGTCACCATCGGTGTCGCCGCCATCGGTGTCGCCGCCATCGGTCGCGCTCTGGTCGGGCTCCCAGTCGGCGTAGCAACTGGTGCACGAGTAGAAGTCGCCCGGTGCGACCCCTGGCGGCGGCGGAAAGTAGGCTTGCAGCAGCGGCGGTACCAGCGGGTGGCCGGAGAAACAGTCACCCTCCACGCAGACCATCAGCTGGCGATCGGCCAGTAGATCCGTGAGGTTGTCCGGCGTCGCTTCGCGAAAAGGATCGCTTCGCCACCGGCCGTTGAAGACCGCTTCGGGCGCGAGTACGTCGGAGCTCCCGGCGTACTCCGTCACGAACGCTTGCCCGTCCGCTCCATCCTCGTCGACCGCGAGCGTGACGGCCTCGTCGTAGTTCGAGCCCGTGTTGACCCAATCGAGCTTGAGCGGATTGAGCTGCACGTGGCGAAAGTTGGTCGGCACCACGCGATCGCGACCGAGGAAGAAGGTGCGCACACCCATGTCCTCGCTCGCCGCGATCCGAGTGAGCCGCAGCGGCACGCAGGGCTCATCGCCCTCGTACCGAATCACGATCGGGTGGATCTGGTCGACGCCGTAGCCCGAGCGCAGCTTGAACGCCACGAACATGAATCCGTCGTCGAGGTACTCCTGCAAGATCGGAGGTGCGTCGTCGTCCTGCGCGAACTCGTTTTCGTCGAGCCAGCGGATGATGCCTTCGATCGTTCCGCCCTCGAGGACGACGTACTCGTAGCTGCCAGCGAGGTCGCGCTCGTGAACCGTGGGCTCTTCGTCGTCGTCCAGGCCGCTCGATGGCTCTTCGTCCTGGAACGCGGACGCCACCGTTCCCTCGACTCCACATCCGAAACCGCCACCTCCGCCTCCGCCCCCCGAACCGATGGCGCAGTTCTCCGTCTGGGTATTGACCGAGAACGTCGGTACCGTGGAGTCGAGCAACTCGGTGAACAGCGGATCGGAGCCGACCTCGACCGTGGGCTCCGCCATCACCGGGACGATCCACGCAAAGCGCTCAGGGTCCCCGGTGTACTGAATCTGAATGTGGGCCTCCACCTGACCTTCGGCGACCACGAACATCACGTTCTCGCCGGTCTGATCCACCGGCATCACCGAGGGGCCGGCATCGCAGAACGTGCCTCCGCACGCCCGCGCAGGCGCCGGTGCGGCGATCCACGCGGTCAGGCCGGCAAGGACGCAGCCAAGCACCGCGGTCGTGCGTGTTTGGGGGTCGAATGCACTCACAAAGGCGCTAGTGCCCGTCGATCCCCGAACGATCAGACAAAGGTCGAGTTTTTCGAGTCAGCAGCCGGCGTGGCCTACGCGGACGATCGAGACGCGATTGTGCTTGCTCGACACCCGAGCGACGCGCGTCCCGTCGGGGGACCAGCTCAGCGCGTGCACGCCGATGCCTTCGTCCTCGAGCTCGACCAGCTCCACGAGCTCGTTGGTGATGCGGTCGTGCTGGAGCAGATGCATGCGCCTTCCGGACGTCGAGATGGTT
>Ga0207422_1002345_pt1 | contig 25695 bp, 23 predicted proteins | sample MarCyaLeptolynsp_FD_187757 | JGI IMG/M metagenome (GOLD analysis project Ga0207422, IMG submission 187757) | Marine cyanobacterial communities from Panama - species 1 Leptolyngbya sp. (SPAdes) | ecosystem: Environmental > Aquatic > Marine > Unclassified | place: Panama: Panama City | collected... | reverse complement strand
GTTCTCAATGACATAATCGGCTTCATAAAAGCTGAAGACAATTGTTGGTCTTTGAGTCGACCCAAAGCTGCCTGATTCACGTACTTCGATGCCTTTTACTTCTAAGGCATTGACTTTAAGTTTCTCTTTAAATGCATTCATGTCAGCAAAGTCGTTCGACATGGGAAATCTGGGCAATTGAAAGCGGTCGGATTGGGCATAGATAACCCCTGAGTTTTGCGCAGTGGCACTGGTATAGCCTAGTGAATCGAGTATAGAGGTCATCTTTTGATTCCATTCTCCATAGGGATAGGCATAGGTTTTAGGGATGCTGTTCATTCCCTTTTTAAAAGCTTGGTGACTTAGCTGAATGTCTTCAAGGAATTCTGTCATATTAAAACTGTTGAGAAAATAGGGGTGAGCATGAGAATGATTCCCAATTTCAATGCCTTGATTTTGTACCTCATTTAATTCATCCCAGTTCATGTAGTCAGACGACCCAACAGTCTCCGTGTTTACATAGAGTGTAGCAGAAAATCCATATTGTTTGAGAAGTGGCCAACCATTGTTATAGAAACTTTTAAAGGCGTCGTCTATCGTAATTACAGCTACTTTGGTTTTGGCTTCTTGATCTTCTAAACGGCCCAAGGCCTGACTTAAGTTGAGAACTTCATAGTCATTATCCTTTAAGAACTTCAACTGCTCTTCGAACTTTTCTAAGTCAATATTGGTAGAAGGGAACCTATCATCACCAAAACGATGATATACAAAAGCCGAGACGTTCGGCTGTTGATATGCAAAACACAGCTTAGAGAGCAAGACTAGGCAGATGAACTGAATGAGTCTCATTATTCATCTATTGCTTTTGAAACGAAATAACTGGGATCAATGCTATAACTGTCATACTGCTCAAACTCATTGAATTTGATCATGGACCTTAGTTGCCTGACGTATTCTTCCTTACGCTCTGAATATTGACTCAAAAGAGGAAGAAGGATATCAATATCGGTGGTCTCCATTCTCTTTTCTCTAAATGCAGTATAAGGCTTGGCGCGACCGATGGTTTGGAAGTAATCTACAATCGATTCAGATAAATTGTCATATTTCCGAAGATATACCTGATAATCTAACCTGCTGACATTCGCTCTTATGCGTGGCTCGTTGGTTCGATAGGACCATATACCAAAGAGGTTGTTGGCTTCTCTAAAAAATCTTGATTTGCCCCAGCCGGATTCGACAGCCGCTTGTGCCAAAACGATACTATTAGGGTGTGTCCTGAGTCTCTTATCTAAAAGTTCAAGGTTATCAGTACGGTATGCTTCGCTTAAATCATGTAAAAAGCTGCTGTCTGAAGGAGACCACTCCAATGCTTCAGAAAGAGACCTCAATCTTAGTCGGTCTTGTTCAATCCGATACTTTGCTACCAAAATCCCGGGAAGAATCAATTCTACAAACCTTGTCTTGTCCTCAAAAGGGGGCAAAGGGCGTAAACTGAATACTTTGGTGTAAAGAATAGGTTTAACTAGTCCCGAGGATATTGGTTCAATGTCTGTACCATCACTTACTTCCCGAACTTCAGTTTGGAGAACAGTAATTACCTTGTTTGGAGCATTTTCTTTCTCTGAAGAAGCATTGATAGCCACAATGGTGACCAGTGCAATCGTAAAAAATAAAACAACTTTGGCCTCTCCGGACATATAGCAAAGATATCCATTTTGGGACTCATTCAGTTTTTTAAAGCACGGATCAACGCATTAATTTTTTCGAAAGATGAAACCCATCTTCTTTTGGCCTCCATCTGAAATAATGGCTGTTAGGGTTTCTTCTTTCAGTTCGTAGGAAATGACTTTAGGGAAGTCATGTTCTGGGTTCTCACTTACAAAGCCATTTTTAGTGAGTTGAGTGATTTTGAAATAGGTGGGGGTGGCATTTTCTCGAACATCTGCTACGTAAAAAATAGCATTGTCTTTTATTTCTATTCTCAATCGTTCAACGAAGGTCGTGTCGCTGCCTTTCATACTTAGGCCAATGCCCTCAAACAATCGCTCAGAAACTCTGGTCCAGGATTCGCTAGCACTAATACCTTCTCGCACATTGGTTCTATTCCATCGGCCCAATATCCATTCCAATTTTTGAAATTGCTCTTGTACTGAAATACCCGTATTAGATTGGGCTAAGGCCGTGAAGTGCAATAAGGCAATTGTTGCAAAGCTTAGTAAGAACCGTTTCATGAGTTTTTGATTGACAAATTATCGACACAATTGACTTATGTATTGTAAAAAATCGACATTTATTGCTTCATGTGAAAGTTGGCCATATTCTTAACATCAAAACCGTATGCTGATGGATCTTCCCCCGTAAATTCCTTGAAGTTTTTTATGAAGTGTGACTGGTCAAAGAAACCAGAAGCATAGACAAGATCACTCCATGTACTATCACCACTTTTCATTAATTCGAATATATGTGCAAACCTGATTATTCGAGCATAGAATTTTGGTGTTAAACCAACCACTCGTGAGAATTGCCTTTCAAGTTGTCGTTGACCAATTTCAATCTGTTCGCAAATGGCTGAAATGGAAACATTCCCCTTTGATTTAAGAATTTCTGAAACTACCATTTCTGTGGTTTCAAGTGTTGTTGAAACTTTATTTAGTTGATCTGATATTAGATTTTCAAAAGACTTAATGAAATGCTCCTTATGCTCAAGACTAAACCGGGCTTGCATCAAGGATCTTGTAAAGCCTGGGGGTAAAATAGAGATAGGACCTACAAAATCTGTCAATTTGGACATATTTAAGCCAAATAAGGTGGACGGTGCTGTGGGCATAAGCTTAACACCAATCATTCCCGACTTCCCTGTATTTTCCAGATAGAAATGATTTTTGATTTGTCCGGCAATCAAATGCCGTCCTTGGGTTTCCCAGCTTCCATTGATATTTACTCGATAGGGGTCGCCATAGTGGAAGATTAGCTCAGGATAGCCATCAGGAATTATTTTTTCGCGAACAAGTGTAGTATCTGCTTCACTGTCTATAAGCCAATAAGACTTGATATATCTGGATAACGCTTCGGACGGAGCTGAATGTTCATAGATCACGATGCAAAATTTAGCATCTAAAAATATGAGCTCAAAAAAACTCAAATTCTTTGTAACGAATTGTTTGACCTTAAGTCTATTGTTTACAAATGTTATGAAAATGATTGCCATAATGTTTACAATTGTTATGAATATGACTTTCTTTGAGACATGAAAGGAATACATCTTGGTGAATTTGAGGAACTCGTACTGTTGGCTGTCGCTTCGTTAGAAGATAATGCCTACGCTGTTAGCGTTCAATCCGAATTATTGGAGCGTGTTGGACGGAAGGCCAATATTTCAGCAATTCACACGGCACTATATCGGATGGAAGACAAAGGCTTGGTGGAATCTTCAAGGGGAGGGGCCGAGGCTAAACGAGGCGGTAAAAACAAACGCTTGTTCAAGGTTACAAATTACGGTCTCAGTATGCTCAGAGAGTCGAAAGAGACACGTGAATCGTTCTGGAAGACTTTACCACAAATATCAGCTACATCATGAGTCAATACTGTCCTCCTAAATATGGAAGAAGGTTTCTGAGATGGGTCATTTCAGAAGAATTGTTCGATGATATCGATGGAGATTTGACGGAACTATTTAATGAAAGAACAGCAGTTCTTAGTCCTAGAAAGGCCAAGTCACTGTATATAAAAGATGTATTTCTCTCGGTAAGAAATGTTCATTTAAGACGAAAACTCAATTTTTATAATCCACTGGTCATGTACAAAAACTATTTAAAAATCGCATTCAGAAACCTTTTGAAATATAAAGGTTACTCATTCATCAATATATTTGGCCTTGCACTGGGCATGGCCTCGTGCTTGCTCATCCTTTTGTTCGTTAATAACGAACTGAGCTTTGATGGCTTTCACGAAAAGAAAGCGAATATCTATCGATTGGATGAAGTGCAAACCTTCAATGGTTTGTCTCCACAGAAAGTGGCACTTTCCATGTATCCAATGGGCCCTAACCTTTTAGCAGAGTATCCAGAGATTGTTGATTTCACGCGCTACTGGACAATGGGTAGAACCCTCTTTGATATTGGCGATCGTCAACACTATTTTGATAACCTGGTCAGAGTGGATACATCATTCCTAAAAATGTTTGACTTCCAGTTGCTGAGAGGAGATATAGACAAGGTGTTTGATGATCAATTTGGTATGATCATTAGTGAAAGCAATGCTAAACGAATATTTGGTGAAGAGGATCCGGTAGGCAAAATATTGAAATTTGCCAATTTTGATGAGCAGGTAACGGTCAGTGGTGTTTTCGCTGATGTAGGAGATAATTCTCATTTACAGTTTGATGGTTTACTGAGTACTAAACTCTGGGATAGTGAGCAGCGGCAGAATGGCTGGGGCTCCAACTACCTCAATACCTACTTACAGTTAGTACCGGGAGCGGATATTGAAGCATTAGAATCCAAGTTTGATGACTTCCTGCTCAAATTTGGAGGAGAGAATTATTTAGATTGGTATGAATTGTTTCTACAACCACTTTCTGATGTTCACCTTGGTTCCATGGATATCACTCATGATTATAACAATCATAAGAAATTTGCTCGTAGTTCCGTGAATATTTTTGTGATCTTGGCTGTTTTCGTACTACTGATTGCCAGTATCAATTTTATGAACCTCTCTACAGCTAGGGCGGCCACAAGGTCTCGGGAAGTAGGCGTTAGAAAGTCTATTGGAGCCTTTAAAGGACAAATTACTGGTCAGTTTGTGATAGAGTCGATATTGCTTTCATTCTTAGCGCTTATCATAGCTTTTGGCCTATGCTATGCTTCAATCAATGCATTGACACAAATCATTGATCGAGACTTGAGCTTGTCCATCTATTTTGAGCCACTAAACCTAATCATTGTGTTGGCTGTAGGGCTTTTGATCGGACTGCTTTCTGGGATTTATCCAGCATTAGTCATGTCAGGTTTTAACCCAGTTATTGCTTTGAAAGGCAGTGGTTCGAAAGGGAGTAAGTCTATTTTTCGCAATGTCTTAGTGGTTTTTCAATATGCAATAGCCATAGCGATTATCATTGGTACTTCTGTTGCGACACGTCAGTTGAACTATATGCAAAATCTTGATCTTGGCTTTGACAAAGAACTGACTGTGGTCATGAATATGTATCAAGACACAAACGAGCGTTACGACTTACTTTCGAGTGAATTGAAGAATCAACCTAATATTGTTGATGTCACCGCTACTAGTCAGCGATTGGGCAACAATCTTCACCAAACTTCTATGCAGTATCGTGCCGATACGGCATTAATCAGTGGCTCAAGTTCGTTCGTTCAGATCGATCATAATTTCTTCGATTTCTATAAAATGGAGATTTTAGAAGGTAGAGCGTTGAGTGATGAATTTGCAGCTGATGCACAAGGAAGGAGTTTTGTAGTCAATGAGACTTTGGCAAAAGAATTAGGGGCTGATGGAGATCAGGTAGTTGGGATGCCATTCCATTTTGGAGGTGCCGATACCTTGGGCCAAATCGTAGGTATCGCTAAAGATTTTAATTATAACAAACTAAACTTGAAGGTCGAACCTCTTTTCATGAGTCAGCCAAGCGGCAATTTCTGGAGTGAAGTGAATGTTAAGGTGAAACCAGGGAACCTTCAGGAGGCGGTTAAAGAAATTGAAACTGTTTGGACAACTCTTTTCCCTGGACGTCCCTTTGAGTATGAATTTCTAGACCAACACTTTGATCGCTTGTATCAGTCTGAGCAGCAATTGACGAAGGTGATTAGTATTCTCTCTGGTTTGGCAATCATTATTGCTTCTTTGGGGCTATTTGGTTTGGCGTCCTTCACTGTTCGCCAAAGGCTTAAAGAAATGGGAATTAGAAAAGTCTTGGGGGCCTCAGTGTCTCAAATCGTGATGATTCTATCCAAGAAGTTCACACTTTTGGTATTCACTGCCTTCTTGATCGCAGCACCTGTCACTTACTACCTCATGAATAGCTGGTTAGACGGCTATACGTATAAAATCTCGATGGGAGTGATGGTATTCTTGGTTGTAGGAGTCGGTTCTTGGTTAATCGCACTCTTGACTGTGAGTGTTCAATCCTTTAGAGTAGCTAAGTCAAATCCGGTCGATACCCTTAGGATAGAATAGACTTAAAGGGGGGAGTATTAATTCCCCCTTAGAAGGTTAACTGTGACAGTTGCCAATTCTGAATCTGGAAATTTTCTAAAGTTGTTTATACTGGGTTTAAGTCCAGCTTCTTCAGCTATTTTCAGAAATACATCCACCTCCAAGATATATTGGTCAGAATAACCGTGAGTGGCATCGTAAGCAGTGGCAGCTGTTTTACCTAAGTTTTTGGAAGTTATTTCCGGATTTAAAGTATGCAGCTCAATTACTAATAGGCCAAATCTACTTACGTAGGGTTTCCATTTTGAAAAGTGCTCCAAGAGTGATTGTTCGACCAATTCATTCTTGATGTGCTTACCTTTTGAGGTATAAGCCCCCGTTGAAGAGCTTACCCGCTCCAACTGTTTTTTCTTAGGTGTTTCCCAAATTCGATTGTGGTCTAAAAAGGTTCTGACGTTCAATAAATCCTCCAATTGAATGCCATAATCAGACATAAGGTCCTGGGCCAGAACACCTGGTTTACCAATATCTCCCCACATCACCTTAGCCCAAATATCTGATTGGATGAGGTTACTTCGTGTAACTTTCAAAGCGGTTTTATTATAATCAACGCCAACCAGAAAAAGTGGGTGATTATCGAGCACTCGACCTCTCAATGTCTGATGTTCTATGACTTCAAACATATGTTGAATAAAGGCCCCATTTCCGCACCCCATGTCTAAAATTCCTTTGGGTTGGTCTTCTATGGGTCTATTGAATAGTTCTATGATGATCTCATCTATTACTTTGAAATAGCTTGAGTGAGCACCACCACTTCCCCAAACATTCATTTCTCTATCTACATGTGTCTCAGTCTCATTCTTATCATAGGTTCTGACCACATCCAAGTCTCCAAATATTAGGTGATCGAGGTTTCTTAAGGTTGGAATATATGATACAGTGACTCCATAGGCACTTGCTCTTTTTGCAAAGAATAGGCCTTTGTCTGTGAAGCTGAAAGTGTTATTCTTTTTATGAAACCAGCCACGGCCGGCAAAGAAGTCTAGTAACTTGCCAAAACTCTTTGAGTCACTATGAAATTCTTCGGGTAGAAATGAAGCTTCCATAAAATACTTGTGAAACATGCCGCTCATACCCAAGTGAACAATTGTTGGGCCCATGAGCACACCTTCTATGTGTTTTAGCACCTGATTGCTTATTTGTTCATTTACTCCCAGATCTTTTAGGGCTGATTCATAAGTATCTTCGAACCTTTTTTGAATCTTTTCCAGCAGTCTGAAAGGCTCCAGTTCAAATTTTCGAGGGTGAAATTTTTCTGAAAATTTCAATAAGCCTACTACTTCTTTGTACATGGGGGCTGCCATAAAGGCTTGTTCTGAGTTTTTATTCAACTCAAACTCCACACCATCATCAAGTAATTTCTGTGTCAGCCAACCTTGAGAACAAAGAACCCTTAAGGCCACATTCAAATAGCCCGAATTTGCATCAAACTTCTTGGCTATCTCGCCAAGGCTGGCCTTTTTCGATTGGAGTAAGAACGCTAAGATTCCACTTTCATAAAGTGTATAAGTCGTAGGTGCTGTGACTATACCGTCAAGGTGCCGAAAAAGCTCTTCTCTATATTTTTTTGGTAGATTTTTGTCACTCATGCTCAGTCAAAGGGTAGTTTATGGAAACGATTGCAATATTCAATAAATGGTCTCTCTCCCCAAAGAAATCTGAATCATTTTGCGTCTTTTTTTTGATTCATCGTCTACGGAGTGAATCAAACAAAAAGATATGAAAAGGTTACACGTCAATTTGAAGGTAGATAGCATTGATAAGTCTGTTGGTTTTTACAGTGCGTTATTCAGTACCGAACCAACGGTTCAAAAACCAGACTATGCCAAATGGATGCTGGAAGATCCAAGGGTTAATTTCTCCATCTCTTTGACAAAAAATGATCTGGGGATTGAGCATTTAGGAATTCAGGCTGAAACAGAAGAGGAACTAGATGGTCTTTATAAGGCCATTGACTTGGCGGAGGGTACAGTAAGGCCAGAAGGGGATACGGTTTGCTGTTATGCTCAATCGAATAAGTCATGGATTAAAGATCCACAAGGTGTAGAATGGGAGATTTTTCATACCTATGGAGAATCCCAAGTGAACAAAATTGCAGATTCGGCCTGTTGTGACGATACTTGTTGTACATCATGAATCCAAGTTGTCAAGTTGTAGCTCCTGTTTTCCAGGAGTATCGAGAGATTTTAACCCGGTTCATCACAAGCCGGGTTAAAGACCCTTTGGAAAGTGAGGAATTGCTAAGCCTGGTCATGATGAAAATTTATGACAACTGCGAAAAAGTGGAAGGCGTTCGGAATATTGAGGCCTGGCTGATCACAATAGCCAGAAATACTATTACTGACTATTTTAGGGAACAACAGAAGGGTGCTAAAGACGAATTAGATTTTCAGTTGCCGGATGAATCCTCTGACGAATTATATGAGCAATTGGAACATTGTGTGCCTTCATTGATCGCGAAACTTCCTGAGAAATATGCGGTTCCTCTGGCTGACTATGAACTAAGAGGTATTTCACAGAAACAGTTGGCGGTGAACTATGGAATGAGTGAGTCTGGCCTGAAATCAAGAGTACAAAGGGGAAGAAAAATGCTCAAGGACTTATTCTTTGAATACTGCGGACATCTGGTGAAAGAAGAAGGGTGCTCGGACTGTAAGGATTGTTAGTCAAAGGGAATTATATCTGGTGCCAAGAATTCTCTCTTGGCCTTTTCACTTTTAAGTACATCTAGACTGTAATGGGCTTTTATCAAGTCACTAAATCGATTTTTGAGTCTTGGTTCCTCATTTATAAACTGTTGAAAATCAATTGCATGTGACTTCTTCATGAAGTGATACACCGCACTGGCGGCTGCGATTGTAAGGGTCTTATTAAATTTGTCATTTGCTCCTACATTTTGAGCAAAAGCCTCAATCTGATCACAAAGGTTAACAGTTGCCTGCTCGAATCCGTATTTGCGAATGTGAATCCAGGCAAGTCGCAGGTGGGCTTCATGTGAAAACCACTTCGGGCTCAGCGTTTTTTGCGAAAAACTCTTCTCAAATTCATTATCACTTAATTGGTAATGGTGTTCCATGGATTTACATTTGAATGTAAGGATAAAATAAATCATCAGGAGCCGTTGCGAGACTTTTTAAGAAATAACAGAGAAACCGTAAATCTCATTCGAGATTACATCGTTGGATGGCTCATTGCCTTGAGTTTTTGGGTAATAGTTCGAAATGTAGGAATTATTCCAGATGCTCCTGTTCAACCAACGGTTTGGCATAACATTCGGCTGGTTATAGTATTCGGCATACTGGCGGGTATTCTTTTTGGAATAGCTCAATTAAAGCTGGAACGCTACCTCTACCGAAGGGTGCCATTATGGAGGCTTGGTCTCTATGGTTTACTGACCGATACGGTCATAATGACCATTATTTTCGGTTTGGCCTATAGCTTTTTTAAAAATGTAGTGGGTTTTGATGAAGAGGTAACATTCCTAGAGTTTATTCAGAACCCTTCAGCCATTCTGACCTTCTTTTACTCAATAATTGTGAGTTTTGTGCTTGCAGCACTTAGACAGCTCAATTTACTTTTGGGTAGAGGAAACCTCCTAAGGTTTGTCAAAGGGGATTTTTATGAGCCCAGAGTTGAAAACCGTGTTTTCATGTTTGTTGACCTTCAAGACTCTACGGGAATAGCCGAAAAACTAGGCCATATCAAGTATAGTAGCTTCCTACAAGACTGTTTCTACGACTTACATGTGGTGCAAAGATTTGGGGCTGAAGTATATCAGTATGTGGGAGACGAAGTAGTGTTAAACTGGAGAATACGAGGTAAAATGGATTTCAGGAAGTGCTTGGAGGCTTTCTGGGCTTTCGAAGATCAACTTGTAAGCCGATCTGATTTCTACAAAGAGAGATACGGAATTCAACCTAGGTTCAAGGCCGGACTCCATTTTGGAGAGGTGACAACAGCGGAAGTAGGTGAGATTAAAAGGGAGATTGCGTATCATGGTGATACAATGAACATTGCTGCCCGCATTCAAGAAAAATGTAACGACTTTAAAAAGACACTCTTAATATCAGAGTATGTGCATGCAACCTTAAATCCCAATGGAGATTGTGACTTTGAGTTAATGACAGAAGAGCTGCTCCGTGGTAAACAGCAAGGCGTCAGGATTTATGCAGTTAATCGAAAATAGTTCACGCTGGGTTGAAAGTCATATGATTTGTTGGCCAATTAATTGATTATTACCGGCATAAATCTTTGAATTAAAGCCTCCATCATATCGTAACCGGCTTTATTGGGGTGAACAAGGTCGTCAGCGGAGGTATATTTGGGTACTTCCAGGCCCCCCTCATCGTCTACCATCGCTTCATAGAAATCAAGGTAGAATACATTAGGCTTTCTTTGTGTGTAATCAAAGAGCATTTGATTCAGCTTCGGTATTTTTTCCAACGGATTCATTTTGGGTTTCCAGGGATAGTCTTTAGCTGGTAGCACAGAACAAAGAACAACCCTGATGTCGTTTTTGAGCGCTATTTCTGCCATGCTTTTTATGTTGTCTGCAATCTCTTCTAAAGAGACGGGACCCGCATTCTGCGCAATGTCATTGGTGCCAGCCAGTATCACCACGGCTTTAGGTTTTAGTGCAATGACATCTGCCCTAAACCTCAAAAGCATTTGGTGAGTAACCTGCCCACTAATACCACGGCCGATGTAATTATTCTCAGAGAAGAATTGCGGGCTGTAATTGACCCAGGCTTCAGTGATGGAATTGCCCATAAAGACCACTCGTTTTTCATCCTTAATTGGGAGACCTAATCGTTTATTGTCAGCTGCATATTTGTCGAAGTTGGCATAGGTCGAAATACTAAAGTCATTTTGTGCAGACATGGAGAATGTAATGGTTAGGCAGAGTAGAATTATGAAGTGCTTCATTAGATACAATATAGGCAATGTGGACTTAAAAGATATTTCCGATATTCAAGTATGCTTTATGACGCGAAAACCCCGAAGGAGTATGTGGAAGGACTTGAAGATGACTGGAGAAAGGAAAAACTGCTCGAGTTAAGAACCATTATTCACAAGATGGCACCTGGTCTTACCGAAGGCATCAATTATAAGATGTTAAGTTATGCGGATGACAGAGGTGTAGCATTTCACCTCAATGCGCAAAGAGGATATGTGAGCTTTTATGTGGGTGATGCCAAAAAGGTAGACCCTACAGGCAAACTGTTAAAAGGAATCAATGTCGGTAAGGGCTGTGTTCGCTTTACTAAGTCAGTAAAAATTGCGGAGACGAGAATTGATGAGTTTATTGGAGTCGCTGCTCAGAAATGGGTAGAAGGAAAGGATATTGATTGTTAATCTAACCTCTTCACTTTTCATGACGTTATTAAAGACCAACGTGAGTTGACAATAAAACCAGATTCAAATGCGTATTTCAATCCTTCTTTCATTCTTAAGTATTCTAGGTTTCCTTGCCTGTGATGGGGAAACTAGTCTTGTAGAAATTCAAAGTGATACAGAAAGTGTTACTCCTGAATTGGTGACCGATCAATTGAATAATCCTTGGGGAATGGCCTTTCTCCCTAACGGAGAAATTCTGGTTACTGAGAAAAGTGGTTCCATTGTCCGTATCGCTAATGGCGAGGTAGTCGAGAGCAATGTTTCAGGAGGTCCTCAAAGTGTGACTCGTGGTCAGGGTGGTCTGCTCGATATTGAGCTTCACCCCAATTTTGAGACCAACAACTGGGTGTATTTCACCTATTCCAGTAATGAGGGCGAGGGTAGTGGGGCTATGACAGCCCTATCAAGGGCGCAATGGAATGGCTCGGGCTTTGAAAATCATACGGTACTTTATAAAGGCTCGCCCAATACCACTGCAGGTCAGCACTTCGGCAGTAGGATTGCTTTTGATAACGATGGCTATGTATACTTTTCAATCGGAGACAGAGGCAACAGAGATAGAAATCCTCAGGACATTACAAGAGATGGTGGGAAGGTCTATCGCCTACATGATGACGGTAGAATTCCGACTGATAACCCCTTTGTTAATACTGCAGGGGCTAAGCAGGCGGTCTATTCTTATGGACACCGTAACCCACAGGGAATGGCCAGAAACCCTGCTACGGGAGAAATATGGACGCATGAGCATGGGCCAAGAGGAGGAGATGAGGTCAATATTATTGGCGCGGGTAAGAACTATGGTTGGCCAGTAATCACTTATGGTATCAATTACAGTGGAAGTAAAATCACGGACGAAACCTCCAGAGATGGTATGGAACAACCGGTTACCTACTGGGTGCCCTCTATTGCTCCGTGTGGTATGGCTTTCGTAAGCGACTCCAAGTATGAGGGCTGGGATGGTAACCTGATCGTGGGCTCTTTAAAATTTGCCTATTTGGTAAGGTTGGTTATTGAAGACAATAGAGTCGTCAAAGAAGAAAGAATTGCTGAGGGTATTGGGCGCGTGAGAAACGTGGAGATGGGCAATGACGGCTACCTTTACGTTGGTGTTGAAGGAAAAGGCCTCTATAGACTCCTGCCTGAGTAGGTTTACTTTGCTTTTTTACTTAAAGCGAAGAAGTTACCGGATACCAGAAATAACATTCCGAGAGCCGTATAGAATGTAAATTGAAAGCCTTCTAAAAAGGTGGATATAGTAACAGCTACTAATGGAACTAATACAATGCTGTAGGCAGCCTTCCCTGGGCCTATTTCACTGATAAGGGTCAAATAGGCAACGAAGGCTATTATTGACCCAAAAACGATTAAGTAGCCCATGGAAAGTAAATAACCCAGACTGGTATCTAGCACTAAAGGCTTATCCAAAACGATGGCCAGAATAGTCATTATTATAGCACCATACATCATTCCAAAAGCAGTGGCCTGAACAACGGGTATCTTCAAAGAAGAATTCTTGGCACTAGTGATGTTGCCCAGACTGGCAATCATTACACTGACAACACACAATACAATACCAATGATACCGTCATCAGTGGCCTCAAACTGACTTATTTCATTCCAGAAAATGATTGAAGTACCAATCAACCCTAAAAATGCTCCTCCGATGACCTTAGACTCCACTTTTTGTTTGAGCAACAGTGCTCCAAAAATTAGATTGAAAAATATAATGGTCGAAAACCCAATGGCAACCAATCCACTATTGATTAGTTCTTCCGCCTGATAAACCAACCAATAATTAAAACCGAATAATAGAGCCCCTTGAAGTGAGATTCTCAAGTGCTGGTTTAAACTGAATTTCAACGTTCTCTTTGTTAGTAAACAAAAACCAAATAAAAGAAGGCAACTTACCCAAAAGCGATAGGCCACAGAGATCAAAGGGTCAACACTGCCTAGTTGAAATGTAATTGCATACCAGGTAGAGCCCCAGATAAGAACAGGTAGTCCGAAAAGCAATGCTTGTCTTTGCCGCGGTTTAAGCATGGTCGAAGATAATGCAATTTGTGGCCTCCTTATGGAAGCCACTATGAAGATTTCGAATAGGCCGGTTGAGATTTTTTCAGCTAGACAATTGACCTCACATGTTGAGCCAATAGGTGACCTTAAATACAATCTGTCGGTTTTTTATGTTCAAACCATCTGTGCTATAGTTGTCAGTATAGACCAGGAAGAAGTCAGACATTGGTTTAAACCTCCATTGAAAACGACTGAATATGTTATAGTTCTCCGACTGCGAGTTATATTGGATTGCGGTAGTCCAAAACATGGTATTAGAGAAGCTTATCTCAGTATTGGCTCGAAGTAAGTGAAGTGTGGTCTCTCCAAAGCCTTCTGCCAATTCTACCTTGTTGAATTCATAGTTTATGCCGAATGTGCCCCAAGGTTGTGCCCTAATGTTCAAACCAGTAATGATACCTAACCTTTCTCCATTGAAAAAGTCGCCATATCGTACTCTGAGGTCTGCACTTAGTACTTTTCTGCGATCCGTTAGGTAATTGACAAAGAATTCAGAAAACTGATAATTAGCTACGGGAAGGGGAGTATCAGCCCCAATAAGGTTTGTTGGTACCGGCAGGTTGACTTCTCTGGAAAAACGGTTCAGTCTTAGTTCAGACGTATTCTTGAAAATAAAGTCGTAAGCAATACCATGGCCTCTCTCGTTTAGGCTATTATCTGGATTGAGCCAGAGATTGTGCCAGGTCCGAATGCCATGTTGATTGAGTTTACTGTTCTCATTTTCTGGGATAAAACGATAAACCATCCAAGGATTAATTCGTGTGTAGCCTTGCCTAATGGTCTCTTCTGTAATGGCGTCAAAATTGTTGATCCTTGGGTTGAAACCCAGTTCTGTGATATAGTTTTCACCAACTACATCAAAAGTCCAGCCAGAACGTAGATGTCTACCCCTATAGCCTCCAGAGAATCCGTAGAAGGTGTTCTTATCCAAGCCTTCATCGGTCGTAGCGGCATGAAAACGAAGGGTGTTGTCCCAACGGCCTGAGGGGTGAACATAATTAAATTCAATTCCTCCATTTCGTCCATAATCATCTGCATTTGCTTGCCTATTGATGAATAGTGCTTTGATGACAGACCTTTTCAAGACCCTCTGATGCACTGCTGCAACAGTGTAATTGTTCGCGACAATCTCATCGGTATCTCCTGTCTGAATGTTCATAAGGCCCACCCTGAGGTCAGGGGTCAAATTACCAGTCAACCGAGCACCATAGTTGATGGGAATTTGCTCACCTCCGTTTAAACCTATAGTTCGTGAAAAGAAGGGCTGAATTTGCCAACTACCAAAGTTTGAAAAGATATCTCCGTTTTCGAGAAAGAAGTTTCTACGTTCAGGAAAAAAGATACTGAACCTTGTAAGATTAGTGACCTGTTGATCGACATCTACATTTGAAAAGTCTGGATTGAGTGTTAAATCAAGACTGAGTGAACCGGTAATCGCGACCTTCGCATCTAAGCCACCATCAAACTCTTGTTCATAGTTTGTTTGTCCCTCTTCATCTTCAAAATCTCTTTGAGTTCCACCCGCCAGATATGGAACAAGAACTACTTTTCCTTCGGCTTTTTTAGGTTGGTTATCCCATTTTAAGGTACCCATAAAGTTAAGATCGATACCCCCATAGTTCATAGGGAATTGTGTCCATGTAGAAAACACATTGCGCTGCATATCACCTCTGATAAAATTGATGCCCCATTCAGATATTTGAGTACCATATCGTAGTGTTTTGAAAGGGATGGCCATTTCTACCAACCAATGATCTTCATAAGGTTTGACTTCAGAATACCATTTGTTATCCCAGTTTTCATCGAATTGAGTATTGCCACCATCCAAACTTAGGAGTGCTTCCATTTGAGCACCTCCCGCATTAACACCAAAAAAGAACCCACTTTGCTTGTTGTTAAAAGGGTCTATCACCACCGTAAAACTATCACTGTTCCAATGTGCTTCTCGATTGTCTCTTCGAAGTGACTGGACTACTCGCTGACCTTGATCATAAAGTTTAGCCTTTATATATATAAACTCTCGATCATAAACTGCCCAGACTTCAGTGAGGGCGTCAGGATTTCCCTGGTCTAGCGGCCAGTGATTTGTTAAGTGATCTATCTTCTCAGCATCTGCCCAGCCAGGATCGGCTTCAGAGCCATCTATTTGAATAAGCTGGTTGGTTCGGTTAAGACCATATGTGAATTGGTCACGTGTTTCAGAATCATTTTGCGCAAGAAGCATGGTGGTACTCATGCCTAAAAAAATTGCAATAAAAAACTTCATAGTTTAGAGTGTTGACCTGTCTGTAATGCTCAGGTATACTATGACTAAGGCTTTAGGTTACCAGGGAATCTGGCTTTTAGACCAAGGGAAGCAAGGCACAGACAAACAGCGACTTAAACCCTGAAGAGAAGTTAATCGATCAGACCCAAGAGTTGGTCTGATTATCAAATACATACATCTAATAAACGACAAGTCTGTAACTTATTAGATATGTTTGAGGTTCGAGAGTTGATACACTATGCCGAAAGTGAATTTTGAAAAGTTAATGTTTGATAGCCCAAGGATAATCTGGCACATTATCTTTTGGGTAATATATACATCGTTCTTTGCGCTGGTATATGGCTCGTTTGAAGAGGATTATAGTCGTCAGTTTCAGATTGTCTGGATTGATGCTATCATCCAAATACCAGCGGTCTATATTGTGCTGTACTTCCTGATGCCTAAACTGCTGTTCAAAGGCAAGTTTGGTCAGTTTTTCATCTTCTTGCTGGGCATAATACTCATCTTCAGTGTCTTCATTTGGTTTACCTATGTTGGGGTCCAGCATCCATTATTTTGGGCTGACGACAACTACCAGCCTGCACTAATTAATTTCGGTAAGATATTTAAGAATACGTCCAAGATATATCCAGTGGTAGCACTGGCAATCGTAGCCAAATGGTTTAAATTTTGGTATAAACAGCAAAAGAACAACCAAGCACTAGCTGAGGAGAAACTTCAAGCAGAACTTAAATTCTTAAAAGCACAGGTGCACCCACATTTTCTTTTCAATACACTCAATAACCTCTATGCTTTGACTCTCAAGCAGAGTAAGGAGGCGCCTGAAGTTGTGCTAAAGCTTTCCGACCTATTGAGCTATATGCTATATGACTGTACAGCAGATACCGTGGCATTGGACAAAGAAGTAAGACTGGTCGAGGACTATATCGCCTTAGAGAAGATACGATATGGCGATCGGCTAAATGTAAGCTTCAATCTATTTGGTGAAATCAATGGACGTGCTATTGCCCCCTTGATGATATTACCCTTTATAGAAAATGCCTTTAAACATGGCGTTAGTGAAGAGTTAGACGAGTCATGGATTTCTATAGACCTCACGCTAAAACCAGAAAATCTAACCTTGAAGGTGGAAAACAGTAAAAGTATTCAGGAAGAAACTGAAGATCGCTTTGAATACAAGCAGGGCATTGGGCTCACTAATGTCAAAAGAAGACTAGAGATTCTTTATGCTGAACAGTATCAATTAGACATTCATGAATCTTCCGAGTCATTTTTAGTGGTTCTAAAACTCAATTTTTAAACTCAATCACATGAATTGTATCATCGTAGATGATGAACCTTTAGCAAGAGAAGTCCTTGAGTCGTTTGTCGGTCGCATTGACGGTTTGGAACTTTTAGCCTCTTGTGACAATGCCATTAAGGCATTTGATATACTGAAAAAGGAGCAGGTTGATCTTATCTTCTTAGATATTCAGATGCCCAAGTTAAATGGTATCGACTTCTTGAAAGTATTGGATCCAATACCCAAGGTAATTTTTACTACAGCGTATAGAGAGTATGCCATTGAGAGCTATGAACTCAATGTGGTGGACTATCTCTTGAAGCCCATCTCATTCCAACGTTTTCTAATGGCAGTTAACAAGGCTATGAATGGAGCAGATAAAGTATTGGAAGAGCCAAAACCAGTGCTAGATGAACTCCGATCTGATACACCTTATATTTTCCTTAAAGCGGACAGAAAAATGGTTAAGGTGTACCTAAAGGATATACTCTATATAGAAAGTCTGAAGGATTACGTAAGAATCAAATTGCCACAAAAAGATGTTATTAGTCTACAAAAGATTAGTTTTTTGGAACAGAAACTGCCGGAAGACTGCTTTATTAGGATTCACAGGTCGTTTATTGTCCCAATTAAGAAAATAGAAGCATTTTCTAATAATGTAATTGAAATTGGAGGTACGGAATTGCCGATTGGCAGGAATTATAAGGACAAGGTGCTGAATGTTCTCAACAGTGATACGTCCATTTTGAGCTAAGCGCTATCGACATTAATAGTATTGTTTTTCTCCGGCCAATGGTTAACAACAGCAGCCAGTATTCCAAGGCTCAATGCGACCCATTCTGAAGCAGACTCTAGAGTAAGGTCTTTAATCGCCTTAATACCCATAACCACTAGAAAGCATCGCAAAGATATGCGCAGGATCTCATATCTGATTTTTGACATAGTGCGATTTCGTCAATTCAGACCACTCAGTCATTTATTCGACCAGGCATAAGCACCGACAAAAACCTTATTAGCCCTTTAATTTGACATTGGAGAAAACATAGAATAATTCTGAAGCAATCTGTAAGGAACGTTCATCATACATAGTTGTCTCTTGTGGGGTGTCATCAAAAGCCTTAGGGTCTTCATAACGAAGAGGTATTCTGGCAGATGCTCCTGGAATAAATGGGCAGTTCTCGTCAGCATCGGAGCAGGTCATAATAGCTGCGAAGTCTTTTTTAGGGTTAACAGGATGATCATACAGTTTCGAAAAGGTCGTGATAGGGGAGGCATTCTTCGAAAATGAGAGTTGATAATGTGGGTTTTCTCCGCCCTCAGTCATAACGAGAAAACCAAGTCTTTCTAATGAGGAGATTGTCCTGGGATTACAAGCAGTTACCTCAATGCCTCCTGAATAACTGGATAGTTGAATACCATTGGCAAAAGCGGCTACTTGCGCCCAGACCTGAGAAAACTGACTTCTTCTTGAGTTATGCGTACAAATGAAGTTGAGAGAGACTGTTTTGTCTAGGTTGAGCTGTGCTTGACAATAGTCAATTAAGGACTGCAATGTCTGCTTTCGATCTTCAGAAATATCAAAGGAACGTGCCTTGTCTATGGATGCTTGAACTTCTGGATGCATGAGATACAATTTAGCAGCAACCGGAATTAGGGTCGCATTGGACGCCTTGCATTTGAATATCCCTAAGCCTGACACGTGGTTTTTGGGCAGGGATACCACATTTATCTGGGGCCAGACAATCCGTTTGTTTGTTCTCTAGAACGAAGTGAGTGTCAGTAGCGTTTAGTCCGTATTTAGATATGGTTTCCGGGCCTTGATATTCTACTTCTACTTCAAAGTCGTCCATAGCAAGAAGCTTCTCGGACAGGGAAATGATGTCTTGAAGTTTGGAAGGAGCAAGACGATGATCATTGTCGATGGATGACCATAATTGAAGGTTCACTACTTTCTCTTCACGGATTGTACCACCGCAATCAACAAAGTGCTTAGAGACAATGCCAACTTCGGTGACATGAAAATGAGGCGGGACTAAGTTGCCATTGGGAAGCTGAAAGACAAGGTCTTGCAGTGAGTGTAGTTTCTCTTTGACTTCGGATAATTTCATACTATATATGAATAAATGTTAATATGTAATTATATATAATTTAATATCTATATATATTTAAATATAAATGTGTTAAAATATTTTAATTTGTCGATGCATTCTTATCCATGTACCAATGAAGCTCACCATCGGTAGGAGAGATATGGGCTGCAGGATAGGCGAGATGCCCGTCTTTTCTGTTTAATATTTCATCTATTTTTTCGGACTTACCACTACCAGTTGCAAGAAAGCAGATGGTTTTGGCATTGTTGATTACTGGTCCAGTCAAAGTCACTCGTTTTTGACCTGAATCGGGGTTTGTGCCTATCGCACAGACTCTTTCATCTTTCAGTAATTCCATTTCATGTGGGAAAATTGAAGCTGTATGGCCATCTGAACCCAGACCTAATAGGACTATGTCGAAGCATGGAAGCTTATTGACTATTGGCAGATTTGAGTTTATCTCATCAGCATATCTTTTGGCTTCTTCCTCAGGATCATTTTCTCCCAATACGCGATGAACGTTGGTTTCGGGAATATCTATTTTTGAAATTAAATGATCCAGGGTCATCTTAAAATTACTCTGTTCATCTGTTGGTGGTACGCACCTTTCATCGCCCCAGTACAAATGGATTTTACTCCAATCGAAATCCTCTTGGTACTCTTTGGCCAATAGGTCAAAGAGTATTTTTGGGGTTGAACCTCCCGATAGCGCAATGCTAAGTTGGTTATTCTCTTTATGTAGTCTAAGGAAATGATCAGCGAAACCTCTGGCTGTGTCCTTAGGTGTATCAAAAATTCGTTTCATCTTATAATTCGCAATAGTTGCCGTCATCCGTTAGGTTGGAGCAGGGGTAGCGCCAATTCATATTGTCACCTTCTATCAGTTTGTCTGCGTGTTCAGGGCCCCAAGTACCCGCAGGATAACCAAATACAGGAAGGTCCTCATTCTGATCCCAGGCCTTCAGGATTGGGTCAATGAACTCCCAGGCGGCTTCGGTGCTGTCACCTCTGGCATACAGTGTAGTATCGCCTTGCATACAGTCCAGTATTAACCTCTCATAGGCATCAGGAACGTAGACATTAGTCAGTTCGTCATAATGAAAGTCCATATTGACCTGCTCAGTCTTGAAACCTGCTCCTGGAATTTTCATATCAAATTTCAAAAGAATTCCCTCATTTGGCTGAATCCTCAATACCAAAACGTTCTGTTGGTTGGCCAATTTGGAATCGTTGGCGAACAAGTGGTGATGATTGGGTTTGAAATGAATGACGACTTCAGTTACTCGTGTTGGCATTCTTTTACCCGTTCTTATATAGAAGGGTACACCGGCCCATCTCCAGTTGTCTATGAAGAACTTCATGGCCACATAAGTCTCCGTTTTTGACTGCTCACTCACACCTTCTTCTTCACGGTAGCCGGGTACTGCTTCACCTCGAATGGTAGAATTCATGTACTGACCACGAATTACATTTTCCTTGATATCTTGATCGGTATAAGGTCTTAAACTCTGAAATACCTTAAGTTTTTCATTTCGAATGGATTCCGCATCAGGTTTGACAGGAGGCTCCATAGCTATTAACGCAACTAGTTGAAAAAGATGATTTTGAATCATATCTCTTAAAGCTCCAGATGAATCATAATAACCACCTCTTTTCTCAACTCCAACATGTTCCGCAGCGGTGACCTCAATTCTGTGGATATAATTTCTATTCCATAAGGGCTCGAAAATACTGTTGGCAAATCGGGTTACAAACATGTTTTGTACCGTCTCTTTTCCCAGGTAGTGATCGATTCTATAGATCTGATCTTCAGAAAAGTGGCTAAGTAACTCTTTGTTCAAATTCTTCGCTGACTCCAAATCATAACCAAAGGGTTTTTCAACAATCAGTCTACTCCAGCCGATTGCTTCACTATTTAGCCCGACATCTCCCAGGCCCTGAGCAATGGTTTCATAAAGACTAGGGGGAGTGGCCAGATAGAAAATATGGTTGTTGCAGGTTGCATTTTGTTCGTCAAGTATGTCAAGCCTGGTCTTTAGTTTGCCATAAGCTTCGACATTCTTGGTGTCCACTGATTGGTAGTAGACAAGGTCTGCAAAGTCCTTCAGGTTCTCAGGAGTTGCCGTTGACTTATTGGTAAGGTGCTCATTGTTAAAAACTACCTTGTCCCGGTAATCCTCGTCAGAGTACTCAGATCGGCTAACACCAATGACCGCATAACATTCTGGCAAAAAGCCCCCACAGAATAGGTTGAAGACTGCTGGAATTAGCTTTCTCTCTGTCAAGTCGCCCGAAGCTCCAAAGATCACGAGCACTTGGTTGTCAGTTTTTTTCATTTATTTTTTTTCGGTCGGTCTAGCTTGCTTTCTTTGTACAGACTTAAATTCGTTTGGCTTCGAATAGTTCCCAAAACTAGCGAATGACCTTCAATGATAGAAGTCAACAGACCTGATTGGTGGAATTAAATTCAAACGACTTTCTAATTCCTCTTAAAACGGTGATTTTATCAGAAATTCAGCATATGACAGATATAAAATTCGACTTTGGTTTAGTGGGCTTGGGTGTAATGGGAAGAAATTTCATCCTGAATGTAGCCGATAACAAGTTTTCGGCCATTGGATTGGATTTGGATGAAGACAAAGTAAGCTCATTATTAAGCGAAGGTGAGGGAAGGGTTGTTCATGCTACTCAAGATAAATTAGAGTTCATCAATAAGTTAACCAGACCCAGGAAGATCATGCTTTTAGTTCCTGCTGGAAAAGCTGTCGATGCTGTCATCAATGATTTAAAGCCTCATTTGTCTGAAGGTGATATTATAATTGATGGAGGAAACTCATTCTACACCGATACAAACAGACGATTTGAGGAGCTCTCAATGGATAACATTCACTTCTTTGGTGCCGGTGTTTCAGGAGGTGCAAAAGGGGCGAGGAAAGGCCCCAGCATTATGCCAGGAGGTGATAAAGTGGCCTATGAGCACATCAGGCCAATATTCGAGGCGGCCTCTGCTAAAGTCAACGGAGCGCCCTGCGTGGCTCATTTAGGTAACGGTTCTGCTGGAAACTATGTCAAAATGGTGCACAATGGGATCGAGTACGGTATGATGCAGTTGATTGCAGAAGCCTATGACCTGATGAAAAGAGGGCTTGGCATGTCCAATGAGGAGCTTCATGCTACATTCACTAACTGGAATGCTGGAAGACTTCAGTCATTTTTGATTGAGATTACCGCTGAGATTTTTTCGCAGAAAGATGATCTGACTAATGCTGATCTTGTGGACGTGATCCTGGATAAGGGAAAGCAGAAAGGCACCGGTAAATGGACCTCTCAAAACGCCATGGATTTAGGGATTCCAATCCCTACTGTAGATGTTTCTGTCAGCATGAGAGAGGTATCGTCATTGAAAAGTATGAGAGAAAAGGCAGAGAGCATCTATGGGGCAGCTTCATCTAAAGTGAACAGTATCACAGTTGCACAGGTTGAAGAGGCATTATACTTCAGCTTTATCATGGCTTATGCCCAAGGCATGCAACAGCTTGCCGCAGCATCTGAAGAATATGGATATGAACTTGATCTTGAGGTAATTTCTACAATTTGGAGAGGTGGGTGTATCATCAGATCAGGCTTGCTTGAGAAAATGCGTAAGGCATTTAATCGTAATGCAGGGCTACAAAACCTGTTGCTCGATGAGGAGTTGGCTGCTGAAATTGAGCCGCTAATTGTGAGTACCACCTCGGTTGTTTCGGGGGCCTTGAAAGCTGGAATTCCTTTTTCAGCCATGAGCGCTGGACTCAACTACTTTAATGCCTTTAAATCCGGTAGACTACCAATGAATCTTGTTCAGGCACAGAGAGATCATTTTGGGTCACACACCTATGAACGCACAGATCGTGAAGGGGTCTTTCATACAGAGTGGTAGTTGTCGTTTAAACCTTATTGATACTTAACCGTATTAGGTATTATTACCTAACACTATTAAGTATGTATTCAAAAGAGTTAGTTGGTGCTTCTACAGTGCCTATTATCCTTTCAGTCCTTTCTCGCGGTGATAACTATGGGTATGCCATCATTAAAGAAGTACTCAAATTTTCAGGTGGTCAATTAGATTGGAGTGAGCCAATGCTCTATCCGGTTTTGCACAGGCTTGAGAAAAAATCTCTTATACAATCTGAATGGCGTATAGTTGAAGGCAGCCGCAAAAGGAAGTACTATTCCATTACCAATGCGGGTAAAGAAGCATTGAATGACAAGAAGGAAGAGTGGATCAGTATGATCCAGGTCTTCAACCAACTCTGGAATCTTAACCCTTCTCAATCATGAAGTTTGAACTGGAAAAAGGAATTGAAGAATGGCGCTCATTGCTAAGAAAGCAAAGGGGCTTCGAGGAAGGTGATATTGATGAGTTGGAAGATCATTTCAGAAGTCGAGTTGAAGAGTATGTCAATACAGGGTTGACGCCAGAAGAGGCCTATCAAAAGGTATTAGCCACGGACTATGGTGATTTGAGAAAACTTGCTTCTAAGTTCTTAGAAACACGAAAACAGGAAAGGAACGTCTTGGGGCTTGGGCTTAATTTTCTGAAAGTGGGTCTCAGATCTCTTCAGCGTAATACGAGTTACTCTCTTATCAATGTTCTGGGGCTAGCCATAGGCTTTGCAAGTGTTTTCAGCATCTTTTTATTCATAGATCAAGAGCTCTCATTTGATGACTATAATCAACATTACGATGATATATATAGGGTTAACTTACATATGACACGAGCTTCAGGCGAATTGCATTACCCAATCATTCCCCCGGCATTTGGTCCAGCAATTGAATCTAATCTGGTTGGCATTGAACGAGTCGCTCGTTTGAGATATGCCTATCCAATATTGATGCGGCATGAACAAAATTCATTCTTTGAGAAGGGTGTCTTCTTTGCCGAAGCTGATTTCCTCAAAATCTTCTCTCATAGACTCTTATTGGGCAACAGTGAATCCGTGCTTACAGAACCCAACACGGTAGTTATCACGGAAAACATAGCAAAAAAATATTTTGGTGATAGTTCAAACCCAATAGGAGAGACCATAGAATATAACAGTGAATTAACCTTAAAGGTGGTAGGCGTAATAGAGCAGCCACCATTGAACTCGCACTTTAAATTTGATTTTCTTATTTCATTTGAAACCTTTAAGCCAGGCCCAGGAAGCTTAGAGCCAATGACTAGCTGGAGGTGGTTGGGCTTTCTGACCTATGTCCAATTGTCAGATGCAGTAAGTCCTGAGACAATTCAGAATGAAGCAAGAGATCTATTCTTGGAAAATAATTCTGCGAGCAATAACCTGGAGGTGGGCGTGGAGTTTCAAGCCTTATCTGACATTTACCTACAATCGGGGAATTTATCAAATCCACAGGGTGGCCTCTTCAGAACCAATGACCCAAATAACCTCAGGAGTCTGGCAATTGTAGCCTTACTCATTATTGTGATTGGTTTTTTTAATTATTTCAACATCGCTGCTGCTCTTATCTCTAGTCGATCGAAGGAGGTTGGGGTTCGAAAACTATTGGGGTCTTCAAATCAGCGTATTTTTGCGCAATTGACCTTAGAAACCAGCATGGTAGTTATTTTTTCTGGTATGATCAGTTTGCTCGTATTAGCCGTGTTTTCAGAAATAATGAATTTGCCTGGTCTAGATATTAGCGCTGTATTCAAACTCATTATTTTCATGTTGGGGCTTGCTTTGAGTTTCGGATTGATCAATGGCGTTTATCTGGGAACAAGAATGATCGCAACGCCAATTATGTCCTTACTCCAAAACTCAGCTCAACTGTCTACTTCAAAGTTCTCAATGAGAAGTCTTATTCTCTTTGTTCAATACGGAGTTTCAGCCGGGTTGATTATGATCAGCCTTATTGTAGTTTCTCAGCTTAAGTTCTTTTCTGAGAAGGATTTAGGTTATGACAAGGAGGGTATTCTTGTCGCAGGGTTCAGGGGGGATGATGTCCTGCCCAAGAAGACAATGTTGAAGAATGTAGCCAGAACTAATACATATGTAAAAGAGATTAGCTTTGGCCCGGCATTAGACGGAAGTTCAAGTGGCAGTCCATTGAGACCTGTCGAATGGCCCGATAGCGAGGTGATTCAAACTGCTTATTTTGGTGTGGACTACGAGTTTGCCAATGTGATTGGCATAGATGTCAAACAAGGGAGATTTTTTGACGAAGCTGTTGCCTCCGATTCAGTGAACGCACTATTGATCAATGAAACTTTGGCTGAACGCTTAGGTTATGATGACCCATTAAACAAAAAAGTAATTTTTGCAGGTGGCGAGGTCTTTAATATTATTGGGGTTTTTAATGACTTTAACCATAAATCGCTGCACCATCAAATTGGCCCCATG
>Ga0207422_1002339_pt1 | contig 25772 bp, 26 predicted proteins | sample MarCyaLeptolynsp_FD_187757 | JGI IMG/M metagenome (GOLD analysis project Ga0207422, IMG submission 187757) | Marine cyanobacterial communities from Panama - species 1 Leptolyngbya sp. (SPAdes) | ecosystem: Environmental > Aquatic > Marine > Unclassified | place: Panama: Panama City | collected... | reverse complement strand
GTGAAACGCCTCACTTGTGCGCTTCATCTGGTGTCCCAATGCCGCAATTGGCCGGCATTTCCCGGCATTGCTCACGGTTAACAGCGAAAACCATGCCACACGACTTTAGCAGCCGGAGAACACTTAAAGGCAGAATGCAGGATGTAAGGTGAATACAGCCTAAAATTATGGCTAAAGCGTGGGGGCGAGGGCACGCATAACGGTCATGCGGGCGGCAATTGCGGTGAGGCCGGTCGCTGCGGCGGGCACCGCGAGCAGCAGGACGTAGTGTGTCCAGGGCATCTGTAACTGGGGCAGCAGGGAAACCAGGCCGGCTTCGTCACTGGCTGACAGGCCGAACACCAGGAATGTCAGGGCCGCTGCACACCAGCCGCCCAGCCCCGCCTTGAGGCCTGTGGTCAAAAACCGCTTCTGAACTTCGCCGGCGATGAAATTGTCCCGTGCGCCGATGAGATGCAGGACCTCCACCGTGTCGCGATTTGCAGCGAGCGCCGAGCGTGTGGCGAAAACGACAATGGCGGCGGTGGTGATGGCAACAAGCGCCAGAATGCCGACCCCGACGAGCTCAATGACCGTTGCAGCTCCCGCCAGTTCGTCCCGCCACCGGGCGTGGGTGTCCAGGGTCGCATTGGGGGCGGCTGCCTTGAGACGAGCGCGCAAGGTATCAAGGTTGATGGATGTGCCGGGCTTCATATCGGCGTGGATCAACATCGGGATCGGCAGGCCGGCAAGGGCGTCGCTGTCACCCAGCCATGGCTCGATCAGGGCCGCTGATGCGGACTGCGGCAGGGCCTCGACAGATGCAATGTCGGGTTCCGCTTCAAGCAGGGTGATGACAGCCTGTGCTTCGGCCTCCACGTCCACGTTTGCGCGCGGGACGACCTGAATGGTGAGGGCACGGTCCAGGTCCTGGGTCCAGGCGCGGCTGGCGTCTGATGTCAGGAGGGCGCCGCCCAGTGCGAGGCAGGCGAGGTAGCACATGCCGGCGATGACAACGCCGAGCGCCGCCCCACCGCGGCCCCTGGGCATCAGTTCGCTGGCAATCTCAAGGCCGTTCATCCCCGGACTGTCCGGCCCGGTCAGGCCGATGCGCTGGCGCAGGGAGAAGGCGACGGCGCGGGCGGTGGGTTTGTTTGTCAGTGAGCGGATCATTGGGTGAGTTCGCCCTTGGCCAGATGCAGGACGGGGGCGCCGGACCGTTCCACCAGGGTGTGGTCATGGGTGGCGATAAGAACCGTTGTGCCGAAGCGGTTGAGCTCTTCAAACAGGCGCAGCAGCCGCATGCCCATCTCGGGGTCCACATTGCCTGTAGGCTCATCCGCCAGCAGCACATCCGGGCGGGCAACGACGGCACGGGCGATGGCTGCGCGCTGTTTTTCGCCGCCTGACAGGGTGGCGGGTGTTGCATGCATTCGTTCGCCGAGGCCGACCCATTGCAGCAGTTCGATCACATCGTCCTTGTAGTCTTCAAGGTCATGACCGGCGATGCGCAGCGGCAGGGCGACATTGTCGAATGTGGTCAGGTGGTCGAGCAGCCGGAATTCCTGAAAGACAACGCCGATGCGCCGCCGGAGTGCGGGCAGGTCCTGGCGGCGGGTCATTGCCAGGTCATTGCCGAACATGGTGATGAGCCCGCGCGAGGGGCGCAGTGCCAGGAACATGAGCTTGAGGAGCGATGTCTTGCCGGCACCGGACGGGCCGGTGAGAAAATGGAAACCGCCAGGCTCCAGGTGGAAGCTGATGTCGCGCAGCACTTCGGGTCCCAACCCGTAGCGCAGGCCAACATTTTCAAAGCGGATCACTGGAAGGCTTGCCCCAACTGTGGTGGTCACCTACAGGTGACAGAGGCCGGACAGGAGTGTGCAATCCGGCAAAAATGATGTGAAACCGCCCGATTTTCGGCGAATCGCGGCATGGTTAGCCAAGTTTTAACGGACTTTGGCGCATTGATAAGGCAAGCACCATAGGTCCTGTTTTGCAGGGCGGCGGTTTTGCCGGGGTAAGGTCTGTTTCGGTCGCTGCTTGCCTAGTTCGCCGGGGCCATGCAAAACACGCGTCACATATGTCCAGCAGGGATGCTGGTTAAGAGCCTGAGAGATACTCCGTCTTCCCATGATCATCACCTGCCCGGAATGTGAAACGCGCTACACGGTCAAGGCTGCCGCCTTCAAGGCGCCGGGCCGCAAGGTGCGTTGCGCAAACTGCAGCAATGAATGGTTCCAGGCCCCACCGGAAGACGCGCCCAAGCCCGTTGAGCTGGAAGAGCCTGCCGAGGAAACACCGACACCGCCCGCACCAGCACCTGAACCTGAGCCCGAGCCGGAACCCGACGCAGGTCCCGAGCCGGCGGCGGAGGAAGCCCCGGCGGTTTCAAAGCCGGTGATCACCCGTCCTGCGGCTGCCGATGATGCATCCGGTATGGAGGAAGAAGAGTTCGCGCCTGCCGAGGAAGCGCCAGCGGCTGCACCGGCGACACCTGCGCCGGCACCCGCGCCCAGGCAGTCACGTGCCGTGCTGCTGGGATGGGCCGCACTCATTTTGTTTGTGGCGGCGTTCTTCGGGTCGCTGCTTGCCTTCAGGGGCGATGTGGCCCGCTACTGGCCGGCCACGGCGTCGCTCTACAACATGATCGGACTACCCGTTGCCGAGCAGGGCATGGAATTCCGGCAGGTGGTTTATGAGCGTGCGGTTGAAAACGGACTGACGGTTCTGTCCATCCGCGGTGAAATCGTGAATGTGACGGAAGAGCGGGGGTCGGTTCCGCGTGTCCGCGTGGCCTTGCGCGATTCAGAAGGCCAGGAGCTGTATCACTATTTCTTTGCGATCCCCGAGGCCGAACTTGACGGGGGTGCAACGGCTGAATTCGTGACGCGGCTTTCCAGCCCGCCGACAGCAGCGCGCGACCTGGTACTACGGTTTGTGGAACCGGGTGAATATACCGGCAACGAAACGCCGGTTGCGTCCGAAGACAGCTAGACCCTAGAAGCGCTTCAGAAGCCGGTTGAGGTAGTCCAGCTCGATGGGCGGGCGGTCCCGGTCCCCTGCGCGGCGCTGCAATTCTTCGAGAATGCGACGGGCGCGCTGGATTTCACTTTCATCGGGAACGTCCACACCCTCACCCTGTTGCGGGCCTGTGGTGCGCTGGGGGCGACCAAGCGGGTCGCGGCCTTCACCGCCCTGACCGCGGTCCTGACCCTGCTGTTCGCCGGACATCGCCAGCTCATTGAGCAGGCTTTCCGCTAGGGCCTGTGCGCCGTCACGCAAGTTTTCGATGGCCTCTCCCTGTTTACGGGCGGCGCGGTCAAGGTCACCGCTTTCAAGGGCTTCCTGCGCCTCGCGCATGGCACGGTCCGCGCGTCCCAGGGCGGAGGGGGTCTCAACGCCTGTTCCTTCCAGACCCTCGCGCAGACGGCTCAACTCGTTGCGGACACCTTCCTGGCGCTGCTGGAGCGTACCGCCAGAGCCTGATGCCTGAGTGTCGCCCTGCCGGCCGCTCTGTGCGCCGCCCTGCTGCCCGCCCTGTTGACTACCGGGTGCGCCTTCTTCGCCTTCAATGCCCGCATTGCCTTCCTGCACTGTTTCATCCTGCAGGGCGCGCTGCTGGTCTATGATTTCGCCCATCTGGCCGATCGCGTCATTCATCGCCGACTGCGGCGGTGTCATGTTCATCTGACCCGGCGCACCATTGGCCAGATTTTCCATCATCTGCCGCAGTTCGGAGAGCAACTGGCGGGCGGCATCCCGCGAGCCGGACTGGGCCAGGTCCTGCAGGGCGTCCAGCAGACTTTCCAGATCACCGCGCTCCAGGGACTGCATGTTGGGGTCCATGGGCGCCATCTCGCCGTTCTCGGCGGCCTGCATCTGCTGCTGCGCCAGGGCCTGAAGGAATTCATCCATGGCGTTGCGCAGCTCGTTCATCAGCCGCTCGATTTCAGCATCAGAGGCCCCGTTGGCGAGGGCGTCCATGAGGGCATCCTGTGCATCTCGGAGCGCTGACTCAGCCAAAGACAGATCACCGTCCTCGAAGTGCAGGGCGATGTCCCAGAGAAGCTCGTAGATGCCATCAAGGTCGCCGGGGTTGCTGGCGCCGCGTAACCGCCAGTGCGCGGCCCGCAAGGGCAGATAGTCGCTGGCTGTCTCGTAGTAGCGGTCCGCATGCAATGTGAGGGCGTTGAGGGCGGTGGCCACCTGCGGGGCCTCATCCGGGCTTCGAGCGAGGCGCTGGCGCTGTTCAATGACTGCGCGGGCGACGGGATCCGTGAAGCGGCGCTGGGGCAGGCGCATGATGCGGGTGTTGCTCGTGCCTTCCTGTCCGGCTTCGTCAAAGGCGGCAAGGGTGATGGCGACCTGAAGCCCGGCCCAGGGGTGGCTGGTCAGATCCTTGTAGGCAAACTCGCCTTCTGCATCGACCACGCGGGCGGACGGCAGCGGCAACTTGAGGACCGGCGGGTCAATGGCCGCCAGTGCGCCAATATCGGTCTGTGCTGTGCCGTCTCCTGCGTCTGCACGCTGGCCATCATTCTGTTCGGCACCAAGGTCGGTGGTGCCGGGCAGGGTGATGCGCATTTCGGCGCGGGTGATCCCGTAATCGTCCAGAAGGTCATAGCCGACGGCCAGGGACAGTTGCGCTGTGACGGACAGGGCGTCGCCTTCGGTAAACAGAATTTGCGGGTTGCGGTCCGGCGTCACGGTAAGGGCGAACTCATCCAGCGTGCGGCCATTGGCGATGATCTGGAGGGGGGCGGCTTCGTTCAGGGGCAGGGCAATTTCGTGGGCGCCGGACACATCGGACTCAAAGTCGGTTCCAGCGCCTGCGAGGCGTACTTCAGCGGACGATGCGCCATAGACCCTTGCTGTAAGGATGCTGCCTTCGGGGATCGTGACGGCGGCGGGCGTATCACTGCCGCTCTGCTGGGCGGTGTTGAGAAACAGCGGCGGCACGGCGGTATAGGTCGGCGGTGTGATCCAAGCGTCAAAGGCAATGGAGGTGCCTGCGCTGCCGAAAGCTGCACCGGGGAGCAGATTGTCTGCCAGCCGTGCCGGTGCATCGCGCCCGGCATAGACCAGCGCTGCGACAACGAGCAGGAATGTCGCTGCCCGCAACGCGAAGGGGTCGAGCACCGGCGCTTTGGAGCGCGGCGGCACGGCGCGGGCGGACTGGGCGGCTGTTTCCAGCCGGGCGAGGTGCTGGTCCCACAGGGCGGCACCGTCTTCGCGGTTGCCGATGAAATCGGCGCGGGCATCTTCCAGTGACGACAGCGGGCGATGCTTAAGACCGGACCGCACCTCGATACGCCGCAGGGCATCCGCCTTACCGGGCCATGAAAAATTGGTGAGGTTGGCGTAGAGAAGCCATCCACTGCCGCCGATGGTGCCGATGAGGGCAAGCCACTGAACAAAGCCCGGCAGGCTGCTCCATCCGTTGATGAGGGAGACGGCGGCGTAAAGTCCGATGAGGCACAGGGGGCCAAGCAGGGCAGGCCAGACGGCTTCCCATGCAAGACTGGCCCGGGTGACGGCGACTTTGGCGGCAAGACCGGTCAGCAGAACGTCAGACAGGACAGTCGACCAGCCTGCTGCTGGTCCTGCTTCGTCTGATTTTCTGCCAAAACTGGCCAAATTCTGCGCTCCCTAGGCGTCGGCATTGATCCGAACCGGGTGTCATCGGGCTGGCCCAGCCTGACGGCATGGCGCGCTGGTGACTTACTGGTCCAGCCAGTCCGGCAACCGGTTGTCGGCCAGCAAAGCGTCATAAGTTTGGCGCTCGCGGACGACAGACCACTCAGCGCCGTTGACCATCACCTCTGCGACCAGGGGCCGGGCATTGTAGGTGGAGGCCTGGACGGCGCCATATGCTCCTGCAGAGAGGATAGCGAGACGGTCGCCCTGGGCAAGCGCTGGCAGTTCACGATCCTTTGCGAAGGTATCCCCACTTTCACAGACCGGGCCGACAATATCCGCCTTGAGGCGCGGCGCCTGGGGGTCGGCTTCCTCAAGGGGGAGCATGTCATGCCAGGCGTCATAGAGCGTCGGGCGGATCAGATCATTCATGCCCGCGTCGAGAATCAGAAAATCCTTCGCTTCGCCGTTCTTGACGTAGGTGACTTCCGTCACCAGCACGCCGGCATTGCCCGCGATGATGCGGCCCGGCTCAAACAACAGGCGCACATCAAGGTCGGCAAACGCATCACAGGCGATGCGGCCATACTCATCCGGATGGGGCGGTGGTTCATTCCCCTGCATATAGGGGATGCCCAGACCGCCGCCGAGATCAACATTGCGGACGTTGTGGCCCTGATCCTTCAGTTCACGAACAAGTTCCGCCACCTTGGCGAAGGCGGCGCGGAACGGATCAAGCGATGTGATCTGGCTGCCGATGTGGACGTCGACGCCGACAATCTCGATGCCGGGCAGTTCAGCAGCGCGGGCATAGACCGCATGTGCACGTTCCCAGGCAATGCCGAACTTGTTTTCAGCCTTGCCGGTGGTGATCTTCACATGGGTATTGGCGTCCACGTCCGGGTTCACGCGCAGGGAAATGGGCGCGCGCATGTTCTTGGCAAGCGCGACCTCATTGAGCGCTTCCAGCTCGGGTTCGCTTTCCACATTGAACATGAGGATGCCCGCGTCCAGCGCGTAGGCCATCTCGTCACGCTTCTTGCCGACACCGGAGAAAACGATCTTGTCTGCAGGAATGCCGGCCGTGCGGGCAATGCGGATTTCACCCTGGGATACGACATCCGCACCGGCGCCCATACGGGCGAGCGTTGAGACAACGGCGAGGTTGGAGTTCGACTTCACCGAGAAGCAGACAAGCGCCGGATTGCCGTTCGTGCCCTGTCCAAATGCTTCCGAGAACACGCGAAAGTGGCGTTCCAGGGTTGCCGTTGAATAGCAATAGAACGGCGTGCCGACCTCGTCCGCGATGGCGGACAGGGCGACGTCTTCGGCGTGCAGGACGCCGTTCTTGTAGGCGAAATGATGCATGGTGCGCTTAGTTTTCTTCTACGGGCTCTGGCGCCGGGAACCGGGCGTCATCATCGGACTTATTCTTGCTGTTCGATGTTTCAATCAGAACATCTCGGCCTTCCGGCGGTACGAGACTGCCGCGCACACCGCAGGCGGATACGAGCGCTGCAAGGGCGACCACCAAAGACAGTTTTCCTGCCATGCCGAATGTCAGGCTCATGAAAGCTGCTCCTGCCAGAATGCGACCTGCGCCCGCACATTGTCAGGCGACGTTCCGCCAAAGCTTGTGCGGCTTTTGACCGAATTGTCGAGGCCCAATACCTCAAAAATCTCATCCGTGATCTTCGGTTCGGCCTTTTGCATTTCTTCCAGTGTCAGCCCGTCCAGATCACAGCCCTTTGCTTCGGCTGCGGCCACAAGGCTGCCGGTTACATGGTGGGCATCGCGGAAGGGCATGTTGAGGGCGCGTACCAGCCAGTCGGCAAGGTCCGTGGCGGTGGAAAACCCCTTGGCGGCACTGTTACGCATCTCCGGCTTGTTGACGCTCAGATCGGCAATCATCCCGGTCATCGCGGCGATGGCCAGATCAAGCGTGTCCATGCCGTCAAAGGCAGGTTCCTTATCTTCCTGCATGTCCTTGGAATAGGTCATGGGAAGGCCCTTGAGCATGATCAGAAGGCTGTTGAGGGCGCCGATGATGCGGCCCGGCTTGGCGCGCACGAGTTCGGCGGCATCCGGATTGCGCTTTTGCGGCATGATGGAAGAGCCTGTCGAGAACTTGTCCGGCAGGCGCACGAAATTGAACTGGGCCGATGTCCAGATGACGATCTCTTCGGCCAGCCGCGACAGATGTACTGCGCAGATGCTGGCGGCGGACAGGGTTTCGAGCACGAAGTCGCGGTCCGCAACCGCATCTAGCGAGTTGCGGGTGGGGCCGTCAAAGCCAAGCGCCTTTGCGGTCTGTTCCCGGTTGATGGGGAACGACGTTCCGGCAAGGGCTGCCGAGCCAAGCGGGCTTTGGCCGGCGCGGGCGTGGGCGTCCATGAAGCGGCTGCGGTCGCGCGCCAGCATTTCCACATAGGCAAGGCAGTGATGACCGAAGGTGACGGGCTGGGCCGACTGCAAATGGGTGAAGCCGGGCATGACCGTGTCGGCGTGCTGCGCGGCCTGACTGACGAGCGCAATCTGAAGCTGCTTCAGGCCTTCATCAAATGCCACGAGCCGTTCGCGGACATGCAGCTTGAAGTCGGTCGCCACCTGGTCATTGCGCGAGCGGGCGGTATGCAGGCGTCCGGCTGCCGGACCGATGATTTCAGTCAGGCGGGCCTCGACATTCATGTGGATGTCTTCAAGGTCCTTTCGAAACGGAAACGTGCCGTTCACGATCTCTTGTTCGACCTGATCCAGCCCTTTAAGGATTTCCGTGACGTCTGCGCTTGAGATAATGCCGCAATCAGACAACATTTGAGCATGCGCCCGGCTGCCGGCGAGATCCTGCATCGCCAGCCGCTGGTCGAAGTCGATGGAGACATTGATTGCCTCCATGATGGCGTCAGGTCCGTCAGCGAACCGGCCGCCCCACATTTTGTTGCCCATGGTCTTTATCTTCACTTCAAGGAAACCCGCTTCGATGGCCCGCGAAAAACGACCGCAGAGAATCTCACCCAAGCTGAGGTTTCAGATAGCTGCCTTTGTGCTGGCAGCGGGACTTGCTGCGGTTCTATACGGCATGCCCCAGAGTGGCAAATCGGGGGATGGCCAGTCTGATGGGGCCCAGGCAACGCAAGCTGTGCCTGTGGCGCCGACGGCCGATCTTGGGCCTTTCGCGGTAGGGGCTGTTGCGAACTTCGTGCCCGCCCGGGAGCCGCTGGACCTGGAGCCCATCGAGTTCACCGATGGGGAGGGCAACACGCTGACGCTGGCTGATTTCAGTGGCCGGGTCATCCTGCTCAATCTGTGGGCTACCTGGTGCGCGCCATGCCGTGAGGAGATGCCCGCCCTTGATGCGCTTGAGGCGGAGCTGGGAAGTGATGACTTTCTGGTGCTTGCACTCAGCCTCGACCGGGGCGGCATCGAAAAGCCGCGGGCGTTTCTTGATGAAATCGGGATTGAGCATCTGGCGCTCTATCATGATGCCAGTGGCCGTATGGGAACGCGGATCGGTGCTTTCGGTCTGCCGACCACGCTGCTGATCGGGCGTGACGGAAGAAGCCTTGGGCGCCTTGTGGGGCCTGCCCATTGGGATGACGGTGATGCGATATCGCTTGTCCGTGCCGCGGTTGACGCCGGTGCGACGGGCGCTGCTGCCGGTGGCTAGCGCCTAGGCCGGTTCGTCGCTGACATAGCTGGTGAAGATGGCGCCGATGAACTGCTCGATGTCAGAACCGCCATTGGTCAGGGGCAGCACAATAGCGTGGAACAACAGATGCGCCGTCTGGTCACGCGATCCGCGCATTTTCACGAAGATCGGATGATTGGTCCGGGCCGCTTCCTTCATGACCGTCATCCACCGTTCGCGGGTTCTGGTTTCAGGGTTGCCAAGCTCATCCAGCGTTTTGCCGGTGCGTTCTTCGCCGGTTATCTGGGTTACCGCCGATCCGAAAAGCCGGATGCGAAAGCCGCCCACGTCTTCCACCTTTTCGAGAATGACAAGGTTGGGCGCTATGTCGGCAAGGTCGGCGAGATTGAGGTCCGTGCGGTCCGGCACGAGCCGGCCCTCACACTTTTCCTGCCAGTACTTCCACAGCCGGTCGGCACCAGGGTGCTCGGGCTCGGACAGAAAAGATACGTCAGTATTGCAACCTGAGGCTGAAGATCCGGAGCTCACGAATACACACTAAATATGAATGTTTATTAATTTCCGTCGTATGTAACGACAAATTGTCAGGGGTTAACAGGCTTTGTTAATCCCGAGTGCATATTATGGTTAATGAAATTTCATAAGGTACTGATTTCATTCAAACCAGCTGGTGGTTTGAGATGTAACCTTTAGTTGTGCTGGCGCTGTGGAACTGCAGCCGGTGACATTTACCGAGTCGGAACCGGTGCATCACCGCGATAGTCGTAAAAACCGCGACTCGTTTTACGTCCAAGCCATCCGGCTTCCACGTATTTCACCAGCAGCGGACAGGGGCGGTACTTGGAATCCGCCAGGCCTTCATAGAGCACCTGCATGATCGACAGGCAGGTATCCAGGCCGATGAAGTCGGCCAGCTCGAGCGGTCCCATGGGATGGTTGGCACCCAGCTTCATGGCTGTGTCGATGGCTTCCACGCTGCCGACACCTTCATAGAGGGTGTAGATGGCCTCGTTGATCATCGGTAGCAGGATGCGGTTCACGATGAAGGCGGGGAAGTCTTCGGCCACCGTCGCCTTCTTGCCGATGTGATCGACGAAACTCTTGCACTCGGTGAAGGTCGCTTCGTCCGTTGCGATGCCGCGGACGAGTTCCACCAATTCCATGCGCGGTACGGGGTTCATGAAATGAATGCCCATGAAGTGTTCCGGACGGTCCGTTGAGGCCGCCAGGCGGGTGATGGAAATGGAGGATGTATTGGTGGCGAGGATCGCGTGCTCGGAGAGAACCGGACAGACATCGGCAAAGATCTTGCGCTTTACCTGTTCGTCTTCGGTGGCGCTCTCAATGGCGAGGTCGCAGGCAGACAGGGCTTCAAGGCCGCCGGATGCGCGGATGCGGGACATGGCGGCATCACGGGCGGCCTCTTCGATGGTGCCTTTGGCGACCTGACGGGCAAGATTACCGTTGATGGTGGCAAGGCCGCGCTCAACAGCGCTGTCATCCACGTCGTGGAGAATGACATCAAGACCTGACAGAGCGCAGACATGGGCAATACCACTGCCCATCTGGCCTGCACCGATGACACCGACGGTTCCGATTTTCATGAGGTTTGTCCTGCTCATATGCCTGCTAACAAGGGCCCGCGCGCACTGGTTGCCATGGCAGACTGGTCGTAAAAAAAAGCTGCCCGGAACCTTGCGGGCACAGTATGCACCAAGGTTCCGGGCAAGCGTAGCGTGATTACGTCAAATCTCCTGACGGAGAAACGACTTAAAGGACTTTGCCGAGCTCTTCGTCGAGTTCCGGCACGGCCGTGAAGAGGTCCGCCACCAGGCCGTAGTCGGCAACCTGGAAGATCGGGGCTTCCTCATCCTTGTTGATGGCAACGATGACCTTCGAGTCCTTCATGCCGGCAAGGTGCTGAATGGCACCGGAGATGCCAACGGCGATGTAGAGCTCGGGCGCCACGATCTTGCCGGTCTGGCCGACCTGGTAATCGTTGGGCACGAAGCCTGCGTCCACAGCGGCGCGGGATGCGCCAACGGCGGCACCCAGCTTGTCTGCAACGCTGTCGAGCATGGCGAAGTTTTCACCGTTCTGCATGCCGCGGCCACCGGAAATGATGACCTTGGCGGCTGTCAGTTCCGGACGGTCAGATTTGGTGAGCTCTTCGCCCACGAATTCCGACAGGCCGGGGTTGTCAGCAGCAGCCACGTTTTCAACAGCAGCCGAGCCGCCGTCGCCAGCCGCGTTGAAGGACGCGGTACGCACCGTGATGACCTTCTTGGCGTCCGTGGACTGAACATGCTCGATGGCGTTACCGGCATAGATCGGACGGGTGAACGTGTCAGGGGCTTCCACTGACATGATTTCCGAGATCTGTGCGACGTCCAGCAGAGCGGCCGTGCGCGGCATGTAGTTCTTGCCGTTGGTGGTGGCGGGCGCGAGGATCGCGTCGTAGTCACCGGCAAGGCTCACGATGAGAGCCGCCATGGGCTCGGCGACCTGCTTGGCGTACTGGGCATCGTCTGCGACCAGCACCTTGGCAGCGCCTTCGAGCTTGGCAGCGGCTTCAGCGGCAGCGCCGCAGTTTTCGCCTGCAACCAGGATGTGCACGTCGCCACCGATCTGGGTGGCAGCTGTGAGTGCCTTGGCAGTTGCGTCGTTGAGCGCGTCGTTTGAGTGCTCTGCGATAAGGAGCGTAGCCATTAGATAACCCCCGCTTCGTTCTTCAGCTTGCCGACAAGTTCGGCAACGGTCTCGACCTTGATGCCTGCCTGGCGTTCCGGCGGCTCGGTCACTTTGAGGACGTTCAGGCGGGCTGCGGTGTCACCACCGAAGTCTGCCGGTGCCTTTTCATCAATCGGCTTCTTCTTCGCCTTCATGATGTTGGGCAGGGACGCATAACGCGGCTCGTTGAGGCGCAGGTCAGCGGTGACGATGGCCGGCAGGTTGAGAGCAACGGTCTGGGTGCCGCCGTCGATTTCGCGCACCACGTTGAGCTTGCTGTCGGCCTTCTCAATGCTGGCTGCGAAAGTGCCCTGGGCCCAGCCGAGCAGGGCTGCGAGCATCTGGCCGGTCTGGTTGGCATCGTCGTCAATGGCCTGCTTGCCGAGGATGACGAGTTCGGGGCCTTCAGCCTCGACCACACCTTTGAGGATCTTGGCGACGTTGAGCGGCTCAACCGTGTCGTCCGTCTTCACCAGGATGCCGCGATCGGCGCCCATGGCGAGAGCAGTACGAATGGTTTCCTGAGCCTGCTGCGGGCCGATGGAGACGACGATGACTTCGTCGGCTGTTCCGGCCTCTTTGAGGCGGACAGCCTCTTCAACGGCGATTTCGTCGAACGGGTTCATCGACATTTTCACGTTGGCGAGTTCAACGCCGGTCTGATCCGCTTTCACACGGATTTTGACGTTGTAGTCGACCACGCGCTTGATCGGCACGAGCACTTTCATGGAGGGTATCTCCGGAATTGCGAAACTTGTCAGGGAGCTTCGTTTTGATGCCGCGCTTTGGTTTTGGAAACCCTGGGGGCTCCGGAAACCTTGGGCGCGAGCGGAAAACCAAGCAAACCCGGTGATCGCTCACCGAGTGTTGTTGCGGTGCGGGAACCTACTTGCCCCCTAAAGGTGAGTCAACGCGGGCCGACGCACCGTATGAGGCGTGATTTATCGCGGGAAATCGGCAAATCCAGATTTGCGCAGGGGGATTGGCCTGCGTCAGTTGGATGCACCGGTCTCAGCCTCGCCCTGCTTGCGCCCGAACAGGGGCACATCTGCGCGTTTCAGGAAGGGTGTGAGCACCAAACCGGCCAGAAAACCGCCAATATGCCCCCACCAGGCGGTGGGGCTGCCGGGGTCGGCGACGACCATCACCACCTGAAAGGCCATCCAGCCGCCTAGCACGCCCCAGGCCGGGATGTAAATGGGGATCCGCAAGAGGACGACCGCCCACATCTTTACGCGGGGGTGCAGTAAGAGGTACGCGGCGACCAGACCGGACGTGGCGCCGCTGGCGCCGATGAGGGGAATGGTCGAATCAGACTTGATGACGGCGAACAGAAGTGCGCTGGCGATGCCGCACAGGAGATAGAAGACGAGGTAGCGCATGTGGCCCAGGTCATCTTCCACATTGTCGCCGAGCACCCACAGGAAGAGCATGTTGCCGGCGAGGTGCCAGACGTCGGCATGCAGGAACATGTAGGTGATGAGAGCGAGCTCTTCGGGGAAGTTGCCGAAGTCCGGCAGGCCGCCCAGCAGGGCTGCGGGCACAACACCGAAGGTCTGGTCGGCGGCAATGATCTCGCCGGGCGCCAGAGAGGTCTGCCAGAAGAACACCAGCACGTTGGTGATGATCAGCGCGACGGTGACACGCTGGAACGAGATCACCTTGAGCGGATTGTCATCATGAATGGGGATGAACATGAGGGGGTGTCCTGAGCGTGTGTCCTAGGCTTATGTCCTAGGCGGCGGGCCTGGTGCGATGCCACGACTCTAGGCCAACACGCACGAAAGCCATAGTCCCGGCATTTTTTCGTATGTGCTGCGTTCAGAATCGCTCGCCCAGCACCCGGTAACACCAGAAGGCTTCATCAGCCCTGATCATCTGGTTGAGATGGGCAGGGGAGAACCCGGTGGCGCGGCGTACGGCGCGTCCCATATGGGACTGGTCGGAATATCCCGCTTCAACCGCAATCTCGGCAAGCGGGGTCTTCGGGTTCTGGTGGGCGACGCGGTGCAGATTGTCGAAAGACGCGTAGAAATCGAGCGCACGTTTCGTCTGGCCGCTGAACCGTCTGAGGCGCCGTTCGAGAGAGCGCAGGCTTTTGCCGCGGCCGGATGCCACCGTGCGGGCCATGAGGCCGCGCACCCAGTCCGACAGGCTGGCAACGCCCGGCACCGATGAGCGGTTTGCGGCCCAAGTCTGTTCCAGGGCTGCGTTGAATTCAGCCCATGCGGCTTCAGGATCATCGTGCGCCATCAATGCGTCCATCGCGTCCGCGATGCTTTGAGGAATTTGCTGAAAACCGGTGTCGCCGCCGAGTTGAACCCAGGCATCGGGATAGATGCCGATGGATATGACTTCGACCTCGCCGGGTGCCCAGCTTGAAATCGGCGTGGCTGTGGGTGGGGTCACGGAGACCCGTGGCATCGCTTCCAGATCACCGGCGTTTTCCCAGCTGCTGCCTGCGGGCAGGATGAGCAACTGACCACTGCGGACCAGCGTGACCGTGACAATCGGCGATGCCGGGAAGTGGTTGACGCGGTCGGCGTCAGACAGGGTGGTGCCGCGCGTATCCCGGTAGATGGCCGCGAACAGGCAGCCGGACAGGGACGGGGGCGGCAACAACAGTTTTGATACCGGTTTCTTCATTCCACTCCATCCCACTGCATCGCGGAGGAAAGTGACGCATTCATTCTATAGGCGCGGGCTGGCGCGGGACAATAAAGGGGCACTCTTTCTGTGAGGTGAACCTGATGTCGAAGCTTGTCTTTTCCGGCCCTTTGTTGTTGCGACTGAAAAGTCTGGGGACGCTCAACCGGATCGCGATCATGACTTATCTACGCCATGCCGTTGGTCGTCGCCTGGCGCCGGACTGGGATGCAAATCTCGAAATCGGCATTCGCTTTGTGCGGCATCAGTTTACCGCTGCGATGACCGGCGGTGACATCGCACGCGGTCGGCTGTTGTTCGACAGCATTCAGCCGGAAACGGATGATGTGTATGACGTGACGGTGGAGCCGTGTACGTCGCCCAAGGGCGACTGGGTGCATCCCAAGGACCAGCGAAGCGGTGTCACGCTGCTCTACCTGCATGGCGGTGGTTACACGTTCCACGGAGGCGTCAGCGCGCGCTATGCGGCCATGCTGGCGCATCACACGGGCGCCACGGTTTTTGCGCCTGACTATCGCCTTACGCCGGAGCACGCGCACCCTGCCCAGGCGGAGGATGCACTGGCGGCGTGGTCGTTCTTAACCCGGAAAGTCGCCCCCAAAGACGTGGTGGTAGTTGGCGACAGTGCCGGCGGGCACATGTCCTTGATGCTGCTGCAGACACTGAAGGCGCAGGGGCTCGAACAACCGGCCCTGTGCATCGGGCTATGTCCATGGACCGACATTGGTGAGCGCGGCGCGAGCATGCGCGACAATGACCAGTACGATCTTGTGCAGGGGTGGATGGCGGTGCAGTTCGGCAAGTGGCTCGACCCGGAGGGCAAGTATGGGCGCGAGGCGCTGTCACCGATCTATCAGGACTATAGCGGGCTGGCGCCAATCTATGTGCAGGCAGGCGGGCGCGAGGTATTGCGCGACATGATTGTTGAATTTGCCGAGGTGCAGAAGAAGAAGGGCGCGGACATCGCCATCGAGGTCTGGCCTGATATGCCGCACAATTTTCAGGCCTATGACAGCCTCAAGACATCATCGTCCATGGCCCTGCAAAGCATTGTCGATGCGATTGCGTTTCATACGGATAAGAAACGGGTGGCATCTGTCGGCGGAAGTTAGGGTATGCATCACGACCGGGCGTGCTAGCACCGGTCCTCCACTATAGCCACGACGAGTGGCCCGCCGGACATGCTCCCTGTGCCACGCCGTCTTCTCAGGGGGGAGATCGGACGGGCATCGACGATGGGGGCTGATCCGGCGGGCTCTCCGCGGAGGCCTGTGTCAGTTGCGCTGGGCGCGGCAATGGGGGGAGCCGGTGCAGTAGTCACTGTTGCTGGCGGGTGCACCTGTTTCCCTGTCCACCCGGTCACATCTGTCCGAGCTGTCGCACCAGCGATCGAGTGCGTTTTCACGGGCCGACTGGGTGCAGGCACTTAGTGACGTGGTGAGCAGCAGGGTTAGCACCATGACAATGAGTGTGCGCATCTCAGGATTTGCATTCATCTTCCGGTTCAAACATCAGAATGTCAGCAGGCTGACAATCGAGCGCCTGACAGATGGCTTCGAGGGTTGAGAAGCGGATGCCCTTGACCTTGCCGGATTTGAGCAGGGACAGATTGGCTTCGGTGATGCCGACGATCTGTGCCAGCTCGCGGCTTTTCATTTTGCGGCGGGCGAGCATGACATCGAGGGTGATGACGATGGGCATGAGCAGCGGCGTTTCCTAGATGATGCTGGCGTTGTCTTCTGCCGCGCGGGCGGCTTCCACCATAACCCAGGAAATGACCAGAGCGACGGCGCCGATCAGGGTGATGGCGAAATCATCGCTGGAGAGGCTGACGGCCACAAAGCGTTCGCCCGGCGGATTGTCGATGCTCAGCGCCAGGGAGATCAGCACATCGCCGATGAACTGCATGGGCAGCCAGAGGATGAGTGTCATGGCGAGGGCACGCAGACGCGCCGCATTGGCGACACCGAGAATCTCGCCCCGAGCATACAGTGCAAACAGGCCGCGCAGATGCCAGACGCCGTAGAGCACCAGCGAGAGCGGAACCAGAGAGGCGATGAATCCCGCCGCCCTGTCGAGCCGGGTCAGGGTTTCGCCTTCGCTGATCTCCATGAACATGCCGAAGCCGGAGCTAATTGTCTCATCCGGTGCGAGGGCCCAGCCAAGGCCCGCCAGCAGGGGCAGGCCGGGCAGGAGCAGCGTCAGCAAGGTGTGGAGCACGCCGCTGACGCGCTGGATGCGGTCAAGGCTCCTGGGCGTGGGGGCAGAAGACAGCGGATTGGAGAACGGCATGGTCAGGACCTCTGTTGGGAGTGACCATGCTGTTTTAGGATACAAAATTATTGTTTTGCAATAAGTATTTTGTCAGCCGTTGATCTTTTTCACGAAATCCGAGGCTGCGGCGCCGATTTCGTGGGGGCTGTCTTCCTGGATGAAGTGATTGCCCGGAACGGTGACTTCCGTCTGGTTGGGCCATGTGCGGCAGAAGTCTCGCATGGCCCCTGTGGTGATGGCGCCGGGTTCCGCGTTGATGAAGAGCTTCGGGACGTCTGCTTCCGACAGCCACTTGCCATAGGCCTCAACGATCTCGATCACGTCGGCGGGTTCTCCGGCGAGGGGGATCTGGCGCGGCCAGGTCAGCGTCGGGCGGCGGTCTTCACCGGCATTGGCGAAGGGGCGGCGGTAGACAGCCATTTCTTCGTCCGTGAGGCCGCGGAGGACGGAGCCGGGCAGGACTGCTTCAACAAAGACGTTCTTGTCGAGCACCATGTCCTCGCCTGCCGGGCTGCGGAAGCCCTGGAAGATTTCTGTTGCCGCGTCGGGCCATTCTTCCCAGGTCATGGGCTTCACGATGCCTTCCATGTAGACGATGCCTTTGATGGCATCGCGGTGGCGGTTCGCCCAGTCAAAGCCGAGCGCGGAGCCCCAGTCGTGGATGACCAGCGTGACATTGCTGGTGACGCCCAGTGCATCGAGCGCCGCGTCCAGCCATTCGCGGTGTTCCACGAAGCGGTAACTGTCCGGACCCGGATTATCCAGCTTGTCGCTGTCACCCATGCCGATCAGGTCCGGTGCCAGGCAGCGGCCCTGATCTTTCAGGTGGGGCATGATGTTGCGCCACAGATAGGACGATGTGGGGTTGCCGTGGAGGAAAACGATGGGGTCGCCTTTGCCCATTTCCACATAGGCCATGGACTTGGTGGTGCCGTTGACTGTGACGTCGATTTTCTTTTTCGGGTGTTCGGCGGTGGAAATATTGCTCATGGGTAGCCCTGCCTGAGAATGAGTTTTCGAGTTTCCTGTGGAGAGCGTAGCGCGGTGGGAACGCGTCGGGCCACTCACATGAATGAGAAGCTAGCGGTTCAGATTTGAACCGGTCACTTACCTCCGCTTTCGGGGTGGCGGTTTTGGGGTGCTATCCTCAGACGGACGACGTCCCGTCGAAGCGCTGCTTTGCCTTTGTGCGCAGCTTCTCTAGGTGGGCTTCCAGTTCATCGATGGTCTCATCCACCTTGGTCTTGGCGGATGTCGCGGTCTGGTTGCTGTCGACATTGCGGCGCAGGAGTTCTTCCACATTGGAGAAGAGGGTGTCGACGGCCAGCCTGTCTGAGGTGCCTTCATACGGGTCGTAGGGCACGCGGGCGGTGCCGAAGAGGTTGATGATCCGCTCGGTCTGGCGGCCAAAGCGCAGCAGGCCTTCAAAGTAGCGATAGGGCCGGTCGCCGCCGGCCAGGACACCCAGCAGCAGCGCGCCGAACGACAGCGGGCTCAGCACCAGGTCCCTCAGGGCGTCGAGGGCGAGTTTGAGCTGGAAGATCATGACGTCCCAGACCAGAGCCCAGCGATCCTCCCGGCGGCTGCTCACCGGGTCGTGGACAATGTCGGTATGCGGTGTGTCTTTATCGGCAGTTCTGTCTGCCGTCGTCTTCTCGTCCATCGGTCGTGTTCCCTCGCGCGATCCTGCTCACGCCCTTAACAGGCATGGAGGATCATATCGGAAGGGAATGGCGGATTGAAAAGCCCTGATTCAGTGCAGGGTTAAGGCGGATGGCCCCGAAAACAGCCCTAGGGCCGGAACCCCTGGAACCAGAAGGCGGCAACGATGATGAGAATTGCCACAAACTGGAGGATCACGCGCCAGCGCATGAGCATCTGCGAGCGGGACGCCTGCTCGGCGCTGCCGGCCCGCCACATGTTCAACAGGCCCGCAATCAGTACGAGGGCGACGGCGGCCAAGGCGATGGGAATGAGGTAGTCAAAGATTGCCATGGACAAAACCATAGCCCGTCAGGGTGTTTGAGCAAGGGGATTTGTGTCGCAGCCGGTGCGGAGCGCCTTCATGGCCGGGCGGTGATGACCCGGCGGACGGCGTCGGCCACGATCAGCTTGTGAAACACCATGATGGTGGCGAGATAGACCCGGCCCGCCAGATTGTGGGGCTTGACCCAGGTGGACAGGTAGAAGCCCTTGTCGTCCTTGAAGATCGAGGCGCGGAAATCCAGGTGCCTGTCGTCCTCACCGACGATGATCTCGGTGTCCGAGATGCTGAAAATTCTGAAGATGCCGATCGAGTCGCCGACGGCTGCCGGTGTGTCCGGGGCGACCTGCTCGGGAGTTGATCCGGTCTTGAGACCGAGCGGGCCGACAATGGCATTGCGGGCAGCGCTCAGGTTTCTCGCCCATCGGGGCATTTGGGACAGGGCAATTCTGGCAGCCGCCATGGTGCTGACGGGGTCTGGGCCATGGGGGCCGAAGAAGCAGTCGAGAAAATCGCCCGGTTCGCGCAGGGCGGTGAGCTCGCTTGTTTTCGGCAGAGTGGTCTCCCGGACGCTCATGGGGTGCCCCTTACTGGAGGGATGCTTCGAGGGCAGCCTCTGCATCTTCCGCGTCGCAGATGGCGTGGACCATGGTGAGGTAGGCTTCCAGCAGGGCGGTCACTTCGTCCGGGTACAGTTCAAAGGCGGCGACGTGGGTGCCCCACAGGCCCGCTGAGACAAGGCGAGGATGGTCCTCCGCCGGGTGCGGGGCAATCCACAGATCAATGTTGCGATTGGCGTCCGCCAGTGCCTGCGCATGGATGGTGCGGTTCACCGGGTCCTTCTCGTCCTGCAGCAGGAGCGTTGGGCGCTCATAGGGCTTGGCGCGGTCGAGCGCTGTTTCCGAGAAGGCCGGTGCGCCATGCAGCAGGCCTGCGGCGGTGGTCGTCACGTGGGCGAGGGCGCGGGGAAAGCCGGTGCCTGCGACTGTGCCGTGGACCATGGTGTCATAGGTGTCGAGCATCGGGTCCAGCAGGACGAGGCCGCGAATGCGCTTGTCCTGAACGGCGGCATTGATGACGGCAGCGCCACCCATCGACACACCGAACGGAATGATGGGCTCGCCAAGCCCACGCTCATAGGCGTAGTCCACGGCGGCGAGCACATCGCGGGCTTCAGCTTCACCCCAGTCGAGCTTTTCACTGCCCCAGGCATCGGACAGACCGGCATTGCGCAGGTCGATGGTCAGCACGTGGTGGCGCATGTTGGTGAGCGCCTTGAACAGCGGGTAGGCGTTCACGAAGGAGGCGGCGCGGTTGGAGTTGGCGCCGTGGACGAAAATGATCACGCCCTGGGTCTCGATCTCCTCGCCGGTGAAATCATCAATGCCCGGCGGTGTGGCGTCCGGCATCCACCAGCCGCGGATGTTGACATCGTCGGAGGTGGTGAGGGTCACCTCTTCATAGGCAATGCCGTAATCCGCCGGGGTGCCGACGATCTCCTGGCGTTGTGCGGCGGTCAGCAGCGGCGGCAGAAACCCGATGATGCCGATCAGCACCAGCGCCGGGATGGTGATGCCTGCGCCAAGCGCGATGCGTTTCCAGAGAGTGGGGCTGCCCATGGCCGGCGTCCTTGAAAGTCGTGCGTGCCTGATTGCATCGCAGGGGAAATCATTTCAGGCTCAAGGCCGTGTGGCAATTCACACATTTGGTCTTGAGGGAGAAGGGTAAATGCGGGTCTATCTGGCGGGTATGGCACTGGCGGCGTCTGTGGCGGGCGCGACATCCACAGGGGCGCAGACCACGACACAGGGAAAGGCGGAGGCGCCCGACTTTCTGAAGCATAGATATGCGGCCAATCCGGAAGCCTGCGCTGCAAGCGACGAGGTTGAGAAGCGGGGGCTGGTGATTGCGGATGGCAGCATCTCGGGGACCGAGTTCGGCTGCGCATTTCTGACCTACACGCCGGTTGTGTGGGACAAGGACTTTCCGCCCCAGGAATATGTCGTGCTGGCGTCCTGCGGCGATGACAGCGGGATCACCCGGCCGGACCATCTGAGCATTATTCAGTATGACGACATGCTGCAGGTGCAGTCGCAGAATGAGTATGTGGAGATGGTGGCGAAGGGCGCATGGAATGAGCCGGGGTTTGTGTCGCGGACATATACGCGGTGCACGGCTGAGTAGCTCTAGCTCTCCAACAGCCGCCTGGCGATGACCTGGGCCTGGATTTCGGCGGCACCTTCAAAAATGTTGAGGATGCGGGCGTCGCAGAGGACGCGGCTGACCGGGTATTCGAGTGCGAAGCCGTTGCCGCCGTGGATCTGCAGGGCGTTGTCAGCAGCCGCCCAGGCGACGCGGGCACCCAGCAGCTTGGCCATGCCGGCTTCCAGATCGCAGCGGCGGCCCTGATCTTTTTCACGGGCGGCAAAGTAGGTGAGCTGGCGGGCGGCCATGATTTCCGCCGCCATCATGGCGAGCTTACCGGCGACGCGGGGGAAGCGAATGAGCGGCTTGCCGAACTGCTGGCGTTCGGTCGCATAGGCCAATCCAAGGTCGAGGGCTGCCTGCGCCACGCCGACGGCGCGGGCGGCGGTCTGGATACGGGCGCTTTCAAAGGTGGCCATCAGCTGCTTGAAGCCCTTGCCTTCCTCGCCCCCCAGCAGGCTTGCCTCAGGGACTTCAACGCCGTCAAAGCCGATCTCGTATTCCTTCATGCCGCGATAGCCGAGAACGCCGATCTCGCCGCCGGTCATGCCCTCAAGGGGAAAGGCGTTCGTGTCCGTGCCGCGTGGCTTTTCCACGAGGAACATGGAGAGGCCCTTGTAACCCGGCGCGTCCGGATTGCTCCGTGCCAGAAGGGTCATCATATCGGCGCGGGCGGCGTGGGTGATCCATGTCTTGTTGCCGGTGATGGTGTAGGTGTCGCCGGTCTTCGTGGCGCGGGTGCGCAGGCTGGCGAGGTCTGACCCGGTATTGGGTTCTGTGAAGACGGCGGTGGGGAGGATTTCACCGGATGCGATCTTGGGCAGGATGCGGGATTTCTGTTCGTCGGTGCCGCCAGCGAGAATGAGTTCGGCAGCGATTTCTGAACGGGTGCCCAGCGAGCCGACGCCGATATAGCCGCGGCTGAGTTCCTCAGACACCACGCACATGGCAATCTTGCCCATGCCGAGGCCGCCGGCATTTTCCGGGATGGTGAGGCCGAAGACGCCGAGCTCTGACATTGCGTTGACCACATCCATGGGGATGAGTTCATCGCGCAGGTGCCAGCCATGGGCGTGGGGGGCTACCTTTTCATCGCTGAAGCGGCGGAACTGGTCGCGCACGAGATCAAGGGTCTCGTCGAGGCCGGGATTGCCGTAGAGGCCGGAGGCATCTGCCTCGATGAGGTTTGCCAGCGCCACGCGGGCGTCTGCGGTGGCGGCGTCCGCAAAGAGCGTGCCGGCATCCGCGACAAGTGCGTCGACCGCGGATTGGGAGACGCCCATGTCCTGCGGGCGGAGGATTTCGCCTTGGCTCATGGGCAGGCCGCCGGCCAGTTCGGCGATGTATTCGCCGATGGCGAGCCCGGCAAGGCCGCGTTCCATGTCGGTAAGGGTTCCGGCAGCTTCCATACGCTCGAGATAGCCTGCGAGCTGGCGCAGGGTTTCCACATAGGTCGCTGTCCAGGCGAGGCCGTGTGCGGCGACCTGTTCGCGTTCAATCAGCGCCGGGTCCGGTGTGCCGTTGGGGGCGACCAGCGCTTTGACGGCATGGGTGGCGGCGTCGAGATAGGTCGCGGCAGCGTCGGCTGCGAGACGGGCGTTCCGGCTGATTGACGGGGTGGGCATGTGCTGTTCGGCGAGGCTCATGGAAATGGGTCCGACGGTCGTGAATTGCGATTTGGCGACACCCTATAGCGCCGCCGGTCTTCGTGCCACCGGGCGGGATGCAGGCAGCGCGCTACCATTGTGGAGATGTGGCGGTGTCTGCGGCGGACCAGCCTTGATCTTTCAATCTGCGCCCGGACTGCAGGGAAAACATGGTTAACACCGGTCATCTCTTGGCCGCATTTGCCCGTACTCTGTGCGCTGCAACATCGCTGTGCTGTTGGGTGATCTGAGTGAAAAAGCGCAGAAATGTGGGGATTTTGTAGTGCGTACCTCTTCTGCAGATACCGTGAGCAACTCTTAACAGCCGTTAAGGCAGGTTAATTTGTTCAGGTTCGGTTCATAGGCGTCCTCACAGGGTGCGGCACATGTTCCGGTATGTGAGTTGGTTGGGCGCGGGCGCGAGGCCTGCAGCCTTCATGAACGATACGGCGAAGGGGCCGACGATATGACCGCAGGACTAAACAGGGGCGCATTTGACCCCGCAGCACTGGCGCCGCGCGAAGGCAGCACATCGGCTCGCAATTGCGGCCGCAATGGCGAAGCGCTCTCCAAGCTGCATCTCGTGTCACGGCTGTCCGAGCTGGACCAGGACCTGTCGCAGCGTTTCATCAACGATAGTTCCAGGGTGGAAGCCCTGAAGCCGCAGATTGAAAGCGCGGCGCGGCGCTTGTCGCAGCCGCCTTTTGCCGGGGCGGACGACTATGCCGAGGACAAGGCGTCCGGTTTCTTTGGCCGCAAGGCAAAGCCGGTGCTGGACAATGACGGTGAAAGTGTCGAGGTGACGTCCGGTCTGGTGCCGCAATCCGTCCGTACACGCATTGATCACTATCTTCAGGCAAGCGCGCAGAATGCGCGGCAGACGCCGCTGCATGTGATGGCGATCTTCACCGGGATACTGGTTTTCGCGGGCGCGCTGTTTGTGGACTACACGATCGTGTCCGAGTTCTGGACGCGCGCGCTGGCGAACGAGTTTCTGGAGCTGCCGGGCACGCTGTCGGATTCAGTTGCGTTCAAGTCCCTGCAGGTGCTGTTTGCCGCCATTGCGGCGCATCTTGTCTATGCGTCGCTTGGCCCCGTGGGACAAAAGACCTTTACGCGGATTGTGTTTGTGTTTGCTGTGCTGATGCTGGCCGGGCTTGGGTTCCTGCTTGCCACCATGTCGCTGCCGGCCGGTACGGCGGATGCGTTCGGCGGGACCACATCGCTTGATGATGCGCTGGCAGGGCTTGGCCTTGGCACCCAGGAGGCCGTGAACAGCGCGGCCGCTGCGCCGAGCATTGTGGATGAGGCGACGTCGCGCGATGTGCACTCCATCACCTGGCTGGCGTCGCTTGGCGTCATTTTCCTGGTGGTGACCGGTGTGGCCGCCATTGCGCTGCATGGGGCGGTAGAAGCCTTCAAGCATCTGGTGGCGGTGGGCGAGTATCGCTCGCGAGCGGCGGAAGCGACGGCGCTTGATCAGCGCGAACACGAATATGTGCAGCTGAGCCGAGAAATTCAGCAGCTTGAGCAGCCGCAGGCGCGCCGCTCGATCCTGTGGGCCGGTCTCATGCGCGAAGTGCAGGCGCATCTCGACGGCATGGATGAAGCCCGCGCCGGGCTTGGCAAGCGTAGTGCCGCCCAGGCGTCACGCGGTGGCTTCTTCAGCCGGGGCAACGCCCAGCGCAATCAGATGCAGCCCGTCGCGGAAACAAGTGAGAACCCGGACGATCTTCGGGCACGTCTTGAGCGCAATGCGCAGAGCATGTCGGTCGAAGCCTATGAAGAAATCTTCGACACTTGGTGGTCGAGCCGCAGCCAGTCAGCCCTTGCGCGCGACACGCAGTTTGACGGACCGGCGATCACCGGCGGCAATTCCTACACCGCGTTGCCGACGACAGCCACCTGAGGCGCGTCGGCGATAGCTGGTTTAACTTTCGGAGTCACCCTTTTCGGGAGCGATGCATCATGCGCCGCAGGCTTTCCATACTCTCTGCCCTTGTTCTGGGTATCGCTGCATCGAGCACGGCACTGCTGGCCGCATCGCCGGTGGCGGATGATCCGGCAACGGACACGCAGGCCGCGCCGGTGCTGGTGATCGGGCTTGATCTGTCCAAGTCGAACCCGATGGTCACCAATGATGATTACGCCCGCCGGGTGGCGGACCGGGTGGCGCCGATGGTGGAAGGCCTGCCGCTTCGCGCGCGGGTGATGGTGCGCAGTTTCGGCTCCTATGATGCGACGTCCAACACGCTGCGGATTGACCAGGTGCTGTCCGCGCGTTCGAAGCCCGAAGATTTTGCTCGCGGTCTCAAGACGCTCATCACAGGTGTGCCGAAGCTTGTGCGCGACGGCAAGCTGGTGGCGCAGAACAAGACCAACATCCTGCCGTTCCTGCAGACCATGTCGCAGGTGGTGGACTGCGAGGCGGGGCCGGTCACCTATGTGCTGCTGACTGACGGTGTGGAAGACAGTGAATATGCGCGGCTCAAAAATGCGCGGGCGACATTGCCGGCGCCGGAGCATGCGCGCTTTCAGGGATGTGCCGACCTGCAGATCCTCGGCCTTGGTCAGGGGCTCAACAGCCCGAAGACCACTGAACGCCTGCGCACCACCTGGACCGGGTGGGCGGAAGCGGCGGGCTTTGCCAATTTTGACGGGCTCTATGACTGGTAGCATTGCTGCCTGACTGCGCTTGCCCGGAAGCATGCGGGCAGGTGATATGCAAATTTGTGCATTGGCCGCCCTGTGACCTGCGGATACCGTCCGCAGCGTTGTGACCAAAACCCAGACCAGAAGCGCTGGATGCACCGATACCCCCACCGGGGTCATGTGCGTCGGCGTACGGCTTACCGGCCCGGCTGTGATTATCAGCCGGGACGTATCTGTCGTGCACGCTTCTTCTTCTGTTTTTGAATCTCTGTCTTCCGGGTCTGGTCATGTCTCCCTTCTTAAACTTCGCGGCTCCTTCCTCTAAAGACGCTGAACCGTCTTCGGG
>Ga0207422_1002334_pt1 | contig 25855 bp, 20 predicted proteins | sample MarCyaLeptolynsp_FD_187757 | JGI IMG/M metagenome (GOLD analysis project Ga0207422, IMG submission 187757) | Marine cyanobacterial communities from Panama - species 1 Leptolyngbya sp. (SPAdes) | ecosystem: Environmental > Aquatic > Marine > Unclassified | place: Panama: Panama City | collected... | reverse complement strand
ATTTGGCAGCAGGCGAGGCGGCTCCGGTTGCCCTGACGGCTCCAGCTATCAATGGCTAAGTTGAGCTTGGCTCGCAAATGAGCTTTTTCTTGATTGAGCGCCTTCTTCACAGAGGGCGCTTTTTTTTGGGCTTGTAAAAAGCCGGATTGTCGCGATCGCACGCAGTAAAATAACAGATGAGGAGACATGGCGACTCTTCACTTCCCAGGCCCTCTTTTCCCTAATACGGGTCAAATTTTTCCGCTCTCCTACACTCGGTTCGGGAACCAAAGGCTCGGACAAGTACAAGTTAAGGATATGAGGGCAAAAAAACCGCTTCACCCCAAATTTTTGACAGTGGCAATTGCAGCGATCGCGGGTTTGACTGTTAGCTGGCTAGGTGGGTTAACTGTGGGTCTGTTGATTGCTGCAATTATTCTGTGTTCGGCTCTGTCCTATTGGCATCCTCGTACCGGTTTGTGGCTCTTCCTGATCTATATTCCCTTGAGCGGTACGGTGGTCTACTCCATTGGCCAGGGCAACCCCGGCTATCATCTATTCAAAGACGCATTCTACATTCCCGCACTGATTGCTCTGTTGCGATCGCCGGGTTTGTGGAGTCAGTTTAAATCGCTCATCAAGCCCCTTTTGATACCGCTGTTGGCTCTACTCATCATTTGTTTGACGACTTTCATTCTGGTCAATGGCTACCAAACGCTACAAGACTATACGACCGAACATCCCCTTCTCATCGGCTTGCTCGGCTTCAAAGTTTTAATGGGCTATATTCCCCTCATCTTTTGCGGCTATTACTTAATTCGCGATCGCCAAGATCTCTTATTTTTGCAACGCCTGCATATTGTTCTGATCGTTTTGTGCTGCACGCTTGCCCTCTTGCAGTACCGGTTTTTGGTGACGGGCCTTTGTCCGGGAAGTTTCGAGTTAGGAACCTATGCTCTTGATAAAGCAACCTTAGAAGCTAAATGCTTGGTGGGCGGAGCCTTGCTTTACAATCCTGAATGGCAGTTAATTCGCTTGCCAGGAACCTTTGTTTCGCCTTGGCAGTGGAGTTGGTTTCTAATTTCTAGCGCTTTTTTCAGTTACGCAACTTATGCGAGCGATCCGACCCACCGCTGGCGGTTGTGCAGTTTTGTGTCGATGGCTTACATCTTTATCGTGGCGATGGTTTCCGGACAGCGGGTCGCAATTGTCCTTGTCCCTGTTGTTTTTCTCGTATTAGTCCTCCTGACAGACGGCAGAAAGCGCTGGATTCCCATTAAGCTCGGTATTAGTGCCTTTCTCTACTTTGTACTGGCAGGCAAGCTCATCGACCTCCAACAACCCTTAGAAAGCTTTCTCAACCGCTGGCAAGCCTCTCCCCCCTATCAATTCATTCTCGGACAATTCACTTGGACGTTGAACCAACATCAGGGATGGTTGGGCAATGGTTTGGGAAGAGCAACCAATTCCGCTCGCATTTTAGGCGAGACTCAGTTGATCGAAACTTACTACGCTAAATTGCTCTATGAAATCGGCCCTTTGGGAGTGGTTGCTTTTGGGATCTTCATTTCTATGGTTGCGTTTTTAACCTTTAAAGCCTACCGCTCGCTGCAAAACTCAGAACTGCGACGGTTGGGACTTTGCTTGTGGGTTTTTATCATCTCGCTAGGCTACAACACCTTCTACTACCCTCTAGATGTCGATCCCGTCGCCGTTTATTATTGGTTGTTAGCAGGCGTATTGCTTAAGCTGCCGGTAATTGACAGCAAAAAACCCCTGCCAGACAATTTATTCGCGCAAAATAAGCGCAATTGTAAGCGTTAGTCGCGTTCGAGCGGTAAAAAAACATGACCCCAGTTCGAGTTGGTAACGGCTACGATATTCATCAGTTGGCGCGCGATCGTGCTCTGATCCTCGGCGGTGTAGAAATTCCTCACGAGTTGGGATTGCTCGGACACAGCGATGCGGATGTTCTCACCCATGCGATTATGGATGCAATGCTGGGGGCGCTGAGCTTGGGAGATATTGGTTGCTATTTTCCCCCCAGCGATCCCCAATGGGCAGGAGCGAACAGTTTGAGGTTATTGGAGAAAGTGCGAGATTTAATCCAAACCGAAGGCTGGGCGATTGCGAATATTGATTCAACCATTGTGGCCGAACGCCCCAAGTTAAAGTCCCATCTACCGACCATGCGCGATCGCCTCGCCCAAACGCTCGCGATCGCCCCCAACCAAATTGGCATCAAGGCCACCACCAACGAAAAACTCGGCCCCATCGGACGCGAAGAAGGAATTGCCGCTTACGCTGTGGTGCTGCTCTCAGCACGCTAACACGGATAAGCTCAAGCACCTTTAATTTGGGATGCTCTACACCCAACACCCCACACCCGTTTCTTCAATCTCGCTCTCACCGCTTAAATGACAAACAGCTTATCTAGTGGGAGGAGAATACGCGCTAGCGATAATTTCGAGCGCCAAGCATTCAAACCCTTAGAATTTGCACAAGGCCTTAATTTTGGACTTGGTTGAACTCACCGGCTGGTGAAGGAAAACTCGAACGGGCTGGATGCAAGTCAGACTGTATATACGACAGCAAAGCATAGATAAAGAAAATTATGCCTCCGAGTTCTAAAGACTCCTCAACCGTCGTCAGCAAGAGGTACATTAGGTTATATCTTCCCTGGGCTTCCACCAGTGGAGCGCTGATGACTTCAAGCCCGATGGCTCCACCAACGTAGGCGAAACCGGCGGCAACAAACATGAGGCAAGTCTTCGGAGGTAGCGAACGGAGTAACTTCCGAAACCCAAATAAACAGGCAGAAACAAACAAAATACCGGGAATAACCCAAGCGAAGTACAAAAAGCCGCTGGTATCGATCAGAAGGTGTAAACCCCGATCGACAATTTCATGAATGCTCGCTGTTTCGTCAATCGAAAGTAGTAGGAAGATAAAAGATAAGGCTTTCCAGGATGCAGCCGAGCGATCGCCCCTTTGTTTTTTGTCAATCGCAATTATCGCGAGCAGCAGACAGCAAATCAGTAGGATTGTGGAAGAATACCAGGTTGGTAAGCTATTTTCACTATCCAGACTAAAGAGTCGAATCAGACTTCTCGGTAGCTGATAGTCCAGTCCATAATCGTACAAGCCAATTCCCAGGTGCGCGATCGCCAAACAGACGGCAATTCCACCCAGCACAAGAGCAAATCTCGCAGGAGACGGGTTGATAGCAGACCAGAGCAGGCGGGCAATAGACGGATGAGAAAACTTCGCTGACATGACTGGGAGGTAGGATGCGGAAGGAAATACTCAGCAGCCATAATCTTAGCTTAATCCTCTCTTAACATTCCAGAAAAGATAACCCAACCCACCCACTGTCCCATCGCGAAGCCCTCAATTCTGGACAGACAAGCAATGGGAAGGTTAGTTTTATATTGATTAAAAAATTCAGAGCGAGTCAGCTTTATGAGAATCCTGGTCACAGGGGGAGCGGGTTTTCTTGGGTCCCATTTGATCGATCGCTTAATGGCAGAAGATCACGAAGTTATCTGTTTGGACAACTTTTTCACCGGCCGCAAGCACAACCTTCGACAGTGGATCGACCATCCCAACTTTGAACTAATCCGCCACGACATTACCGAACCGATCCGCTTAGAAGTCGAGCAGATCTATCATCTCGCTTGTCCGGCATCGCCCATACACTATCAGTACAACCCCGTAAAAACCATCAAAACGAACGTTCTGGGGACGCTAAATATGTTGGGACTCGCCAAGCGGGTTAAAGCCAGGTTCTTCCTCGCATCCACATCAGAAGTCTATGGCGATCCAGAAGTTCATCCTCAACCCGAAGAATATCGCGGCAATGTCAACTGTATCGGCATCCGGTCTTGCTACGACGAAGGCAAGCGCGTTGCCGAAACCCTAGCCTTTGACTATCATCGTCAAAACGGCGTTGATATTCGGGTTGTGCGGATTTTTAATACCTACGGACCGCGAATGCTTGAAAATGATGGTCGCGTGGTGAGTAACTTTATCGTGCAAGCATTGCAAGGTAAACCTCTGACAGTTTACGGTGATGGCTCTCAAACCCGGAGTTTTTGCTACGTCTCCGACTTGATCGAAGGATTCATTCGCCTGATGAACGGTAACGAGATGGGGCCGATCAATATTGGCAACCCCGGAGAATATACCATCCTCGAACTCGCCCAAACCATCCAAAACCTCGTAAACCCCGAAGCCGAACTGACCTATAAACCCTTACCTCAAGACGATCCCAAACAGCGACAACCCGACATTACCAAGGCAAAAACCCTTTTAGGGTGGGAGCCAACGGTTCCCCTGCAAGACGGTTTAAAAATGACCATCGACTACTTCCGCGAACTCGCCAACCCGCAGTAACTGAGGTTGGCATCACACCAACAGAACGAAGGCTTGGGAATTGACTTTCCCCTTTGCCAAGGCTAGCAGATTGACAATTAATCCAGCGTTTCAGAGAGTTCGTACAATTTTTTCGCTGCAGGTGTAACTCGATTGAGATTTTTGGGAACTCTACTAGTAAGCCTGCTTCAATGGGTCGCTCGGCAGGAAACCCTCTAGACCCTAAAACTCGTAATTGATTAATTGACAATCACAACACTTATTCCATTTGCTTTGAGGAGTAATTCTATGCGCGTTTGTGTCATTGGTACTGGATATGTTGGTTTAGTAACCGGAGTTTGTCTTTCTCACATTGGACATAATGTTATTTGCGTTGACAACAACGAGGAAAAAGTCAAATTGATGAAGTCCGGACAATCTCCGATCTACGAACCCGGACTCTCAGAATTGATGAAGTCTTCGATGGCAACGGAGAAGTTGGAATTTACCTCCGATCTTGAATATGGGGTAGATAATAGCGAAGTTTTATTTATCGCAGTCGGAACGCCACCCCTGCCAACGGGGGAGAGCGATACTCGCTATGTTGAAGCGGTCGCGCGCGGTATTGGCGCTCATTTAAAGGATGGATACAAAGTCATCGTCAACAAGTCCACCGTCCCCATCGGTTCTGGAGACTGGGTTCGCATGATTGTCTTGGATGGCGTGGCAGAACGCCAAAAGACGTTGGTTGCGGCTGGCGGCGCGGAGGAAACGATTCCGGCGATTACGGCTGAGTTTGATGTGGTTAGCAATCCAGAGTTTTTACGAGAAGGGTCTGCGGTTTACGATACTTTCAATCCCGATCGCATTGTTTTAGGGAGCAATAGCTCTAAAGCACTGGAGGTGATGCAACAGCTCTATGCACCGCTGGTGGATCGCTCCTATGCTGAAGACAAAGAGCTACCTCCGGTCGCCATGGTGCTGACCGACCTCAATTCGGCGGAGATGATTAAGTACGCGGCGAATTCGTTCTTGGCAACCAAAATTAGTTTTATTAACGAAGTTGCGAATGTTTGCGATCGCGTTGGCGCAGATGTGACTCAAGTGGCGAAAGGGATTGGACTAGACTCGCGCATTGGCAGCAAGTTCCTCCAGGCGGGGATTGGTTGGGGAGGGTCTTGTTTCCCCAAAGATGTCGCAGCACTGATTCACACGGCCGATGATTACGGCTATGAAGCAGAGTTGCTCAAAGCTGCGGTTAATGTCAACCAGCGCCAGCGTCTTATGGCTCTCGAAAAGCTGCAACAGGAGCTAAAAATCCTCAAAGGGAAAACGGTCGGCCTGCTGGGTTTGACCTTTAAGCCGGATACCGACGATATGAGAGATGCGCCGGCTTTGGGATTAATCGAGCAACTCAATCGACTGGGAGCAAAGGTAAAGGCTTACGATCCGATTGTCTCGCAAACGGGGATGCGTCACGGACTCTCTGGCGCGATCGTAGAAACCGATCCCGAACGACTGGCCGATGGGTGCGATGCTCTCGTCCTCGTCACCGACTGGAATCAATTTCTCACGCTCGACTACAGCAAGCTCGCCAATTTGATGAACAGTCCGGTGCTAATCGACGGTCGCAACTTCCTCGATCGCGCAGCAATGGAAAAAATGGGCTTTCGGTATGTGGGGATTGGCCATTAATTGAGGGTCGGGCCTTGGGTTGAGAGAAGCGAACAAATCTCTTGAAACGTGCTAAGGTGCTGTGCGTGCGATCGCGCGTGCAGCACCTTCTCAACGAATAGGTCAATGGATTATAGTCACCCAAGTTGCCGTCCTGGAGTATAGAAATTTACTTTAATATCAATTGAGTAGCGCTAAACTTAGAACCCAACCCGCTAAACCCTTCTTGAAGTGGGCCGGTGGCAAGTCTCAACTTTTATCGCAGTTTGACGCGCTCTATCCAGCGGCTTTGAAACAAGGAAAAATTAAACGATATATCGAACCCTTTGTTGGAGGAGGGGCTGTCTTTTTCGATCTCGCTCAGAAATATCAACTCTCCTCCGCGTTCCTTTTCGATCTCAACCCGGAACTCATTTTAACTTACAAAGTTGTTCGGAACTATCCCGAACAATTAGTCGAACAGTTAGAAGAGCTTTCTCGGTCTTATAAACTTTTGTCCGAACAACAACGGCAAACGTTTTATTATGAATTGCGCGATCGCTATAACCGACAAAGAGTTCAATTTAATTACAACTATTATTCTGCGGATTGGATTTCTAGAGCGGCAATGCTCGTATTTTTAAATCGAACTTGCTTTAATGGCTTGTTTCGCCTTAATCGGAAGGGAGAGTTTAATGTCCCTCATGGGAAGTACAAAAATCCGAAAATCGTCGATCGAGAAAATTTGATGGCTGCTTCGCAGGTTTTGCAAATTGCAGAGATTGAAACGGGTGACTTTGAAGCTTGTAAAAAAGTTGCAACTGCCAAATCGTTTATTTATTTCGATCCGCCCTACCGTCCAATTAGCAAAACAGCAAGCTTCACCTCTTATGCAAAAGAAAATTTTGACGATCTTCAACAGGCGCGCTTGGCAAATTTTTTCCGACAATTGCACGAAAATCTCGAGGTCAAGATGATGTTGAGTAATTCCGATCCTAAAAATGAAAACCCGACAGATAACTTTTTTGAGGATTTATATCAAGGATTTCATCTTCATCGCGTCTCTGCCCATCGAGCAATCAACAGTAACGCACAAAAGCGCGGTCAAATCTACGAGCTGGCGATCGCAAACTATCCAATTTCTCCCTAACAGTCAGGGATTTCACAAGATGACTCTTGACAAACCGGCAAAGGAAGCTTGCAGTAACAATATGGAAGCGTAGAAAAAGAAGAAACTGATGACTTACGAGATTGCACCCCCGCCAGAGATGCAAGATACGCCTCTGAATTGGGTGAAAAAGAATCTGTTTTCTCCCTGGTACAACGGCATTATTACCGTTGTTATTGTGGCGGCGATCGCCTATTTCAGCTACAACTTCTGGACTTGGGCAACCACTCAAGCGCAATGGGATGTGATTCCCAGAAACCTGAAACTGCTGATGGTTGGGCGATACCCAAGCGGCGAGTTTTGGCGGTTGTGGACTTTGTTAGGGATTATTTCTGCGGCGGCCGGCCTGTCGTGGGGAATTATCGCGCGATCGGCAGTCCAGCTCTTCAATCGCAAGATTTTAATTGCCCTGGGGGCTATTGCAATAATTTTGGGCTTTACCCCCACTCTTCTCCCCGGCCAGGATCTTATTGTCATTATTTTTGGACTTCCCCTCCCCGTCCACATCCCTTTGCGCCTGATCTTGGTGGGACTTGTCGCTTTAGTTGCCGGCAGTGCTTGGGTTGGACGGCAGGCCGGTCGCGCCATTCCCAACTTTGGGAAGTGGATATCTTTGAGTTGGTTTCTCGTCTTCCTCCTCGGCCTGTGGCTCATTGGCGGCGGCTATGGACTGCGGGAGGTTAGTACCAATGAATGGCAGGGTCTACTGCTCACCACATTTACCGCAACAATTAGTATAGTTCTCTGTTTCCCGCTGGGCGTGCTGATGGCTCTGGGACGACAAAGTAGCCTTCCCATTCTGCGCTGGCTCTCCGTCGCTTATATCGAGCTAGTCCGAGGCGTTCCCCTCATCACTATCCTATTCATGGGACAGATTATGATTCCCCTATTCTTGCCGGAAGGCGTGCGACCCGATCGCGTTATTCGGGCAATTGTGGGTTTGACGTTCTTTAGCGCCGCCTATCTCGCTGAAAATGTCCGGGGGGGCTTGCAGGCGATCCCTAGAGGTCAAAGCGAAGCAGCGCAAGCTCTGGGCTTAAATACTCCTTTAACATTGGGCTTGATTGTCTTACCTCAAGCTTTGAAGGCGGCAATTCCCACCATTGTGGGCCAGTTCATCAGTTTGTTCCAAGACACGACGTTGCTCGCCATTGTCGGACTGGTGGAATTATTGGGAATTGGCAACTCAATTTTGGCGAACCCCAAGTTCCTCGGTCGTTTCTCAGAGGTGTATCTTTTTGATGCGCTGTTGTTCTGGGTATTCTGCTATGCCATGTCCCTGGCGAGTCGCTGGGTTGAGAACAAGTTAAATGTCGATCGCCGCTAAAAGGCTCAATGTTTAGAGCTTGGGTAAAAGTGCGGGTAGAAGTTGGCCGGGGACAAGGGACAGGGCGCGATTTTGTCCGGATAGCCCTTCCTCTCGGTAAAAAGCTCGAATGGTTCTGACGAGATAGTCAAAGGTCGTCTTGTAAGTTTCGCTTTCGAGGGTGGCAATGTGCAACGCTTCGAGGTGAGATCGCAGGGAGGCTTCGAGTTGCTCGTTTTTGGAGTCGCGGTCGAGGGTGAGTTGTTCTTCAGTGGCGAGTTGATAGCGCACCAAACCGAGATTGTTATGGGTTGCGGCTAGGTCGAAGTTGAGCAGGACTGGCGGCTCTTGGTGGCTAAGTTCTTCGCCAATTTGGATGGCGATCGCGTAGGCATAAATGGCGTTGTGCAGGGCTTCTTGCTGCTCTGGAGGCGACAGCCCTTCCACCGCGCTCAAATGCCAATAGGCGGTTCCAAGGTTGTTCTGGGTGGTCGCGCAAGCTTCGGGAGCAGCCTCTGGAGTGCGGTGCAACAAGCTCAGTTCGTAGCAGCGAATCGCTTCTCGCAAGCAAGATTCGGGCGATTCGTATTGCGCGAGGTTCCAGCGAGCGGTTCCCAAGTTATTTTGAATCATCGCCCACTGCATGGCGGCAGTTTCCTGCGGGTATTGGGCGATCGCTTCTTGATAGGCCGCGATCGCGGCGTGTAAATTGGCAGCCGGGTCTTGCTGTTGGGCTAAGTGCCAGTACGCCGTTCCTAAATTATTTTGGGTTGAGCCGTATTTGAGCGGCTCGGCCTCGGCGGAGCGATAGCTTAAGGCCTCCTCATAAGCTCGAATGGACAGTTGCAAATTATCTGCTGATTCGCCATAGCGGGCTAAGTCGCTGTACGCTGCCCCCAGGTTATTTTGGATCATGGCGTAGTGTCGCGGAGCCGCTTCGACATTGCCGAGTTGAGTAGCCGCCAGTTGATAGTACTGGATCGCTTGTTCGAGGTCGGCGAGCGCTTGCTGCAATTCGGCAGGAGTGCGCGATCGCATCCAATAAAAATTCCCTAAATCGTTGAGAATATTTGCCGCTGCGGGTAGGTCGTCCTCCGACCATTGCAATCCTTTTTCGTAAGCTTGGATGGCGGCGTTGAGAATCTCTGGGGTAGACTCGCCAGCCGCAATGCGATCGCGGTAGCTGTTTCCCAACTCAATAAAGGCCGCAGCCAATTCTTCGGGAGATCGCTCCTCTCGTTCCAGTTGTGCGACCTGCGAGGTTTGCCCCATCGTCGCCTCGCGATCGGGTTTCGCCAGGAGATCCAATGTTGGGGGAGAACTTTCTTCCCCCGAACGATTCTCTGCTGGGGGGATCCGCTGGTGCGAGACGGAGGGACGCGGGAGGCGAATGAGAGGAAACTCGCCTTGAGCTGTTGCGCGCTGGGACTGAGGAGCGCGACTTCCATTGCCTGCAGTGTTATTGGCCGTCGCTTGTAGGCTTTGTCTGAGCAACTCCACCGCTGACTGCACTGAAGCGGGAACTTCTCCCGGCTCCCCTGGAAACTGAAACACCCCCGTGCGCCACTGCCAAAACTCCGGAACCGCCTGCTCGATCTTGTGAAACCAAGGACGGGGCAGCCACAACAGCAAATTGACATTCAGTTGGGGAAGATGGCGAGACAGCGCTTGTAAGTGCTTGAGAAAGCGGCACTGAATGGGCGCTTGGCGCGTGAGTCGCTCAATTCCCAAAATTTGGAACGTCAGGGCAGAATGGGCCGGAGAGCGATGGGGATGTTGCTTCAGCCAGTCGCCAATTTGCTTGAGAAAGAGCGGGTTTTCTACATCAATCTCGATGCTCACGAGTTGAGGGTAGCGCGGGGGCTGCTCAAGCTCTTGCTGTAATTGGGCCGCGAGGCGATCGCGCAGCGGGACATTATCGCAAACGGCAATCGAGATTTGGCGGCGCAACCCCAGCATTAATGCGAGTTGCAGGCGCTGATAGGCCTGGAGGTTGGAGTTGGAGGTGGTAGCAGCAGGGTGAGTCACAGCAGGACAAAGAGAAAGCGATCGTTAACGGGCCTGGTTATTCTCCTCTTTCTATTGTCAAGCAGCCGGCTCAGGATGAAGCGATCGGATACCGGAAATTCAAAGAGGGAGTCACGGTCTACTGCTCCTCTCTCAAGATACAAGGGAGAGTGGGGTCTTTGGGAATTAGGGAGATGGGGAGTTGGGGAGTTGGGGAATTACGTCTAATGTGAATTACCTGAAACTCTTGCTGGGTCAAGGGAACAGGAATAGGGAATAGGGGGGAGAAAGCAACGGTAGATTCGGAGTTTGAAGCTCGAATACACATTAGGTGTGAATTAGGAAAAGGAGAAATCCCAAATTCTGAACTCTGAACTCTGAATTCTATTCATCTTGCTCGCGGTGCGAAAACCCCCTATCCTAGCTTCCATTGAACTTGGTTGATGAAAGGGACAGTTGGAATGAAAAGCTTGTGGAGCGATCGCGAAGCGCAACAATATGAAGGTGATTTAGGATTGAGGGTCTATACCTCGCGATTATTGGGGCGCGATCCTTCCCTCGTTTTGCACGGTGGCGGTAATACCTCGGTGAAAGTTCGAGAAACGAATCTGGTCGGCGAACCGGAAGATATTCTCTACGTCAAAGGAAGCGGTTGGGACTTAGCTACGATCGAAGAAGCCGGATTTGCTCCCGTTCGCATTCCCCACCTCCTCAAACTGGCCAAGCTGGAATCCCTCTCCGATCCGCAGATGGTGAACGAGCTGAAAACCCAAATGACCCGCGCCAGCGCCCCTTCGCCTTCTGTAGAAACGATTCTCCACGCCACCCTTCCCTACAAATATGTAGACCACACCCACGCCGATGCAGTGGTTTCCGTTACTAATGCTGCCAATGGTTTGGAGCGCATCCAAGAAATATTTGGCGATCGCGTCGTCATCATCCCCTACATCATGCCCGGTTTCGACCTTGCTCGCCTCTGCGCTCAGCGATTTGCCGCCGAAGCGACGGAAAAGACAGTGGGAATGGTCTTAATGAATCACGGGATTTTCTCCTTCGGAGCAACAGCTCGCGAGTCCTACGAGCGCATGATTGAATTGGTCAGTCTAGTGGAAGACTACCTCCAGCAGCAGGGGGCCGCGATCGCCGTTCCCGAAATTACCCCAGAGGACAAAACCCTCCGCTACGACCTCGCTACTCTGCGCCACCAACTCTCTCAAGCGGCCAATGCTCCCTTGATTCTGGCAACTCACCGTACCGCTAAAACCCTTGGCTTTGCCCGACGCGACGATCTCGAAACCCTCTCCCAACAGGGCCCCGCTACCCCCGACCACGTGATTCGCACTAAGCGCCTCCCCCTCCTCGGACAGGACATCACCGCCTACACAGAAGCCTACCAGGACTATTTCAAAGCGCACGCCGACGACGACCTCACCATGCTCGATCCCGTCCCTAGAGTGATTCTCGACCCGGAATTGGGGCTGTGTGCGGTGGGGAAAACGGCCAAACAGGCCGCGATCGTCGCCGACATTTACGACCATACAATTGATGTGATTAGCGCGGCGACTGCACTAGGTGGCTACCAAGCTCTGTCTGCCAAAGATATCTTTGCGGTGGAATATTGGGTGCTGGAACAGGCAAAGTTGCGGCGAGGTGGAGAACCGCCAGTGTTTGCGGGAGAAGTTGCTCTCGTCACGGGAGCCGCTTCTGGAATTGGTAAAGCTTGCGTTGACGCTTTGTTGCAACGCGGGGCCGCTGTGGTGGGACTGGATATTAACCCTGAGATTGAGAAGTTGTATTCCCGTCAGGATTTTTGCGGGATTACCTGCGATGTCACTGACGAACAAGCCATTCTGAATGCCCTCGAACGAGCCATCCGTCAGTTTGGGGGAGTGGATATGTTGGTTCTCAATGCGGGGATTTTTCCTGGCGGTTGCGCGATCGCCGACCTCAGCAGCGATGAGTGGCGCAAGGTCATGTCTGTGAACTTAGATGCCAATCTGATCTTCCTGCGCGAGTGCCATCCCTTCCTCAAGTTAGCCCCCAATGGCGGCCGAGTGGCGATTATCGGCTCGAAAAATGTGCCGGCCCCCGGCCCCGGTGCAGCGGCCTACTCCGCCTCAAAAGCCGCGTTGAACCAACTGGCGAGGGTGGCGGCCCTGGAGTGGGGGAAAGATGGCATTCGCATCAATACGCTGCACCCCAATGCCGTTTTCGATACGGGACTGTGGACGGAGGAAGTGCTGCAATCGCGGGCCAAGCACTACGGGTTGACGGTGGAGGAGTACAAGACGAATAATCTCCTCAAGGTTCAAGTGACGAGTCAGACGGTGGCGGAACTCGCGGCCGAGATGTGCGGGCCGCTCTTTGCTAGCACCACCGCCGCTCAAGTTCCGGTAGATGGGGGTAATGAGCGGACGGTTTAAGAGTTCAAAGTTCAGAATTCAGGGTTTTGTCCGATCGAAATTGCACTCGTGTCTTGATTGTATTTTTGAGAATAACCACAGAGACACAGGGTGCAGAGAAAAAGGGGAGGTGTTTGCCACAAAGGGCTGAATGTAGAATGCTTGCCTGTTTAAGGATCGCTCAATCTACGCCTATGAGTCGTCTTGCAAGATGGTTTTGGAGACGATCCGGGTTTTCTTGCGATCGGCTTCGGAAAGGTTCTGTCCGGACTGGAGTTGGGTGGCGCTTTTTTGCAGGACGGTAGCCGCGCCGCGATCGCCGAGCTGAAGGGCGGTCTTGGCAGCGGTTTGCAGCATGGTGGCCGCGCCGGCGCGATCGCCCTCTTGAAGTTTGGCTTCGGCGATCTGGGTTTGGCGGTACTTCGCTAGGGCCAAAATCGACTTTTGCACTTCTTCGCTGGGTGCGGGGAGATAGGTTTGTTGGACTTGCGCGCAGACGGGGACTTTTTCTGAGAGCAATCCCGTGGTTCCCGAAGCCGGATCGTCGTAGCGGACTTGGACGGTGGCGATCGCTTGCTCCCCAGGCGGGAGATTCCCTAAGTAAAGGTTGGCTAAAACCACGCGCTCTTCTTTCATCAAATCGCCCAAGCGCACGAAAAATCGATCGCCTTCTTGTTGCACGGGGAGTTCAATGGTTTCCGGAGCCACTTGCGCGATCGGTTTGAGTTCGGCCAGTCGCACGTTGGGCATCAGCTCGAGGAATAAGTAGGCATTGGTCAGGCCGATGGACTGGACTCGCTCGAACAAGCGGCCAAACTCATCTAGGGCCTGTTCGGGTTGCTCGATGTAAGACAGGGTTCCCCCCGCAGTATCGGCAATTTGTTCGAGAATGTCTTGGTTCCAATGGGTGCCGAATCCCAATGTATTGAGGGTGATGTTGGCTTCCGATGCGATGTTGGCGAGCTTTAGACAGCGCCGATCGTCGCCGTGTTCGTTTTCGCCGTCGGTGAGCAGAAAAATTTGGGAGGAGGTGTCTTGTTGTCCTTTGCCGATTTCTTCCATCCCCAATTTTAGCCCTTCATCAATGGCCGTGCCGCCATCAGCAGCGAGCTGGTTAATTTGCTGTTTGACTTGCTCGATATTGTCTGGGGTTTGATTGGGAATAATGGTTTTGGCTCGATGGTCAAAGGCGACGACGGCGAGGCGATCGCGCGGGGTTAATTTCTCGATTAAGTTCGCTGCGGCCTGCTTCACCGTTTTTAAGGGCCGCCCATTCATCGAACCGCTCTGGTCTAGAACTAAGCAGAGGTTGAGCGGCAAACCGCCTTCTTCTTCCTGGGCGATCGCGCTGAGGGAAATTGAGAGTTGGCGCTGGCTATTCGCTTGGTTGGCATCGACATGGGAATCATTCAAGATCGGCTGCAAGCCTACTTTCATGGCATCAGACTCCTAGAGTACGCTTCTTCCTTCAGAATAGCTTGCAGGTTCGGGGAATCGAGGCGAGTCGAAAGCAAAAATTTCCAAAACGATAGCAGCAACCGAGCCGGGCTTCTTAGTTCATTTCCTCTTGTTACTGAGCCTATACAGAGGCGAACCGAATTAACTCTCATTGGTTCGCTCGCTCCCTACTTCACTATAGGAGGAAATTGTAGCCTTCTAGCTGGCTGCTGCCATCGCTGTTGAGCGAGACAGATATGTTGCGAAACAGCGTCTTTACCTCTCTACTTACGTGGACTTACCTCACTGTTTATCTGTCAGGGAAGCATTCCTTGCTTCACTTATTAATCTAACAGCTTTTACTTCGATCGGCGCAAAATGAAATCAAAGTTCATTGGATTTTGAGCGATTGCTAATAATTTTGTAAAACTCTGTAAAAAACGTCGCGAAATGATTGAAACAACCGCTTAAATTTGGACTTGAATGCTTGACTGGAATATATTTCTTTTCACACCAAAAACAGCAACCAAACTAGACCTGCTGAACGACTTCCACTTTTCCTCAAGATGACTTGGATATAACTAAACTTTAAGGTTCAGTTATATGGCTCCCAAAGCTTCTAATCTAGGAAGTTGCAGCTTTCCTGTTGATTGCTGTTTATTGGGTTGGACGAGACAGATAGAGTGTAATACAGCGGGATTTACCTCTTAAGTGATGTTGACGTTTAACCCTGCTTTTTATCTGCCAGGGAAGCTTTATCGCTTCAATTACTAACCTAACATACGAGTGGGTTAAAACGGGCAATTTAACTAAAGTTAACTTACCTTGTTGCTATGATGCTGGAGCAATTTTTTGATGGTGCTGTTGGAGTTGATACATATGGTTAAATAGCTGCCAACAATATTCTTCTGGCAGTCCGCAGGTGACAGCTCCCCGCAAAACGACGTTGAAGTACCAGTCATTGGGAGCAAGTTCTCGCTTGAGTTTATCAACCACAACATACGTCCGAACATTGTTGTAGGACTGGCGATCGCACTGGACGGAAATCGTTTCGCGACGATAGCCGTTACGAGGAATTTCTTCGCGAAAATCGAGGCGATCGCTCAGTCGCCAAGGCAAGCGATAAAGAACGCCAGTCACCGATGATGCGCGATCGGGGACAACATCGAGAACGCCGCAGTTTCGAAGGATCGAGCGACGATAAAACCCCAGTCGATAGTGTGTGAGGACGGCCGGGCCAATGATGTAAGGGTGTACGTTTTCGCCGAGCGATCGCTTCAAGTCTACCGGACACATACAAGACCCATAGGCAAAGTAATCAAAGGTGGGTTCTTTCGCTGACCCAGTTCGTTCGCGATCGCTGGAGTACATCGGTTGCACAGTCATTCAATTTTGAGCAATTTGATTGATCTTGATTCTCAACCCTAAAATCGCTCGACGTTCCGTTCTGTAGAGCGAGTTTGATTGAGGAATAGCAGAGCAAGCAAAAGCTTGCAGGCTATTTAGAATCCTTCTACGAATTTAACAAGAATTCAGGGGAAAATTCCTTCGATCTCGACAGACTTCATCGAATTTTTAATGAATTTCGCCGATTTGTGAATTGGCTCCTCAGAAACACAGCGTTTTCCTTGAAGTTGGACAGGTTTAAACCGCCTTATCTTTGTAATCGAAGAGACACGAGCGATCGAGAAAACCTGTCCCTACAACACTCCAATGGAGCGCTCTTCACTCGCGATTTCCCATCAATTGTTGAAAACACTCAAAAGATGTGTCAAATTCCGAACACTTGCTCCCCGCGTAACCCAACGCTCTTGGCGAAAAATCGTCCAACTTCATGAAAACTTTGTCAAGTCTCTTCCAAATCTCAGAATTAACGCTTATAAAGTGCATAAGCTCTTTTTCCCCAGATATACGGAATAGTAGAAGATGCTTTCGAGAGTCGGAACCCAAGGAGGACGAATGATGTCGATTTCCCCGAATTCAGTCAATGTGGTCGATACAGCCGTTCGGATTGCACAAGCAACAGAGGGAGTTATGGGAGCGGTTCGAGGATCGGATGACTTTGACTATTGGTTCGAGCAGTGCGAGATCCTCTGCGAGTTAGACGCTGAAGTTGATTGGATGGACAGCACTCAAGTCAATCGATATCGCCACGCACTCGAAAGTCGCGAACGCGCGATCGCTTTCGATCCCGACGATGCGCTCGCTTGGACGAATCAAGGTGTCATTCTTCAGCGCTTGGAACGCTACGCGGAGGCGCTCATTTCCCACGATCGCGCTCTCAATTTAGTGCCAAACTATGCACTCGCTTGGAACAATCGCGGCGTTGTTTTGGAACGCTTGGGACGCAGTGCGGAAGCGATCGCGTCTTACGAACGGGCCCTCGAACTCGATCCCAGCAGCGAGTTAGCGCGACAGAACCGCAACAATTTGTTGCAATGGTTGGGATTTTAGTCGCTCCGACCTCTACTTTTGAGCGTCTTCTGCGGGGGGTTGATAGCCAAAATCAAGCGCGATCGCTCGCAACAAAGGCAGTCCTTTGTTTTTCCAGTGCCAATTGAGCGTGTGATAATTCACCTCTAGCTCTTTGGCCACCGCGACCAACTTGTCTGGGGGAACTTTCAGTAACAAGCGCAAGCTGAGAACGTGACAGTTACAGCCAGGATGCGCTTTGGGGTGACAGTTTCGCAAAAGGCTGTCGGGATCTTGCTCGATATAGCGTTGCAGCTTGACCCCAATGCTGAGATTTTTTTGCCGCTGTTGCTCTCGTTCAATTTGCGATCGCGCCTCCCACAAACTCGGTGCGCGAAGCTGGGTGGCAAACGTTTCGCCGCGATCGTCCCCCAGAGGCGTATCGAGAGAGAGGGGGGTTTGGCGAGCTTGTTGTTTAAATTCGGACTTCGCTGTTGGGTGTTTGCTGCGAACTCGGCGGTGACTGGGAGAGTGCAACTCTCGCACTGCATACTTGAGGCGGAGTTTGCCGTTCACCCAAGCGACTAAACTTTGAGTCAGAGAGGAGTGTTGGGGTTCAAAGTCCAGAATCTCATCGGCCAAGCGCATCAACGTATCATCCAGTGCTTCGTAATAGTCGGGGTGAGACGACTTTACCAAACCGGGAAGTTGTTGAATTTCAAGAATTAACTGATTGAGTGCTTTTCGCCACTTTAAGCTCTGGCGGGGTTGCTGCTGTACTGCGGCTATCAATTCCTGAAGCCGTTGTTCCCGTTCCTTCACGCTTGCTCCTCATCGCCTTCTCCAAATTTTAGCTTAGTCGGCGAGCAACCCCACCCCATTAGAGGGTTTGCGTTAATGGCTGAGAAGTTCGATGAGTTCGGCTTTTTTCTTTTTCCCATACCCCTCAATTCCTCGTTTCTTGGCCATCTTTTTCAGCTCTGAAACCGTCAGCGTTTTCAACAGCGAGGGATCTTTGATGACTTCGGGTAAGGGTTGAGGCGTTAGATAAAATAGCTCCTTGAGAGCATTGAGTTTTTTGCCTCTGGTAATTTTGCACCCCAGTTTCGCGATCGGTTCTAAGTTTTTCCAGTACTGACGCGGTGCTTCGTCAATTCGGTTGGTTGCAACGGCAAGTGGAACGCCTTTGAGGGGACTTCCGGGTTGGTTAATCAGGTATTGAAGTGCGGATTTGATTTCCTCACGATCGGTGGTAGAAAGATTGATTTTGGGCGTTTTTTCCCTGGCTAAAATTTGAGTGAGTTCGGCAGCTTCTTCGTCGGGTTCGGCAATAATACACCAAACTTTTTCCAAACCAGCAGTTTCGGCGACGGCATAGATAAACGTATTACCAATGACTTGATAGCTATCTTCTCCCGTTTCCCGCACAATAAGGGGAACCCAATTTCTCCCTCCCAATTCGTTTAAGCGATCGGCTGTTGCGGAAATCAAAAAATCGGGTGCATCAACTCCCTCTTCGGGATCGATTTCATCGAGATAGTGGAATATAGTTTTGAATCGCGATCGCGGCATTTTTGATGGAGAAAATGTTGTTGTGTTTGGTGGGAATCAGAACGGCATCGGCGGCATACACGGAGATAACGCTGTGAAATTTCCAGTTGGGGGGAGTGTCGATCAAGATGTAATCGTACTTGGATTTGAGCGTTGCGAGTATTTGATACAAGCGGTGCGGTTTAATCGTTTGGCGCAATTTTTCTTCGGAAAACTCTTCTTCCGAGATGCCAACATCAGCGGGAATCGTGTCAAACTCAAACGTTTTCCCGCTCTGGCTGTGAGTATAGGTATAAGGTTGAATTGCACCAGTGATAGTTTGCTTTTTATCTTCCAGGCAAGCGTACAGCGTAGTATTGCCAGACTTCAATCCGAGAGAGTTGCTTAAATCTCGTTGGTTTTGGTCGAGATCGATAACTAAAACGTTTTTGCCTTTTAGGGTTAGTGCGGCGGCTAAGTTAACAGTTGTGGTGGTTTTGCCAACGCCGCCTTTGTTGTTATAAATTGCAACCGTTAAAGCGCGATCGGTGTTTTCGATTTTCTGTCGAATATCGGAAATTAATTGGTTAATATTGTCGGGTTTTATTTCCAGACATCGCGTGGCTGGGTAGATGACTTTTCCGTGCTTTCTGAAGAGCTGAATGTGGTTAAGATTGGTAATCAATCCCCACTGCGCGCTTTTACAGTTAGGGGAAAGTAAATAGCGCTTTATTTGTATTAACGTTTTTCTGTAGTCTGGCGAACCTTCTGACAAGTTTACTGTCCTTGCTTTTAACTCGATGAGTAGAAAGGGATTAGTTTTAGTGTTAGTAAAATTGTCGCTGTCAGTGTTGTGGCGGAGAGCATAATCAACTTGTTGAGTGCCATTGCCAGTAGAATACTGAGGAATACGTTCCATTAAGTCAAATCCCAGTGCATCGAGCAGTGCGGGAACAACGAAAAGGCTGTCTACTATCGCTTCAGGTGCATCTACCGGCAGATTCTGTAAGGCTTGCTGTAAGTCACGATTATCTGTCATCAACAGGGTTCTCTGTAATTCCTTAACAGTTTTATTGTTCCACGGTGATGCAGAAAATTTAACATTAATGCAAAATACATCAATATTTAAGCAGAGAAAATTATTTCTAGACTTCGGTTGCGGAAGGTCTTGATTTGCTCAGGAAGCGATCGCTAACCGTCTGGAGATCGCCTGGTGGAAGCGATCGCCCATCTCCTCTAAAGTCGCGGAAATCAAAGACTGCTGTTCGACACTCCAAATCTGCAAGCGATCGCCTCGCACAGTTCCCAATTGCTGCCATTGTCCCTGAAGTTGTTGCTGCAAATAGGACTCCCACACAGCCTGATGTTCTGGTTTGACGGAAACTAAGATGCGGCCGGCCGCTTCGCCAAACAGAACTTCATCCCAACGTTGCGAATTCGCGATGGCTCCCAACTGCACCTCCGCACCCAACCGGCCGCTGATGCAGGACTCGGCCAGTGCAACTGCCAACCCTCCCTCAGCACAATCGTGAGCGGAACTGAGCCAACCTTGCCGAACGCCGTGGCGACAAACGGATTGGACCGCTCGTTCCCGCTCGAAATCCACCGTCGGAGGCCGACCGGCCACGATCCCGTGCAACGCGGCTAAATACTCCGACCCGCCTAATGTGGGAACGCGATCGCCCAACAGATAAATTAAATCCCCTGCTTGCTGCCAACCCTGACCGCAAACACGAGTCACATCCGGAACTAACCCCACCATGCCAATAACTGGGGTGGGATAAATTGCGGCGGGTTTGCCTTGTGCGTCCAACGTTTCGTTGTAGAGAGAAACATTGCCCCCAGTCACCGGCGTTTTCAACGCCTTGCAAGCATCGGCAATGCCGCGACACGCCTCTGCGAGCTGCCAGTAACCGATGGGGTTTTCCGGACTGCCAAAATTGAGGTTATCGGTAATTGCCAGGGGTTCTGCGCCCACGCAGCTCAAATTCCGAGCCGCTTCTGCCACGGCTGCTTTGGCACCTTCATAGGGGTTGAGGTAGACGTAGCGAGAGTTACAATCGGTCGTGGCTGCAACGCCTGTTTTTACCGTACTTTGCCCGCAAAGCTGCGATCTGACTCGCACCACCGCTGCATCCGCACCACCGGGAAGGAGGACGGTATTATTCTGAACTTGATGGTCGTACTGGCGATAGACCCACTGCTTGGATGCGATCGTGGGTACATCCAAAAGGTGTAAGAGGATCTCGCTCCAGGTGCGAGGTTCCCCAGCAATTTCAATCCCCTCAACGGTACAAGGGGGAAGGGAATTGACGTTCCACTGCCAGGCTTTTTGGGCGTATTCTGGGGGGTCTGACAGAAGTTCTCTGTGGTAAATCGGGGTATTGTCCGCTAAGGCCGTGGCAGGAATTTCGGCCGCGATCGCGCCTTGAAAGAGAATTCGCACAATGGGTTCGGCGATCGCTTTCCCCGCAACAACCGCATGGAGTCCCCAGCGATGGAAAATCTCAATTAACTCCCCCTCTCGCCCTTTCTCGGCCACAAACAGCATCCGTTCCTGGGACTCAGACAGAAGGTATTCGTAAGGAACCATCTCAGTTTCCCTGGCCGGAATTTTATCCAAATCTAGTTCAATTCCCACGCCACCTTTCGCCGCCATTTCTGAGGTCGAGCAGGTAATTCCCGCAGCTCCCATATCTTGTGCGGCGACGACGGCCCCGGTTTTAAAGGCTTCCAAGCAAGCTTCCACCAAACACTTTTCGAGGAACGGATCGCCCACTTGCACGGCGGGGCGATCGTCCATGGATTTATCGGTGAGTTCCGCACTGGCAAAACTGGCTCCTCCCATCCCATCTCTCCCGGTGGTGGAACCGACGTAGAGGACGGGGTTACCAATTCCTGATGCGCCTGCTTTAACAATTTCTGAGGTTTCCATCAACCCCAAGGCCATCGCATTGACGAGGGGGTTGCCGGTGTAGGCCGGATCGAAGCTGACTTCGCCGCCGACTGTTGGCACGCCAATACAGTTGCCGTAATGAGAAATGCCTTCAACCACGCCGGTAAAGATTTGGCGAGTTCTGGCATCTTCGAGGTTGCCAAACCGCAGGGAGTTGAGAATGGCAATGGGACGGGCCCCCATGGTGAAGATGTCGCGCAAAATACCGCCCACTCCAGTAGCCGCTCCTTGGAAGGGTTCCACCGCAGAAGGGTGGTTGTGAGATTCGATTTTGAAGGCGAGTTGCAAGCCGTCGCCCAAGTCAACAACGCCAGCATTTTCTCCGGGGCCGACGAGAACGCGATCGCCCGTTGTCGGGAACTGTCCGAGGAGCGGACGGGAGTTTTTGTAGCAGCAATGCTCGCTCCACATCACGCCAAACATCCCCAGTTCTGCTTTGTTGGGGTGGCGACCGAGGCGTTGAACGATGTCTTGATATTCTTCGGGTTTCAAGCCTTCGGCTGCAATTTCTGCGGGAGAAAAGGGGGTAGACATGAAGGATGTTGGCGAAAGGAACAGGGTTTATTTTATCTTTGCTTTGGTAGGTTACGGTTGCTCGCGGGCCTCTTAATTGTGGAACGCTCTTTAGACTCATGCTATTTCTCTTCAGCGATCGCCTAACCCACCCGACACAAGGATTTAATTTTGATTTTATAGATAGTCTCTTACCGCTTTGCTACATCCAATCCCCGTGCCTGAAGTTGCTGTAAAAAGAAATCTTCGAGGGACGTGCGGTTGCCGTACCGGGAGGCTTCGCGATCGCGGTTCAGACTCAAAAGTTGAGCCTCCATTTGTTGGAGAACGGCCAGAAATGCTTGGGGATCGCCTTGCAGTTGTCCGTACCAGACCCCCTCTTTAACCTGTAAGTTCGCGATCCAAGGCTCTAGAATCTCTGTCTTACCCCCTTTGCCAACCACCCGAAACCCATCAGCGGTTCCCAGAAGTTCGTCGAGGGTTCCCAGACAAAGCAGTTCGCCTCGGGCCAAAATCGCGACGCGATCGCAAATTTGCTCTACATCGGTCAAAACGTGGGAGTTAAAAAAGATGGTTTTGCCCTGTTTCTGAAGCGAGAGAATAATTTGTCGAATTTGGTAGCGTCCGGTGGGATCGAGGCCGGACATGGGTTCGTCGAAAAAAACCAGTTCCGGATCGTTAATCAACGCTTGAGCGACCCCTAATCGTTGCAACATCCCCTTAGAGTATCGGCGGAGTTGCTGCTTTTTGGCGGTTGCTTGGCTGAGGCCGACGCGATCGAGCAGGTCGGGAATACGTTTTTTTTGCACCGATCGCGGAATTTGGAACAGGCCGGCGGCGAACTGCAAAAACTCCCAACCCGTCAGATAGTCGTAGAAATAGGGGTTTTCGGGCAAGTAGCCCAGACGTTGTTTGACTGCGCGATCGCCCAACGGTTTCCCCAACAGCATCCCGCTTCCAGAGGTCGGCCGGACAATACCGAGCAGCACTTTCAGCAACGTGGTTTTTCCCGCACCATTGGGCCCCAGCAAGCCAAACGTTTCGCCCCGATAAACACTCAGCGAACACTTTCTCAGAGACTTCACCTTTTGGTTCATCCAGAAACCCGTCCGGTAAACTTTCCGCAGTTTCCACGTTTGCACGACGGGGACGGGTTCGGTTGAGGGCAATTCAGTTGACTGGTCGATAATCGAATCCATCCTGCACTTCAGCGCGATCGGCACTTTGTCTTAATTTTGCCCCAAACCGGAACGACATCACCCTCGCCAAATCTGTTCGAGAACGGTAACCGGTGCAATATCAACCATTGCTTTCGTCGAAGACTGAACGCCAAAACAGGTTTTACTGTCAGCGGGGAGGCGTTTCTTGACCTCAGTCGGGCCGAACAGAGCAATGGTGTAAGTTCCCACCGCGACGGCTGTTTGCAGGGGAGCGCTATCGGTACACAAGAGCAAATTAGCCCCTGCAATGAAGGCAGCGAGTTTGCCCAGATCGGGCGGTTCGACAACCGTTAGGTTAGGAGCGCTCGTCCGTATTTCTTGGATCGAGGCGGCATCATCGGGCCCTTGCAGCCAGACAATCGAGACATCGGGTTGTTTGGCTTGAATGTCTTTGATAATCTGCGACCAGCTTTTCGCGGGATAGGTTTTGACAAGGTTTTTGCTGAGGGAAGACTTGCTCGAACCGCTGTGAATCGCAATATAGCCGCTGTCGCCAATTCCCAGGCGTTTTTTCTCGGCTTCTGCCCAATCAATATCCACTCTCGGAACGCTCAGTTTAGGAGCGGGACAAGGCGTTTGAATGCCCAAACTCCCCACCAAGTCGTGGTATCGATGGGCTGCGTATTGCTCTGACTTGAGGGGGACGGAGTGGGTCAACAGGTAAGCGTTACGACCCTGATAGCCCGTGCGGAGAGGAATGCCATTGAGCCAGAGCAAGAAAGCGATCGCCCAGCCTTGTTCGAGGTTTAGGGCAATTTCATATTCGCGATCGCGGAGCACTCCCAAAAGATTGAGATAGTCGGCCAAGCCATTTCGGTCTTGGTAGTCGAAGAGCAACACTTCATTGACCGACTGGCAAACGCGATAAGCTGCTTTAGCGCGGGGTTCGACCAGAACGTCAATGACCGCATTGGGGTAGTTTTGCTTCAGCGTTTCCAAGGTGGGAAAGAAGAGAATTTGTTCGCCTATTCCGCCAGGGACAAGGGCTAGTATTCGCATCTCCTTAATTTTTCTCTTGAGAGGGTGTTTGGGGGGCTAGGATGTTAAGGGGCTGGCTGCGATCGAGTGTTCGACAATGCTAGCTATCCCGCCCATACAATTCTAAAGGAAGATATCCCTAAACCAACATCTGTCTGTTTCCTTCATCATCTATCGCAATGCATTTATTGATTCCAGCCGCTGGCATGGGGCGGCGCATGGGGAGTGATCGCAATAAGTTGCTCCTAACCCTGCTCGGCAAACCGCTTTTAGCCTGGACTCTCGCTGCTGCGGACGCTTCATCCCACATCGACTGGATTGGGATTATGGGACAGCCAGAGGATTTTGAGGATTTCAAAACCATCATTGCGGCGGAAAAGCTCCGCAAACCCGCCACCTTGATTCGAGGAGGCGAAACGCGCCAAGAGTCGGTTTACAACGGCTTGCAGGGGCTTCCAGCAGAGGCAGAGCGCGTTTTGATTCACGACGGAGCGAGGTGTTTGGCGACTCCAGCATTATTCGATCGCTGCGCCCAGACGCTTTTGCGCTGTCCGGGATTAATTGCGGCAGTTCCCGTCAAAGATACGATTAAGGTGGTCGATGGGGCGAGAACGGTGCAAGCGACTCCCGATCGCAGCACTCTTTGGGCCGCGCAAACACCCCAAGGCTTTGAGGTCAAGTGTTTAAAGGACTGTCACGAACGCGGCAAGCAACAGAGGTGGCAAGTGACGGACGATGCTGCGTTGTTTGAGAAGTGCGAGATCCCCGTGAAAATTGTGGAGGGGGAAGAAACGAATTTGAAGGTCACCACGCCTGTGGATCTGGCGATCGCGGAATTCATTTTGCGGCAGCGCTTGGATGCTTAAAGAGTTTAGAATTCAGAATTACTGGTTACTCGTGACGGAAGCGATCGCGAATCTTCTTAACCTGGTACACCTTAGATTTTAGGAAATTAATTTTCGGCATAAAGAAAAAGGTCTATTTCATGCGTTCATCAAAGAACTCAATCATCTGCTTTGGGTTTTCACCAAAGTAGTTATAACCGTCAAAGCGTTTAGTTGTGCCCTCCACCCAGAACAGTTTTTTGTCTTCAATAGTCAACAGATCAAAGGTCGTTTGAACGTCTTCCGGCTTTGTCCAAATATCGTCGCGTACCTGAATAATAAATGTTGGCACTTTCACGTTTGCTGCATACGGATGCGGCGTAGTTTCACAGCAGGGAAAACCACCTTGCTTAATCATTTCCTCATCCAGCTCTTTCATATAAGAGCCAATCCCTTGTAAGCCAGCTATTTCTTTCATGGAATATTCCCCCGAGCAGGGCTGTGGGCAGACAAAAGCTTTAACATCTTCAAAAAGATCGGGGCGTTTTGTCATTGCAACCATAGCGGCGTTCCCGCCAGCGCAGGGATTGAATAGACCAACGGTCATATTTTTCAGCTTGTCGTGACCTTGCACATAGAGCATTGCGCCAACAACATCACGCCATTCATATAAACCGAAACCAGCAACGCCACCGTTTGCTGCGCCACTCGCGCCATGATTACGCATGTCATAGGTCAAGATGTTATAGCCTGCCTCATGAAGTGCTTTATAAATTTTGTTAAAATCCACCTCGACATCGTTGAACTGCTTCCACGGCTCAAGATGGCCGGGGTAACCGTAGCGGTTCATCGTCATGGGATGATTGCAAACGATCAGCTTGTCCAAATCCGCAGGAATAAACCATGCTTCCAGCGGAACACCATCTAGAGCGTGTCATCAGTTAAGCCAAATGACAATAGCAGCTAGATGAATAGCCCCGAGAAAATTGCGAGCCGTTTTGTCATAGCGAGTCGCGATCGCTCGGTACTGCTTGAGCTTGGCAAAAAAGTTTTCAATCAAATGACGAGCTTTGTAAAGATGCTTGTCGTAGCCATAAGGCTTTTTGCGATTCTTTTT
>Ga0207422_1002330_pt1 | contig 25901 bp, 30 predicted proteins | sample MarCyaLeptolynsp_FD_187757 | JGI IMG/M metagenome (GOLD analysis project Ga0207422, IMG submission 187757) | Marine cyanobacterial communities from Panama - species 1 Leptolyngbya sp. (SPAdes) | ecosystem: Environmental > Aquatic > Marine > Unclassified | place: Panama: Panama City | collected... | reverse complement strand
CTTTGCGCGATGACGGCATGCTTGTGTTCTCCAGTTTGTGTGCGAGTACCCCAGCTTGGCGCTGTTCTCAAGCCAGTGCGGGCGGTTTCCACCCGTAAATCCAGTCAAGGCGCGACAAGACCTTGTCTGGCGACATCCGTCTCAAGATCGCGTTGCGGGAAAAGGCCAGCGGACCGCCAAGGTGATAGATCGTGCCATTGCGGTTGGCCAGATCGACAAGCTTGGCGGTGCGGTCCAGGCGGTCGTCCTGGAACTGACGAATTGCCGATGCCGGATCCTCCGGATGCTGGGAAAGACGATGGGCAAGGACGGCTGCATCCTCAATCGCCATTGCGGCGCCCTGCGCCATGAAAGGAAGGGTTGCGTGCCAGGCGTCGCCGATGAGGACGATGGGACGGTCGACCGCATACCTGTCCGGTTTGCGCTGAAACAACGGCCACCGGCGCCATTCCTGACCGGAGGCGGGTCTTGCGTCGATGAGTGCCCGCGCTTCGGCGGCCCAGAGCCAGAAATGGCGCGGCAGATCGCCTGATCCTGTCTCGCCGTCCCAGGTGCGGTCGGAAAACCCGTCATCGACGACCGCGACCAGATTGATCATCGATCCGTCCCGGACCGGGTAATGCACAAGGTGTGCGCCCGATCCCATCCACAGACCCACATCGCCGCCGACTTTCGTGTCCATGGCACTGGCCGGAATGAGTGTGCGCCAGGCGCTGCGGCCGGATGGCTGGGCGAGCGGCAGGTCGAGCACCCGGGTTCTGATTGTTGACCAGACGCCGTCGGCGGCGACCAGCACATTGCCGATAAATGTCCGCCCGTCGGCGGTCGTCGCGGCGACATTTTCGTCTGTCGTTTCCACAGCGCTGACTTCGGCATCGGCATGCAATGCAATCAGCGGTTCGTCCGCGGCGGCCGTCAACAGCACATCCAGCAGATCGGCGCGATGAACGACCCGGTATGCATGGCCGAACCGGGTTCTGCAGTGGGCATTGATTGCCAGGCGTTTGACTTCGCGTCCGTTTCTTGCGGCCCGCATCCTGATGAAGTCCGGTTTGTGGCTGACAGCGTCGAGGGCGTCGCCCAATCCCAGCGCGACAAGGACCGATGCCGCATTCGGCGAGATCTGCAGGCCCGCGCCAACCTCGGAAAAATGCCGCGCGCGCTCCATGAGAATGCTCGCGCGTCCGACTTTCGCAAGCGCAAGAGCGGTCGTCAGACCGGCAATGCCGCCACCCGCAATGAGAACCGGAAGCATGTCAAAACCCCGGCTGGACAGAGGGGACGATGGATCTTTGGGTGCAATTGAACGCGCTCATGACACCGGTTGTTGCCGCTCGGATTGTGCCCGTCAGGCCGCCTTCGGGTTCCATTGGCAATTCTCCGGGATCGATGCATCGCCCGACAATTCACTGTTGTGGACATAAAGTGTCGAACAATAGGGGCAGACGATTTGTCCGTCCGCTCCGACATCAAGAAAAACGTGCGGATGATCGAAGGGCGGTGCCGCTCCCACGCACATGAACTCCCTGGCGCCGATCTCGATTCTGTCGACACCCTGATCGTTCTGGAAATGCGGGATGTGCGCGTCGGCCATGTCTGAGCGTCCTGGATTCGAATTGAAACGGTTCGTCGCTTTTCTCATAGCGGATGCGCGGTTTCGGTGCAATTCGCACGGCGTCGCGAATTGTCTGGAACAGGCGCGACGGTTCGCCCATAAGGGGCGCTTGAAACGTCGCGGTTGACCTTGCCTGTCAGCCGGACCATGATGGCAATCCGAGCTCCTTTTACGTAAACGTCAAATGAAATCATTCAATTCCGCCGGACTGACACTCGCCTATCGCGACGAGGGGGAGGGTGATCCGATCCTCCTGATTCACGGCTTTGCATCGTCAAGCTACATGAACTGGGTCTATCCCGGCTGGTTCAAGACCCTGACGGAAACCGGTCGCAGAGTGATCGCGATCGACAATCGCGGGCATGGCGAAAGCGAGAAACTCTACGACACGGCGCTTTATCCGGCGCCGTTGATGGCCGAGGATGCGGCACGGCTGCTGGACCATCTCGGGATCGCCCGTGCCGATGTCATGGGCTATTCCATGGGGGCCCGGATTTCGGCTTTCCTCAGTCTGGCGGCACCGGAGAAGGTCCGCTCGGTCGTGTTCGGCGGTCTGGGGATGGGCATGGTGGATGGCGTCGGGCCGCCCGGGCCGATTGCCGAAGCGCTTGAAGCGCCGTCGCTTGAGGATGTCACCGATCCGGTCGGTCGGGCGTTCCGCAAATTCGCCGAAAACACCAAAAGTGACTTGAGGGCGCTTGCGACCTGCATGCGGGCCTCGCGGCAGATCATCGACCGTGCGGATGTCGCGCGGATTTCCGCGCCGGCGCTGGTTGCGGTCGGGACCCGCGACGAGATCGCCGGGTCCGCATCGGGACTGGCAGCGCTTCTGCCCGATGCCGCGGCGCTCGACATTCCGGATCGGGATCACATGGTTGCCGTCGGTGACAAGGTCTACAAGTCCGGTGTTCTCGAATTTCTGGAGCGGCGCCCATGAAGACGTCTTCCGCGCCGATGGCCGGCGGCGAAACAGAATCCCTGCATTTCCGTATAAACGGCAACCGCCTGGTCGGAAACGTTTACGGGGCCGGACCCAAAACCTGTCTGTTTCTGCACGGGGGCGGGCAGACGCGGCATTCCTGGCGCTCGACAGCGCGCGATCTCGGGTCCGGGCGAACATCGGGAGGCACCCGATCGATCATTGTCGATCAGCGCGGTCACGGAGACAGCGATTGGGCCGATGACGGCGGTTATGCGTTCAGCGATTATGCCGATGACATTCAGGCTCTCGCGGAAACGATCCGCGAGCGCTTTCAGACCGGCACGATTGCAATCGGGGCCTCCCTCGGAGGATTGGCTTCGCTGATGGCTGAAGTGTCACGGCCTGGAACGCTCGATGCCCTTGTGCTGGTCGATGTCGTACCATGGATGGAGCCGTCCGGCGTCGACAAGATCCAGGGTTTCATGGGGCAAAGAAGTGCCGAAGGGTTTGCAACCCTCGACGAGGCCGCCGATGCGATATCCGCCTACCTGCCGCATCGCCCGCGCCCGAAATCCCTGGAGGGATTGCGAAAGAACCTCCGGCTTGGCGAGGATGGACGTTACCGCTGGCATTGGGATCCGCGGTTCCTGTCCGGCCCGCGCTCGATCAATACCGGCCGCGGCGACCTGTCGAAAAATATCGGCGACAAACTCGATTCCCTGTCCTGTCCGGTGTTGCTTGTCCGCGGAGCGCGGTCGGAACTGATTACCGAGGCGGCCGCACAACGCTTTCTCGATCATGTGCCGCATGCCCGGTACGCGGATGTCAGCGATGCCGGTCATATGGTGGCGGGCGACAACAACGACATTTTCTCCAATGTGGTTCTTGAGTTTGTTGAGAACTTGAAGTGACGCCCAAAAGACGAGTCGTTTCAAAAGGTTGAGCAGACCTTTTGATGCCGCAATGTGAAACTTCAGAAAGTGATTCAAAAGTGCTGATTCAACATTCGTGTCCGCTGCGTTTTAAAGTTTTGAGTCAGCTTCGTTTCTGATGGTGTTGTGGGAGGGCTGGGAAAGCCTTGCGGTCGCCGCCGTCCCGCTTCTTTGGGGATCTTGTTTCTTTAATCGTGTAGCCACATTTGTGAACCATGTTAGGAAAAATGTTCCACAAGCCCCTGCGGAGATCTCCATGACTGTCGGACTTGCCTCCATGCCTGCTCCAACTGCCGAGCAGGACGGTTATGACGCGTCTCGACATGACCCGGTTTGGGATCAGGTCCGGCGCGAAGCGGAACAGAGTCTTGCCAAAGATCCGGCATTGGGCGACCTGCTTGGTTCGTCGGTCCTGAAACACAATTCGTTTGAGGATGCCCTGTTCCACAGAGTGTCGGATCGGCTCGACCATTCGTCCCTGGGGTTTGATGTCATCCGACAGGCTTTCGCTGACTACCTTTGCGAGGAGCCGGTACTGGCGGAAATCCTCCGTGTTGATATCGTGGCAGTGTTCGACCGCGATCCCGTCTGCGACCGGATGATCGAGCCTTTCCTCTATTTCAAGGGTTTCCACGCCATTGTCGCGCAGCGGCTTATGCATTGGCTTTGGCGAACCGGCCGCAAGGATTTTGCGCTTTATCTGCAAAGCCGGGTTTCGGAAACCTTTCAGGTCGATATCCATCCCCGGGTTCCGATCGGGCGTGGCTTCTTTATCGACCATGGCACCGGGATCGTCGTCGGGGCGACCGCGATAATCGAGGAAGACGTCTCCATGCTGCAGAATGTGACGCTGGGCGGAACCGGCAAGGAGGACGGAGACCGCCATCCGAAGATTCGGCGTGGCGTTCTTGTCGGGGCCGGAGCGAAAATTCTTGGCAACATTGAGGTCGGAAAATGTTCCCGGGTGGCCGCCGGCTCGGTTGTGCTCAAGGATGTCCCGGAAAAGACCACTGTTGCCGGCGTCCCGGCAAAAGTCGTCGGCAAGGCGGGATGCGCTGAACCGTCCAGAACAATGAACCAAATCCTTGCGGATTTTGATGATCAAGCGGTCGACGGGACCAAAAATCTACGCTAGAGCGATGCGAGCCGATCGGGGCGACCCGCTTGTGCATGTTCGTCTCTGCGGTGCGGGCACCTGACCCGAATGAGACACTTACTTGAAACGGGGGCACCCTTGAACAAAGAAGAAATCAAGAAGCTCGAAACCTACCTTCAAAAGGTTTTCAAGCGAACCAATCTCGAAGTTCGGGCTCGTCCGAGAAAAGATGATTCGGCCGAAGTTTATATCGCCGACGAATTCATCGGCGTGTTGTACCGCGACGATGAAGATGGCGAATTGTCCTGGAACTTCCAGATGGCGATTCTGGAAATCGACCTCGAAGAATAGTTTCGACTTTCAGGGGTTGGTTGCCGGTCACTGGCGAATCATGCGGTTTGCCAGGGCAACGATCACGGATTCCAAACCGACCCAATTGTGCAACAGGCGCTCGTCGAAGGAATATCGAAGGGCGATATCCTTTGAAATATTCAGGTTACGGAAGCAGGTGTTCAGGTGGCTGGTTTCCGTGCCCTCGAAACATCTGACATAATAGCGATTTCTGTTGTAACCGGTTTCGAAGTAAAGCACTTCGTTATCGAAAGGCCCCTCGCGCAGAAAGTGTTGCGCCGTCAATCCATTGTCTTTGATTTGTCTGTCGTTCTGCAAATACCCGCCGTACATGTCAAAAAACCGTGTCAGGTCGAACACTGACTGATTTGAGCTGAAGAAAGTCAACGTGATCTTTTGCCGGGACGCATAGCGATCGAAATCCGGCACATGTCCGGGTTCAACATTTTCAATGATTTCGGCAAGCGTCAGTCCAAAGACGATGCGATCGCTGTTTTCTCCCCGCGTTTCATATTCGGACAGGTGGTCGGGGATCGTCATTTCCGCGCCGATCATCGCTTTCGGACGCGCGATTTCCCAATTTGTGGATATGTCGCTTTCGGTGACGTTCCAGTGGGCAAAGAAAATCTTCGCCGCGAAGATCGGGTAAAGGATCAACAGCCCCATTGTCGCCGCAGCGAGAATCCATGTTTGCGACGATGCGCGTCCGGGGACAAGCCGTCTTGAGAATATTGAATAGCTCTTGATCGCCGAAGCGGGGCCGCTTCGGAGCATTGCATTCAAATCTGCTTGCCAAACGGACAGAGCCGTATCGCGTTCTCGTCCTGGCATGTGTTCTTGATCGCTCCGGTGTTTGGTCCGCAAATTGCATTATCCGGTTGCGACGGCCCCCTGTTCTGTTTTGGGTCAATTGCTTAACACTGGGTAAAGAGTATGATTGAAGTATTAACGATTGTTTACTTTTGTGTAGCTGGCTTTGTCGCTGCGGGCCTTTTGGCGAGTCTTTCACAGATGATTACCGCGCGTCCGCCGCAATTTGCACTTTCTGCAGACACACTTTCTGAAAGTCTGGGTGGAGCCATACTCTGTGTCTTTGCCGGTCCGTTCATTATTATGCGCAATGCCATACGGGGACGTACCATCGAGGGACGCCCGATCGGATGGCTGGCGGCGAGCAGCGTGATTGCCACGACGTGGAGTCTGTGCAGCGGTGTCGTGCTCGTCGATTGTGCGTCTGCACTGGCGCAGGCGTTTCTGTAATCTCAGAAAATTCCATTCAATTGTGCTCTGGTTGACGATTTCGACTGCTTCGTGGCATCACGCAACGCAGGCAATTGCGGCTGTAGGCGACCTGCCTGGCCGTTCCGGGCTTGGCTGGAAACTCTGTTTCAACTGGTAAGGACGTTTGATGGCAATTTATGAACTCGATGGCGTTTCACCTGATCTTCCCGACCGGCACCGCTGTTGGATTGCTCCGACCGCCACTCTCATCGGCAAGATACGCCTGCGCGAGGATGCCAGTGTCTGGTGGGGCGCCGTCGCCCGTGGCGACAACGAATGGATTACGATTGGTCGCGGTTCCAATGTGCAGGATCTTTGCATGCTGCACACGGACATGGGGTTTCCGATGGACATTGGTGCCAATTGCACAATCGGGCACTCGGCAATCCTTCATGGTTGCACGATCGGGGACAATTCGCTCGTTGGGATGGGAGCGACCATTCTCAATGGCGCAAAGATCGGCGAGAACAGTGTGGTCGGTGCCAACGCGCTTGTAACGGAAGGGAAATCGTTCCCAGACAATTCACTGATTGTCGGGTCGCCGGCGCGGGCAGTGAAAACGCTTGATGCCGAGGCTGTCGCGGCGTTCGGGTACGCTGCGGCGCACTATGTCGAGAATTGGCGTCGCTATGCCTCTGGACTGTCCAAATTGTCCGATTAGCTTGACGCGCCGATAGCCAAACGGCCCACACACTTCAGGGATTTAAAAGAGAACAGGCCGGTCCGCATAGCGAACCGGCCTGTCTTGATCTGGTCAACTGGGTGGGGACGGGTGGGTGGGGACGTGACCAGATCGAAACCACGAAACCGTAATGTATGTCAGCGTTGTGCCACTCTCATGACCGTTTGCGAGCGCTCATCCAAGATCGCTGTCCACTGGGCGGTATGGGTCTCGGACTGCCGCTTGATGTATTGATAGGGTGTCTGGTCCCAGGTCACGATGGACGATGCCTGATTGTCCAGGATGAGGTCACCTCGGTCGGTGCGCACTGTGAGCACGGCGTGACCATCGCCATTTTGATCCCGGACCACTGTAATCAACAGCGCGTTGAGCGGCCACCCGGCCTGGTGGAGCATTTTACGCTTGAGCAGCACGTAATCTTCGCAATCGCCCATCAGCGTCGGAATGGTCCAGTATTCCGGTTCCTGGTATTGTTCCATGTCGGTTACCGGGCGGATGAGCGAATTGGCGGTGAAGTTAATATCGTTCAGTTCTCTCCAAAGGCCGATCGTCAACGTAACCTCGGAAGGCGATTGCGAGCGTATGTTGCAATCCCGCGCATTGTTTTCGCAATACCGAACGTGCCCGATCGGCGGGTTGGTTGCGCCAGCCTTTTTCATAAACGGCGTCGCCGCGTTTGCAACTCCCATCAATCCAACAGTAGCGATTGCAAATGCGAGTGTAAATTTCCGAACTATTTGTGTTTTCATTGTTCAACCCTTCCCCTTAGGATGATTGAACTATGACATGGACATTTTTACATGAGTAAAAGATTGGAATTACTATTTAATACTTATTTTATTCAAACAATACTAAAGTATATCGAGAATTTTCGACAAATGAAAATCGATAAAGAGACAAATTTTAATAAAATTTCCGCCACTCAGCGCAAAAAAAACGCGCCGGATTGGCGCGTTTTATACAGCTATGAAAACAGGGTGTGGAGAGGCTGGGTTTGGAAGGCGCTCTTATTGGGCGGATTGGGCCATCATTGCTTCAGGGCTCTGAATCGCCGCAAACTCAATGGCTATGCCGTCTTCGAAGTGCCTTACGACCCGGCCTTTCATAACGCCAAGTGTAACAGGTGCTCCGATTGCCGGCTTCACATTCAAGGCTAGAGCGGCGCCAGACAATGACATATCGATGACCTTGCAGCGGTACTCGCGGCCGTCTGGAAGCTTGATGTGTGAGAACGGATTCTGCGGCAAGGCGCGGTCATGGCGACGATCTTCGGGCAGATTGAGCTCGTGTCGGTTAGCAAGCCATGTCAATTGCGACGCCAATTTGTCCCGCTTTCGCAATGTTGCATTAATCGTCATTGCAAGTCCGCCATCAAACACCCGACTTATTTCGCCTTCAACACGGCCGATGTGATCGATGTAGGCGATAATGCGTTCGCCGACCTCGCCCTGGGTTGGAGCAATCAATGCTGCCCCACCCGGAGACATATTGATGAGCTGGCAGGGATATTCACGCCTGTTCGGCAGCATGAAGCGACCCAACAAATCGACTTTGACGCGTTGATGCGTGCGTCTGTCCAGCTTCTGCAGTCCGCGGATTCGTCCACTTGTACTTCGTTCCGCGTTTGCCATACCGAATTGTCTCCTGTAGCCGCCGAAACCATTTGCACAGCGCTACTCGTATCTACTTCGGTACCGACCGTATGCCGCCTTGGTTAATAAGCCGTAAGGCCGCGGGATTTTATGGTCGTTGGCGGCAAATTCCTTACCTCGATCTGGTCGGGAGCCCGCAGTGGGAATTTCTGGGGCTATCCAATTTCGAAACAAATGGTCTTGCGACCGGAAGCGAGCGGTCAGCTGGAGAGATCTGTCATCCCGGATTGTTTTCCGCCGTCATAGACAAGCAGATGTCCGATTCTGCGAGCGAGCGCACCCGTTTTTGGATCCACAGTGATTGCCGGAGGCTCGTCGAGCGCGAAGATATCGTCCGGTTCCGGTTCAATCCGATCGAGAATTGGCATGTCATTGGGCCAGATCATACGCATGCTGACGATCTGCTGTTCCAGAACCGGATGAACGCCGAGCCAATAGGGCCGGTCGGCGGCTGTCGTGCTTCCCATGATCCGGGTGTAGCGTCCGGATTGTGTTTCGAGCGGTAACAGCAGGGTTTCGAACATTATCGATTGCCGGCGAATGTTGTGTCCTTCCCACCCAATGACCGCCGCGGCAGCATCCTTGCGGATCGCTTCCATCAGGGTTTGCAGTGCGCCAACATCATGTCCGCCCCAGAAAGACAGGTAGTCCTTGCCCTTCAATTCGCGGCAATAGGGAGAACAGACACGGCTTCCTGCCAGCCGGTAGGTGTAGGTGTCCTCGTCATCCGCATTGAGAATAAATGTTTCGGCAAGAATTTCCCTTATGTCGGCAGGCTCGACGTCAGTCCGTCTGGGAGCAGGGCGCCCGCCTCGGAGATTCGTCCAGTATTTGTGCAATCGGAATGTTGTCTGGTGTTTCATGACTGTTGTACTGTCCGCGTCCTGTTAGTCCCGACTGGCACACATTTCCGATGATCAAGACCGTGTTGTGCGTATTTGGGACACTTTGTTGGTCCTATTCTTTTGATGGACGTTCCCCTGCATGCCACGTGCCAGCGGGAATTTGCATTTTAGTGGATCCGCATGGCGTTTACGTCGGAAAGAACCGACAAGCGGCAACCGCACGGAATGTCTGACTTATACTTCTGCGGCAAGACAGCCTTTGCCCTCTGGTTTGCCTCCGCGGATGGTCACAGATCGGGCGAGCGGTAAGGTTAAGAAATGGTTTCGATTGCATGCACTCTCATCGTCTGGGAAAAGGGGGCAGGTTCTCCGGGCGGTATTGATCGTCTGGCTCATTTCATCCGGGACGGGATGGACGTGACTGCAAAACCGCTCGGGCGGCCCGGTTCGGGGCAGGCCGGGCGGTTTTCTAATGGATGCCTGGTGTTTCGTGATAGCTACGTAATATCAGCTTGGTGGGTGCAAGCTTGTCGATGCACCGATTCCCTCCTATGTCATCAGCACCGTGAAGCCAGTCGGTTGGCATCGAAGCCGACTGTGGGAGGAAATGTGCAAGACAATACCGACAATCCGACACGCGAGCCGATCTTCAATCTCCCGGGCATAGTGCTGGTGGCTGCGGTCTTGATGGCTGCAATTCACGTCGTCCGGGTCTATCTGTTGACTGACGATCAGGATCTGCAGGTTCTGATCTGGTTTGCATTCATTCCGGCACGCTATCTCGCAGAAGCGGATACAGTGTTTCCTAGCCCGGTTCTGGCTCAGGTCTGGACATTCGCAACCTATGCGTTGCTGCACGGCGATTTTACGCATCTACTTGTCAATCTCTTCTGGATGGCGGCTTTTGGATCGGCGCTGGCTCGACGGTTCGGCGCAACGCGGTTCATGCTGTATTCGCTGATTTGCGCTATCGCTGGAGTCGCACTGCATCTGCTTTTCTTCTGGGGAGAAATGGTTCCAGTCGTCGGTGCATCGGCCGCAATATCCGGGCATATGGCGGCCATCGCCCGTTTCGGTTTTTCGCCCGGCGGGCCCATGACACAGTCCATCCGAATCAGCGGGAATGCCGGTTGGAAATTGCCGGCGCTTTCGATTGTCGAAACGTTGTTGCATCGGCGGGCGCTGTTGTTCCTGGGGATTTGGTTCGCTGTCAATTTCCTGTTCGGAATTGCGGGTGGGTCGCTGCTGGGAGAAGGAACACGGATTGCGTGGCAGGCCCATGTCGGCGGCTTTGTCGCCGGACTGTTGTTGTTCAAATGGTTTGATCCGGTTCCCTCCGACCCTGCGGCGCAAAACGGGATTGATCAGCATGATCACTCCGACGATCTCAGCTGACGCGTGAAACCGCTGCCGCAAGTGATGCCGGGTATGGTTGTGAGCACAAAATTGGCTTCACTTTGCCGTGAGATGTGGCAAACTGTTTTTTGAAGGTCGCAGGTGCGGTAATCGCCCCGAACAACAGGCGGCAATCAGGCGTGTTACCCGGCCACGGCCAGAAACGCGATAAGGGCAGAGGCTTTTGAACGCTTGCTGAAAAGCGGCAATTCTTCAGTCCCCAGATCGTATTTGTAGAGGAACGCGGGATCCCCGCCGGTGGTCGGGGCCCGGATGTTCTCAAACGAGATCCTGAATCGGATCCTTTGCATTGGGTCCGTTTGCGGGATTATTGAAGCTTCGTCGAGGCGCGGTCCAACTCGATACGCGCCCATGAAGCCTACCGGAGGATCCAATGACAGTCGGGAAGATTCTTGCAACAAAGGGACGTAATGTCACAACCGTTCAGCCGTCCGACACGGTGGCACAGGTCAGCTCCATTCTTGCTGAAAAGAAAATCGGGGCGGTGGTTGTCGTAGGAGCAGGCGACAGCATCTCCGGGATCGTGTCAGAGCGTGACATTGTCCGGATCATCGCCGCAAAGGGAGGCGACGCGCTGACCATTCCAGTTTCGGCGATTATGACTGAATCGGTCATTACCTGTGAAGATGCCAACACGATCGATCAGGTCATGGGTAAAATGACCGATGGACGGTTTCGGCACATGCCTGTTGCCCAGAACGGTCGCCTGGCCGGGCTGATTTCAATCGGTGATGTTGTCAAGGCCAAGATCGCGCAGATTGAGGCTGATGCGGAGCAAATGCGGTCCTACATCGCATCCGCCTGATTCCGGAATTTTGGCTGTGGTGACGGATCGTCGATTGACACCTCAGTGGCGCCGAGCACATTTCGACGGGCAATTTTTGAGCTTTTTCCAGTTTGACGGAAACAGCGAAAAGCTCCAATCCCTTGTCTTCCGCTTTTGTAATTGTTCAGATAACACCGCCTGAACAGGAAAAGCCCTATTGGGTGGGTCAGGCTGCCAGCATCTCGAGCTGTGCATGAACATCATCGATAACGCGGATGGCGTTTTCGTAGCCGATCGCGATTGCAGCGTCAGCGCGGTGAAAATCGAACAAGCCTATGGATCCGAGCTTCGGGGTTATCAACGTATCCGGCGGATCGCCGGCCAGTCTCGAGCGTGAAATCCGATCCTGGATGATGTTGAACGATTCGATCATTACGCCTGGTATTCCCGGAAGATCACCGCGTCCGACCATCTGCCTGCGCCAGAGTTTCTTAGCGCTCTTTTTGTCCACATTTGCCGACGCAGCCGTTCTGCCGGCGCCTTTGGTCGCGATCAGGGGATCGACAATCGTGCTTCCATTTGAAGACATCGTATTGTGCAACCCCACCGCGATGACACATCTTGCGTCAAGCGCCCGGCAGGCTGACACGGGAATCGGATTGACCAGGGCGCCGTCGACAAGCCAGCGCCCGCCTATCGATATCGGTTCGAAAATGCCCGGCAGAGCAAAAGATGCCCGCATGGCTTCGGCCATCTTGCCGGTTCGCAGCCAGATTTCATGACCGGTCGCCAGTTCCGTTGCGACGCACACGAACTTTCGATCCAGATCTTCGATGGCAACTTCCTGCAAGGTCTCCTCCAGCAGGTCAACCAGCTTCGATCCGGATATCAGTCCGCTTCCACCGAAGCTGACGTCGAGCAGGGAAAATATCTTGCGCCGGGTTATGGAGCGAGCCCAGTCTTCCAGGTGATCCAGATGACCAGAAAGGTAACAACCGCCGACAACCGCGCCGATGGATGTGCCACAGACGATATCCGGAACGATGCCGGCTTCCTGCAGGGCTCTCAGAACGCCGATATGCGCCCAGCCGCGTGCCGCGCCGCCTCCAAGCACCAGACCTATCTTCGGACGGAGAGGGTGCGGCGCCGACGAGCCCGACACCGCGTCGTCCGGTGCCGTTTCCGGTTCCGTTCTTGGTTCACCGACGAGGCGTCTTGCCACGGCTTCGAACACGTTTCCATCCCTGTTGACTAACGAATGGCAATGGTATCGGAAACGTCTGGAGATTTCGTAAACAGGTGGGGATGTAGCGGCTAGGTGCGAAGCATGGTCATGAAACGGACCTGGTGTTCGGGTTCGTTCTTGAAGGCGCCGGTGAAGGTCGTGGTCAGAGTCGTGGACCCGCTCTTTCTTATCCCGCGCATGGCCATGCACATGTGTTCGGCTTCAATCAAGACAGCGACACCGCGCGGGCGCAGCACTTCGTCTATGAGGCCCGAAATCTGTGCGGTCATCGTTTCCTGGGTTTGCAGGCGACGGGCAAAAGCCTCGACCACACGGGCCAGTTTCGAAAGCCCAACCACCTTGCCGTCCGGCAGGTAGCCGATATGGGCTTTGCCAATTATCGGGACCATGTGGTGTTCACAATGGGAATGAAAGCTGATGTCCTTGACAAGGACCAAGTCATCGTATCCGCCTACCTCTTCAAACGTGCGCCCGAGCACGTCTGAAGGATCGACGTCATATCCGGAGAACAGTTCACCATAGGCTTTCGCAACGCGCTTGGGCGTGTCCAGCAGGCCTTCGCGGCTTGGATCATCACCGGCCCACAACAGAAGCGTTCGGACTGCCGCTTCCGCTTCCTCTCGGGAAGGGCGGGCAACCGGCTCCTTCAATTCGTCGAGGACAGGGCGGATAGTTTTTACGATTGCGTCCATTCAGGCATCTCCGTCGATAAATACGCACTACTGCGTACGGCAAAACTTCACAATCAGACCAGTGTGCCGTCGCCAAGTTTATCGGCGGATCGGCGGTTCCGGGGCTGGTATCCAGCACGGTGACCATACGATCACATTACTTTTCTTTACGGCATTCTTGCGACATTGCCTACCGTTAGATGCACGATACACCAGCCACGGTACGGGGCAAAATACCTCACGATTATTCTATCGCCGACCTGCCGTGATGCCCTATATAGAGGTTGCTATGAAATTTGGTATAGTCTGCAATCTAACACTTATTTGAGGATGCCCGCATGCTGGACGAGATCTACAATACAAAGATCTTGGAATTTGCCGGGAATATACCGCGTCTCGGTACGCTGGAGGACGCGGACGCGAGCGCCACGGCCCATTCGAAACTATGCGGATCGACAGTCACCGTGCATCTCAAACTCGAGGGAGGTATCGTCACTGATTTTTCCCATGAAGTGAAAGCTTGTGCGCTTGGGCAGGCCTCGTCCTCGATCATGGCACATCTGGCCGTCGGATCGACGGTTGATGAACTGCGTGAAGTGCGGGCGGCTATGCGGCGTATGTTGAAAGAAAACGGCGAACCGCCGGCCGGCAAATGGGCCGATCTGAAGTTTCTGGAGCCCGTACGCGACTATCGTGCACGCCATGCTTCGACCATGTTGACGTTTGACGCAACATTGGAGGCAGCTGAAAAAGCGTTGGTGAGCGAAAAGAAAACGGTTACTGCCTGACTGTCCTCACCTGATGCCGCAAAAGGAGGTGTCATTGGTTTTTCGCACCATCGCCCGCGGCTTAATCCGGTTCTATCAACTTACCATTTCGTCCTTTCTCGGTCGGCACTGCCGGTATTTGCCGACGTGTTCGCACTATACCGACGAGGCGATCGCCCGCCATGGCGTCTGGGCTGGCGGCTGGATGGGATTTGCACGTATTCTGCGCTGTAATCCATTTGGATCTTCCGGATATGATCCTGTACCCGAGCGATTACCCAGTAACAGCCGATGGTTTGCTCCCTGGCGTTATGCACTTTGGCGATTCAGGGACGAATGATCGGTGAGTGCCTACTTCAAGGATTATGCCGTGCCGCAACCGAACTTTCTAATCCTGTGTTCTGACGAACATTCACGTTCCGCCCTTGGATGTTACGGCCATGCTGTCGTTCAAACACCGACCCTGGATCGGCTTGCAGCACGAGGAACAAGATTTTCCAGGGCCTACACGCCGTCGCCGATCTGCATTCCGGCGCGGGCCTGCCTGGCGACCGGCTTGAATGTCTTTCAAAACCGCTGCTGGTCGTCGGCCGAACCCTATTATGGTCAGTTTGAAAGCTGGATGCACAGGCTCAGAGCGGCGGGAAACGACGTCGTGTCGATCGGCAAGCTGCATTTTCGCTCAGGTGCCGACGATAACGGGTTCTGCGAGGAGTTGGTGCCGATGTATCTGGCGAACGAAGGGCGCGGTTGGCCGCAGGGCCTGCTGCGGCGCCCATTGCCGGATTACGAGGATGCCCGGGAACTGGCTTTGGAAAGCGGTCCGGGTGAAAGCACCTATACCGAGTACGATCGCAGGATTACCGCAGAGGCCTGCTCCTGGTTGAAGCGGCGTTCTTCCAGTTCGGACGCGCCGTGGACGCTCTTCGCCTCGTTCGTCAGCCCGCATTATCCGCTGACCTGCCCACAGCCGTTTTTCGAGCTTTACGAGGGAGCCGAAATCCCGGAACCCTTCGCCTATTCAGCTCCAGAACGGCCGGACCATCCGGTGCTTCGCGAGATGATGAAGTTCTGGAACTACGACGACTATTTCGATGCGGAAACCCGTCGACTTGCCAGGCGGTGCTATTATGGGCTTTGCAGTTTTCTCGATGACAATATCAGGCAGGTGCTTGCAGCACTGGAAGACAGCGGTCAATCTGACAATACGATTGTTCTTTACGTGAGCGACCATGGCGAGATGCTCGGCAATCATGGATTCTGGACGAAATCGGTCATGTTCGAGGATTCCGTTGCCATACCTATGATCATGGCAGGCCCGGGTGTCGGCACGGGAGTCAATCCGACGCCGGTTTCTCTCACTGACGTGGCCGCGACGGCGGAACAAGTTGCCGGACTTGCGTCGCGGTTCGGTGGTCATGCATCGGCGTCGCGATCACTCCTTGATCTGGCAAGCGTTCCGGATCCGGATCGGTTCGTGCTGAGCGAATATCACGATGGTGGCAGCCCGACGGGGTCCTTCATGATCCGAAGGGGTGATTGGAAGTACATCTATTACGCTGGCGGCTACACGCCGCAATTATTTGATCTGAAGCTGGACCCGATGGAATTGCACGACCTGGGGCCTGATCCGGAGTACGCACCGGTTCGTGGCAGATTGCATGCCGCCATGTGCGATATTCTCGATCCGGAGGCCGCAAACAACCAGGCGTTCAGTGATCAGGCGGCAATGATGGAGTTGTATGGCGGGATTGAAGGCGTGATGGCCATGCAATCCTTCAATCACACGCCGGTCGGCTCATAACAGGTGCTGTGCCAAAGTCGAATTGCCGGAGCATCGCTGAACGGTGCGGCGTTAGCCTCCGGCCCTGAGAAGCCTGTGACTACCGCATTTGGTGTTTGATCGATCTCAGATCAAACAAAAACGATTTGCGCGGTGAGAAACGCACGGCGTTTTGCGTGAAGCCGATTTTACGCAAAACGCCGTAGTGTATGAGGTGGCCTGGAACGCCCGCCGTTATCAGGCGCAAATCAACGTTCGATCCCGGTTTGTCAACAAAGCCTCCGCACGAAGCCCGATCGCAAAATGCCTCAAGCCGCTTTTTCTGCCTTGGCACGCCGGATATCCGGCGGCAAAGCCTCGTCGACAAACGCCGCAATAGCATCTTCAAGCGGCATTACAGTCTGGTCCCGTGAACCGAGGCGACGGATATTGACAGTGCCTTCATCCGCTTCGCGGTTGCCGCAGACCAGAATCACCGGGATCTTCTGGAGGGAATGTTCACGCACCTTGTAATTGATCTTCTCGTTGCGGAGATCGATTTCGGCTCGCAAACCGGATGCTTCCAGCGCCGACAAGACAGACCGTGCGTAGTCGTCGGCGTCCGATGTGATCGTTGTGACGACGATCTGAACCGGCGCCAGCCACAACGGGAAGTGCCCGGCATGGTGCTCGATCAGAATGCCGATGAACCGCTCCAGCGACCCGAACATGGCCCTGTGCACCATGACGGGCGTGACCTTGTCGCCTGCCGGGTCGATGAAAAACGCTCCGAGCCTGCCCGGTAGATTGAGGTCAACCTGGTTGGTTCCGCATTGCCAGTCGCGTCCGATGGCATCGCGCAATACGTAGTCGAGTTTCGGGCCGTAAAAGGCTCCGTCGCCCGGATTGTATTCCCAATCCTGCCCGGCTGCCTCAAGTGAGGCCTTCAGGGCGGCCTCAGCCTTGTCCCAGACCGAATCCGCGCCCACGCGAACCTCCGGACGATCGGAGAATTTCACCACCAGATCCGAAAACCCGAAATCGTCATAGATCGACATCATGAATTCGTGCACGTCGATTGCCGTATCCATGATTTGATCTTCGGCACAGAAGATGTGCGCGTCATCCTGGGTAAATGCGCGCACGCGCATCAATCCGTGCAGGGCGCCGGAGGGTTCATAACGGTGCACGGACCCGAACTCCGTCACCTTCATCGGCAGGTCACGATAGGATTTCAGACCGTTCTTGAACACTTGAACATGGCCGGGACAGTTCATCGGCTTCAGGGCAAAAACGCGGTCGTCTTCGGTCTGCGTGATAAACATGTTCTCGTGGTATTTCTCCCAGTGGCCGGAAGCTTCCCACAGGGCGCGATCTAGCAGTTGCGGCGTGTTGACCTCGACATAGCCCGCCTGTTTCTGCCGCCTGCGCATGTAGGCGATCAGTTCCTGATAGAGTGTCCATCCCTTCGGATGCCAGAAAACGACGCCCGGACCTTCTTCCTGGAAGTGAAACAGATCCATCTCCCGGCCGAGTTTGCGGTGGTCCCGTTTCTCCGCTTCCTCCAGCATCGTCAGATAAGATTTCAGGCCCTTTTCGTCATGCCATGCGGTGGCGTAAATGCGTGTCAGCATGGCATTGTTGGAATCCCCGCGCCAATAGGCGCCGGCGACCTTCATCAGCTTGAAGGCGTTGCCGATCTGTCCCGTGGTGGCCATATGCGGACCGCGGCAAAGGTCGAACCAGTCGCCCTGGGCATAGATCTTGACGTCGTCGCCATCCGGAATGGCGTCGATCAATTCGACCTTGTAACTTTCGCCTTTGGCCGAAAACACGTCCTTGGCCTTCTGCCGATCCCAGACTTCCTTGGTGAAGGGCCGGTTGCGCTGAATGATCTCGCGCATCTTGGCTTCGATCGCGGGAAAATCTTCAGGCGTGAACGGCTCGTTGCGGGCAAAATCGTAGTAAAAGCCGTTTTCGATAACCGGTCCGATAGTAACCTGTGTACCCGGGAACAGTTCCTGCACGGCTTCGGCCATTACGTGCGCGCAATCGTGGCGGATCAGTTCCAGCGCTTCCGGCGCATCGCGGGTGACGATCTGGATCTTTGCGTCGGCTTCGATCGGGTCGGCGAGATCGGTCAGGACGTCGTCGAGCGTGACGGCGACCGCCTTTTTCGAAAGACTTTTGGATATTCCCGCCGCGATCTCGGCTCCGGAAATGCCGGCTTCGAAGTCGCGTACGGATCCGTCGGGAAATGTCAGGTGAATCATCTTGTCCTCTCCGGCTCACTCACTGCATACGGACGCAGGTAAGCGGGTTGCATATGGGCGCGCGGTATAGCGGAATCCAGCCGGCCGGTCCAGTTTTTTGAGCGCCCGATCTCCGTGCTGCTATAAGCCTCTTTCATCGGCCGGTTTACGGCGGCTTTCGCTTTGCAGCGGGGTGTGAAACCCGTTTTGTGGGGTACCACAACTTGATTTCATTCGTATTTCCTCTCCCCAAGGCTCCCCATTGGCCGCTAACCCGGGTGGTGTTAGGATCAAGTCGATTCCAGTCAGGCACAAATCTTTGAACCTTTTGATCGCCCGACGCGACCCATGGGGGAGCTGTTGGTTTTGACAGCGCAAAATGAGAGCCAGGAAACGGACCGTTCGCTTATCGAGCGGGTCGCTGCCGGTGACAGGGAAGCCATGCGCAACCTGTTTTCACGGCACCATGTCCGGGTCTATCGGTTCATTTTGCGTTTCGTTTCCGACAATGCCGCCGCCGAAGATCTGACCAACGATGTCTTCATCGATGTCTGGCAACAGGCGGGTCGCTTTGAAAACCGGTCCCAGGTTTCGACCTGGCTTCTGGGTATGGCGCGATTCAAGGCCCTGTCGGACCTTCGCAAGCGCCGTGACACAGTCGACCCGGACGATGTTCTGGGAGGATTGGAAGACGATGCGGATACGCCGGAAGTCACGGCTCAGAAACGCGACAAGGGAGCAGCCTTGCGTACGTGCATAGAAAAACTGAGCGCAGACCATCGCGAAGTGATCGATCTAGTCTATTATCAGGAGAAATCGATCCGCGAGATCAGCGCCATCGTGGGCATTCCGGAAAATACGGTCAAGACCCGCATGTTCCATGCGCGCAAAACGCTCTCGAACCTGATGGCGAAAGCCGGGATTGATCGAGGTTGGCCATGATTGAGAAACGCAAGGACGCCGAACGCGAAGAACTGGAACTCTTGTTGCCGTGGTATTGCAACGGAACGCTTGACGCCAAGGATCAGGCGCGGATCGAAGCGGCACTGAAAACGGATTCCGGCCTGGCCGCAAGCCTTGCGTTGATACGCGAAGATCGGGATGGCGTACTCGAATTGACGCAGGCGACCGAAACGCCGGAATCGATCGAAGCCCGTTTCATGGTGCAACTGGATGGCGAGATCGCGCGCGCCAGGGTGTCCGCAAATCCATTGGGCATGGAAACCGGATTGTTTGCCCGTTTCGGAGCCTGGCTCAACGAAACCTTGTTCGATTTCGCGCCGCGGCGCCTCGGCATGATCGCTGCCGCCGCTGCTCTCATCATTGCGATACAAGCCGGTATAATTACCTCGCTGAGTGGCTTGGGCAACGGCGACTCAGCCGGGTTCGAGACGGCAAGCGGTGATTCAGGCTCACCGATCGAAAGCGGTCAAACATTCCTCATCCAGTTTGCCGACGGAGCGGATTTGACCGCGCTTGGTGTTTTTCTTGGCACGGAAAAAGCGAAGCTTGTCGACGGTCCGCTTCAGGGTGGCTTCTTCAAGGTAAGGTTTGATGCGGAGGATAACCGGACACAGGACGATCTCACCACATTGTTACGTGCAAAATCGGAACTATTCCGTCTGGTATTGCCGAACTAACGATTGGCCCGGTCGGTTTGAATCCGGCGGGATCGAATGTGATATTCTGTATTTCAAACCCCAGGCGCGACTTCGGTCATTCGATCCGATGCAGCCTGTCCCGGGCCGAACCAACAATCGGAAGGGTGCTCGCCATGTTCGCGCCGACATTACGCAAATTGACACTTCGCAGGTTCCTTGCACTCTTTCTTTGTCTTGGCATTGCCGTGGTTCATTTGCCTCGCGAAGCTTTCTCTGAAGGTGAGGGCGGAGGCCGGGAAACGGACGTTAACTCGGTACAGCGTTCAAAAAAGGTGAAACGCCAGAAAAAACCAAAGGTGGAGAAGACCCAACGCCAGAAAACGATCCGGAAGCAGTCGGCCGCGCAATCGAAGGCCAAGCCCAAAAAGAAAAAAGCTGCAAATTCCAGAAGAACCAGGTCCAGAACGGCCGCAACCGGCAGTCAGGTGCAGCAGATTCCGAAACCACGCGCGACCGTAGCCCGAAGGCCGGCCAAGAAATCCGCAAGGCGGACTGTCCGGCGTCAAACCGATGTGCCGAGCGGTCAACCGCCTGCCGGCGAAACCCGGTTCGTCCAGGAACAGGTCATTGTGCGCTATTTCCTTGATGCGAACCAGGGACAGATGGATGATGTTGTGCGCCGGCTTGGGCTCCGGCATCTCAATGGCCGAACATTCAGCCTCGCCGGGGTGACGGTACATCTTTATCAGATTACCACCGGCGCTGCGGTGGCTGATGTGATTGCCGCTCTGGAAACTGATCCCACCGTTGCCTCCGCCCAACCGAATTACGTTTACACACTGCAACAAAGCGCTCCGTCGTCAGGCTCAAATGACGCACAATATGCGCTGGCGAAATTTTCCATCGACGAGGTCCACGCCGTAACGCGGGGAGGATCCGTTGCCGTAGCAGTCATCGATTCCGGCATTGACAGTACACATCCCGAATTGTCGGCCACCAGTATCGAAACGATTGACGCGACGGACCTCAAGACGAATGACGCTCATACCCACGGCACGTCGATCGCCGGTATTATTGCGTCGCAGGGAACGTTGCTCGGTATTGCGCCGGAGGTCAAGCTGGTCGGGGTTCGTGCGTTCACGGTGGACAAAGACAGCGGCGCGACGCGCAGTACATCCTGGCAGATTGCCCGCGCCCTTGACCTGTCCCACAAGGCTGGAGCCCGCGTCATAAATATGAGTTTTGCGGGCGCCCGCGACCCGTTGGTCGGGAAAAGCATCGCCGGGGCACAGGCACGCGGCCTGATAACGATCGCCGCCGCCGGAAACAATGGGCCGGGCTCAAAACCGGCCTTTCCTGCAGCCTATTCCGGTGTAATTGCGGTAACCGCAACCGACCAGAACGACGCGGTTTACGGCAAGGCCAACCAGGGCGACTATGTCCAGATTGCTGCGCCCGGAGTGGGTATTCTGGCACCTGTTCCGAATGGCGGTTATGAAATTGCTTCGGGAACCTCAATGGCAGCAGCACATGTGTCAGGCATCGTTGCTCTCATGCTGAGTCAAAAACAAACGTTGTCGTCAACGCAGGTTCAAAGCATTCTTGAATCAACCGCGATCGACCTTGGATCGCCGGGCCGCGACGCGGTGTTCGGCTCGGGATTGCCGAATGCGAATGCGGCTGTCGGCGCTGCCGGTTCCTGAAAACCGGAACAGGCCAGACAATGTCGGTTTACTGGGTGCCTATGGTGAGAACTTCGACGTCGCGTGACAGGCCGGCTTCGACGGAGAATTGCCGCGTGAACGTGCCGATTTCGTGCCTGGCGATTATTGTGTATGTGCCCTCGGCCAGGACCACTGACGGAAACGCGCCGACTCGTTCGAAAACGGTCTTGTCTTCCGGTGTCATGATTGTCCAGGCGGTGTTCGCCAAAGCCTCCCCGCCTGCATCATTGACAAGTTTCAATGTTACTTCAGCGGCGCGGTGATAGATGGTTGCGTCGGTCAACTGCCCGGGGAGTACGCTTATTTCGGCGCGCACCACCGCGTTTATGCCGCCATAGCGGCTGACGACCTGATAGGTTCCGGCATTCAGCCGGTAAATCTGACCGGATTGAACGTTGGAAGCGACGACCTCGCGTCCGTTGGCGACGGTTTCGTCAAGCCGATACAAATCGTAGGTGACAGCATCCGCGCCAATCGGCAAATCTTCCGCGAGTGCCGCAGCCAGGCGCAATCCGCCAGCATTGAGAATCATGGTTTCGGATTTTACATCTCCGCCCACATAAATCCGTTTGCTCTGGCCGGCCTGTCCGTATGCGGCGTGAACGACATATTCTCCCGCAGGAAGGCGAAACTCGGCATCGCCGCCGGTTGAGGTTTTAACCAGCGTGAGGGGGTGCGCTCCCGTTCCGGTTTCGCTGAAGACACGCCAGACAATGCCGCTGTCGAGTGGCACGCCGGTTTCGGTGAGACGCGCAACCAAATAGACGATCCCGTCACCAATCGGCGTTGGTGCAGACAATTGCGGATCCGTTGCATTTTCTGCCGATTGCGGCACAAAGGCTCGTGTCTTCAATCCGGATGTGTCGTCCGTCGCGCCAAAGGCCGCGATTTGGCCGCTGCCCGGTTTTGCCGTTGGTGTTGGAATTTTGCCGGACAGCGTGAGAACCGGAGACTTTACGCCTTTTGATTTCTTTGCCTTTTCCGCAGCCTGAACTGGCATGGAAAGCAGAGGGAGACAAACAAGCGTGCTTGTTATCAAGACATAAAGTCCGGTGCGAAAATCCGAAAGTGCCACGTCAAAAGGTTCCCAACAATGGAGCCCCTAGTATCGGGGCCATTCCTTGCGATCAGGTTTCCGATACAAGGACTGTCATCATATCAAAATGTTAGGGCAAATCCACGTTTTCATTTCGCGGGAATCGCACCGAAATCGCACACACCTGACAGGGGTACACAGTTGAATTTTGACGATTTCATGGCACAGGCCGGATTCCAGAACACTTCTTGCGGTGTATGGGTTTTGATCCCCGGGTTCTCAGACCGTGTTGTCCTTGTGATTCAGCGAATGTGTGCCATCGCGAATGGCCTGAAGACAATCCAGAGGGGCAGAATTTCGTTGTCCGGAAACATTCAGAGTTTGTATCGGTTGGGAATTGCCTTAAATGGGAACCGAACCGGGTCGTAACGGGCTTGGCAGCCGCTCTTTTAAATCAATCCGAACAGGTCGTTCATGTCTGAAGCGCTCAATCTTCTCCTGACCAGGAGATCCATACCCGCAAAACACATTGGCGAACCCGGTCCGGATGCCGAAACATTGCGTACGCTTTTGACCGCAGCCGCGCGGGTGCCGGATCATGGAAAACTTGTTCCCTGGCGTTTTATCGTCTTCGCCGGGGATGCTGCCGTCAAAGCCGGTGACCTGCTTGCTGACCTCTGGATACGGCGTGATCCAAATGCCGACCCGGATCGCCTTGTGCTGGAGCGGTCCCGCTTTTCCAGAACGCCGGTCGTTGTTGGCGTCGTCAGCCGCGCAAAGCCGCATGTCAAGATACCGGAATGGGAGCAGGTCCTGTCCGCCGGTGCAGTATGCATGACACTTTTGACTGCTGCGCATGCTGCCGGGTTTTCCGCGCAATGGTTGTCTGAGTGGTACGCTTTTGATGACGACGCCGGACGAATTCTTGGATTGGACGGTGATGAGAAGTTCGCGGGGTTCGTACATATAGGCACTGCGCTTGAACCTCCATTCGAACGTGCGCGCCCGGACATGGATACAATCATTTCCCATTGGTCCGCACCCTGATATTTCCACAGGAATGAAAATCAACCGTTACCGGCTTTAGCCGGGACAGGAATGGAAGACAACATGCATTATGACGCCAAGACCAATGTGCACGGTTTGAAACACGACCCGTTCAAAACCCTTGTCGCGCCGCGGCCGATTGGCTGGATCTCGACAATAAGCGCAGATGGTCGCCTCAATCTCGCGCCCTACAGTTTTTTCAACGGCGTTTCCGATAATCCGCACATCGTCATGTTCGCCAGTCAGGGGCCCAAAGACAGTCAGGTGAACGCGGAAGCGACGGGCGAATTTGTTTGCAATATGGCAACCTGGGAGTTGCGAGACGCCATGAATGTAACCTCGGCGCCGCTTGAGCATGGCGTGTCGGAATTCGAAGCGGCGGGATTGACGCCTGTGCCGTCGGTCGATGTCAAGGTACCCCGTGTAAAAGAAACACCGGTTGCCATGGAATGTAAATATCTCAAGACGGTGGACCTGTTTGACGTCGAAGGGGTGAAGGCGCGCTATGCAATCGTCATCGGTCAGGTCGTCCGCATTCACATCGACGACGCCTTCATAGAGGGAGGGATGGTCGATATCGCCCGTATCAAACCGATTGCGCGGCTCGGTTATCATGATTATGCGGCTGTCGATGAAGTTTTTGCCATGACACGGCCAACGGCCTGACGCCTGTTGCGGTCAATCTGCCTCAGATTGAACGAGAACGAACCGGGCCGGGCAAGAACCACCGCGCGTCTATTGGAACCGAATCTACGCAACTCCGACCTTGGATAGTGTGAGGAGGCCGGGTTCGGAACTAATCGACGGGAATCCCGGCACGCTGCAAGGTCCGATGTGCCCGTTTGAGATGCGGGCGATCCAGCATTTCGCCATCCAGTCCAATGACGCCTTTGTCGCCGGAGGCACGGAAAGCCTCGACAATTCGCGCGGCCTGCTCGACCGCGCTTTCGGACGGGGTGAATATTTCGTTGATAATCGCGACCTGGGCCGGGTGGATAGCCATCTTGGCGGTAAATCCGTCGCGCTCCGCCTCACGGCATTCCGCAGCGAGGCCGTCAATGTCGCGATAATTGGTATAGACCGTATCAATCGGTGCGGTTTGCGCGGCGACCGCACCGAACAAGCACAGATTTCGGACCAGGCGGTAGGGTTCGGTGAAACGACCCTGTTCCGTGCGATTGCCGGAAGCGCCGACATCCGCCGACAGATCCTCGCCGCCCCAGGCCAATCCCTGCAAACGATCGCTTGCTCCACCATATGAACCAAGACCGAACACTGACGCGGCAGTTTCACTCGCGACCAACAGAATACCGGTTGAGCCGTCCGGCAGGTCGTTTTCCGCTTCGTGCACGTCAAGACGGGCGTGCAGGTCCTGAAGATCAATCCGGGACTCGGACTTCGGGAGCATTATGCCGGCGGGTGCCGCCTGCATCACGGCGCCAAGATCCGCATCGGACCAACCGGAGCGCAGGTCGTTGATCCGCACATAAAAGCGTGCCTGGCTTGATATTTCCCCGGCACCGAGCCTGCTCAGAAACTCACGGGCAACACGCCGCCCGGTGTCCTTGGCGTTGGCTGCCACGGAATCCTCCAGGTCAATGATGACGACATCAGCGCCACTGGACAGGCTCTTTTCCAGCTTGCGTTCGCTGTCGCCCGGGACAAACAGGAGAGACCGCATCGGATCAGGCCGCCTGCTTGCGCATGAAGGCCTGTCGGGTACAGATTGCAACGAGAGTGCCGTCCTGTTTGTAAGCCCGGTGAATCATGTCGACGATGCCGGCGTCGGGTCGGGAACGCGATTCGCGTTTTCCGATGATTTCGGTCGTGACGTTGATCGTGTCGCCTTGAAACAGGGGGTTGGGGAATTTTACGTCCGTCATCCCCAGATTGGCGATCGTCGTTCCTACCGTCAGGTCATTGACTGAAATTCCGATCATCAGTCCGAGCGTAAACAGGCTGTTCATCAGCGGTTGTCCCCACTCTGTCTGGGTTTCGCAGAAATGCCGGTCGATGTGCAACGGTTGCGGATTGAGAGTCATGTTGGAAAACAACATGTTATCCATTTCCGTAACGGTCCTGCGCAAGGCGTGCTCGTAGATTTTGCCTGTTTCGAACTGGTCGTAGTAAATACCGGCCATGATGCCTCCGATTGACGTTTGCCTGAGGCGCTCTTGAGGGGAGTGCCGCCACAATGATTAACCGTTCGTTGCGATATAGTCCGAAATTAACCCGGT
>Ga0207422_1002325_pt1 | contig 25957 bp, 22 predicted proteins | sample MarCyaLeptolynsp_FD_187757 | JGI IMG/M metagenome (GOLD analysis project Ga0207422, IMG submission 187757) | Marine cyanobacterial communities from Panama - species 1 Leptolyngbya sp. (SPAdes) | ecosystem: Environmental > Aquatic > Marine > Unclassified | place: Panama: Panama City | collected... | reverse complement strand
ATGGCCATACTCATAACACCGCTCCGGTTCTGCTTGCCAATGTTTACCGCAGGCAATCATCGGCAGAACGGAGCGGTTTTTATTATCTAAAACGGCATTTGCGCCACAAAGTTGGTTAACGGCGTTGGCTGCCATGCTCCTTGGATGTCCACATCCGCCGTGGAACCTTCCGTTTCGCAAGATCGTAGATCTGAAGAGCTCGGTATCACGGTTGTGTCCTTCTTCCGATTTGCGGCTCACATATCACCTATACGATGCGCGCGGCAGTATGTACCCCACGAAGAAAGTGGACCTAATTTTCTCGCAGCCGCGCTCAACTCGAAACCGAAACGCGCGCGTGGGCCCAACAACGCAACTGTGACAGTAGCAAGGTCACGTAGACATTCATCACATCCGACGCACGCCGTGTCTTTCGTTGCTTATACAACCCGATTTGAGTTGGATGAAGTGCTACATCGGCACCGTGAATACCGGACTTCCCACCAAGAATGCTTTGGAGTTCGTTATTTACCTGCGTCGCTAACCTCACCTTGCCAAACCACCGCCATCAACCGTTGCCCGGTCTTGAGCGGCGAATCCAGATCGGGCGGACATTGCACGCTGCCGTCGGGTTGTTCGATGGCGATAACTTGCGCGGAATACTTCGCACGGAAGTCGGCCTCGCGCAGGCTCTTGCCGATGGCGTCCATCGGCACGATGAGGCGCTGAATCATGTCCTTGCGCGTCGGCGCGACGCCCATGACCAGGTTTTGCAGTTGGCCTTCCTGTTCGATCGCCGTCAGGCCGACGTGTTCCTTAAACATGGCCGCTTGCGATTCGGCGAGCCCTTCGCGAATCGCTTCAAACACGCGCTCGCGGCTGAGCATGCCGACCCACGCGTTATCGTGACGACGTTCGATGACGGGCACGACGGAATGGCTGCCGCGACGGAATACGTCGAGCGCCAAATACACTTCGGTGTCCGCATCGATGATTTCAAGGTCGGTCGTCATCATGTCGGCGGCGATGACGAAACTCGCGAGGCCGGGCTCTTCCATAAAGCGGCGGATATCCGGCACCGAGACGACGCCCATCAGATGCCCATCTTGCGCAACGGCAAACACCGGGCGCGTGCCGGGCTTGATGCGCTCGACCATTTCCGGCAGCGACGTTTCAGGCGAGACGGTATCGTCCCACGCGGGTTCCATCAGGTCGCGCACGCGCCACGATTCGAGCAAGTGCACGATGGCATCACCGGCATGCGCGGGCGACTCGGCAGACGTGCGCACCTGTTCGTGATTCAGACCCCAGCGCCGACCGACGACGTACGACGTCATGCAAACCAACATCAGCGGCACGATCAACCCATAGCCGCCGGTCATCTCGGTCACCATCACGATGGCGGCCAATGGCGTGCGCATGGCAGCCGCCAACACGCCGCCCATGCCGACGGGAATCAATGCTTCGCGCAGTTGCGGCGGGAACGTGCCGGGGAACATGGCTTCGATCAGCGCACCGAGAAACGCGCCCAGCGCGCCGCCGATGAACACACTCGGACCGAGAACGCCACCGGCCGATCCGCTGCCGACGGTAAATGCCGTGGCGACGCATTTGATCAGCGCGACGGCACCGAAGAGCGCGGCGTAATTCAGCCAGTCGGTGCGCGTGTGTTGGGCGATATCGCCGAAGCCGCGCATGGCGTTGAGGATGAACTGATAGTGACCATCCATAATTTGCGGCAACACGCACGCGAGCAGGCCGGTTAACAAACCGCCGAGCGCGGGAATGGCCCAGCGCGGCAGACGCAGATTGGGCACCACGCGCTTTTCGATAATCTGCAAGCACCACGAGAAGAAGATGGCGACGATGCCGCAGAGCGGGCCGAGTAGCGCGTAGGGGATGAGTTCCAGCGCCGCGTTGAATGCAAGTTGGTCGGCACCCGCAACGTCGAGGAAGGTGCCGAGTTGACCGAGGCCTTCGGCCTTGAGTGTGGCGAACGTGGTAAAGCCGATGACCGAAGCGACGAACGACGGCACCATCGCGTCGGATTCGAACTCTTCGTCGCTATACATGAGCGACGTGGCGAATAGCGCGCCACCCAAGGGGCAACGGAAGATCGCGCCGACGCCGGCGGCACAACCCGCGACGAGCAACACGCGGCGCTCTTGCGGCGTGACTTGAAAAAACCGTCCGACCGTCGAACCGATGGCGGCGCCGAGCGCGGCGATGGGGCCTTCGGGACCGGCCGAACCACCCGTGGAAATCACGCCGACGGCGGCGGCACCGCGCACGGCGGGGCCGCGAAAGGGAAAGTGGCCCATGCCGCGGTGGAACGCATGCGTCAGCGAGTCGGTGCCGTGCTTTCCGAACGAGGCGGGGCAGAACAAACGAATGAGAATACCGGAGAGCAAACAGCCGCAGGTCGGCAGGATGAGCAGCCAAATGTTGAAATCGAACGTGATCGCATCGCCCGACATGTGGGCGTAATGCTCGATGATGTTGTGCGTGCCCCATTTGAGACCGGCGTCGAGGATGAAGGCCGCCAAGCCGCCGAAGATGCCGACGATGATGCCCAAGCCGAACACCCGCGACCAACGCGCCGCCGGGCGCGGCACGTTTTCGAGGGCATGCTGGATGGATCGGGTCAGTCTGCTCACGTGGGTTCAGTTTGCCTTTATCGATGGCATCGCATGATAAGGGCAACGCGCGGGTGTGTAACGCGGTCGCGATTTGCGACGCGTCGAATCGGACGATGGGTATTCAGTCGCGGCGACAGGTTCTAAGATTGCGGTGATGGCCAAAGGCGAGAATCAACTGATCGATTGGCTGAAAGCGCAGGCGGGCAAGGTCGCGCTGCGCGGGGGCGATGGCGCGCAATCGATGGGTATCGGTGACGACATGGCGATCGTGCCTTGGGGTGGTTCGTCGTTGTTGATTGCGTCGGACATGCTGCTCGATGGTGTGCACTTTGATACCAAAGTGCACGCGCCCGACGAAATCGGGCGCAAGGCGCTGGCCGTGAATCTCTCGGATTGTGCGGCGATGGCGGCGCGGCCGGTAGCGTTTCTAACCAGTATTGCTTTGCCGCGCCATTGGACTCAGCAGCGCGCTCAGGAACTGATGCGCGGCATGGTCGAACTCGGTGAACGGGCGCGATGTCCGTTGATCGGCGGCGATACGAATAGTTGGGAGAAACCGTTGGCCGTGGATGTGACGGTGCTGGCCGAGCCTTATGCGACCCACGCGCCAGTGTTGCGGAGCGGAGCCAAAGTTGGAGATCGTTTATTCGTCACCGGAAAGTTGGGCGGGAGCTTATACGGCCATCATATGCGGTTCTTTCCGCGTAACGATGTTGCGGAAAAGTTGGGCGCAGCGCTTGGGAGCGACTTGCACGCGATGATGGACTTGTCCGACGGCTTGGCGACGGATGCACCGCGCATGGTCGCCGCGTCGAACGTCGGGATGCTGTTTGATCGCGCGGCATTGTTGTCGGTTGCGTCGGCTGCGGCGCGCGAACATGCTGCAGATGATGACGCGTTGTTACAATCGGTCATCAGCGATGGTGAGGATTTTGAGTTATTCTTTGCAGTCGATTCGGTGGCGGCGGAAAAAGTCGCAGCGCTGAATTTCGATTGCACGGTGACGGAGGTTGGTCACGTGACCGACGATCGCTATGTGATGCTTGCGGACGAGAACGGAAGCCTATTTCATATGCCTGCCGGTGGGTGGCAGCACTTTCGATAACGATGCACACGTTTACGCTTACATCTCAATCCGTCGAACAAACACAAGCGCTGGGGCGACGCCTCGGCGCGTTGTTGCAACCGGGCGATGTCGTCGCGTTGGTCGGTCAACTCGGCGCGGGCAAGACGTATTTTGTGAAGGGCGTCGCCGTCGGCTTGGGCGTGGCCGACGATCGACAGGTCAACAGCCCGACGTTTGTGCTCGTCAACGAATACACGGGCCGCGTGCCGGTGCATCATCTCGATGTGTATCGCCTCGGCGAGCCGGAAGAGTTAACGGCCATCGGCTTCGATGAGATGTGCACATCCGGCGGCGTGGTCATCGTGGAATGGGCCGACCGCGTGCGCGAGGTGATGCCGGAGCGGACGGTGTGGGTGGAGATTGCGGTGACGGGGGCGGAGGAGCGGGAGATGGCGTTCCTAATGAATGATGCAGAGGTGCTTGGGCGGATTAATAAATTGGTGGGTTAAGTTTGTTGGTGAATATTTGACGTTTATGAGTGATTTGCACCGAGCCGAATCACCGCTTACAAAGCGGCGAAACAGCGCGATGGTGATATTGCGACCGCGTGTTTGGTGCGGTGGGTTGAGTACAACCCACCCTACGGTCGCCCGATAGTTTGGCGCGGCAATCGTTCGGTCGCGCAATTGGCAAGCGCATCAACGCAAAACGACAAACGTGTTCATTGATTTAGAGGATTACTTAACATGGCCCGCTTCGACGGACGCAAACCCAGCGAACTGCGACCCATCAAAATCAAACGCAACTTCACCAAGTCGCCCGCCGGCTCGGTGATGATCGAGTGCGGCAACACGCAGGTGCTCTGCACGGCCAGCATCGAAGAAGGCTTGCCGCCGTGGCGCGAGAAATCGGGCAAGGGCTGGCTGACCGCTGAATATGAAATGCTCCCGGCCAGCACCGGCGACCGGCGCAAGCGCAATCGCGGCGGTAAGGTCGATGGGCGCACGACCGAAATCCAACGGCTGATCGGTCGCTCCCTGCGCGCGATTATGGACTTCGAAAAACTCGGACCGCGCAGCATTTGGATTGACTGCGATGTGATTCAGGCCGACGGCGGCACGCGCACGACGAGCATTACCGGTGCTTACGTCGCGCTGGTCGACGCCGTGCGGTTGCTGCAAAAAAAGAAGCTAATCGCGCGCAGCCCGCTCGTCGATTCGGTCGCCGCCGTCAGCGTCGGCATCTGCGACGGCAAGGTCTTACTGGACCTTTGCTACGAAGAAGATTCGACGGCAGAGGTCGATTTTAACGTCGTGATGACCGGAAAAAACCGCTTTGTCGAGGTGCAGGGCACGGCCGAGGCGGGCACGTTCGATGCGGATCAGATGGATGCGATGTTGAAATCGGCGCGGACAGGGCTGGGTCGGTTGCGTAGAATGCAGAAGCAAGCGCTGGCCCGATAGGGGACCGACCCGCAGCCAAGGTTGCGGGTCTGGATCGGTTAGCGCTCTCGCCAAAAGAAAATCGCCGATGATACCGATGTCGTCGCGCCGATGCTCGCCCGCTTTCCAACGCAGCTAACGAGATGTGCCTTATGCAGGATCGATCCTATCACGCAATCGATATCATTCATGCTAACCGCGTGCCACACGCTATAGATTCGGCGATAGCGCGGTCGCGCCCTATACGCAGCAGCGTCAATCGCATGCCGTTGCGCGCTATGTTCTTATCGCTCGCGCTCGGAATCGTTGCAACGATCAACACGGCGTGTACCGACGCACAAATCAAGCAGATGGAGGCCGACCATAACGCGCGCGTCGCGCAGTGGGATGGTTTCTGGGCCGACGTGGCAAAAGAAATGGACAAGGGCTGGGGCCTCGGCGGCGCGTCGGCTTCGAAAGATAAGGATGCCAACGACGACGGCTTCGACGATAAGCCCAACCGCAAGCGCGAGGTTGATGACGACGACCGCCGCGATGCGCGCAATCGGGATGATGACTTCGGTTTTTCAGAAGAAGAAGGCGACGGGCGCGACGGTCGAAGACGACGCGATCGCGAAGACGACCGATACGAAGATGAAGAAGATCCCGACGCCGGTTATGACGAGGGATATGAAAACGAGGAAGAAAAGCCCACTCGCCGCCGTCGTTGGCGCCGCGGTCGGCGACGTCGCGCCGACGCCGATGCGGACAAGAAAGAAGAACGCCGCGGTCGCCGCAGCAGCGCGTTCCGCGCCGAAGATAGCTTGTTCGGTCGCGCCGAAAACAGTGAAGAAGCCGACGAAGAGTATCGCAAGCGCGCCGAAGCGCGGCGACGCCTTGCGGCCGAACGTAAAGGCGAGAAGCGCGGTTCGGGTAAATCGCGTGCGGAATTAATTAGCCGCGTCTCTGAGGGTTTCACGCCTTGGACGATCGAATGCAACGCGTTTGAAGGTCGCCAACGACAGGAGTTGGCCGAGCGCGTGGCCGTCTTGCTTGCCGAAGTGCCGGAACTCGATCCCGGTTTGATCGAAGTCAAGCACGACGAAGATCGCAGCCGCGTTAATTACGGCGTGTACCCAATCAAGTTTGCCGAAACCAAAACGGGCGTTTTTTCAAAGGAAGTGGACGATGTGAAGTCGGTATTGAGCGATCGCATTCGCGCCGAGTTGGAGTTTATTCGAAAACTTGCAATTCGCGATCAATACCCGTTCATTCACGCGCGTGCGATTCCGATCATTCGCGAAATTCGAGGCCCGTCGGCGTGGGATTTGCGCCGCGCGAAGGGCAAGTACAGCTTGCATGTGGGCGTAACCTATGCGACGCCCAATTTGCAGGATTATAAGAAAGCGGCCTTGCAATGGGTGGAGGTTTTGCGCGATTCTGGGCACGAGGCGTATTACTACGACGATCCCGATGAACCGCGCGTGTCGATTTGCGTCGGCAGTTTCGGCCCCGATGCGATTCGCACCAAGATGGTGACCAACCCTGCGACCAATCAGGAAGAACCGATTCAGGTATACGGTCAGGTGGTCAACGATCTGCGAAAACAAGACCCGTCGTTTGAATACAATCTGGAAAATGGGCACAAGGTGTTTCGCAAAGTCGAAGACGACAAGGGCAAGGTCGAACGACTGCCCAACCTATCATTCCTGATCGAAATCCCGCGTGACGGTCAAAAGCTCAGCGACGTGAAGCGACGTAAACCCAGCCGCGAGCGTGGCCGCAGACGACGCCGACGCTAAAATTACCCGGCGGAGGTACACGCCGGGTATGGATTCTAATCAGCCGATTATTAAAACTCGTCTGTTAACGCGCATGTGGCGTATTATCACCGGCAAGGTTGCATGTTGTGCATGCGGACACTGGGTGCCTGCCCAAAACGATCAAACCCGCGCGAGTGGTGGTCGCAAGTGGTATTGCGATTGCTGTGGCGAGTTGATACGACGGGCGCGGACCGGATTCTATCTTGAGATTTTCGTTTTCCTCTTCGCTCTGGTAATGACGCTTCCGCTATTCATTCGAATTCCGGATTGGATGTTTGATAACGGTACTGCTCCTGCGTGGCTAATATTGGTTATTCTCTTTTCGTGGTTCTTCACGTCTTATCTGATTGCCGCTTATTTTCGGGCGAATTTCGATGACGCGACAGCGACCAAGGTGGCTAAGCCGTACGGTCATTGTTTGCAGTGCGGCTACGATCTGAACTACGCCGTAAGTGAACGCTGCCCAGAATGCGGTGCGTCGGCGGTGCATGTTTTGGATGCGATCAATAAGAAAAAGCGTCGTGGGGCTTTAGCTCGACATGAGTAACGGGAAGAACACTAAGCGATTCGAACGCATGTGGCGTGTTCTTTTTGGTCGCGTCAATTGCTGTAACTGTGGAACGTGGGCTTTGCCGACGGAGCGCAATACTGCCAAGGGAAAGCGGTATATCTGGTATTGCCAATCCTGCGGCGCGCTGTTAGCCATCAAACGATTGCGCGTTTTGCGCGAACTCGTGATATTTATCTCGTTGTTCATTTTTACAGTTCCGCTTTCGTCGATCTTGGTCTCGGTCGCCGCTCCGAAGCCGCCGGATATCCTTTATCTGGTCGTGGGTCTGATCGATGCATTGGCTTGCGGCTTGTTTACGACGTATATCTTCGTCGGGCGTCCTGACTTGGCCATGACGCGCAATGCAAAGCCGCACGGGTATTGCTTTGTTTGCGGTTATAACCTGAATTATTCCGTTTGTGATCGATGTTCTGAATGTGGTGAGCCTGCGGAAGAAATCATCGCGGCAATCGTGAAATGGAAATCGCGTGGCGCTCAAGCGGTGGTCGACTAGATGGACGCACCTCGCGCGACAACGCTGCAGCGAATGCTGCATGTATTGAAGGGTCGCGTCGCGTGTTGTCACTGTGGGCATTGGAGTAAACCCGTCTGGCGCGGAACCGGTCGATACAGACGACATATTTGGTATTGCAAGTCGTGCGGGGCATTGCTGCGACCGGTGTTGGGTTCCTGTCTGGTCGATGTTGTTATTTTGGTCGTTTGTTACATTGTCACGTCCGTCGTCCTCTATCCACTCGTCGCCGTTGTGTTTGGGTGGACATCTGACGAAGGATTTATTGTTGCAATGTCTCTCGCGATCGCCTTTTCGGGGCTAGGGCTCGTATTTGTTCGCGCAACGATTCTGAGCGAATCCATGACCGAAAACGTCGAGCCGCACGGGCATTGTTTCAAGTGCGGTTACAACCTGAACTATTCGGTGAGCGATCGGTGTAGTGAGTGCGGAGCGCCGGTTAGTGCGATTATGGATGCTATTACAAAGTGGAAGGGGCATTCGGAATCGAGTGATTCTGATACCTGAGTCGTATCGAATCGGCATCGATTGGCCGATCGTCGCGCCACGCATTACACGTCTACATCGAGTTGGTAGGTGGCATTTACTCACATTTTCTCGCAGGGCGCAGGGAGATGGCTGGGCGAAGGAGTTCGGCTAAAGTGCTAAAAACAACAAGTCAAGATTTACTCGTACGCAATTGTCTCGGCGGGTTGAGTACAACCGCACCCTACGGCAGAGCGGTAGCGGGTGGCATGAATATCAATGCTTCGTGAGCAGCTAGGATCTCTCCACGCCTGAGCGTCGCAGCGTGCCCTTTATCCACCATGGGCCCTCGGAAAGCTCCGAACTCGGCATTAAAGGGCCATTTTCCTAATTATCGCGAATTTCTCTTGCCTTGCGCTCGTCTTTGATGTAAATTCTGTATAGACAGAAATAGGAGAAATGGCAATGGCCGAACTCGAACCCGTCAAAGAAAAATTCATCCTCCACTGGGGCGAAATGGGCACGCGCTGGGGCATCAACCGTACCGTGGCGCAGATTCACGCGCTGCTGTATCTCTCGGATCGACCGCTGCATGCGGAAGAGATCGCCAACACGCTCTCCGTGGCACGCTCGAACGTGAGCAACAGTCTGCGGGAGCTACAAAGCTGGGGCATCGTGAAGATCACGCACGTAATGGGCGACCGCCGCGATCATTTCGTGTCGCTGACGGACGTGTGGGAGATGTTTCAGATCATTCTTGACGAACGCAAGCGGCGCGAGATCGACCCGACGCTGGTGATGCTGCGAAGCTGCCTCGACGAAACCAATAAGAAGTCGAAGGCTGACGCGCTGTTGCGCGAACGCGTACAGACGATGGTCGAATTTTTTGAAACCACCAGCAGTTGGTATCAGGACTTGCGTCGATTGCCGACGGGGGCCGTGGTGAAGTTCGTCAAGATGGGCGGCAAATTGCGCAAGATGTTGGGCGTTGCGTAAGCGTCGTTTTTTTGGGAGGCGCTTTCTGTGAATACAGAAATAACTGTCAAAACAAGTGCGGCCGCGAGCGGTGCCGATCCGCGCGTGCGAAACACCCGCGGCCTCATTCTTTACGACGATCGATGCGCCGTCTGTTCTCGCTTGCGTAGCAAGGTCGACCGTACGCTCACACGCAAAGGTTTCGTCTTCTATTCGCTGCACAATTGGCGCGAAACGCATCCAGAAACCTCGGCCAACGAGATGGCGTTGGCATTGCCCGATGGCCGCATGCTCGGCGGTGCAGAAGCATTGCTTTATCTATGTCGTCGCGTTTGGTGGCTCTGGCCGTTTGCGGTGATTGCAGGGCTGCCCGGCGTGCGAGTGCTAACGCGGGCGGGCTACCGCTGGTTTGCGGCGCGACGTTATCGATTCGGATGCCATTGCGAAGGTGAGGCGGGCCAATGCAATCTAACCAAACGGGACAACTAAGCGCTGCGGCGCGGCAACGATTTGCGCGATTGGAAGGCAACGCGCCACTCACGAGCGACTGGCTCCACACGGTGATGATTCACTACGCCGTCGCTCCCGAACGTTTGCAACCGTTCGTTCCGTTCGAACTCGATACGCGCGACGGTAGGGCATACGTCAGCTTGGTAGCCTTCAATATGAGGCGGTTGCGACCAACGCGTTTCGAGCGACTTGGTGCGGTGTTGTTTGCGCCGATCGGCAACCATCCGTTTTTGAATGTGCGCACCTATGTTCGCGACGGCAACGAGACGGGCATCTATTTTCTTACCGAATATCTATCAAATCCGATCAGCGTACCGTTGGGGCCGCCGGTATTCGGGCTACCGTACCGGTGGGGGCGTATCGACTATCAAAATGAACCAACGGAATGCGGCCATATGCGGGGTTGCGTCTGCATGGCGTGGAACGGTCCTGCTTTTGCGTATGAAGGCCACATTAACGATCGCGCCTATAAGCCTGCTCTCGCCGGTTCACTCACCGAATTTCTGATGGAGCGCTACACGGCCTTCACATATTGGCGTGGCATTCGTCGTCGCTTTCGGATTTGGCATCAACCGTGGCCGCAGGTGCCTGTGAGCGTCGACATCACAAATGACGCTCTGTTGCGCGAGCAATCGGATTGGTACGACGGTGCAAGACTGTGCGGCGCCAATTATTCACCGGGCGTTACGAATGTTTGGATGGGGCGGCCGCGATTGATGAAGCAGCGATTCGCGTCAACCAGCGCAACCATAGGAAAGGTGGTGTTGAGATGACCAGTGCTATTGATCGATTGAGAAATACGAATACCGGTTCGTCAATTACTTCAAGACAGGATCTGGCATTTTCTCCCTCTCCCTCGCAGGGAGAGGGCCGGGGTGAGGATTTCACTCAACTGCATAAAGCTCTTAACCCTAAGGATCATGATGGGCGGGGTGGTCGAGCGACTCAACGACCTGCGTCGCCGATGCACATCGCACATCTCGCGCTGCCCGCCGTCGCGCTCGGCGCGATCACGTTCTTTACTAGCGACGTACGACCCTGGTTGCGCATGTGGACGTTTGCCTTTGCGGTGTATTTTGCCTGCAAGGCGTGGGTGTTGATAGTCGCGCGCTGGAGTGGTCAGCGATTCACATTCAAAAGGCATCTACAGTTTGTGTTTTGTTGGGCTGGGATGCAGCCGGAGCCGTTCGCGACGGTATCAGATCGGGAATCGCGTCAAAACGAAACCGAACCGCCGCAAGCCAAAGTATTCGAGGGACTTTGGAAGCTTCTTGCCGGGCTATTGCTGTTCGCCACAGCGGGCACGCTACAGCGACAATTTGGTGACTCGGTCGCCGTCTGGGCGTGCATCAGTGCGTATTGCCTCGTACTGCACTTCGGCATTCTGCATTTCTTCGCCGCGTATTGGCAGCGTGCGGGCGTACCCGTCGCCCCCATCATGCAATGGCCGGCGCGCAGCACCAGTCTTAACGACTTTTGGGCGCGGCGTTGGAATCGTGCGTTTCGAGATGTGTGTCACATTCTGATCATTCGTCCCACGCGCCGGTTACTCGGGCCGGCCGGCGCGCTGGGGCTCGTCTTTATCGCGTCGGGTTTGGTGCACGAACTCATCATGTCGGTGCCCGCGGCAGGTGGCTTCGGCGGACCGTTCGCGTACTTCACGTTGCAAGTCCCCGGTTGTTGGTTCGAACGTCGTGCGTCGATGAAGCGGCTGATGCGGCGACGCGTTTGGATCGGTCGCGTGTGGACGGCAACGTGGGTGATCTTACCGTTGCCGTTGTTGGTGAACGCGATGTTTGTCCAAAACGTGCTGGTTCCGTTTTTCACAGCGATGGGAGTGATGCAATGACCATGCCGACGCCCGAACAATGCGTATTCATCGGTGGGTGGGTGCATGTCGCGGTGTTGATGGCTGCGGTGCAAGTTCCGTTCGTTCTCGACTGGCGTAGCGAACTCAAACCCCTCTCGCCATTCCTGCGGCAACTCTTTCTCGTCTATAGCGCGTTCATTTTGCTAACGATCGTTGGCTTTACGTTGATCTCTTTGTTGTTTGCAAACGCGGTCGCTAACGGCGGTACGTTGGGGCGCGCCGTGGTAGGTTTCATCGGCTTCTTCTGGTTCGCGAGGCTAGGCGTGCAGTTCTTTGTGTTTGATGCGAACCCAATTCTGAAGACCTGGTGGATGCGCCTTGGATACCACGCGTTGACGGTTGCGTTTGTATGTCTCACCTTGTTGTATGGTTGGTTAGCATTGCGGTGATCTTATAAAGTGACGAACGACGTCGGATCATTGTCGTGTAGATTAGTCAAGCATTATTTCTACGATAAAAATGTCGGTAATGAAATCATTCAATATTCTTGCTTTGAAGATTCTCGATGGATACGATATTGAATACTTGGGGGTTGGAGAGTTTCTGTATGTAGTCACTGTGGTCTTCATTCTTAATGTGCAGTCCCGAAATTTTGCGGGCTGGCTTGTACGAAGCACCATCGTGGCCGGTATCAATGAAACTCCTCAAATAGTTCGCGTGATTGTCGTGTTGCTGAAACGAAGCTAACCCACCGTTAATGGAACGGTGAGCAAGGATCTTCTCAGTAGTGCGCAACTTCTAAATGTTTGGTGGCAAGATGCTTGCGACCAATGGGCCATTTATTTTCGCGATCAGGAGGTATCATCGTGAGACAAGCCCCGCCTCAGCTCCAAAATGTTCTTAATACAAAATTAAAACCGCAAAAACATTCAAAACGTCCACTGTTGCGTCGTCGGCATGTGAAGGTCATGAAGCGCGTCGGTTACCTGGTTGTTTTGACCGTTGTCAATCTTTCGCTGTTTATGACACAAACGCGCATAACGCTCGCGATCGACCAAGCCATGAATCAGCCGGCCAAGGTCACGCTCAGCGCGGGCATCCTCGCGCGGGCCGGTCATTCGGTCGGCGAATGGCTCTCGACGATGGGGGCGCTCTTCAGTTCAGGTACGTGTACGACGCCCACCGGCACGGATTTCGGCCCCGCAGGGATGCCGTATCCGTGGCAGGCGGCGGTGCCTGCGGGCCCGTTTTCGGTGATTAACACATCCAGCGGCAACATGCTGACGACGGTGCCGGTGGTATCCGTCGAAGGCCTCGGTCGCGATGTGAATTTTGCGTTTTATCACAACAGCATGTCGCAGGCTGGCGGTTTGGCCACCATGCCGCACGGCTGGCGGCATTCGTATTCGCGCTCTCTTACCGTTGATACGTCTCCGCTTGCTGTGAACGCTTTAACGACGGACGATGGTCGCGTCATCAAATTCAGCCCCGACGGCCCCAACCAATGGAAGTCAATCACCGGCACGTACTTAACTGTGACATACGACTCTGCGGCGCCGACCGGGCAGAAATTCACGCTGCTTTACAAGAATCAGGAAAAGGACTTTTTCAACATCGATGGACGGCTAACCCGTCTGGAGGATGCCAGCGGCAATTACCTTTCCGTTAACTATGGCTCGAATATCTGGTGTAAGAGCAATTCGTGGCCGCGCATCAGTACGGTTACGCGCAATGGCTGTATGACCGATCCGTGCAACGAGGTGTTGAAGTTCAACTACGGTACTTGCACGTCAAGTTGTGGTAATGACCCAACACGCGACGGTTGTCTTGCCGAGGTAATCGCGCCCGCCATCGGTCGCGAAGGTGCTGAGCAAGGCCGAAAGTACTACATTAACTGTACGGCCGGTGAAGTGATGATTTCCACGGCACGCACCGATACGATGGGCAATCCCATCTTTAACGCGCGGTTCGTTCAGTTTGCCGGCCGGATTACCGGCGTGATCGACAGACTGGGAACCTTGACCGGGTACCTTTACACAACCTCCAATCAGCCTACCGTGATGCTCGAGGATTGGTTCGGCCCCAACTTGAGAAGCACAACTTACGATTGGACGACCTATCCGCATAACAGCGGCGTTGGGGCGCACCCGGTGATTTGTAATTACACGGTTAAAGGGTATCGTTCCAATCCGTCGACGCCGAACACGATCTACTGTTATTCCACGGCGGGCTGTCTGGAAGAAGTCATCGATCCGCTCAGTCGTACCGTGGTCGATCAAACCTGGAACGCGAATTACACGCTGGCCAGTTCGACCAATGTCTTCGGCGGCACCACTAGCTTCACGTATGACGCGAACGGCAACATTTTAACGACGACGGAACCGAATTCAGCCGTCACGACGTTCACCTACGACAGTCTTAATAACATCGAGAGCATTACCGACCCGCTGAGCAACGCGACCTACTTTAACTACGGCGATGCGAACAATCCGACCAAGCCGACACAGGTCGACGTTGGCGGGGCTGGTTGGGTCGCGATGGGGTGGGGTCAAAACGCTCACGACCTCGGTCAAATCAAAAGTGCCCAAAATTCCAACGGTGTCTTGCAAGAATGGTATTACGGCGACGGTTCCGAAACTACCAAGAGTTGCGGTCAACTTTACGCCAAGACCTTCGGGTATAGTTCCAACATCGAGCCGATCGCCGAGTACCTCACTTCGGTCGATTGCTCCGGCAATAGCAACATGTCGAACCGTGGCAATGGGGCGAATTCGAGTATCGGTGACGAGAATGAAGAATTCGACGACACGTTGCACGAAATCGATGCAGAAAAACCCGTTTACTCTTGCGCCACCGATTACGATGCCGATGGCAATCCGGTCAGCACATGCGATTTCGATTGCAGTGACGGCCCTACTGGCGTGCCACCCGGTTCCGGGCCGCAGGGCGGCAGCCAACCCGACATGCCATCGAATCAGTTCAACGGCAATAACCAGCCGACGCGCTTGCGCGGTTATTCGGATAGCGGCGGCGGAGCCGGTGCCACGCCGTTGGCCCGTAATCAATACGAATTCACCTACGACGTCTTTGGTCGCAATACGGCGACCAAGACGGATACGGAATCGTATGCCTTTCCTACTTGGGCTCAGAATAACGCCTGTAGCGGTGACCATACGTTCGAATCCGAGATGTATGCGGATTTGAACAGTGATGTCGAGCGCATCTACGATGACGTCAATGGTACTTACACTTGGGGCTACGGTTGGAGCACAACCGGCTGCGGGTCGCCGAGTATGATGGAACCTCAAGCGTACGGTCGTCAATACGAGACCGACTTGGCAGGTCGTACCACGAAAATTAAAGATATGTCGGGCGGCACGTTGGTGGAGTACACTTATACCGATTCTACCATCACGCCCGCGGTCACCGAACACAAATACGCGCCCGGCGGTGTCGAAATCATCTCCGAGTATTACGTCGATTCTTCAGGGCAGACTAGTAAAGTCGTGCACATCGTTAACGACGGTGTAAATCCGGCGATGGAAAAGCTGGCCTTCGAATACACGCGCGATCTGAAGCATCGTATCACGCGGGTGACCGAATATACCGATGGTACCTTCAACGCCCTTACGACCTACGAATATGGTAGCGGCAACCTCGTCGCATCGGAACTCGACAGCGGCACCACGCCGGAAGCCGACAAATATTACTACAGTTGGTTCGCGGGCATGCAGTCGCTGACGGCTAGCGATCCCAATCGGCTGGTGAAGGAAGTCCGCACCGGTGCCAACGCCTATCACCACGAATATCGTTACGACGCGGGCGGCAACCGGTTGGCCAAGATCGAATCCACCGACATCAGTACCAGCGGCGGTCCGAACTATCAGCCGCACGCGATCACGCGTTATAACTACGCCCGTCCGGTGAACCTGACCGCATTCAACGATAACACCGTCTTCCACTTCGATCCGCGGACGCGCATTACGACCGACATCGGCGCGGGCCACCCGGTGCCGCCCGGCGCGACGATGTCGGTGGGATCCACCGGCGAATGGCGCGTGCGCGATATCAATGACTACACGTTGCAGGGCCAGGATAAGCTGCTGAGCTACTTCGAAATGCGGATCGATCCCAATACCGGTCTGCTGGACGGAGACGGCGCATATGGCGCGTACGAATACCGGCGCTATGCGGGCAGCATGAGCACCATCATCGCTTACGATGCCGATTCGAAAGAGTTGGAAGAAACCATGTTCCTGCGCTACGAAAAGAACAAGGTTCGGTCGATCCTCAAGCAATATTCGTATTGGGGCGATGCCAGTGTGCCGGCCCCCGACAACAATCTGTATGTCAATATCGACCAATCCTTTATGCAGCGTCACGATGAAGCCGATACGTTTGCCTACGATGTCTTCGGTCGCCGCATGATTACGGCGTATTGCGGCGGTCTCGCGAACGTAACCGCGTGCAAAGATAGCTCCAGCACCTTCACCTACATCGATAACCACATCATCGAGCGGCGCGGGGCACACCCGCACGGCGGCGTTCCCTCGCCGTATCAAAGCGTGAGCTTTTCGGAAGCGGGTTTGTTCGGCTTATACGCGCGGACGGCGCGGAACTTTGTCGATCCACCGCCGCCGACCGGTCCGTACGTGCCGGGCGCGCCCGAGTTCTGCAAATATTTCTTCCTGAACGACTCGATGGGCAACGTGCGCGCGATGGTCGATCCGAGCGGCAACGTGCAGTATCAGGTGTACGACGCGTTTGGCAATGAGATGGGCGGCGGCACGTTGATGAAGTGCAACCCGACCAGCCAGCGCATGTTGGCGGGCGGCCGGGCGCAGTGGCGCGGGGCCGAGGGCAGCCAGACGGATATCAACGCCGCCCCGATCGAAGCGGTCACGCCGCCGGTGTACGGTGCGGACAACTGGCCGACGTCGCACGAGTCGTATTCGCGCAAGACCAACGGGCTGGTGTTCATGCAGAACCGGTTCTACGAACCGGCGACGGGGCGGTTTACGCAGGCGGATCCGGTGCCCATAGATTTAGTATCTCTTTCGAAGGCGCAAAACAACCGTTGGGCTTATTGTGCGAATGATCCGGTAAATTTCAGTGATCCGACTGGGGCAACGCCAACTTTAGCGATACTCGCCGCGATTGTCGCATTTATAGGGGCATACTTTGGTTGGAAAGGTATGGGGGATGCGGCTTTCGGATGCGCGATTGGGAGCCTCCTTCTTGCGATTGCGCAGGCGATTGTAACATACGGAGTGGCCAAGATATTGAAGGCGCTGTTGCTGTTGTCAGGGTTGGCTTTAATCATAGCAGCCTTCGTGGGGTTAGTATTATTAGTCACAAATTATGTTCTAATTCCAATGATTCACGCATATGCTATGGCCCAACAGGCTGCCATGGATGAGCTTTTTGGAGATGCGGGCAATGTGTCGAGGTTAGTCCATTCAATCAAAAGGAGTAGACTTCGTAAGCTTTATTTTAGAGATGATCCAGTCGAAATAGTTCACTTTATGGCAGTGATTGCATGACCGACCTTTTACTGCCTAAAGTGTAAACGAGACTTTCAATGATTGCCCTATGTTTCAATTTTGAAACTAGGGCAATCTTTTTTTAAGAATTGAGTGGTAGGCTCGAGTCGTCATATCAGGGAGCTGGTCGCTGGCAACTTAGGGTTCTCGTCGAAATGATGAATGGTAGTGATTACGCTTGCATGTTTTGACTGAGTTGCAGTGGATTCGTACACTCTTCTTGCTTGGGAGATGTTGATTTTTGGAATCCATGTAAAACGTTGCGGGCGTTTTTCAGACGGCACCGCTCAGGTTGTTTACGGAGAGATCCCGGGGTGATTGCGCAGAAATTGACGCCCTGATAATAGTCTGGCTGAATTTTTGAGCCTTGGATCCTAATGCGAGCAATGGGATGTAGAAGTCGTCCTGATCGTCAGGTTTCAACTTTACCCAGCCGTTTATAGTGTCTATGAGGATGTTGCTCTCTCGAAGATTGATTGCCCTGTACGCGGTTGTTCCTGAGCGAAACAACCTATAAGAAATTAGCTCTAGTTGACCCGGAGATATCCTAATATACCTCTTCTCAATAAATGAGTACACAATTACGAAAATCTGTACGAGCAGTACGGTAATGATGGATAGTCTTAGAATTAGGCCAATGTATCCGCCGAAAGGATTGCCGAACCAAATATATGCCTGCCCAATGGGTAAGAAGAATAAAAATACAGGCAGAGAAAGATGATAGTTCATTGCTTTCTGAGGTTCTGAAAAACTTCGGTACAAAATCGATACATCAAAGATCACTGGTTCGAAAAAGTCTGCGTGTAGATCAACTCTGTCCTCAAGTTTACTCGTTGCGCCAACAACGCAAACCTTGGCAAAAAATGGTCTTTCGATCCGGGTTGCAAGAGCGTCAGATCGCATTTGTAACATGATTCGTTTCCGCCGTTTCGTCCACGTGAACGCTAGAGCGAATAGCGTTGCAAAGGGAAAGATTACTTCTGGTAACATGTAGTAGATATTGAGACGAAAGACTCCCGTAATGAGTCCCGAGAGGTCTATGAAAAATAGCAAGCAGTATGGTATAGAAAAAACAAGAAAAAAAACGTACCAGTCAGGAATTCTTCGGAGGGTGCGATCCGTTTCTTCTGAGCGACAGTATGCGATCATATTGCTTTGAATTGCCATTTTGATTCCCCAAACTTCTGATAACTTGAACTGCCACACGCAGTCACCCGGTCTAAATCTTTTAGTTCGCCCTTACTGACTCGCAATGACTATTAGTCTCGAAGATACATTTATCAATCATCGAATGATAGTATCTTACTCTGCGAATATTCGTATGAGGCGTCTTTACTCTAGTGGATGTAAAATGACGACGAAGGTCGAGCTAATGATGTACGTCCAGCTTTAAGTACGAAACCATACGTTCTCTGAAGTCGCCTTACAAGACTTTGTCGATCCGCCGCCGCCGACCGGTCCGTACGTGCCGGGCGCGCCCGAGTTCTGCAAGTATTTCTTCCTGAACGACTCGATGGGCAACGTGCGCGCCACGGTCGATCCGAGCGGCAACGTGCAGTATCAGGTGTACGACGCGTTTGGCTTGGAGATGGGCGGCGGCACGTTGATGAAGTGCAACCCCACCAGCCAGCGCATGTTGGCGGGCGGTCGGGCGCAGTGGCGCGGGGCCGAGGGCAGCCAGACGGATATCAACGCCGCCCCGATCGAAGCGGTCACGCCGCCGGTTTACGGCGCGGATAATTGGCCGACGTCGCACGAGTCGTATTCGCGCAAGACGAGCGGGCTGGTGTTCATGCAGAACCGATTCTACCAACCGGCGACGGGGCGGTTTACGCAGGCGGATCCGATGGCGATGGATTTAGTATCGCTTTCGAAGGCGCAAAATAATCGTTGGGTCTATTGTGCGAATGATCCGGTGAATATGACCGATCCAACGGGTTTATCAGCCGAAGAAGCAATTGTGTTCGGAGCGCTTCTTGTAAGCCTCGCCTTCATTACTCTGCTTGGCTCTTGGGTGATGTTTACTGGATTCTTGTTAGGTGCGGTTGCGGGGTTCTTTTTTGAGCTAGCGCAACAGTTGAAAAACCCCTGTGTTGATTGGGGGGAGGTATTTAAGAGCGCCGCCGTTGGTGGAGTCTTTGGCGCAATTTTTCCTGGTGTCGCGGGCTGGGCAAACATTGGACTTAGGATGCTCGGGCGACGCTTGTTGCAATATTCCGTGGTGTCGTTTGTCGTCGGGTTACTGTTTCCCTAACTTGTGAGGATTGTTTGCTGCTAGTCGAATAGGTCACAAGTTTCATTGATCGGCTTTGGCGCTCGCCAAAGCCGATCAAATAGGTGACGATACCTCGTCATATTAAGTGCTCTGAGTTACTATCGCCTATGACAAAGATCACTTCTTGATATTGTTTCGAATGCAAAAGGAGTCTAACGCGTTGTTTGTCGGAAATTGTAAAAATTGGGTTATGGTGATACTAAATGGCTTGCTAGTATTCGCTCCATTCGTGGTGTTTGTTTTGTTGTATAGAACCAGAAACGACTTAGATCTCGTTCTCTTATACTTTTTTGCCGCAGGTTTGGTGTTAACATTGAACACGCTAAAGAATGAATTTAGATCTGACAGCGTCGTTGCTGAATCGGTGGAGAACTTCACGTCGATTACCGATGAAAATCTGCGAGGTGTTTTATCGCAAGAAGAAAGGGTGATATTGGAGGAGATGCGGTTCTCGCTTCGTCACTCACTTTGGGGGCCGAAGGTTTCCAAGGCTATATGGGGAAGTGGGTTCATTCTGCCTTTTCTCGCGTGCATAGTTCTGTTTGTGGGTTGGCTAGATGATTTGGTGCTTTCGATTGCTTGGATCCTTTGCCACGGTTTCTTATATCAAGGGTACAGATTACTTCGCCCAATTCAGTTTGTTGTAATACCGGGCGAAGTCAAGATTGTCATCAGTTGGTTTTTTAGGACTGATGAGCTTGAGTTGGCTAAAGCAGATCTCGCTAAATGCAAGGCATTTGTCAATAAGAAAAGCGGGATTCTAGAGTTGCGACCAATTGACGATTCTTCGAATCGCGTTGTGTCGTGGGGGCTAGCAGGCGTCGACAATCCGCAATTGTTTATTGCTTACGTCGCAATTGCAAGTAGAAAATTAAAGCACGATCGGGTAGGTTGTACTTATGCCACCGAGACATTGACGACCTAAGTCAGTTTGAGTTTCTGCCCCATGTTTCACCAAATAGTGCGGGGCTATTTCTTCGCACGAACGGCGCGCAACTTTGTCGATCCACCGCCGCCGAGCGGTCCGTACGTGCCGGGCGCGCCCGAATTCTGCACGTATTTCTTCCTCATCGATTCAATGGGCAACGTCAACGCGACGGTCGATCCGAACCGCGATGTGTCGTAAATCTCGGGCAAATACGTCGCTTGTGAGCATATCGACGTACGCAGTTCGAGCGACGCCGCTTTGGGGGCGGCTGGATTGGTGACGGTGCAATCGATGGCGTGTGATCACACCTTGGTAGGTTTGATGTCGCTCGTCATGTCGATCGTGCGGCGCACTGGCGAAAGCGGTGCACCGGTCCGGATTAACGCGACTGGCGGGCGATCAGACGCGGCTGCGAGCCCGAAACTTGAATCGAAGTGCTAAATCGATATAGCATATCGGTTTACGGAGGAGAACGTTCACCCCTTATTTTCCCAAGCGAGGACTCGAATGATGGAATCTTGTATGTGCCGCGTGCGCGGTGGTTTCGCGGTCGCTGCGGCCGTTATGTTGCTTGCTTCTTCAGCGTTCGCACAGCCTGCCAACGATGATTGCGCCGACGCGATCGTCATCGGTGATGGTGTGCACTTTTATACCAACATCGACGCAACGACCGACGGTCCCGAACATCCAACTGGCTGCCAGTTCGGTGGGCGAACACCCAGTGATGTTTGGTTTCAATACACGGCAACTTGCACGGACGATTTAACCGTCAGTACATGTGGAACCGTCGATTACGATAGCGATATCGTTATCTACGATGGATGCGATTGTAATAACCTTGTGCTCCTGGGCTGCAATGATGACGGGTTGGGTTGCTCGGGGTTCTCGTCTGAGCTAACGGTGCCGGTGGTGGCCGGGAACTGCTACCTCATCCGAATCGGTAAATACGAAGCGAGTTTCTCCGACGGTAGCGGTACGGTGCTCGTTCAGTGTGGTCCCCCCGCACCGGTGGGGGCGTGTTGTTTGCCCGATGACTCGTGCTCGCAAATGCTCGACGGCGATTGCACGGGCGCGGGCGGCGTGTTTCAGGGTGTGGGCGCACCGTGCTTGCCGAATCCCTGCAGTGGCGCATGTTGTGCGACGGACGGTTCGTGTGTCACCGTGTCCGAAGCTGAATGTGCCTCTGCCAATGGAATTTACGACGCCGGTGCCGATTGTCAGTCGGTTTCTTGTACGGCGGCCTGTTGTTTGAGTGACGGTTCATGCACCATCGTGTCGGCATTCCAATGCATCACGATGGGAGGGGAATATAACGAAGGCGCGGATTGTCAGTCGGTCGATTGCACCGGTGCCTGCTGTTTGCCCAACGATGCTTGTATTACGACGTCTCCGCTTGATTGCGCTCAGCAGAGTGGTCAATACAACGGCAACGGTGAGCCGTGCACACCCGATCTGTGTTTAGTGATCGGCCCCGATGTGGTGTACACCGATGTGAATGGTATTGTTGATTTTGGCCCGGTGAATGGCGTGCGAGCCTACGCCTTGGGCAGCGATACGTGCAACATCGGAGATGAGAACCTGATTTGGGCCAATAATGGCACGCCCGCGCTCGCGATGAATATGTATCGTCTGCATGACGGACAGCTAATGCAAATCGGCATGAGCTGGTTGAAGACCGCCTGCTGTGCGGCTGCCGGCAGCGGGTGCGGCTTGTCCTGCAATGGCGCGGGCGGAAATGTGCTCGGAGCAGGATGCCTAGACATATACGGTGCCGGTTATAATGCCAATCAGGGCAACCTGATGCCGCGCTCGGGTATTCACGGCTATTTTGCAACCTTCACCGGCACAGAAGGCGCGAGCGGTAGTTCGATTGCCGGACGCTTGCAAGTGGCCGAAGCCGATATGAGTCCGACGACCTATGCGGGGGCCTTGTATTTTGTTGAGGGCCAGTATCAGGCGACAGACGATGCCGCCGCCAGTAACGCGATGAATAACAATTCATATCGCCGCGTTACGGTATCAGGTTCATTCGGGTTATCGATGCAAGACAGTACGCAGACCGAGATCCCCGCGATCGAAGCCTGGCGGGATCACGGTGGTGGGGCGAACGTCGCCGATCCGTCCGTCGAAATCGTCAACGTCGATATCCCGCTGGAAGGTCGCTTCATCGTGGCCGGTAAGGCCGACGATTTTGGCGGCGGCCAGTATCGCTATACCTACAACGTGATGAACCTAAACTCGGATTTGGCTGCTGGCGGATTCAGCGTGCCGATCCCGGCGGGTGCATCGATCAGTAATGTCGGCTTCCACGATGTCGATTACCACTCGGGTGATCCGTACGACAACACCGATTGGAACTCGTCGGTTACGGCGACCGAGGTGAGCTGGAGTTCGCCCGAGACGTTTAACCAGAATCAAAACACCAACGCATTGCGCTACGGCACGATGTACACGTTTTGGTTTACCGCAAATGTCGCGCCGGCCAATGGCAACGTCACGATCAGCTTGTTCAAGCCGTGGATGCCGAATGAGCTGGATGCCAACATCGTTGTACCCGACTCGGGTACGACCGCGTGCGGCGGCGATCTGGGCGATGTCAACAACGATACGGTCATTAACGGTAACGACGTTTCCAACTTCGTCGATTGTCTGACGGCTGGCTCGACCACGGGCGGCAATTGCGCATGTGCCGACTTGAATGGCGGCGGCGTGGATATGGCCGACGTTGGCGCGTTTGTGAGTGAGTTGCTCAGTCAGTAATTGCTGGTGTTTACGGTCGGGTGTGTTGTACTCAACCGCCGACCCACCGTTGATTGATAATCTTTAATGAATGTTGCCCCGTGTGCCAGTTTGGTACGCGGGGCTTTTCTTTCCTCTTTATTCGAGATCAAAGTTTCAATCTGCCAAAACGCTTTTCTCGCCGCTCAAACATCGATTTTTTCGGCGTTTCGTTGCTTATCACCCGTAAGTACTCGGGGTTTGCGCGATCACCGTCTTTGAAGTCGTTCGCTTCCTTGGCAAAACCCCCGTTTCCCCCGATACTCCCCGCTTTCCCGAAAGTTTGGGCGGCGGTCGGTCAGACCGTTGCCGCTCCCAGAGATGAGACGCGATGGATAGAACCCCCACGAGGATACTCTTGGCCAAGATCGGACTCGACGGACACGACCGTGGTGTCAAAGTGCTCGCGCGCGGCCTCCGCGATTCGGGTATGGAAGTGATCTATACCGGCCTCTGGCAAACGCCGGCGGCAGCCGCCAAGGCGGCAGTCGAAGAAGATGTCGATGTGTTGGGGGCGAGTTTTCACAGCGCTGCGCACCTGACGTTGGTGCCGGTGCTGATCGAAGAATTGAAAAAGCTAGGTCGCTCGGATATTCCGGTCGCGATCGGCGGCATCATCCCGCCGGATGACGTGCAGGCGATGCGAGATGCGGGTTGCGCGCTAATCTTCGAAACCGAAGTCTCGATGGAGAAGATCGTTAGCGACGTGAACGCCTTGGCGGATAAGGTCGTCGAACAGCGCCGCGCCGCCGAGCAGAGCGATCAGTTAGATAAATGGCTAAATGGGCTGGCGGCGGGCGAACGCGTCAGCATCGGTCGGGTGTTAACCTGGGTGGAGAACGGGGCGTCTGCTGATGATATTGCGATGCGTTTACCGCCGGCCAGCCATAATATCGTCACGGTCGGCTTTACCGGCGCGCCGGGCGTGGGTAAGAGCACGCTCATCGGTCGGTTGATCAAAGAATTGCGCAAACGCGATAAGCGCGTCGCCGTTTTGGCAGTCGACCCGGCCAGCCCACTCACGGGTGGGGCGCTATTGGGCGATCGCGCACGGATGACGATGGCGGCGGGGGATGACGGTGTGTTCTTGCGCTCGTCGGCCAGCCGCGGCGAACTGGGCGGCATCGCACCGACGACCGGCGCGATGATCGAAGTCCTGAAACGCACCAATATCGATGTGGTTTTGGTTGAAACCGTCGGTGCGGGCCAGAACGATGTGACGGTGCGGCAATATGCCTCACCGTTGGCGTTGTTATTGATGCCGGGCGCGGGCGACGATTTGCAGATGGAAAAGGCCGGTATCGTTGAAGTCGCCGAGTTGTTTGTGATCAACAAGGCCGACCTCGATGGGGCGGGTAAGCTCGAAGCGCAAATTCGCGAGACGGTTGGCAGCGATCGACCGATCGTGCAGACGGTCGCGTCCCACGGCGAAGGCATCGACAAGTTGGCGGACGAGATTCTGGCGTTTAGAAAGTAAACGTCGAAAAGTCAAAACTTCAAAACGTCGAAACGCTAGAACTTCGGCGAATGAAGGCTCGGCGAATGCTGCAGGGGCAGCGATGTAGTGAAAAAACTTCAGAGCCGCGGCCTGTGGCCGCATGACTCGTAGGGTGCATCCCTTGATGCACAAAAAATCCAGCGGCAAGTAACAACAACGCGAATAAGATTCAATTGTTACGCCAGGCGATGGGAATAGCGGCGTAACCATCAACATCAGTGGAAGACAGCAGCATGAAGATTCTGTCGTTAGTGAAATACGTGCCGGAGTCCACGGCCAAGATCAACGTCCTCGACGATGGCAGCGGCATCGACCCGAAGGGCGTGAAGTTCGTGATGAATCCGTTCTGCGAATTCGCCGTCGAATCGGCTCTGCAGTTTCGGGAAAAGAACGCCGGTGCCAACGCCGAGATCACGGCGCTTACGCTCGGCCCCGATGCCGCCGTCGATGTGTTGCGAACCGCCTATGCGATGGGCGTCGATCACGCGATGCACATTTGCGACCCGCTCTTCGAGCAGGCCGACGATTTGATGGTTGCTCGCATTCTGGCGGCAGCCGTGAAGGATGGCGGCTTCGACGTCATCTTCGCGGGCAAGCATGCCATCGACTATGACCGCGGCCAGGTCGGTGCGGGATTGGCGGAATGCCTGGATATTCCGCACGTCGGTGCTGTGACCGACATCGAATGGGCGAGCGACTATAAGAGTGCCACGGCGAAGCGTCGCATCGAAGGCGCGGAAGAAATCGTGGAGGTGCAACTTCCCGCGCTGTTTACGATCGAAAAGGGTTACGTCGAAGCGCGTTACCCTTCGTTGCCGGGCCTGATGAAAGCAAAGAAGAAGCCCATCGACACCAAGACGTTTGCCGATCTTGGATTTAGCGCCGACGACCTATCCGATGCCAATGTCGGTACGCGCATGCACGGTTATGCACCGCCGCCGCCGCGACCGCCGGGCCGCAAGATCGAAGGCGATGCCGCGGCGCAAGCCAAGGAACTGGTCCGCATTCTTCGCGAAGAAGAAAAGATCATCTAGAGCACGCGCAAACCACACGTAGCGCGTTAGGCGCCTGTTAGGGTTGCGCTCTGCGCGGGTTGTTATTACGTTGCCATCAGGCCCGCTGAGCGGGGCCGGATGGGAGCTATGGATGGCAACGCCGTATTCTC
>Ga0207422_1002323_pt1 | contig 26010 bp, 22 predicted proteins | sample MarCyaLeptolynsp_FD_187757 | JGI IMG/M metagenome (GOLD analysis project Ga0207422, IMG submission 187757) | Marine cyanobacterial communities from Panama - species 1 Leptolyngbya sp. (SPAdes) | ecosystem: Environmental > Aquatic > Marine > Unclassified | place: Panama: Panama City | collected... | reverse complement strand
AGGATGGCTCAAGAGTTTTTGAACGATATTATGTAAAGTGGTACCGCTTTCAGGTATCTTTTTCCGTTGATGATCAAAGGGTTGAAATGTACCACTTTACATAATCACATACTTTGCATAATGCGATAAGATAATGGCACTTGATAAACTTTTGAGAGCCGTACTGAATATGACCTTAGGGTCTGCCAATGTACCTGTTACACCTCCCACTGAAATAGTGGAAATGCCCAGAACTTTGTGCGCCCTATTGAGTAATAGTATTTTAAAGCTCTCGACATAGTTTATTTGTCCATTATCCCATGATTGGCGAAGGATTTCTACAGCGACTTGAGAAGAAGTGATATCAGGTCTTAGACGTGCAGGAACCTTTGGTGAATAAGAGATTTTGATTTCAGCCACATGGTTTGGATTGAACTTTTTCATAATGTGAACGGGATTAAGTTGAAAAAAAATTTGGGGATCCCGGCCATTTTTTATTTTGGATAAGTGCCAAAGGAAGCGTTTTTGATATTGGGTACTGAACAGAAAGGAGCTGCTGGTGAGGGTATCAAAAAGGCAGTCTTTTGCGGCTTTAGTAGGGGAGGGGTTGTGGGTGTTCCAAAAACAAAATGAAACTTTGCCTCACATTTTATATCACGCGTTGGGGAGTTGCTTGATAGATGTCAGCAAATCTAATTACCTATAGAGATCACATATCTACATAGAAAAAGAAAATGTATCAAGTACCATATTCATCTAATAGCTGTGTCACTCTTTCGAGTTCCTTTCCTATTTCGATTACTCTCTGCTGTTTCTCTTTACTTGTAGTAAAACCATATTTTTGTGTGAATTCATAAAGTTGTTTTTCAAGTTCAGCTTTCTTTAATTTCAATTGTTCTTTGTCCATATTATTCATTGCTTATCTAAATAAAAAAATGAAACCCTAAAGTTAAGGCTTTCCATAATTTTCCAAGATAACTTTTTTGAAAGTATCAATGGTCAAAAAGGGGATGACAGAACCTTGTAAATGTGGTCTGAAAGCCCCTTGCTGCCAAGCTGCCAATACCATATAGTAAAAATATCCGGGTAATAGCACGTTGTGGTCTGTTAATACGGCAAAACAGTTAGGGACCGGTTTTTTGAGAGGTTTGCCAGCATTGTACCCTTTGTTCTGGATATAGAAATCGGCATAGTCGGTACCATTGGGATGTAGAGGTCGGTAGTCCTGAAGTAAAAACATGATATGTACGGGTTTTAGTTAAAAAAAATTTGGGGACCCGTCCATTTTTTGAGAGGATAAGTGCCAAAGGAAGCGTTTTATATATTTGGTATAGGAGCTGTTTACTGGGTTATAAAAAAGGCAGTCTTTTGCGGTCATGTAAGGGTAGGATTGAAGGCGTTCCGAAAAACAAAATGGAACTTTGTACAACATTTTATATTTCGTGAGTGGATGGTTCAGTAGTACTTGGAATATTTTAAGGGTGATACAAACTGAACCTTTTAGGCAGGGTGGTATAGTTTAGAAAGAGAAACGAGCTACCAAAGTAAATTACTAGTGCTATGTATGGAGTCCCCAAGTATAAGATTATAATATTTCTACTACACTTGAATGAATGGTTTTTCACTCTGTTGTTTTGATATATTTCCCGATACATTAAAAATGTAAGTAGAGATGGATTAATTATGAAAAATTTCAATGGATTGTCTATTTATGTAAAAGCCGATACAATATTCAAAGAAGTGAGGTATATAAGTTAAATATCTTATTATCTACAGACAGTGGCATTTTACAAATTGGGAGGATAGCACTTCGAGGTTTTTTATTCCCCTACCAAGACAAGATAAACGATATCCGCTTAGCAAAGAGGAAAAGGCTCATCTATACTGCCCCCAAGTAGATGAGATTGGAATATAATAGACAATGAATAAGTTCATGTAATTGGTCAACTGAAAGAATTGAATCGACGGGGTGCTAAAAGCCGACATAGCCCATTTGTGGTTTATGATCATACACTCATTCAATGATGGGAGCGAACGGATAGCAAGGGCCATCTCGGATATGTTATTGTTATTGGTACGTTCAGAGAACAGTACCAAAAGGTCCTAAGCAAATTTTTACTGATTGATAGATAATTGAGATGGTTACAATACATGATTATATACAGCCTACCAGTATTTGAATCGTACCATTTCTCGATACCTCTTGTTTCTTAGGCCCCTCCTTTGATAATCTTGAACTAGTTCAAGATTGTTCCTTGTCAAAGGTTAAGGTTATTTCCTATCATAGTTCATTTTTAATCAACTAGGACTTGTAGAACTTTGTGATATACAAAAAAAAAGAAATCATGAAAATTATAACGAAGCAAAAATCTAAGTGGAGCACCAAGACTTTGGTGACACTAGCCTTAGTGGTCGCAATCATCAATATTGTGGCTTTTATACCAAGAAAAAAGGGAATGGAGGCTCAGGCCCCTCTACCAATGGCAGTAAAAGTTGCCTCTCCTGTACAGGAAACCATTACAGAATGGGATGAATATACAGGTCGTTTTGAAGCTTCGGAACGTGTAGAGGTCAGGGCCAGGGTAAGTGGTTATATAGAGAGCGTCCTGTTCAAGGCAGGCCAGTCAGTAAAAAAGGGAGATGTACTCTTCATCATCGATCAACGACCTTTTAAAATTGCTTTGAGCGATGCTGGGGCCCGTTTCAACCAGGCAAAATCTGAGTTACAAATAGCCGAGGACAACTTTAAGAGGGTACAACCGCTAAAGGCCACAGGGGCAGTTTCCCTAGAAGAATACGATAGACGCCAACAGGCAGTGACAAGTGCAAAAGCCCGCATCGGAGTGGCACAAGCAGCCGTTGACAATGCCAAGCTCAATCTAAAATTCACACATGTTACAGCGCCGATATCAGGTCGTATCGGAAGAGACCTTGTCAATTCAGGAAACCTGATAAGTGGTGGCTCTGCAAACTCCACTTTACTTTCGACCATTGTGGCAATCAGCCCTATCCACTTTTATTTCAATGGCAGTGAAGCTGACCTTTTGAAATATTCTAGGCTCAATCAAAATGGTGAAAGGGGCTCCTCAAGAGAAACTTCGAACCCAGTTACGGTAAAACTGATTGATGAATCAGAGTTTCTTCATAAAGGCCAGATGGACTTTGTAGATAATGAGATTGACCGTAGTACCGGTAGTATAGAAGGTAGAGCAGTCTTTGCCAATGAGAATGGACTCCTAGAACCTGGTATGTTCGGAAGGGCAAGATTGTTAGGTTCGGCAGCACACAAAGCCATTATGATCCCTGATGAGATTATTGGCGCCAATCAAAGCATCAGATATGTCTATGTACTAGGTGAAGATGATGTTGTCACTTTTAAACCTATACAACCCGGACCCCTGCACAGCAATGGATTGCGGATAATCCGGAGTGGTCTCACAGTCAAAGATCGACTGATTATCAATAATATCCAGAAAATCAGACCAGGGATCCAAGTAGCTCCCCAGGTTGCAGAAATCCAAATAAATAAATAACCCATACAGTCATGAAAATCTCACATCTATTCATCGACCGACCAATATTGGCAGGAGTACTCAGTATATTGGTCATGATAGTAGGCGCATTGGCCTATGTAAAACTACCTGTGACACAATTTCCCGAGGTAGCACCACCTACTGTAGAAGTAGTGGCGGTGTATCCGGGAGCCAACCCCGAAACAATAGCCAAGACAGTTTCGGCCCCGTTGGAACAAGAGATCAATGGAGTAGAAGACATGCTCTATATTACATCACAATCGACCAGCGATGGGCTCGCTACTATCAGGGTCACTTTTGAACAAGGTACCGACCTTAACCAGGCACAGGTACAGGTACAGAACAGGGTTGCCCTAGCTGAGCCCAGATTACCCGAAGTAGTAAGGAGGCTTGGTATCAGTACCAAGAAAATCGCCCCAGATATCCTTCTTGTAGTGAACATGTATTCACCCAATGGTACTTATGATCTCAATTATATCGGCAACTATGCCACTCTTAACCTGAGGGATGAAATCTCAAGGATAGAAGGGGTAGGCGAAGTAAGACTTTTTGGTGCCAGTGAATATGCCATGCGCATCTGGCTCGATCCTGACAAGATTTCATCATTGAACATGACAGCCGGGGAAGTATTGACTGCCCTAAGGAGTCAAAATGTGCAGGTGGCAGGTGGGACATTAAATCAGCTGCCCGCCGGAGAACAAGCCGCTTATGAAGTGAGTATACAGACCCAAGGAAAGTTGGAGACCCCTGAAGAATTTGAAAATATTATTGTACGTTCGACCAATAACGGACGTGTGGTGCTGCTGAAAGATGTGGGACGCGTAGAGTTGGGTGCTCAGAATTATGTGACGAAAGGTTATCTGGGAGAGCACCCAGCCATCGCACTTCCTATCTTTCAGGCACCTGGTTCAAATGCGATACAGACAGCGGAGGATATCCAAGCCAAAGTTGCAGAACTATCAGAAAATTTCCCACAGGACCTTGAGTACGATATTGCGTACAATCCTACTGGATTTATCCAGGAATCAATAGATGGGGTGTACAGTACCATTATAGAGGCCGTGATCTTGGTGGTCCTTGTAATCTTACTTTTCTTACAATCCTGGAGGGCGGCTATTATCCCTATACTGGCCATTCCTGTATCACTTGTAGGTACTTTCGCAGCCATGCAAGCTCTTGGCCTTTCTTTGAATAATATTTCGCTTTTTGGCCTGGTACTGGCCATAGGTATCGTGGTGGATGATGCCATAGTCGTAGTCGAGAACATGGAACGTTATCTTGCCAATGGTATGGCACCGAGGCAGGCAGCACGGAAAACCATGGAAGAGGTTGGAGGCGCATTGATTGCCATGGGACTGGTACTGGTAGCCGTTTTTCTACCAACCGCCTTTTTAGAAGGTATTTCAGGTCAGTTCTACAAGGAGTTTGGCCTAACCGTGGCAGTTGCTACTGCCATATCAGTGTTTGTTTCCCTCACCCTGAGCCCTGCCATGGCAGCCAAGCTTATGAAACATGAAGGTAAGACCGGCAAAAGACCATTCATCTTGATTAGGCCATTGGTCTTCCTTGGCGATCAGTTCAACCGTTTCATGAACTTTTTATCAGATAGGTTCGGTAAGACCGTCCAAAAACTGGTCAGGGTAAGTACCGTGGTGATGGTAATCTATTTTGGACTGATTGGTCTTACAGGTTTTCAATTCAACCGGGTCCCTACTGGATTTGTCCCTTCCCTTGACAAAGGTTATTTGATAACAGCCATTCAACTGCCTCCTGGCTCATCGCTTACCAGGACCAATGAAGTGGTAAAAAGATCTTTGGAGACCATACTCCAGACCGATGGGGTAAAAAATGCTGTATCATTTGCTGGATTTGATGGTGCTTCCTTTACCAATGCTTCCAATGCAGCAGCTATTTTCGTACTCCTCGAAGATTTTGAAGAACGCCAAGGGAAAGGGATTACCTCAGAAGGGCTTTTAAAGACACTAAGGGGTAAAATGGCAGCAGTGGACGATGCCTTTGTAGTTGTGGTCCCTGCACCTCCTGTAGCGGGTATCGGTAATACTGGTGGTTTTAAAATGATGGTACAGGACAGGGGAAATGTGGGTATACAAGAACTGGTAAATGCTACTTATGCATTAGCAGGAGCAGCCAACCAAGACCCTGCCCTGGCCAATGTCTTCACTTTCTTCAATAATATGACACCACAGCTCTACCTGGATATCGACCGCCTTAAGGCCCAGCAATTGGGTATCCCTGTCGATCAGGTATTTGAGTCTTTGGAAATATATCTGGGTTCTGCCTTTGTCAACGAATTCAACTATCTAGGCCGGACTTTTAGGGTCACAGCGCAAGCAGATGCACCAAACAGGTTGACCCCGGACGACATTGCTCGCATAAAGGTAAGGAATGTAAATGGTGATATGGTACCTATGGGAACAATTAGCACTCAAAAGGACATTTCTGGTCCGGCACGTCTCCCACGTTTCAATTTGTACAATGCCGCAGGTCTGCAGGGTGATGTCACTCCTGGTTACAGTACAGGACAGGCCTTGGAAGCCATGGAAAAACTGGCAGAAGAGATACTTCCTCCGGGTATTTCATTTGAATGGACAGAACTGGCCTATGAGCAGAAGAACAAAGGGAATACGGCAACCATTGCATTTATGCTGGCAGTAATTTTTGTATTCCTACTTTTGGCCGCACAATATGAGAGTCTGGTCTTACCACTGGCAGTAATCTTTATTGTACCGATGGTATTGCTTTCTGCCATGATTGGAGTAGACATCGCTGGACTGGACAATAATATACTAACACAGATTGGCCTTGTCGTATTGGTCGGTCTAGCCAGTAAGAACGCAATTCTGATTGTGGAATTTGCCAAACAGCTCCAAGATCAAGGAAAGGACTTGGTAACGGCCACTATAGAGGCTGCCCGTCTAAGGCTAAGGCCTATCCTGATGACGGCCATGTCCTTTATCCTTGGCGTAGTACCTTTGGTGATCGCTACTGGTGCCGGTGCAGAAATGAGGAGATCGCTCGGGATAGCTGTATTCAGCGGCATGATTGGGGTCACTCTTTTCAGTCTATTTCTCACCCCGGTATTCTACTACCTCGGTAGAAAGCTGACCTCCAAAAAACAAAGAACAGTAAAAACAAATCATCAAGAACCCGACTTGAAGACAGCCATTACTGCCTGAGAGCCACAAAAGTTATAATCATGAAAAATTCAATCATATCTATACTCGTATCTCTCGTAATGGTTTCCTGTGCGGTCACAAAGAGAGATTTTACAACACCAGCTCCTAAGGATCAGTTGGTGATGGCCTCACTTGACCAAGAATTGACAGTCAATAAGGCCTATGAAGAAACCACTCCTGTGATAGCATGGTGGTCTGCCTTTAACGATCCTGTATTGGATACATTGATCGTCAGGGCAAGAAGGAATAATCTGGATATAAATACTGCTGTGGCCAATGTGTTCGCTGCCAGGGCCATCCTGAAAGAGACCAGATTCGATCGCTTTCCTACAATAACTGCCAATGGAGGGTATACCCGACAAAGGTTAGGGGAAAATGTGTTCGTACAAGGTATCAATCCTACTTTCAATCAATATAATGCCAGTTTTGATGCCTTCTGGGAAACCAACCTTTTCGGCAGGGTGAGCAACAGAGTGAAAGGGGCCGTAGCTTTTCAAGAGGCCACAGTTGCCGATATGAAAGGTGCTTATATCAGTGTCTTTGCTGAAGTTGCTACAAATTATATTGCCCTAAGAGGGGTTCAATATCAATTAGACATCGCAAATCGAAACCTGGCCGATCAACAGTCTACATATAACCTAGTAAAAAGTATCGCAGAACAAGGTCCTGGTAACAATCTAGATGTATCAAGGGCGCTGGCACAACTGGAGGCCACAAGGTCTACCATACCACCTTTGGTGGCCCAAGTAGAAGCAATCAAGAACAGTATAAGTGTATTGATTGGTGAGGTCCCTGGTACATTAGATGTGGCTGTCCTGGATCAAAAACCATTGCCCGACCTACCAGCCACCGTGGTAGTCGGTACCCTGCCAGAACTACTTAGGAGAAGGCCTGACGTGGCCAAGGCCGAGGCTGACGTAGTCCAACGTATTGCCCGTTATAATTTGTCAGTTGCGGAACTTTACCCCAATATACAATTTACTGGTTCATTGGGCTTTTCGGCCATTGACTTTAACAGTTTAGGTAGGAACCAATCCTTTACCTGGAGCATTGGACCCCGTATCAGTTGGGCAGCGTTTGACTTGGGCAGGGTGAAAAGACAGATTGACCAACAGGATGCATTGACTCTCGCCAGTATCAATCAGCATGAAAAAGTGGTACTCCAGGCGCTTGAAGAAATCAAGACCGCTATGAGCAATTATAGTAATCAGTTGGAAACCAGGGAACTCTTGAGAAAGTCATCAGAGGCCAGTGCAGAGGCCGTGCAGTTTGCCCAAGAAAGGTATAGGGCAGGACTTGATAGTTTCATTGATTATCTAAATGCTGATAGGACATTATTGGAAGCGGAGAATAGACTGGCTCAAAGTGAGGTTGCTGCTGCTACAGGGTTGGTAGCCATTTACAAAGCGCTTGGAGGTGGATGGGAGATCGTCTCTGATGAAGAGATCGAACAGAAATTTGAGGGTTTTAGGGCAAAGGACAGTAGCATCCAATCGCGCAAGTAAATGTAAAAAATAAAGATCAAGGAAAGAGACCTCCTAAGTATTTGGAGGTCCTTTTTATTTTATCTTTGGAAGTTGTCTAAAGTTATTTTTTTATGCAGCAAATGGCCTATTACGTCTCACATTTCGTTACTTTTTTCATTAAATAGTTCTGCTTTTCTCTTCAAAAAGTGCCTCATTTGAGACAAAAATTTCCATTTTCGCGTATAACCTAAAACTTTGAACAACCTTATGATTTATATTTTGTATTTAAAAAGGAACAATTGAAGATATCGGTAATGATTATTCCATATTCAGATATATTTATAGTACATTGATTTTTTTATTATCAATAATAAAATCGATTAATATTATAGAAAAAGATTTAGAAATTTTTTTGTCTCAATTTCAGAACATTCATATCAGAAAAAAATTCTGTTAACAGAAATCCTTTGGTTGATGTGTCATTGATTCAAGAAATAACTCCCAAAAGATAAGTTATGAAAGAATATTATATGCTCGAAAATGTCATTGATGATATAAATGATAAACACACTATCGGCAGGTTCAATACTATGGCATCAGATGGTTGGGTATTACACACATACCTGCACTATATCGATAATAATGGACTAAAAAAGTTCAGGGCCATTTTCGAAAGAACAGTCATTAACCAACAGTTACCAAAGTGAGAAATTTTGCTGTTTTTTTATTAAAATACAAATATTTAAAAATGACCCTTCAATATTGTTGCTTTTAGACAAGGTAAATCAAGATATCTGATATAAGAAAGGAATTGTACAATTTGGTAAGTATCTTTAAAACATGAACAAAATCGTCATATAGGAAAAAAGGATATAATAGGTTATATCCTTTTTTCCTGATGATACAATGAGTGTATATATGCCTTTGTCCAGCCCCTCATATCTATCTTTTAGATGGGATTTTATCGCTCAAAGTACCCTTAGGGACTTATATATATAATAGATAGGGAAGGATAGAAGACAGGTAGACTTGGTCCATCTAGTCCAGATAATAATTTGAAAAAATTTGTTTGTTAAATTCCTTTTTTATCTCGTAATTGCAGATAATTACCAATAGTAAAGCGATTTTTTTGGATTGTCATGCAGATTCACGACGGTAAGGTAGAAAAATATAGTAGTATATTAGCAAATATTGCCCGATATGTTGAATTGTCAGATGAAGAGACACAAGACTTCATTTCAATCATAAAAACTTCCCGTGTAAAGAAAAGACAGTTTGTAATCCAACCTGGATACGTATGTGAATACCGCAATTATATTGTAAAAGGTGCTTTTAGGACTTTTTATATGGATGACAATGCCAAAGAACATACTGTACACATCGGTATTGAAGATTGGTTCTTTACAGATTTCTACAGCTACATATATCAGGAGCCTTCAACATTTTATTCAGAAGCATTGGAAGACTCTATCATCTTTCAAATGAAATATGAAGATGTTGAGAAACTGTGCTCAAAAAGTCATGCCCTGAACCAATTTTATCGAATCGTAGTTGAAAAAGCATATGCGAACTCCAGGAGGAGAATCATAGCCGCAAACAGTAAGACATCAGAAGAACGTTATTGGGAATATGTCAAAAAGTATCCGCAAATTGTCAACAGGGTACCTCAATATGTAATAGCCTCTTATTTAGGGATTTCGGCAGAGTTCCTAAGTAAGATACGTTCCCATTCATCAAGAAAATCCAGAGGTAAATAAATACTGGAAGAAATGATTATATGGTCAAAGGATGAAACTTGAGAAGACAATCCAAAAGTGTCAGACCAGATTACCTTATCCAAAATTTCGGCATCAGTAACTTCCACAACTACGTTCTTATCCAAGACCACACCTTAAAGCAAGTTTTACGATTGAATATCAAAAAATCTTGAACCAGTTCAAGATTTTTTCTTATCGAAGTTCAAGGTTATTTCCTGTCCTAGTTCATTTTTATTTAGCCCAATTGATAAGAGATTTGTGGTATAAATATTTTTAGAACAACAAAAAATAAAATCATGATACAATTTGATGTCCCTACCAAAGAAAATGTAAGTCAAACCAATCAAGCCATATTTGATAGCTTACAAAAAAAATTAGGTTTTGTCCCAAATTTGTACGCAACATTTGCCTACAGTGAAAATGGATTGAAAAATAACCTGGATTTCGGTGCTGTGAAGAGCTCTTTGAGTAACAAAGAAAAGGAAGTGGTAAATCTTGCCGTCAGTCAAGTCAATGAATGCCTTTATTGTCTTGCTGCCCATACTGCTCTTGCTAAAATGAATGGTTTCAATGATGAGCAGGTGATTCAGATCAGAAGAGGTGAAGTAATATTTGACAGTAAACTGGATGCATTATCGAAGTTAGCCAAAAATATTACTGAAAATCGTGGGAAAACAAGTCCGGATGTATTAGAAAATTTCTTTAATGTAGGATATACCAAGGAGAACCTGATAGATACCATAGAATTGATAGGTGTCAAAACGATATCCAACTATTTGCATAGGACTACAGAAATACCTGTAGATTTTCCAGCTGCACCTGAACTGAAAACTGTTTCTTAAATATATCAATTGATAAATTGTGTGGATAGGTAAGCAAAATCAATCATACAATTCATAGTAATTGACAAATTATCAATTTAAAAGATTTGCTGACCATACTGAAAAAGCGGCAAATCTCATCACCAATTTTATAAATAATAATCAAACATTTAATCTTAAATCTTAAAATCATGTCAAACTTAAATTTAGAAGGAAAAATAATCCTTATCACAGGCGCAAACCGAGGTATCGGTCTCGCTTTGGTCGAGAAGTCACTGGAAAAAGGAGCATCCAAGGTATATGCGACCTATCGCTCCGTAGATAACCGTTCTGCCCTGCTCGGGTTTGGAGACCGTGTCGTCCCTATTCATCTTGACCTCAGCGATCCAGCAACGATTGAAAACCTTTCACAATCGGTGCCCGAGCTGGATATCCTCATAAACAATGCAGGTATATTCTCAGCGGCCAATTTGTTGGACGATACCGAGGAACAGTTGCGTAATGACTTCGGGACCAATTTTTTTGGAACACTCGCGGTCACCAAGGCCCTGCTACCGGCACTCAAGGGAGAGGGACCCTCTGCAATAGCGAACCTATCAAGTATAGCAGGTCTTGCATCAATGCCAGGTTTCGGTGGATATTCTGCATCCAAGGCCGCCGTTCATTCGATGACACAATCGTTCAGGGGAAAATTGAAGGCTGATGGTATCTCGGTACATGGGGTCTATCCCGGTCCAGTAGCGACCCGGATGACGGAAAATATGGAAATGGATACGACACCGGCCTCAACAGCAGCCGAAAATATTTTGGAAGGTATAGAAAATGGTACCGAGGAGATTTTTCCGGACAATATGTCCCAACAAGTGGGACCGCTCTTTCTCAGTTCACCAAAGACACTGGAAGAGAACTTCTCTGGATTTTGATCTTAGGGTCCTTGATCGTTCTTATCACAAAGGACAAGGACGATCAAAGACCTGATATACATACAATGGAAAGCTGTCAAGGAAAATGGGGATTTATATAAAATATTGGATAAATGAAAGTTTCAAATAATATCCGGAGTAGGCTTTTCATAGGTTTTTCTATTTTGATGACCCTGATCATTACCAACTTGCTCATATCCTCATGGTTCATGGCAGGGCAATCAAGGATAAATACAGAAAGAGAGGCCCTCCAGAAGATAGAAACCATGATGCTAGATCTCTTTATTGAACAGTTATCCTTCATCGAGAACAACTTTCTTGATTCCAACCTTTATATTGATTCCATGGAATATGGACCATTATTGCTCCAACAAAAAAGGTTCAGGGAACTGGATGATAGAATCACTTTCTATTCCAGTGAACATAATGGTGCGGGTAGATCAGATACCGATTTGATAAAAGACATAGAAAAGACTCAAGGTATCTTTCTGGAGATCATAGCACTACAGATAGAAAAAGGGTTCAAGGACTGGGGCAATATCGGTAATATGAGATATTTTGCCCACCAACTGGAGAACCAGGGAATCGTGCCCCTAGCGGACCTATTGTCAATGAGGATGTATGAAAAAGATTATCTCTTGAGAAAAGATATCATCTATTTTGATAAGCTTAAGGAAAAGCTCAAAAAACTCCATAGTCATCCGGATAGGCCTTGCAGTGGGGAGTACTGTATGTATCTTAACGGATATTTCGAAGAGTTCAAGGCAGTGGTTGAAAAGGATGAGAGATTAGGTGATTTTTACACTAAGGGATTGAAACTTGAACTATTGAAACAGATAGAGAAGACGAAGAAAGGCCTAGATGCCAGGATAAACTTCTGTAAAGAGGAACAAAATGAGATATCGACCAATATCATGAGGCTCTTCTTCTTTTCAGGTATAACAGTGTCCATATTGGCATTGGTAATAAGTATCAAAGTTTCCAAAGGTATTTCAAGGCCATTAAAAGCACTGGTGACTGATATAAAGACCATTGTCAATGATAATGACAACTTCCATCTAAGAAGCTACAAAGGAAGATCCTATAAAGAGATATCGGACCTTTTGGTAGCCTTCAATGGTCTGATAGACAAGATAAATTTCCAGATCGAGAGTATCAATGAGAAGGGCAAAAAGCTTGAGGACCAGAACAAGAAACTTATCAAGGTGAACAAGGAACTCGATTATTTTGTGTATAGTGTATCGCATGATATCAGGTCTCCACTTTCAAGTTTGATGGGCCTGATAACAATTACCAAGGAAGAAGAAGATTCCTTTGTCAAGAATGTATATCTCATGAAAATGGAAGAACTGATTGGAAGGTTGGACAGGTTCACCTCGGACATACTAGATCTTTCTAGGAATGCAAGGATGGCGGATGAATCCTGTGAAGTTGATATTGGTAAAATGACCAAAGAGATATTCGAGGATATCGGTACAGGAGATAATATGCCCAAGGTTAAAAAGGAACTATCAGTTATGAAACATAGGACAAGGTTCTTTTCTGATAGAAAGAGGATAGGGATAATATTGAAGAACTTAATCAACAATTCGGTAAAATATGCTGATATCTATAAAGATTGCCCATATGTGAAGGTCGATCTCTCAATGGATGATGAAAGGGTGTTAATAACGGTCTCGGATAATGGTATAGGCATAGCTGAAGAACATAAGGCCCATATATTTGAAATGTTTTACAGAGGGAATGACCGGGTAAGGGGTTCTGGTCTTGGTCTGTATATAGTAAAGGAGACAGTTGAAAGACTTGGAGGGGGCATAGGGCTTGAATCCAAATTGGGAGAAGGTTCGAGCTTTCAGATCCGTCTGCCCAACTATAAAAAAACATCATAAGGAATTGTAAATAATGGATGTGACCGACAGGACTGCAATTATCTATATATAGGTTCTGGACCAGATTTTTTGGAAAAGGTATATATCTGATTTACTATAAAAGATAGTGTTTTCTTTATTTATGGCCCTTTTGTCAAACTAATGGTCTTATTCCCTTAAGATTTCCTGCAGCAGATTGATTATTTAGCTCAAAAAAACACTCAAAATTGAATATTGAACAAAGACTGAATTTTACTTAGATTTCATGAATATCTTTATAGAAAAATTTTCTTTATCAGGTATCATAATCATAGCTATTTTTTTTGCATGTGGATTAATAGTCCATTATAGGGGTAAAAGGAGACATAAACTTTTACGCCAAATTTTTGATCACTCTACGCTTATGGGACCAGTAAATATATTGATGTATCTATTTTCTAAGGTTCCAAATAAACCATTTATCGATCTAAACTATTTTGAAGGATTACAAAAAATTACTAAAAACTGGGATATAATCAAGGAAGAAGCACTACAATTAGAGCAATCCTCTTTAATCAAAGGTTCTAAAAAGTATGATGATATCGGATTTAATTCATTTTTCAGAAGAGGCTGGAAACGTTTCTATTTAAAATGGTATGGGGACTATCATGATTCTGCTAAGGATGCTTGCCCTAGGACCATTGAATTTATTGAAAATACACCAAATATTAAAGCAGCTATGTTTGTCGTTCTTCCAGCTGGCTCTAAGCTTCCATCCCATAGGGATCCTTTTTCAGGTTCCCTACGTTATCATCTTGGTTTGATTACTCCAAATTCAGAGCATTGTTTTATTGATGTGGATAATGAAAGATATAGTTGGAAAGATGGAGAGGCTGTATTATTTGATGAAACTTACATTCATCATGCCGAAAATAATACTAATAAAGATAGACTTATTTTCTTTTGTGATGTAAAAAGACCGATGAAGTATCTCATCGGTGATTGGTTGAACGCATTTTTCTCATGGTTTATATTAGCTTCAGCTAGATCTCCTAATGATGCAAACGATAAAACAGGTAACTTAAATAAAGCCTTTAAATATTTATATCAAATAAGATTGATAGGGAAGAAACTCAAGGTATATAATAAGACTATTTATTACATAGTGAAATATTTAATTTTTATTGGTCTTATATATTTGATCCTGTTTTAAATTTTTATGGTTTTCAGGAGAGAATACCAAGTTCATGATTTATTCAAGAAAACCAATATACAAAATCTAGGTACTATGAAAAACATGGTAATTGTAAGTACTAGGGCTAACGCTGAATCTTGGGAAGCAAGAAGAAATGCTGATGTATTTGTTGAAAAAGATGTGACATTATTTTGTATTCCAAAAGAGATATATTTAAAATATTGGCACTTTCCTCTGTCAGCAAAATAATTGAATAATAAATGGCAATCTTAAAAGAATTTTTATGTATGATACCATAAAACAGTAGACATTAATAGAGTAAGTTTTTAGATATTATTTCATAATCAGTTACTATAGAGAAATCCAATGTATCATTCATTATTGAAAGTAGCCTTATAAAGCCATAGTATTTTTATGCTATTATCAAGTTAAATAGGATTTAAGAAAAAATGCAAAGGGATACTATCCTGAAATAGAAGTCAAAAGAGAATGACGACCTGGAAATCATCTCTGATTTAAAATAGAAGGTCTTGGATACTTCTTAATAACTAGGTATCTAGACAAATGATTACAATGAAAAAACGAGAAAAAGACTTTATTCCATACATAGAGAACCTTTTACAAAAGCTCAATACCATGAAGCTTGTCCTCTTCATTATTTTTATAGGTAATGTCAGGGTCATTGCAGTTATATGTACGATTTATCTTATTCTCGATTTTCTGATTTTGTTTTATTTTTAATAACTGAATATGTTCAATTACTACTACTTATCGACTCAAATAATCCGTACACCAAAACTACTTTTTACATTATTATTTTTGATCCTGTCATTTCATTTATATCCCCAACAAAATAAAGAAACTAAAAAACACACTATATTTCTGATTGGTAATACTTCGGATCACTTAGATAATCTTTCTCATTTACAACAACTCAAAGATTATTTAGATGGGTATGGCAGTGAATTTACAGTTTTACACCTCGGGGATATCATAGCACCAAATACACCTTTGAGTGACCGGAATCACCCGGAATTAAAAAAACTCAACACTATCTTGAGTCTAGCTGATAACCCAAGGGGCAAATTATATATACTACCAGGAGATCTCGATTGGGCAGACTCAGGAATAGAAGGCAACAAAAATATACAAGTATTGCACAAATACATTGATGGCCAAGTAAATGAAGATGTCATGTTGATAGAACATGGCAATTGCCCAGGTCCTACAGTATTGGATGTTACACCTTTTATAAGAATAGTCGCTTTTAACTCACAATGGTGGATACACCCTTATGATAAACCAATCGGAACCGATACCGATTGTGATGTATTGGGAAAGGAAGAATTGATGGAGGAATTGACCGACGCCATTGAAGATGCCGGGAACAAAAATGTCCTGATCGCCTCACACCATCCTGTTTTTTCCGGGGGGATATATGGCGGTTTTATTCCACTCAAGATGCATATTTTTCCTAATGGTAGTAAAATCCCTATGCCCATAGCCGGCTCCGTCTATTCAGCATTCCTACAGAATGTAGGCACTCCAAAATATATGGCCTATCCAGCTTATTATGAACTCTCATCCCAAATGAAACAACACTTCATATTCAGGAAGGGCCTTTTGTTCGCTGCGGCACATGATCATAATCTGCAAGTGATTGAAAGCAACCACAATTATCAGTTTGTTTCCGGTAGTATCTTTAAAAAAGAGCCTATGCGCAGAAAAAGTGGTACTGTTTATAAAAAAAAGGAACATGGACTCCTTGCCATTGAGTATCATGAAAATGGTAAAGTGATAAAGAGCACACATCTTTTCCAAAACAATCGACTCAATGAACTAGATAAACAATTATTATTTGAAAATCCTTGTAACAATGCTGATACCTCTACTATACCTGGAAACTATTTATACCTGCCATGCAAAGTTGAAAATGTGCCAAAAGGGTCTTATACCTCTCCTGACAGATTATATAAAGTAGTTGAAGGTGGTGCCGAATACAAAGCAAAAGGATTCAAAAAAATGATGCTCGGCACATTGTACCGTCCTAGTTGGACAATGCAGGTTGAAGTACCCTATATAGACCTACAAAAAGAAAAAGGAGGAATCTATCCGTATTCTATTGGAGGGGGTAGGCAGACCACTTCTTTAAAGTTCAGGGCCGTAGATGGTAAAGAATATACTTTTCGCTCAGTAAACAAAGACCCGATAAAGGCCCTTCCACCGCAGCTCAGGGAAACTTTTTTGGTAGATCTCCTCAGAGAAATGACAGCTACCCAGCAGCCATATGGTGCATTGGCAGTTTCTAGATTACTTGATGCCACTGATATCTTACATGCCAGACCCAAATTATTCGTGCTCCCAGATCATCCTATATTAGGAGCTTACAGGAAGGATTATAGTGAATTGTTCGGTATGTTGGAAGATGATCCCTCTAAACCTAAAAATGATGTGCCAGGCTTTATGGGGGCAATTGATGTAGATAGGAGTTTTACCATGTTCAGAAAGATATATGATGATAACGATGTATATGTAGATGCCCCATCTTTTGCCAAGGCAAGGATATTCGATATGCTCATTGGTGATTGGGGCCGACATCCTGATAATTGGAAGTGGGCACTTTATAAAGAAGGTGACAAGGACGTTTTCTATCCAATCCCAAGGGACAGAGATCATAGCTTCTCCAAGTGGGACGGTATGATTCCATACTTGGCCGATAGGGAATGGGCAAGGCCCAATATAGAAAACTTTTCATATGGATTCAAAGGGATAAGGAGTTTGAACTGGCCCGCCAGGCATCTAGATAGGCTGCTATTATCCTCATTAGACCAGCAGGATTGGTTGTCCATAAGCCAATCATTGCAAGAAGAGATAAACGAACAAGTAATCGATAGTGCAATCCAAGTCCTCCCTAAAGAAATCGTCCCTATACAAGGTGCTGAAATCGGTGCAAAACTCAAATCGAGAATTAAACAGCTGGACTATGCTGTCAAAGAGCATTATAAAATGCTTGCCAAATGGGTAGATGTATTAGGCTCCAACAAGCATGAATATTTCTTAGTAGAGCGTTTCAAGAACGGAAAAGTATCCGTAAAGGTCTATAAAAAGAAAAAAGAGGATAAAACACTACAACCAGAAAATAAATTGATCTATTTCCGTACTTTTTCACCAGTAGAGACTAAGGAGATAAGACTATTCGGGTTGAATGGAGATGATGTTTTCCATGTAAAAGGAGAAGCCAAGAAAAGTATCAAGGTCAGGATAATTGGAGGTGGTGAAAATGACTTGATCAAAGACGGATCAGTTGTCGGTAATAAAAAAAAAGCTACCATAATTTATGACAATACCGATACTGAGATTATAATAGGTAGAAGTACACAATTAAAATTAGCAAATACTCCGGGCATCAATACTTACGATCGGGAAGAATTTAGGTATAATACTTATCTCCCTACGCCTATAATTTCTTTCAATGCTGATGATGGAATAGCATTGAAATTTGGAGTGGACTTTACCCGACATGGTTTTAGGCAAAGGCCTTATAAGCAGAAGTACGGTTTTGATGTGAAAGTAGGTACTGAAGGGACCCGTTCAATTTCTGCATTTTCGGAATGGTCCAACGTTTTTGGTAAATGGTATATGGGTCTAAATGGTATTTATGCTGATATATTCCCTTTTTATAACTTCTTTGGCCTGGGCAATGAAACTGTAAAGGACGATATACCACGTGAGTTTTTTAGGACCAACTATAAAGGGACCGATATAAAATGGTATGTAAGGAATGAATTTTGGCAAAAAAGTACTTTGCAGGTAGATATTGGGTTAGAGGATTATCAATCTGAAATAAGGGACAATACAATATTGGAAGGATCTGATATTACCGGGATAGATCCCTTGACTATATTAAGTCTTTCTGGCGAATTGGACCTGGATTTCAGGAACGGATCAAATTATGCTACCAAGGGACTGAGGTTGTTTTTAGGACATCAAAGTGGTTGGCTTATCAATGATGATAGTGATCATTTTAGTTTGAACGAAGCTTTTGCTGAGTGGTATTCTACATATAGGTCGGTAACGTTGGCCCTAAAATTTGGGGGAGGTAGGAACACTGGTGATAACATCCCCTATTTTAAATATACCAACTTGGGCCAAAGCACCAACTTACGTGGTTATCTGAGGAACCGGTTTACAGGTACTGCTTCAATGTATCTGAACTCGGAACTCCGTTTACCGATAGGTGATGTTAAAAATCCTATTTTACCTTTTTTGGTAGGCGTGACCGGATTCTTTGATACTGGAAGAGTATGGTACACAGAAGACGAATCAGGGGTCGATCCTACGGTAATAAGTAGGGACAATACCTGGCATAATGGCTATGGTGGAGGGATTTATGTCGTACCTATATCAAAAAGGTATACATTCTCTTTATCAATTGCCACTTCAGAAGAAGAATCACTTCTATTTATGGCAGGGATTGGTTTTGGAATCGGCAATTGATAAAAATTAAGCTTATCAATAACGTTGTATTTTTTTATATAAATTTTTTTTTAATGTAGAAGTAGCAAATAGTCCCTCTATTATATCGACATTACTCAAAAGGTACTTATCAAGCACTTGTAACTTATTACTATTAGCTGGTCCGACTATCATAGATACAATACGTCCAAAGAAATCTTTTTGCCCATTGATAATTAAATATAACAAAGGACCCAAAGACCTTTATAAATTTGGCAATACAATTTTTCTATTTATTTCTTTTAAAAAGGTGTATCCGTTACAAAAGATATTTAACAAGGAACAATCTTGAACTAGTTCAAGATTGTTCCTTGTCGCAGTTTAAGGCTATTTCCTATCATAGTTCATTTTTAATCACCTAGGACATATCGAACTTTGTAATGTAAATATTTTCAACATGTCATAAAGTTTTTAAGACCCGACAAGAAACCTTTTAAATTAAAAAAAAAATGAAAAAGATATTTTTTACCGCCATTTTAATTAACCTTTATCTTTTGGCAAGCGCACAGAATACCGAAGTCATGGAACTAAAATTCGGAATGGATAATGATATTTTCGCTTGGTATAACAATAGTGATAGGTATTATACATATGGATTGTTTGCATCATTGTCATATAAATCCAAGAAGAATCCAAAATGGGCCATATTTGAGAACAAAGAGGTAGTAAATGAAATCAGCTATGGATTACAAGCATATACTCCTGGTAATTTTACAGATAATGATGACCCTCTTTCTTATGACAGACCATTTGCAGGATGGAATTATATAGGATATGGTAAAAGGTTGAACTCTCAAGACCAGTCATTATTTATCGGGACTACAATTGGTATTTTAGGCCCTGCAGCTGCGGCTGGTAGGATTCAGAATTGGTTTCATGGCGTTATTGGGGATGACTATGTCGATGGATGGGATAATCAGGTAAAGAACCAATTTGGAATAAATCTATTGACCCAATTTAATAAGAAACTATGGGGTGGAAAAAATACTGACCTTTTATTTGAATCACATAATTCATTAGGTAGTATTTTTACCCATTCAACAAATCGCATCAGGATGAGAATTGGAAAATTTTCACCAATTAACTCTTCTGTAATCTATGGAAATAGGGTTTTGGGAGATGGTAAATCGGAGCTTTTTTTCACGACCAGTGTCGGTTTTAAGGCAGTAGGTTATAATGCAACCTTACAAGGTGGAATATTCAACAATGAACAGCTACTTCCCGCATCTGATTTGAATAGGGGTGTTGGTTTATTCTCTTATGGACTATATTATGCAAAAAAGAAATTTTCAGCAGGAGCAGAGATTATTCATACTAGAGGTGAAGTAGCAAAGACGCTAGATCACAAATATGGAACTATTTGGGCTGCCTTTACTTTTTGATTACATTTTCTACAACCTATATAATATAAGACAATTTATTAAAATGCTAGCTAAGAAAATCATTCTTATTTCATAACAACTCAAATATTATCTATTCAGAAAAACATTAAGGAAATCTAAATCAGTAAAACGAATTATATCTTGAGGCGATATTTTAGATAAGACACACATAAAGTTCTACAATATGATTAAAAAAAATACAGTTGGGATAAGTAAAATCACAATGATAAAACTTGATAACAATATTATAGAGACCGAATTTTATAAGATAGAATTTACTGAAGATTTACAATCGACCCATCTTTCTTTTAAAAAGAAATGTGAGTCAGAAAGATATCGTGAAGCATACACTGTTTTGATCAAGATATTTGAAGAAAGAGGTCACTTTAGCCATATTACTGACACTTCGTCAATGGGCGTTATCAGTTTAGAAGATCAAGAGTGGGTAAAGGAAAAGGTAGTACCCCAGATTCGTAGATTCGCAAATAGCTCTAAAAAATTAAATATTGCACTTATACTTGGTGATGATGTGTTCGCTAACTTTGCTGCTAAAAATATTGCTAGACATTTCATTGGAGAACTTAATATAGATATTCACTATTTTGCCAAATACCAAGAAGCTTATGAGTGGCATGTAAAAGAACAAAACACTATAATCTAAAATAAATGGCAGGAGTCCTTAGCTTATTTAGGGAATCAGTTATAATAAACATTTAAAACCCTTGCCTATATTTCTTTATATTGAGGTTAATGTAGAACATAAGGGGAACGTCTCATAAAAACCTAAAAAGTGGATAATTATCCAGCCTATAATTGGTAATATTTCAAGGTTATATAAATGTTTCATTCCGTCAATGAGTTCAACTTCCAATCATATTCCATATAATCGATGTCAAGATCATGGATGTATACACCCGGTCTATATTTTTCTATGAAACCCATCATAGATCCTTCATCATCCTTGAAATCTTCTTTATACCATTCGAATATCTTTGAGACCTGTATCATTTTTCCACTTTCGTTTATAGAAAGAATTTCCTCATCCTTTAATGATATTACCGTTTTTTTATATAGTTGTGCTTCTAAACAATCTGGTACATAGGCATAACTGGCCAACTTTGGACAGCTTGCCGCACCACAGGCAATAGCGAAATGAATGCGGGAATCTTTATAGATATCTATCAAACGACCCTTTTCAAGTTCATCAAGAGTCAATCTTTCCCCTGCCACTGTATGCCTGAATTTGTCGAAAAAGCCATTTTTGTCCAGAGCAGACCTCAATGGAAAGAATTTGACGATCTGGGAAATGACCAGTAGGTTATACGAATTGATATAAAATGCTTTTTTCTCTTCTTCTAGTGCTTTTTCAAGTGAAATTTTTTCTATAGTTTTCAGTAAGCTATCCATTTCTTCTGGATTTTCTTTTAATCTTTTATAATCAATTTTCCCATTTTTGACCCATTTTTTCATAAAACTATCGGTTTGTAAAAAAAATAAATCGAGTTGAGAAGACTTTTCAAAAGATGAGCCGAAATAAGAAGCTGTCAATAATAATAACAGAAATATCAATATCAGTGTAGAGATTTTTTTTGGTGGCATATTATCAATGTAACTTTTGTTCATGTATTAAACCAAGTTATTCTTTATATCATCTGTCCATTTAATAACTGTTCACAAAATTGTTGCATATCACATTTTTGTACATGTTCCCATAATATATATAAGGTCAGTTATAAGTTGTACTTTTTTTGTTATATTATTTCAGAAAAAAATTAAATCTCCATATTGCATTTTAATAATGTTATTTTAAAATATATAAAATCAATGATCTGTTAGATCCATACTTTCTTTTTAGAGTGGTAACTTGAGGAGTTTTCCTATTTTATAAAGATTGCTTATTATAATATCAAGATTATCATATTCCAGGTGAACTTACCTCTTGTTTCTTGATATTCCCTTTTATCATCTTGAACCAGTTCAAGATTGTTCCTTGTCACAGTTCAAGGTTATTTCCTATCATAGTTCATTTTTAATCAGCTGGGGCATACCGAACTTTGTACCATAAATAGTTTTAAAATATCATAAAGTTTGAAACAATGGAAAAAATAATGACCCCCTCTTATAAGGAGGGGCTAAAAGAACTAAAAAGAAAACTTCAGAATATGCTTCCGGATGATGTACTAGAAGTATTTGCTATGGATGCAGAAGCATTACATAAAAAACATACTTCTATCCTAAAACTCCGCGTAGGGGATATCGCACCGGATTTTACATTATCCAATGCGGTCGATGAAAGGTTCAACTTATATGAAGTTTTAAGGACAAGTAGGGTAGTGATCACTTTTTATAGAGGTACCTGGTGTCCCTACTGTAACTTAATCCTCAATCAATATCAGTCCGTATTACCAGAAATAAAAGAAGCTGGAGCCATATTGGTTGCCATATCGCCACAGACCCCTGACGAGTCATTGAACATGAAAGAAAAAAACAGACTCCAATTCGAAGTATTGAGTGATAATGGAAACCTTATCGCTAAAAAATTCACTACTGTTCACCCAAACCCTAAAGAAACATTAAGAAAAATGGCCGAGCTAGGTTATGACTATGACAGCTACAACTCTGATGAAAAAAGCGAGATTCCAGTACCAGCTACTTTTATTATTGAAAAAGATAGGAAAGTCTCTTTTGCTAAATCGGAAGGTGCCGATTACCGTAATCGCGTAGAGGCCTCAGAAATTATCAACGCTTTAAATAAATAATCATGAAAAGAATATCATTTATCATTATCGGAATTATGGCTGCAATAGCAGCATGTACAACAAAGATAGATCAAGTCGAGGATGCCCAAAGCCTTATTGGTAAAGTTGTAGACGCTAATGGCGGCGCAGATGCATTACACACCTTAAAGGACATTTCTTTTGAATATACCTTTAGGATCAATGAAAACAATACTGAAGATGTATCCATAGAACGATATATCTTTGATGGAGAGGTTTCTTACGGCCAGTATAGCAAAAGGCAATGCTATGCACTTCCACAAATATCAGGTACCCATACCCAATTTTTTGATGGTACCAAAACTATTTCTAAAGTAAATGGGGACGTTCTTACGGATCAAAAGCCAGCTTATATCGGCCATGCCCTAAGAAAGACCAACTATTACTGGTTTGCTATGATGTTCAAGTTGCAAGATCCCGGGGTCAATCATAAACTGTTGCCGGAAAGAGAAGTAAATGGGATCTCCTATAAGGTCGTTGAAATGACCTTTGGTGAAAATATAGGAGAAACAAGTGACAAATATATACTATACATAAATCCTGAGACCTATAGGATCGATCAGTTTCTATATACAGCATTGGGCTTTGGAGTTAAAGAACCAAGTTTAATGGAGCTTGAATATGAAGAGATCAATGGAATCTATTTAAGTACCTATCGTAGATATGCACCAGCTGATTGGGAAGGCAATTTAATTAAAGAAGCTTGGACCGAACAGATTACTGAAAAAGTAAAGTTCAACAACGGCTTTGACCTAAGGAGCATTCAAAATCTTTTATGAACCTGCTTTTCATGATTTTTTAAAATCAAAAATTTTAGGTATTTAAGGGCTTGCCCTTCCCAAGGAAAATTTTAATAATGGTTTAAATTCTAAAAAATGAAAAATTTACTTTTAAGTTTCCTTATATTCTCGTCACTTCAGACAAGCAAGGGACAAAATTATATGGTGAAATTCGACAAAGAGATTTCTCATAGTGTATCAAATTTGGAAACAGCACACCATATAGTTGAAATAAATGATGTTTCTATTTTTTATCGGGAAGCAGGAGATCCTACAAAAGAGACAATATTAATGTTGCACGGATTCCCTAGTTCATCGCAAATGTATAGGGACCTTATTAAAAAATTGGCAATTGATTTTCATGTTGTAGCACCTGACTATCCTGGATTTGGCTTCAGTGATGCCCCTGGTGTTACTGAATATGATTACACATTTCATAATGTGTCATTATTAATGGATGCTTTTGTGGACCGACTTGGAATAGGTTCTTATTACGTAATGATGCAAGATTATGGTGGACCTATTGGCTTTAGGATGGCGCATAGACATCCAGAAAAAATAAAAGGTCTTATCGTTCAAAATGCCAATGCATATCTTGAAGGGTTGAGTGGGGAATGGGCTAAAGAGTATAGTTCTATGTTAGAAGACGGAGATATTGAAGGAGTACTTAAAATGCAAAACTGGTGGATGTCATTGGATGGCATAAAAGCAATGTATTTAAATGGTGTTAAAGATCCTTCGACCGTAGATCCGATTTCTTACTTGACAGACGAAGCCCTCTTGAGGAGAGAAGGAATCAATGAGATACAGATTACATTTTTAAACGATTATGGGAGCAATTTCGATAAATACCCTGAATGGCAAAAATATTTGCGTGATTATCAACCACCGACCATAATTATTTGGGGGATACATGATAAATTCTTCAGCGTAGAGGGTGCTAAAGCATTTGCCAAGGACTTAAAAAATGTTGAGACCCATTTTATTGATGGGAGTCATTTCTTATTGGAAGTACATGCTGATGAAGCGGCAAATCTCATCACCAATTTTATTGATAATAATAATTGAACATATAAACTTAATTCTTAAAATCATGTCAAACTTAAATTTAGAAGGAAAAATAATCCTTATCACAGGCGCAAACCGAGGTATCGGTCTCGCTTTGGTCGAGAAGTCATTGGAAAAAGGAGCATCCAAGGTATATGCGACCTATCGCTCCGTGGACAACCGTTCTGCCCTGCTCGGGTTTGGAGACCGTGTCGTCCCTATTCATCTTGACCTCAGCGATCCAGCAACGATTGAAAACCTTTCACAATCGGTGCCCGAGCTGGATATCCTCATAAACAATGCAGGTATATTCTCAGCGGCCAATTTGTTGGACGATACCGAGGAACAGTTGCGTAATGACTTCGGGACCAATTTTTTTGGAACACTCGCGGTCACCAAGGCCCTGCTACCGGCACTCAAGGGAGAGGGACCCTCTGCAATAGCGAACCTATCAAGTATAGCAGGTCTTGCATCAATGCCAGGTTTCGGTGGATATTCTGCATCCAAGGCCGCCGTTCATTCGATGACACAATCGTTCAGGGGAAAATTGAAGGCTGATGGTATCTCGGTACATGGGGTCTATCCCGGTCCAGTAGCGACCCGGATGACGGAAAATATGGAAATGGATACGACACCGGCCTCAACAGCAGCCGAAAATATTTTGGAAGGTATAGAAAATGGTACCGAGGAGATTTTTCCGGACAATATGTCCCAACAAGTGGGACCGCTCTTTCTCAGTTCACCAAAGACACTGGAAGAGAACTTCTCTGGATTTTGATCTTAGGGTCCTTG
>Ga0207422_1002319_pt1 | contig 26097 bp, 24 predicted proteins | sample MarCyaLeptolynsp_FD_187757 | JGI IMG/M metagenome (GOLD analysis project Ga0207422, IMG submission 187757) | Marine cyanobacterial communities from Panama - species 1 Leptolyngbya sp. (SPAdes) | ecosystem: Environmental > Aquatic > Marine > Unclassified | place: Panama: Panama City | collected... | reverse complement strand
ATCCCGTAGCGTCCTGCAGAATCCGACTGACAGCTCCTCGACACCCGGATAGACCGGAGGGTGATCGGAAAGTTCTGTCAAACGGTTACGGTTCATAGCTTTTTTGTGACGTGGTTACCGAGGCGGCTGCCCCCTCCTACGGATCGCCCTGGCAGGCCATCGTCCAGCCGGGAAGTCTAGCAGGTAAGCTACTGCCATCGTTAGTGTTTCAGGGGCGTTTCGGCCAGGCGCAGAATCACCGTGAAGCGCCGCCAGCCGTGGCACTCGCGGCGCTTGCCGAACAGCAGTTCGGCGCCTCTGCGACCGCCGTTCTCACGATACCGGAGCCAGACGACATCGCCGAGCACGGCGGTACCGTCCAGAAGCCTGGCGGATCGCCACCCCAACCCCGGGATTTCCAGCTGCAGCTCGAGATCCGCGTTCAGTCTGAGCCGTCGAATGCGGCGGAACCCCCGCCACGCCGAGCCTGTTTCAGCCCCGCAGAAGGTCAGCCACGCGGCACCCAGCACGACCCTGACGCCATAGCCGGCATCTATCGTCGCAACGGCGGCGAATCCGAGTATGCCGCCCAGCACGCCACAGGCCAGCATCAACCGCCGCCCCTTGGGAGAAGGCTCAATCTCTGCCGAGTATGCGCTCGATGCCTTTTGCAATCGCCGTATCGTCGGGTACCTGCCGGCCCAGAAAGTAGCCGGCCAGTTCGGGGTCCGGCAAACCCAGTATCCGTTCGAAAACGGCCTTTTCGGCGTCGCTCGCCTCCGGGTACTGCGTATCGAGATAAGCGCCCAGAAGCTGGTCCAGCTCGCGCATACCGCGGCGGCACTGCCAGCGCAGCCTGGCGATTTCCTCAGTCATGCAAACCCCGCCCCCTGCCGCAGGTGCTGCCGCGGACCGTCGCGGGCCGGGTCAGTGGCCGCGCGACGCGAGCATCTTCTTGGTCGCCGCAATCGCCTTTGCCGGGTTCAGACCCTTGGGGCAGGTCTGGGTGCAGTTCATGATCGTATGGCAGCGATACAGCTTGAACGGATCCTCCAGGTAATCCAGGCGTTCGCCGGTTGCCTCGTCCCGGCTGTCGACCAGCCAGCGATAGGCAGCCAGCAAGGTTGCGGGCCCGAGATAGCGATCGCCGTTCCACCAGTAGCTGGGGCAGCTTGTCGAACAGCAGGCACACAATATGCAAGCGGAAGGCTCGTCGATGAGTTCCTGGTCCTCCTTGCTTTGCAGACGCTCACGGTCGGGCGGCGGCGGCGTACGGGTTTGCAGCCAGGGTTTTATCGAAGCGTATTGTGCGTAGAAGTTGGTCAGATCCGGCACGAGGTCCTTGACCACCGGCATGTGCGGCAGCGGATAGATCTTCACGGCTCCGCCCACCTCGTCGATCGCCTTGGTGCAGGCCAGCGTATTGCCGCCATCGATGTTCATGGCGCAGCTGCCGCAGATGCCTTCTCTGCACGAACGCCTGAACGTCAGCGTCGGATCGATCTCGTTCTTGATCTTGATCAGCGCGTCGAGAACCATCGGGCCGCAGCTGTCGAGATCCACGTCGTAGGTATCCATGCGCGGGTTGGCGCCGCCGTCCGGATCGTAGCGATACACCGCAAACTGTTTGATCCTGCCCGATTTGCCCTCACCCGCAGGTGCGGCGAAGTGCCGGCCTTTGGTAATTCGGGAATTCTTTGGAAGCGTGAACTCTGCCAAAACCAGTTCTCCTGCTAAATCGCCCTAGTAAACCCGCGCTTTCGGCGGCACCGGCGAAACCTCGTCGGTCAGCGTATCCTGATGCACGGGCCGATAGTCGAAACGCACTTCACGATTTTCGTTCACCCATGACAGGGTGTGTTTCATCCACGTGCCGTCATCGCGATCCGGATAGTCCTCCCGGGCATGCGCCCCGCGGCTCTCCAGCCGGTTTGCCGCCGACTCGATGGTTGCCGCAGCGTTCTGCAGCAGGTTCTCGAGTTCCATCGTCTCGATGAGGTCCGTGTTCCAGACCAGCGAACGATCGGCCACCTTGACGTCTTCGAAAGACGCAAAGGTCTCACGCAACAGTTTTACACCTTCGTCCAGCGTCTCACCGGTACGGAACACCGCAGCGTGGTTCTGCATGATCTTCTGCATCTCGAGGCGTATCTCGGACGTCGGGCGGCTGCCGTCGGCATTGCGCAGACGGTCGATGCGCGCGACGCTGTTCTCCCCGGCGTCCTTGGCCAGCGGCCGGTGACGCTGATCCGGTTCCAGGGTCTCCTTGAGATGATGTGCTGCCGCCCGCCCGAACACGACGAGATCCAGCAGCGAGTTGGACCCCAGCCGGTTGGCACCGTGCACCGAGACGCAGGCCGCTTCGCCGACGGCCATCAGGCCCGGCACGACCGACTCGGGATCGCCGTCTTTCAGGGTAACGACTTCACCTTTGTAGTTGGCCGGTATACCGCCCATGTTGTAGTGCACGGTCGGCAACACCGGTATTGGCGCCTTGGTGACGTCGACGCCGGCAAAAATACGCGCGGTTTCGGCAATGCCGGGCAAGCGTTCTTCGATCACTTCGGGGCCCAGGTGTTCCAGGTGCAGATGGATGTGATCGTTTTCGCCGCCGACGCCGCGGCCTTCGCGAATCTCGATCGTCATCGACCGGCTCACGACGTCGCGCGACGCCAGGTCTTTTGCGTTGGGCGCGTAGCGCTCCATGAAGCGCTCACCCTCCGAGTTGGTCAGATAGCCGCCCTCACCGCGGACGCCTTCCGTAATCAGGCAGCCCGCGCCGTAGATGCCGGTCGGATGGAACTGCACGAACTCCATGTCCTGCATCGGCAGTCCGGCACGCAACACCATGCCGTTGCCGTCGCCCGTGCAGGTATGCGCCGACGTACAGGAAAAATAGGCGCGGCCGTAGCCGCCGGTTGCCAGTACGACCTGGTGGGCCCGGAAACGATGCAGCCTCCCGGTCGCCATTTCGATTGCGACGACGCCGCGACAGGCACCGTCCTCCATGATCAGGTCGACCGCAAAGAACTCGATGAAGAACTCCGCATCGTGTTTCAGCGACTGCTGATACAGCGTGTGCAGCATGGCGTGGCCGGTACGGTCGGCCGCGGCACAGGTTCGCTGCGCGGTGCCTTCACCGTAGTGCGTCGTCATGCCGCCGAACGGCCGCTGATAGATACGGCCGTCCTCGGTCCGCGAAAACGGAACGCCGTAGTGCTCCAGTTCGATCACGGCGTCCGGCGCTTCCTTGCACATGTACTCGATGGCGTCCTGATCGCCGAGCCAGTCCGATCCTTTGATCGTGTCGTACATGTGCCAGCGCCAGTCGTCGTCGCCCATGTTGCCCAGCGCGGCGCTGATGCCGCCTTGAGCGGCCACCGTGTGGCTGCGGGTGGGAAATACCTTCGTTATCGCCGCCGTTTTGAAACCGGCCTCGGCAAGACCGAAGGTTGCGCGCAAACCCGCGCCACCGGCGCCGATCACCACGACGTCGTAGCTGTGGTCGATAAACTCGTAGTCGCTCATGCAGCAATTCCAGCAGTAATCCCAATTCGCAAAATGGCGTAGATCGACGCGGCCGCAATCAACACGTGAGCAAAACGCGACAGCACGAGTGCCAGAACCTTGATGCCGTGAGTGTGCAGGTAGTCCTCGATGACAACCTGCACCCCGAGATAAGAATGGTAGGCCAGGGTCGCCGCCAGCAGGATCAGCAACACGGTGTTGACGGGCGCGGCAATGAAGCCAATGACGTCCTCGTAACTGCCCGTGGACAGCTGTGTCAACGCCACGGCAAACCAGATGCCCAGCAGCAACAGAGCCACCGCGGACACCCTCTGCGCCCACCAGTGTTCCGTCCCGGCTTTTGCCGAGCCGAGGCCCAGCACGCGGCTCAACGGGGTTCTGAGACTCATAGCACGGCCCCCCAGAACAGGGCGGTCAGGAGTACCGCCACGACGATCGCAATCCACGCGGAGGCGTTGGCCTGACGTTTCTCGAAGCCGCGCCCGCTGTCCCACACCAGATGTCGAACGCCGTTGCACAAATGATAGAAAAACGAAAAGCTGAAGCCGGCGAGGATCAGCAGCCCGGGCACGCTGCCGAGCAGGTCGACGAAGCACTCATAGGCTTCGGGGCCGGACGCCGCCTGCGTCAGCCATGCGGCGAACACGAACAGGCCGACGGCATTGGCCAGACCCGTTGCCCGGTGAAGTATCGACAGGGCCATCGTGACGGGCCAGCGGTAGACGGACAGGTGCGGCGAAAGCGGCCGGTCAGGTTGTCTCATGGGGTTTTCGCTTTGTTTGCCGGTTGTTGGGAGCGAGGTCTTCGCCTCGCCACGTATTATCCCGAATACGCCGAAGCGTACAAGACGCCTTAAGTCGAACGCGTACGAGCGACATCCGGCGTCCGGTGAAGGCTGAGGCTAACGGGTATTGAAAGACGGAAAACGACCGAAAGGCTAGAAATCGATGCAGCGACCGTTCTTTTCCCAATCTCCATAACGAGTCGGCTCCGGCCCTTTGCGGCCACCGACTTCTCGCTGCCCGGCAGAGGTGTCCGCCTCGGAAGCGTCGTTCCCGGCCGACGTCGGGACCGCTTCGGCGGGCTCCGGCTTCGGGTCGCGTGAGATGGTTTCGGTCATACTGCGATTATGCCAGACTCCTCTGGCGCTTTCAGGACTCCCGTGCCGGAGCGGTCACTCCCAGACGGAAACCAGTCATGTTCGATAACGCCTCCCTGGTCCTGAGCGGCCCGGACAGCTTCGATTTTCTTCAGGCGCAGCTCACCAGCGATCTCGGTGCTGTCCCGGCCGATGCGGCACCGGTGCTGTCTGCCTGGTGCAGCCCGAAAGGTCGGGTGATTTGCCTGTTTCGCGTGCGTCGCAACAGCGAAGGCCTCTGGCGCCTCACGCTGCCCGCCGCACTCGCCGACGCTGCGTGCCAGCGGCTCATCATGTATCGGTTCCGCTCGAAGGTGGACATCGAACGCGACGCGGCCGAAGCCGAAGACCTCGGCGTGGCGGCGGACGATAACCAGGATGAATGGCGCCGCGGCCTGATCGTGTCGGGTATACCCTACGTCGATTCGGCGCAGTCCGAACGCTTCACGCCACACATGCTCAATCTCGACCTGCTCGGCGCCGTGGATTTCGACAAGGGCTGTTATCCCGGCCAGGAAATCGTCGCGCGGACACACTTCCGTGGTGTCAGCAAACGCCGCCTGCGGCGCTTCTCGGCCGACACCGAACACCGTCCCGGCGACAAGGTGCAATCGGCCGGACGCGACGCAGGCGAGGTTGTCAACGCGCTGGGCGGCGACCTGCTTGCTGTAGTCCCGGTCGACGGTGACGACTTCAGCGTTGCCGGGGAAGCGCTGATTCCCGAAACGCTGCCCTACGCCGAGGGCGTCACCGACTAGTCCGAATCGGTCACCTCGGGCCGCATGTGCGGGAACAGGAGTACGTCACGGATCGATGCCGAATCCGTCAGCAACATGACCAGCCGATCGATGCCGATACCGATACCGGCCGTGGGCGGCATGCCGTACTCGAGGGCACGTATGTAGTCGTGGTCGAACGCCATTGCCTCGTCGTCGCCCTGCTCCCGGCTTTCGGCCTGAGCGTGAAAACGCTCGGCCTGATCCTCCGGGTCGTTCAGTTCCGAGAAACCGTTTGCGATCTCGCGGCCCGCAACAAAAAACTCGAAGCGGTCCGTGACGAAGGGGTCCTCGTCGTTACGACGCGACAGCGGTGACACTTCGGTTGGATAGTGGGTGACGAACGTTGGCTGACGCAGACGGTCTTCGCCGGTTTTTTCGAAGATCTCAATCTGCAGCTTGCCCGGCCCGTAGCCGTCTTTGACCGGAATGCCGAGACCGTCCGCAACCTGGGCGAGATAGTCGCGATCACGAATCCTGTCCATGTCGATATCCGGGTTGTACTCACGAATGACTTCTTCGACCGTCATCCGCGCAAAACTCGTCCCGAAATCGAAGGATTCCCCCTGATACTCGACCGAGGTTGTTCCGAGGATGGCATCGGCCATGCCGTGCAGCAGCGCCTCGGTCATGTCCATGAGATCCGTGTATTCGGCGTATGCGCGATACAACTCGAGCATCGTGAATTCGGGGTTGTGCTGCGTCGACACGCCTTCGTTGCGGAAATTGCGGTTGATTTCGTAGACCCGCTCGAAGCCGCCGACGATCAGCCGCTTGAGATTCAGCTCCGGCGCAATACGCAGGTAGAGTTCCATGTCGAGGGCGTTGTGGTGCGTCGTGAACGGACGCGCAATGGCACCGCCCGGCGTCGTCTGCATCATCGGCGTTTCGACTTCGAGAAAGTCCTGGGCATCCAGGAACGCGCGGATGTACGCCACGATGGCCGAGCGCGTCCGGAATACCCGGCGGCTGTCCTCGTTGACGATCAGGTCGACGTAGCGCTGCCGGTAGCGAATCTCCGTATCGGCCAGACCGTGAAACTTCTCGGGCAAGGGCCTCAGGGACTTGCTCAGCAGCCGGCATTCGTCGGCGAGTACGGTCAGCTCGCCGGTCTGCGTTTTGAACAGCGGACCGCGCGCCGCAACGATGTCGCCGACGTCCCATTTCTTGAACTGCTGATACACGCCGTCCGGCAGCCGGTCGCGCTCCAGGCGAACCTGGATTTGCCCGGAACGATCCGCGAGCTTGATGAAGCTGGCCTTGCCCATCACCCGCTTGACCATCATACGGCCGGCAACCGCCACCTCGACGGCTTCCGCTTCCAAGTGTTCGCCGTCGTGCTGGCCGTAAGTACGGTGCAGCTCATCCGCCAGCGCATTGCGACGGAAGTCGTTCGGGTACGCGTTGCCCGCCTCTCGTAACGCCGCGAGTTTGCCGCGCCGCTCGGCGATCAGTTTGTTTTCGTCTTTTTGGTCGTCTTTTCGGGTCACTTGCTCGTCGCCGCTATCGTCTTCCGTGGTCTTCCGTGGCCTGCCGTCGTCTGCCCTTCGCTTACAGGCCCTGTTTCAGGCTTGCCTCTATGAAGCTGTCGAGACTGCCGTCAAGGACAGCCTGAGTGTTACCGGTTTCGACGCCGGTGCGCAAATCCTTGATGCGGCTTTGATCCAGCACGTAGGAGCGGATCTGGCTGCCCCAGCCGACGTCCGCTTTGCTGTCCTCGAGTACCGATGCATCGGCCTTGCGTTTCTGCAGTTCCAGCTCGTAGAGCTTGGCCTTGAGCTGGTTCATCGCCTGCGCCTTGTTCTTGTGCTGCGAGCGGTCGTTCTGGCACTGCACGACCGAGTTGGTCGGCAAATGCGTAATACGCACAGCCGACTCCGTCCGGTTGACGTGCTGGCCGCCGGCACCGCTCGCGCGATACACGTCGATACGCAGATCGGACGGATCGATTTCGATGTCGATGTTGTCGTCGACTTCCGGCGAAACGAAGACCGACGCAAATGACGTGTGCCGCCGGTTACCCGAGTCGAACGGCGACTTGCGCACCAGCCTGTGCACGCCGGTTTCGGTACGCAACCAGCCGTAGGCGTATTCGCCCGTCAGGTGCACGGTTGCGCTTTTGATACCGGCAACTTCACCTGCCGACGCTTCGATGACTTCCGCTTTGAAGTCGTGTGCCTCCGCCCAGCGCAGATACATCCGGAGCAGCATCTCGGCCCAGTCCTGCGCCTCCGTACCGCCCGCCCCCGACTGGATGTCCAGGTAGGCACTGTTGCTGTCCATCTCTCCGGAAAACATCCGCCGGAATTCCAGAGCGGCAACACGCGTTTCGAACGTGCCGACATCGCCGGCCAGTTCGTCGAGCGTGTCCTGATCCTGCTCCTCGACGGCCAGTTCGAGTAAATCCCCGGCGTCGTCCAGACCGCTGCTCAGCTCGTCGAGGTTCACGACCACCGCCTCGAGTGCGGCCCGCTCCTGCCCCAGTGCCTGCGCTCGCTCGGGCTCGCTCCAGACATCCGGCTGTTCCAGTTCGCGCTGAACCTCGGTCAGGCGTTCGCGCTTCCGATCGTAGTCAAAGATACCCCCTCAACGCGATCGTGCGTTCTTTGAGGTCGGCGATTGCCTGGTTGATCTGACTGCTTTCCATGACGGGTCCGGTTGAGGGCGACGCGCGATAGTATCACTACGCGCAACGTCAGTAAGCCACGCGAGCGGCATTTTTTGCGTGCCCAGCAAGCCGTTCAGGCAGGCCCGGCGCCGGCCGCGGCAATCTGTTCGACGACGAGTTGCGGCGAACTCGTGCCGCGGAACTCGTTGACGTCGAGTCGGTAGACCAGCTGCACGGGCCCGCGCCACACCGGGCCCGCCTGGCCAAACGCAATCGCATCGATCATGCCGTAAGACCCCTGGTCTTCAGCCCCCTTCCGGCGAGGGCCAATCGGTCGCACCTTCAGTTTGAGGTGCCGGTCACCTACCGTTCGCTGCTCGACAACCTCGAAGTTGCCGTGCCACACCGGCTCCGGAAAGCCGGCACCCCAGGGTCCGCTGTGACGCAACTCACGGGCAAAGGGCAGGCTCAGCGCGTCATCCGGCAATACGCCGTCGCTGACGATGGCACCCGAAAAATCCGCGTCGGGGTATCGCTCCAGCAAGGTTCGGCTGATCAGGCTTCGAAACCGCTCGAGCCGTGCGGCATCGAGACTCAGCCCTGCCGCCATGGCATGGCCGCCGAATTTGCCGATCAGCCCGGGTTCCGCTGCATTGACGGCTTCGAGCAGATCCCGCACGTGCACACCGGGCACGGACCGGGCCGAGCCCTTCAGCTGCCCGTCGCCCTCACGCGCAAAGGCCACGACCGGCCGGTGGCAACGTTCGCGGACCCGAGAGGCGATCAGCCCGACCACACCCTGATGCCAGTTTTCGTCGAATACACAGACACAGGCCGGCAGGCCCCGGCTGTTCATGCGGGCGACATAATCGAACGCCTGTTCACGCATGTCGGCCTCGATATCCTTGCGCTCGCGGTTGATCACATCCAGCGTCCCGGCGAGCCGGCCGGCGAGCGCCTCGTCGTCCGTCAGCAAACACTCGATGCCGACGGAGATATCGTCCAGCCTGCCCGCCGCATTGATACGCGGCCCCGCGACAAAACCGAGGTCGGTGCTCACCGTCCCGTCGACTGCGCGTCCGGACATTTCGAGCAGCGCGCGAAGGCCCGGCACGAGCCGTCCCGCGCGAATACGCTTCAACCCCTGCTCGACCAGAATACGATTGTTGCGGTCGAGCGGCACCACGTCGGCAACCGTACCCAGCGCGACGAGATCCAGATAGCGGGCCGGTACGCGTTCTGCGCCGGGCTGGCCGCGCTCGGAAAGCGCGCGGCCCAGCGCCGCCAGCACGTAGAACGCTACGCCCACACCCGCGAGGTTGCCGCTGCCGAAACGACTGCCCGGCAGGTTCGGATTGACGATCACGTTCGCGTCCGGCAACCCGGCCGGCGGCAAATGATGGTCGGTGACAAGCACGTCGATGCCGGCCTTGCGCGCAGCCCTTACGCCCTCGATGCTGGAAATCCCGTTGTCGACCGTAATCAGCAGCGTGGGTTGCCGCTCGGCCGCGACCGCAACGATTTCCGGGCTGAGCCCGTAGCCGAAGTCGAAGCGATTGGGTACCAGGTAGCTGACGTCTGCAAAACCGAATGCATTGAGGCAACGCAGCATGAGCGCTGCACTGGTTGCGCCGTCGGCGTCGAAATCGCCGATCACGACAATCCGCCGCTGCCGATGGGCCAGCAGCAACTCGACGGCCTCGGCCGTGTTCTCCAGAGAGCCGACCGGGAGAAGACCACGCAGGTCCGTGCTCGCCTCCTCGGAGGTCCGGATTCCGCGGCTCCGATACAACTGCTCGACGATCCGCGTCGGGTCGACGGACGACGTCACCGCGTACTCACGCTCAACGATCGGACGCATCGATCCCCCCGGCGCCTGTCAGGCCGGTCTGTCCGGCTTTCCGCCACCAGCGCCAGCGATGCCCGCGGCGAAGTCTCACGACCACGCCGTTGGCAAAAAACAATCGCACCTCGGTCAGCTCCCGGCGCCTGAGCGCATCCTGCAGCGTCGCCAGCGCGGGTTCGAGGTCGTCGACATGCTCGGCGGCAAAAGGAATCAGCGCCGCAAAACCGTCAGCCGACGCTTCGAGGCAACGCTCCATCGAACCCGGCCAGGCGGCCGCGGGCGACTCGTTCAGGCGCCACAAACCGAGCAGCAGCGGGTCGTTGCAGAACAACGGCGGCAATCGCTCCGGTTGTGCAACCGGCAGCATGCCGCCTCCCCACAGCCAGAGCGAATTGACCGGAAAACGACCTGCCTCGACGCGCGCCGCGTTGACCGGATGATCATGCAGCGCCATTTCAATCTCGGAAAGCAGCTGCCGGAACCCCGCCGCCTCGAGACCCGCGGGCATCCAGTCGTTCGGCACGCGCTGATCGACTGCCGCGGCCGACAGGGTAGCCGTCTCGAGCGGCTGGTCGGCGCGCAGATAGCCCATGCGGCCGATCCGGGCAAAATCGGCCACGCCATCGTTCGCGAGCTGGTCGTGCAGGTGGTCGAAGAGTTTGCGCAACGCCCCCGCTTCGAACTCCCGGGAAGGCAACGCGTGCAGAAACAGATGGTCGAGCCGGGGCTCCAGATACACCGGATCCGCTGCCGCCATCCATACGTTCGGCGTGTCTCCGGTCTGGCCGTAGAACCTCAGCGCTGCGCGTCCGCTGACGTCCGCGCGCCGGCCAAGCAGGTACATCAGTGCATCCAGCGGCTCCAGGGGCAGCGCCCGCCGTTCGATGTCGCCGCGACTCAGCCAGTCGAGAAGCGCGTGGCTGCCGCCGACAAACGATTCGGGCAGCGGCATCCATACCGCGGCGACGCCGGGTGCGCTTCCCGCCAGCGTGTTTTGTGTGTCTTTCGAAAAACTCATCGTCAGCCGTCGCCGGCACCTGTCACCCGCTCTCGCGGCACTGTAAAATCCGTTGTCATGCAGCCGAATGTTAGCCGAATCGACGCTCGAGTGACGGGTAGCGCTCTTCAACGGATTGGAGTGCGGCTCCCGTGAAATTCCATCGCGAAATGCTTCCGGCGACAACGGTTCGTCAGGTGTCGGCGGAAGGCATCCGAATCGGTGAAAAGCGCTACGACAGCACGATCGCCGTTACCCTCGATGCGGTCATCGAAGGCTGGACCCGGAAACCGCTGGACGAGCTGGTCATCGAGGATTTCGAAGCGCTGCTCGACCAGCAGCCGGAGGTGGTTCTGCTGGGCACGGGTGCCAGCAACCGCTTTGCGCCTCGTGAACTCATGTTCGGCTTTGCGCGTCTCGGCGTCGGCTTCGAAACCATGGATACGAAAGCAGCCGCGCGCACCTTCAACGTTCTCGCCGGCGAGGATCGCCGGGTTGCCGCGGTTTTGTTCCCCGCCGCCGACACGGCCGGCGGCTAGCGGCGCGGCAAAAAAGGCCGCGGGTTGACGGGCTCGCCGTTGCGGCGGATCTCGAAATGCAGGCGGGCCTTGCGTTCCGGTCCGGCCCCCATCGTGGCGATGCGCTGCCCGCGCTTGACGGTGTTTCCCTCCTTGACAAGCAGCGTCTGGTTGTAGCCGTACGCACTCAGGTAAGTATCGTTGTGTTTGACGATGATCAGCTGGCCGTAGCCGATCAGTCCACTACCCGCATACACCACGCGACCCGGCGCCGCCGCCAGCACGGGTTGGCCCGGGCGGCCGTCGATCAGCACCCCCGTACCGGGACCCGGCTTGCCGCCGAACTCCACGTTGATGCTGCCCGACGTTGGCCATGTCCAGCCCGGAGCCGGCTGCTCGGGGATGTCCGGTAACGGCCGTGGGCGCGAGGACGAGGATGCCCTGGTGGTGTTCTTCGAGCCGGCAGTCTGCCGCACGGCACCACCGGGCGACAGCACGAGAACCTGTCCGGGATAGATCAACGAACCGTCACCGAGACGATTCCAGCGCGCCACGTCCTCCGCCCGCTTGCCGTAGCGGAACGCTATCGAGTACAGCGTTTCGCCCTTGCGGACCACGTGTGTATCAGCGGCCGAACGCCCGTCCCAACGCATTGCCGAACTGCAGCCGACAACGGCGAGCAACGCCGCCAGAAGGAGCGCAAGCCGGAGCCGCTCTTTTAGCCCCGCAGCGTAAGCCATCCGATGACCGCTGCAATCAAAGCAACGGCCGCCCAGCCAAGACGTTCCACGTTCTGCCGAAGCCCGGCCTCGAAACGCTCACCGCCGGCGCGTATCAGACCCGCGACGAGAAAAAATCGGGCGCCGCGCCCCAACACCGATGCCAGCACAAACACCAGCGGATTCAGCATGGCCACTCCTGCTGCAATCGTGAAGATCTTGTAGGGTACCGGACTGAACCCCGCAAGCAGAACGACCCAGGCGCCGTAAGTGTCGAACCACGCACGACTGGTCTCGTAGGCGGCCCAGTAGTGGGACGTCGCCAGCCAGGGCTCGATGGCCTCGAACAACAGCAGGCCGATCAAATAGCCCGCCACACCGCCCAGTACCGAGGTGACCGTCGTCACCAGCGCGTAACGCCACGCGCGCGCGCGATCGGCAAGGCACATCGGCGCCAGCATGACGTCCGGTGGAATCGGGAAGAACGACGACTCGGCAAAACTCATCGCGGCGAGATACCGCTCCGCGTGACGATGCCGGGACCAGCCGAGCACACGCTCGTAAAGCGGTTCGAAAAGCTTCATCTAGGACCACACTCGCAGCAAGAGAATCACTCTAGAAAGAGACCTTATACTATTGAAATATAATATTTTGTTTAGGTGCCAGGAACCAGCGGAACAAAACTTACGGCACCCAGCGACAGTTGTTCGAAGTGATCGTCGCGACGCGTGACGAGGGTCAGCTCCTGCCGCCCCGCCGGGCCTACGGGCATGACGAGACGGCCGCCCGGAGCAAGCTGGTCCAGCAGTTTCTCCGGCAGCCGCGACGCAGCCGCCGCAACGATGATGCCGTCGTACGGCGCATATTTGGACCAGCCCTGCCACCCGTCTCCGGGCCGGAACTGCACGTTGTAGATGCTCAGATCACGCAGTCTCTGGCGGGTTTTCCTGAGCAACTCCGAAATCCGCTCGACCGAATAGATCCGCTTGACCAGCGGCGCCAGAACGGCCGTCTGGTAACCGCAGCCCGTTCCGATCTCGAGCACCTTGTCGCCGCTGAAACCCTCGAGCAGCGCCTCGGTCATGCGCGCGACGACAAACGGCTGCGAAATGGTCTGCCCGTGACCGATCGGCAATGCCGTGTCCTCGTACGCTCTGCTGGCCAGCGCTTCGTCGACGAACAGGTGACGGGGCACGTTGCGGATTTGTTCGAGCACTGCCTCGGAGCGAATACCCTGCTCGATCAGACGGCGGACCAGCCGGTCGCGGGTACGTGCCGAGGTCATGCCGATGCCTCGAAGCGTCTGACCGCCGGCCTTCATGACGTCGCCGCCCTGTACCCGGACACGGCCGCTAACGCTCGAGCCAGGCCGCAAGGTCGGGCACGGCTTCGTGGCGGGTCAGATCGACCTTGAGCGGCGTAATCGCGGCTGCGTTCGACGCAATCGCGTGGAAATCCGTGCCGGGACCGGCATCCTGCCCCCGGCCTGCGGGTCCCACCCAGTAGATCGGCCGGCCGAACGGATCGGTCTCGCGAATGATCGGCTCCGACTTGTGGCGAAAACCGAGCCGTGCGGAGCGCACTCCCTGAAGCGCCTCGAACGGGATGTCCGGGACGTTCACGTTGAGCGTCAGGTCTTTTGGCAACGGTTCGTTCTCGAGCCTGCCGATCAGATCGGTCACGACGCGCGCGGCTGTCTCGAAGTGCGTGAGCTTGCCCTCACCGGCCAGGGAAACGGCTATTGCCGGCAGCCCGAGGAAACGCCCTTCCGTAGCGGCGGCTACGGTACCGGAGTAGATGACGTCGTCGCCGAGGTTCGCACCGTGATTGATGCCCGATACGACCAGGTCCGGCTCGACGTCCAGAAAACCGCTGAGCGCAAGGTGAACACAGTCGGAAGGCGTGCCGTCGACGCGGAAACGCTGAGGCGCGTACTCGGTGACGCGCAGCGGCATTTGCACCGTCAGCGAGTTACTGGCGGCCGACCGGTTTCTGTCGGGTGCAACGACAATGACCTCGGCGACAGCCTCCAGCGCTTCTGTGAGCACCCGGATGCCGGTTGCGAGATACCCGTCATCGTTGCTTACGAGGATTTTCATTATTCTTTGGGGGAACTTGCGTTCAAAACGAATTGTAACGATTTGAGGCCAGGAGATTGGCGGCCCGTAAACCGCTCACTATACTGAATGTTGGTGCCTTTAATAAGAAGCGGTCTCAAGATTTTGGTAGCTCCGCCGGGAGCCGCCGGCCAGGAGGTCGAAGCCCGCCATGACCGACGACGACATCGAACTGTTCCGTAAGGAACTCGGCGACGCCACGCCGCTGGAGGTCGAGGCGCGGGCGCCGCTCGAGCGCCCGCGGCCGAAGCCTCGCGCCCGTTTTACGCGCGAGGACGAGGCCCGTGCGCTCAAGGAGAGTCTCGACGCCGACATCGAGGCCATGGAGGCCGACAACGGCGACGCGCTGCGCTTCGCCCGCCCTGCCGTTGGCCGCCGCACCTTGCGCAAGCTTGCGCGCGGACGGTTTGCGGTACAGGGTGAACTCGACCTGCACGGCATGACCGTTGCCGAAGCACGACCCCGGCTGCGCGACTTCGTGGACCTGAGCGTTCTCAAGGGCCATACCTGCATTCGCATCGTACACGGCAAAGGACTCGGGTCCGGAGACCGTGGGCCCGTACTGAAGAAAGCCGTCAACCGGTGGCTGAGACGCTGGGAGGAGGTTCTGGCGTTTGTCTCGGCGCGGCAGACCGACGGCGGCACAGGCGCCGTGTACGTGCTGCTGGAGCGCCGCTGAACGCACCGTCAGCCGGCCGAGGGGCGAGCGGCGGCAGCATCCTCCACCTCGGCGATCTCGGCCAGGAGCGCCGTTGCAAACGCGCCCCTGGGCAGCCAGAACGTCAATTCGACGGAGCGTTCGTCACGCTTGAGCGTAAGGGCGGAAGGCCGCACCCGCAGCGGGCGGACCGCAGCCGATGCGCCGACCGCGCACAAACCGTCGGTCAGCGTCCGGCACTCCGCGGCCACGGCAGCCTCTATGCCAGCCACCTCCGCTGTCGTTTCGCTCGAGGTACGCGTGCCCCACAGCGGCCCGGTGGGATGAATGTCGAACTCCCGCACCCGCCGGTCGATCTCGTCGTCGACCACCGGCACGGCAAAGACGCTGCCGGAACCGTCGAGGTTCGCAAGCTCCCCCGGCAGAATCCGCTCCCAGGTCTCGGTCCGGACCCGGTGATTCAGAACCGCGTTGAACACCTTCGCCCGTGCTGCGGAGATTGCAAAGCCGCGCTTGTCGCGCCGGAGCTTCGCACCGCCAAACAAAGCGGCGGCGAGTTCGAGATTTTCGCCGTTGTGCCCAAACCGCTGCCGCCCGAAGTAGTTGGGCACTCCGCGCGCGCGAATGACGTCGACCCTGGCCACAAGCTCAGCCGTGGACGGCAGGGAGGACAACCGGTCGAGCCGAATCCGGAAGTGATTTCCGCGATGCGCGCCGCGGCGCAACTTGCGCCGATGCCGGCTGGCCCGGATCAGGCGCACACCGTCGATCTCCAGACCGGACCAGTCCGGACGCGAACTGCGCGTATACACGCTGAACCACTGCCGGCAAACCGCGTGGCGGTCCTTGAGGCCGCAGTACCCGACGTCGCGCGTGTTCACACCCGCAAACCGCGCCAGTTGCCGGGCGAGCCATTCGGTATTCGTCGACACTTTTTCCAGCAGCAGAAGCGCGTGCTCGCCGTCGCCGTCGGGCTCGAAACCCAGCTGCTCGGTCACCCGGAAGTCCTCAGGCTGCGACCGAATGCTCGCGGAAAACAGCGCCTCGCCGTGTGCGCGCGCCTCGGGTGAAGACATTGCCGTCAGTACGGACCGGCGTCGACGACTTGATAGAAGGTTTCGTTTTCGCCGATCAGACCGAGGTCGTTGCGGGCCCGTTCCTCGGCCGCTTCGACGCCTTCTTTGAGGTTGATCACTTCGGCATCGAGTGCCGCGTTACGGGCTTTGAGTTCAGCGTTCAGACCCCGCTGCTCAGCCACGGCCTCGCGCAAGTCGAGCGTCTTGCGATAGCCGTCGTCGGAGAACCACAGCTCACCCTGCAGCAGCAGAGCCAGCAGCAGCAACCCGGCTGTCAGCCATCGAAGATTCACCGTACCCGTATCCTCACGCCTGCTCCCCTACGTCCGCGGGCGACCCCCTACGTGCCGACCGACAGCGCCGACCGACCCGGATAACTCGCCGCGTCGCCCAGTTCCTCCTCGATGCGAAGCAGCTGGTTGTACTTCGCAATCCTGTCCGAGCGCGACAGCGAGCCCGTCTTGATCTGTGTCGCGGCGGTGCCGACGGCAATGTCCGCAATCGTCGCATCCGAGGTCTCACCGGACCGATGTGAGATGACCGCCGCGAAACTGGCGTTCACCGCCATAGTAATCGCATCAAGAGTTTCCGTTAAGGTACCGATTTGATTGGGCTTTATCAATATCGCGTTGCCAATTCCTTCAGCGATGCCCCGCTCGAGTATCGAGGTATTGGTGACGAACAGGTCGTCACCCACGAGCTGCACACGGTCTCCCAGCGCCTCCGTGAGAACCCGCCAGCCGTCCCAGTCGCTTTCGTCCATACCGTCCTCGATCGTCACGATCGGGTAGGCATCGACCAGGCCAGCCAGATAATCGCTAAAACCCGCCGCGTCGAAATCGCGGTTTTCGGACGCCAGTCGATACACGCCGTTGTCGTAGAATTCCGAGCTGGCCACATCCAGACCCAGCAGGATGTCTTCTCCGGGGCGAAAGCCGGCCTTTTCGATGGCGGTCATGATGACGTCGAGTGCCGCCTGATTCGACGGCAGATCCGGCGCAAATCCACCCTCGTCGCCCACGGCCGTGTTCAGGCCATCAGCTTTGAGAACCGATTTGAGCGCATGAAACACCTCCGTACCGTGCCGCAGGGCTTCGGAAAAACGCGCTGCCGCTACGGGCAGAATCATGAACTCCTGTATGTCGACACTGTTGTCGGCGTGCGCACCGCCGTTGATGATGTTCATCATCGGCACGGGCATTCCGCTACCGTCGCCCAGGTGGCGGAACAGCGGCAGCCCGGCGTCGGCCGCCGCCGCTTTTGCCGCGGCAAGCGAGACAGCCAGCAGGGCATTGGCACCGAGCCTGCCTTTGTTTTCGGTTCCGTCGAGTTCGATCATGCGCTCGTCGAGTTCGCGCTGGCTGGCGAACGTGCCGGCCATGAGCGCGTCGCGCAATTCGCCGTTGACGTTGCCTACCGCCTTCTGCACGCCTTTGCCGAGGTAACGCTCGGGATCGCCGTCGCGTAACTCGACCGCCTCGCGGGTCCCGGTAGAGGCTCCGGACGGCACACCGGCTCTCGCGCTCACCCCGGACGCCAGCGTAACGTCGGCTTCCACGGTAGGGTTACCTCGCGAATCGAGAATTTCCCGGCCACGTACGTCAGCAATCTTAAGCATTACAACTCCTGGATCTGGCACACGTCCGCGTGCCGTTAAAGCGTCAACAACAATCTGGCGGCGATACGGCAGGCCCGGCTAAAGCTGCTCTTCGAGCCAGCTATCCGTCTTCACCGCGGCATCGATATCCTTGAGGGTCCTGAGCAAATCGGCTATACGCGCCAGCGGCATTGCGTTGGGCCCGTCGCTCAGCGCTTTTTCCGGCTCGGGATGCGTTTCCATGAACAGCCCGGCCACGCCGGCGGCGGTAGCCGCCCGCGCGAGCACGGGTATGAACTCCCGCTGCCCTCCCGATGCGGAACCCTTGCCCCCGGGCAGCTGCACCGAATGCGTCGCGTCGAAAACCACAGGGCAGCCGGTAGCGCGCATGACGGCAAGACTGCGCATATCGGAAACGAGGTTGTTGTAGCCGAAACTGAAGCCCCGCTCACACACCATGATCTGCTCGTTGCCGGTCGAGCGTGCCTTGTCGACGACGTTCTGCATTTCCCACGGCGACAGGAACTGGCCTTTTTTGATGTTCACCGGCCTGCCGGCTGCGGCAACCCGCAATATGAAGTTGGTCTGCCGGCACAGAAACGCCGGCGTCTGCAGAACGTCCGCAACCTCGGCAACCTCGTCCATCGGCGTGTCCTCGTGCACGTCGGTGAGCACGGGGAGGTCGAGTTGCCGCTGCACTTCGCCGAGCACGCGCAGCCCCTCTTCCATTCCCGGGCCGCGAAAGCTGTTCTGCGAACTGCGGTTTGCTTTGTCGAACGACGATTTGTAGATCAGCGGAATATCGAGCTCGCCGCAGACGGACTTGAGCGTGCCCGCCGTATCGATAGCCATCGCCTCGCTTTCGACCACACAGGTACCGGCGATCAGGAAGAAAGGCTTGTCGTTGCCGACCTCGTAGCGATCGAGCTGCATCGTATTACCCCGGAAAGAAGACCGCGGACATCAGGCTTCGGCGGCCATCGGGCGCTTGCCTTCGCGCTGCTGCCGCGCGGCGCGAATGAAGCCCTTGAACAACGGATGCCCGTCGCGCGGATTCGACGTGAACTCGGGATGGAACTGGCTGGCCAGGAACCACGGATGTCCGGGCACCTCCACCATCTCCACGAGGTCGTCGACCGACACGCCCGAGAAATGCAGGCCCGCGTCTTCGAGCGCATCGCGATAATGGTTGTTGACCTCGTAACGATGGCGGTGACGCTCGACGATCTCGTCCTGGCCGTAGACACGCTCCGCCAGCGAGCCTGAGGTCAGGCGCACGGACTGGCCGCCGAGACGCATCGTCCCGCCCATGTCGGACTGTTCGTCGCGCTGCTCGAATTCACCGCTCAGCGTCTTCCACTCGGTAATCAGTCCAACCACGGGATGCGGCGCCGCACGGTCGAATTCGGTGCTCATTGCTCCCTCCAGCCCCGCCAGGTTGCGCGCCGCCTCGATAACCGCCACCTGCATGCCGAGGCAGATGCCGAGATACGGAATGCCTTGCTCACGCGCGTAGCGTACGGTTTCGATCTTGCCCTCGATACCGCGATCGCCGAAGCCTCCGGGGACGACAATGCCGTCCATATTCGCAAGGCGGTCCACGCCGTGCTGTTCGATGTCCTGCGCCTCGACGTAATGAATGTTGACGCGCGTTCGCGTATGGATACCGCCGTGCAGCAGCGCTTCCGACAGCGAGATGTAGGCATCGCGAAGATCCACGTACTTGCCGACCATGGCGACGTTGACCTCGCTCTCGGGGTTCTTCTTCGCGTCAACAATCGCCTGCCATTCGCTCAGGTCCGCGGCCGGCAGTTCGAGGCCAAGCTGACGGGCAACAATTTCGTCGAGACCCTGCTCGTGCATCATGGCCGGAATCATGTACAGGTCGTCCGCGTCGTAAGCCGATATGACGGCGGCCTCCTGAACGTTGGTGAACAGCGCGATTTTCTTGCGCTGCTCCTTGGGGAGCGGCTCTTCCGAGCGGCACACCAGGATGTCCGGCTGTATACCGATCGAGCGCAATTCTTTGACGGAGTGCTGAGTGGGCTTGGTCTTGATTTCCGAGGACGTGGCGATGTACGGCACCAGCGTCAGGTGCACGTACACCACGCGGTCGTGCCCGAGTTCGACGCCCATCTGGCGAATCGCCTCCAGGAACGGCAACGATTCGATGTCGCCGACCGTTCCGCCGATTTCCACGAGGCAGATATCGGCGTCGCCCGCGCCGCGCCGCACGCTTTGCTTGATTTCGTCGGTAATGTGCGGAATGACCTGCACGGTTGCACCGAGGTAGTCGCCGCGCCGCTCCTTCGCAATGACGCTCTCGTAGATGCGCCCCGTCGTGAAGTTGGAGTTGCGTCCCGTTTTTGCCGTGCGTACGAAACGTTCGTAGTGGCCGAGGTCCAGATCGGTTTCGGTGCCGTCATGGGTGACGAACACCTCGCCGTGCTGGAACGGACTCATCGTGCCCGGATCGACGTTGATGTACGGATCGAGCTTGATCATGCTGATGGAGAGCCCGCGCGCTTCCAGTATCGCGCCAAGGCACGCCGAGGTTATCCCCTTCCCCAGCGAAGACACCACACCCCCCGTAATGAATACATACGATGTCATAAGACTGCTCATGGCATGAGGCGGGAAACAACAAAGGGCTGGATTAAAGCACGGTAGAGCGAGTGCTTTTCTCCAACCCTTGAGGACGCGCCGTCGTTGGACAATGACGGTTTTGCACGGTAACAGAACACCCTCTGCGACACAATGCGGACGCAACGAACTCGAGCCGTTTCGCGCCCGGTTTCAGTGCAGTGGCGGATGCCCCGTCCAGGTCACGTCGACGACCGGCTCGCCACCTGCCGCACGCGCAACGAAGCAGTCCGCCGCGGCAACCAGTTCGCCCTTTCGATAGACGAGCGGCAGTCGGTTACGCATCCACGGCACGATGCCGCGCTCCTGGAGCAGCGTCTTGAGTTTGCGCGTCGGCCCCCCCGGGTACAGCCGCAGACGCTCGCCGCCCTTGCGCCACGTGACGTTCAGCGAATCTGCCGGATCGCCGGCTGTGGCAACGGTCAGCTCGCCGAGCCCTGCCGGCAGAACCGCTCGGCCGTCGTGCACGGCGACGTCCCCGGAGGGCTCCCCCTCGAGCGGCGGCATCAGGTGCAGCCACTCGCGGTAGCGCCGCGCTTCGGCACCCGCCCAGGCGACGTGCGGCGCACGATCGTCGGCCGCGTCGACCATCGTCTCCACAAGCGTGCCCAGCATCCGGCCGGGCGGCAACGGCAGCGCCAGCTCGCGGAGCGCCTGACGTATGACGTTGCGCCGCCGCGCCGGCGACAGAGCCCTGAGTCCGCCGAGGTCCATCCTTTGGGGCTCACCCAGCTCACGAAGGTCGATAGCGGCCAGTTCTCTCAGGAGTTCGCTGGCCTCGCCCGCCCGCTCGACCGTCACACCGAGGCGGGCATCGAGGTCCGGCCAGCGCTCACGCAATACGGGAACAACCTCGCTGCGCAGGTAGTTGCGATCGAAATGTTGAACGAAATTCCCGGGGTCGTCGATCCAGTTCAGGTTTCGCGACCGGGCCGCACGTTCGAGTGCTGCGCGAGACTCTCCGAGTAGCGGACGCAGCAGCCAGCCGGCGGCAAAACGCCGGTATTCGGGCATTGCCGCAAGACCGTCCGGGCCGCTGCCGCGCAGCAGGTTCAGCAGCAGCGTTTCGAGCTGGTCGTCCAGATGGTGTGCCGTCAGCAGCCAGTCGCCGGGCATGAGCAACCCGGCCATTGCCGCATAGCGCGCCTCCCGGGCCGCGGCTTCTACACCCACTCCGGAATCGAGATCGACGTCCACGGCGATCCGTCGGAACTCGACGCCGAGCCGCCCGGCTTCGGCCTCGCAGCAGTCCGCCCACTGGCTCGACGAAGCATGCAGACCGTGGTCGACGTGAACGGCGAGCAGGCGCCCTCGCCACGCGTCGGCCAGCAGGTTTAAGAGCAGCGTGGAGTCGAGCCCGCCGCTGAAGGCAAGGTAGCAGCAGCCAGGCTCGCCCAGCTTGAGGGCCAGTTCCTTAAGGCGCTCGGTAAGGCGCTCGACACTGGCGCCTTCGATCGGCATCAGGTCTCTCGGAAAGCGCCGAAAGCATCCAGCCTGCGTTGCCGTTCCTCCAGCAGTTGCTCGAGGGGCAGATTCGACAGCGCGTCGAGATGCCGGCCAATGGCGTTTTGCATAAGCTCGGCCATTGCGGCGGGGTTGCGGTGCGCCCCGCCGAGCGGCTCCTCCAGCACTTCATCGACGAGTCCGAAGCCCTCGAGGTGCTCTGCCGTAATCCGCATGGCCTCCGCCGCCTCCTCGGCTTTGTCTGCACTCTTCCAGAGTATCGATGCACAGCCTTCCGGAGAAATCACCGAGTAGATGCCGTACTGCAGCATCAGCAGCCGGTCGCTGACGCCCACCGCCAGGGCGCCACCGGAACCGCCCTCACCGATGACGATACTGAGAATCGGCGTTTTCAGCTGTGACATCTGGTAGAGGCTTTGCGCAATGGCCTCGCTCTGGCCGCGCTCTTCGGCGCCCACGCCGGGGTACGCACCCGGGGTATCGATCAGCGTAACGATGGGCAGGGAAAACTTCTCGGCGAGCCGCATGAGCCGCTGCGCCTTGCGGTAGCCTTCCGGCTTGGGCATCCCGTAGTTCCTGCGCACCCGCTCTTTGGTATCGCGGCCTTTCTGGTGGCCAATCAGCATGACGGTGCGGCCGTCGATACGCCCCATACCGCCAATCAGCGCGGGATCGTCAGCGTACATCCGGTCGCCGTGCAACTCCTGGAAATCGGGGGCGAGCGCCGCCACGTAATCGGCCGTGTAGGGACGCATCGGGTGGCGCGCCACCTGCGCAATCTGCCAGGCCGTGAGCTTGGAGAAAATGCTTCGCGTCAGCGACTCGCTCTTGCTCTTGAGCCGGGCCACCTCTTCGTTGATGTTAATTTCGGAGTCGTCCCCGACGTAGCGCAACTCGTCGATTTTTGCTTCGAGTTCCGCAATCGGCTGTTCGAAGTCGAGAAACTTGAGGTCCATAGGCTGGTGTCCTGAGTCGTTAATTCGCATCATTTCAGCGCGATCTGTCTCGCGTGTGGCAAGGCAGGTCGCGCCGGCAATGGCCGAGCCCTTGTCAAGCGACCTAACGCCGCCACGCGCGAGACAGGTCGCGCCCTTCGGGAGCCACTGATTGTCGCCCTGCCGGCGTTGCATCCCTTGCCAATGCCCGACATTGCCGGCGGAATGCGCCTTGGCATGACGACAATCAGTGGCTCTGAAATCATGCGAATTAACGACTCAGGACACTGGGCCCGAACGGATAAAGCCGGAACATTACATGATTTCACGCCCGGGTGCGTACTGCAGCCTGACGTTGCCATGACCCAACAGCTCGTCGAGCTTGTCCCTGAGTTCGCGGCTCGGACGAACACTCCACTCCGCACCAAGAGACAATCGAGCGGAGGCGTCGCTACCGCAGTACTGCACCGCCACATCGCAACTTCCGTTTCGATACGGCAACAGCAATTGCTGTAGCTCGGTCAGCAGCGCAGTGCCCTGATCGTTCGGAGACAGCTTCAGCAACATGTGGCGGGCGCGAGCCTCGATCACCCGGTCGATCGGCTCCACCGACTTTGCATTCAGCGTCCAGCCACCGATGAAATCGTCGTAGCGGAGCCCCCCGCTGACGACCACGATCTCCTCCTTGACCAACAGGTCGCGAAACTCCTCGTAAGCCTCCGAGAACAACGCAATCTCCATGCGCCCCGTGTCGTCGTCAATGACGACGCTGACCCGGTTACCGCGCTTCTTGAGTTCTACGATCAGGCCGGCGACGGTAGCCTCACGGCGCCCTCTCGAATAGTCGCGCTCGCCGCTCGCCGTTTTGGGTGCCGGCTCCTTGGCAAAATCGCCCAGCTTGCGATCGACGAAAAAGCCGGCATCGTGCCGCACTTCGTCGAACGGGTGGCCGGTCAGATACAGGCCAAGGGCCTCTTTTTCGTTGCGCAGCAACACGAGCTTCGGCCATTCGCTCATTTCGGGAGCACGCGTTTCTTCTACAACCGCGGGGGCAGGTGCTTCCAGACCGAACATGTCGTTTTGCCCGGCGGCCGCGGCACGCGCCGCCTGTTCGGCGCCTTTGAGTGCCGACCCGACCTGCTGCATCAGCCCGCGTCGGGTGTCACCAAAAACGTCGAACGCGCCCGACTTGATCATCGCCTCCAGCGTGCGCCGATTCAGTTTGTCAGCGTCGACGCGGCGGCAAAACTCGGCAAGATCCTCGTACGGCCCGCCGCGCTCGCGTTCCTCGATGAGCGCCTCCACGGCCGCCCGGCCAACACCCTTGATCGCACCGAGTCCGTAGAGAATCGTTTTGCCGTCTGCCACGCTGAAATGATAGTCAGAGCGATTGACGTCGGGCGGCACCAGCTTGAGACAGAGCTGGCGGCAATCGTCCTTGAGCGTTACGAGTCGATCGGTATGGTCGAGGTCGGCGCTCATGACCGCTGCCATGAAAGCGGCCGGATAGTGCGCCTTCAGATACGCGGTCTGGTACGACAGCACGGCGTAAGCTGCCGAGTGCGATTTATTGAAACCGTAGCCCGCAAACTTCTCCATCAGATCGAAGATTCGCGTGGCGTTGGCCTCGGCAACGCCGCGATCGACAGCACCGCTCACGAAAATCTCGCGCTGCTTCGCCATTTCTTCGGGCTTCTTTTTGCCCATGGCGCGCCTCAGGAGATCGGCACCGCCGAGCGTGTACCCGGCCAGCACCTGGGCAATCTGCATCACCTGCTCCTGGTAGAGGATGACGCCGTAGGTTGCCTCCAGCACCGGCTTCAGGTCCGGGTGCAGATAGTCGATGTCGCCGGAGTCCGGCGAGTGTTTGCGCTCGATGAAATCGTCGACCATGCCCGATTGCAAAGGACCGGGACGGAACAATGCGACGAGCGCCACGAGGTCGTCGAACTGATCGGGTTTGAGGCGACCGATCAGATCGCGCATACCGCTGGATTCGAGTTGGAACACCGCCGCGGTCTTGGTGCTCTGCAGCAGCCGGAACGTATCCGGATCGCGCGCGGGGATCCGGCCAACGTCGAAACGCTCACCGGTGTCCTGCTGGTTGATGATGCGTTCGGACCAGTCGATGATCGTCAGCGTCTTGAGGCCAAGGAAGTCGAACTTCACGAGCCCTGCCGCTTCGACGTCGTCCTTGTCGAGCTGGGTTACGACGTTGACGCCGCCTTCTTCACAATAAAGCGGCGTAAAGTCGGTCAGTTGGCCGGGTGCAATAACGACACCGCCGGCGTGCTTGCCGGCATTGCGCACCAGCCCCTCCAGCGAGCGCGCGAGATCGATGATGGCCGCAACTTCCTCGTCGCTGCGGTACATCTCGCTCAACTCGTCGGATTGATCCAGCGCCTTGTCGAGCGTCATACCAATTTCGAACGGTACCTGTTTCGCAATCCGGTCTACGAATCCGTAAGGCTGTCCGAGCACTCTGCCGCTGTCGCGTATGACGGCCTTGGCCGCCATCGTGCCGAAGGTAATGATCTGCGCGACCCGCTCGCGGCCGTAGCGCTCGGCAACGTAGTCGATGACGCGATCGCGGCCCTCCATGCAGAAATCCACGTCGAAGTCCGGCATGGAGACGCGTTCCGGGTTGAGGAATCGCTCGAACAGCAGATCGTGCTCAATCGGATCCAGGTCGGTAATGCCGAGGACCCACGCCACGAGGGACCCTGCGCCGGAACCGCGACCGGGACCAACCGGCACGCCGTTGTCGCGTGCCCAGCGAATGAAGTCGGCGACAATCAGAAAGTAGCCGGGGAAGCCCATACCCTTGATGACGTCGAGTTCGGTCGCGAGTCGCTCCGTGTAGACCGCTTTCCGGCTTCGAACCTCGTCATCACTCCCCGTCAGAATCGGTTCGAGACGCTCCTCGAGGCCTGCCTCGGCAATATGCGTGAGGAACTCGGCTTCGTCCTGTCCTTCGGGGACCGGGAACGCGGGCAGCACGCTCTTACCGAGTTCGAGATCCAGATTCAGGCGGCGGGCGATCTCCAGCGAGTTTTCGATGGCCTCCGGCACGTCGGCGAACAGCGCACACATTTCCTCGCTGCTCTTCAGGTACTGCTCGGCGCTGTAGGCGCGCGGCCGGTCGGGGTCGGCAAGACCCCGCCCCTGGTGAATGCAGACGCGCGCCTCGTGAGCGTTGAAATCCTCTTTGCGAATGAAGCGTACGTCGTTGGTTGCGACGACCGGTGTACCGGTCTCGCTCGCCAGTTGCAGCGATGCCTGCACGCAGTCTTCTTCCTGCGGCCTGCCGGTTCGCGTCAGTTCGAGGTAATAACGTTCGGGGAACAGACGGCGCCAGTGATCGAGCCGCTCGCCGGCCAGCTCCGTCTGTCCGGAGGCAAGCGCATGTCCCACGTCTCCGTGAAGACCACCCGATAGCGCCAGCAGACCCTCGACACTCTCGGCGGTCAGCCACTCCCGGCGCGCCATTGGCTCCCC
>Ga0207422_1002317_pt1 | contig 26132 bp, 22 predicted proteins | sample MarCyaLeptolynsp_FD_187757 | JGI IMG/M metagenome (GOLD analysis project Ga0207422, IMG submission 187757) | Marine cyanobacterial communities from Panama - species 1 Leptolyngbya sp. (SPAdes) | ecosystem: Environmental > Aquatic > Marine > Unclassified | place: Panama: Panama City | collected... | reverse complement strand
TGTGTCAGCTGGCCCAACCGGATTGATTGCGACTTCGGCGGGGTCCCGGCGGAAAAAGAACTCTGATTGCATCGGCTCCAGCATCTTGTCTACGCCATGCGTGGCAGCGACATCTCCGCCCTGTGCCATGAACCCTTTGATAACACGGTGGAATTCGGTGCCGTCATAGAGTCCGGCGCGAATGTAATTCTTGAATTGATCGACGTGCACGGGCGCCGCAACCGGCAGCAATTCGATCACGATCTGGCCTTTGCTGGTCTCCATGATCACAAGGTTTTCTGGATCGACCGCCCGCCACGCTTCTGGCGAAGCTTCAACATCGGCCATCGTGTAGGTAATCTCGTTTTCAGTCTGCGCCCCCGCACAAGCCACAAATCCCATCATCGCCAAACCGCTCAGCAGGGTTCTCAGAGTCATTTCTTATACTTCTCCAGCAATCGCTCTTTCACACCAGGCGTCACAAAGGGCGTAATATTCCCTCCAAATCGCGCAATCTCCTTGACGAGTCGCGAGGCAACGGCCTGATGTTTTACATCGGCCATAAGGAAAAGAGTTTCAATCTCGCGATTCAGTTGCTCGTTCATCGCGGTCATCTGAAACTCGTACTCGAAGTCCGACACAGCACGTAAACCGCGGACAATGACGTTGACTTCCTGCTCTTCGGCGAAGTGCATGAGGAGTGTGTCGAACGGCTGAACGTCGATGACCGCGCGACCCGGCCCTTCCAGCTTCTTGCATTCTTCGAGCATCATTTCGATCCGCTCTTCGAGCAGGAAAAGCGGGTGCTTCGCCTCGCTCACGGCAACGCCGATGATCAATCGATCGACGAGCTTCATGGCCCGGCCGATAATATCCAAATGCCCCATGGTGACCGGATCAAAGGTGCCCGGATACAGCCCAACGCGCTCCATACTCATCCTCCGCACGCCCGGTTAGCCAGTGGAGAAATTCCGAGCGTTCTTAAGACTCTTCTGTATCGTCTTCACCGTTGTCTGCAAGGCGTGCCACAGAGACAACCCGTTCTTCATCCTTGGTCCGCAATACCCAGACGCCCGACGTCGCGCGCCCGGCAATACGGATCTGGTCGACAGGCGTGCGGATCAGCTGACCGGCATCGGTGACCAGCATGACTTCATCATCATCGCCGACTGTGAAGGAGGAAGCGATCTGCTTGATGTGGCCGGTCTTCTTGTTGCTGCCCCAGATATTGTGCGCGACCAGACCTTTACCGCCGCGCCCGGTGACGCGGTAATCATAGGCGGAAGAACGTTTGCCCATGCCATCATCAGCAATGGTCAGGATGAATTGCTCGGCAGCGCCAAGTTCGGCAATGCGCTCGGCCGACAAGGCGGCTTCTTCTTCGCCATCATCGCCATCATCATCCGCGACCGCTTCGACCGGATCTTCTTCTTCGCCGGTTGCCGCACGGCGCATGGCCGTGGCGTGTTTCAGATAGGCCCGCGCCTCGGCACTGGTGACGTCGATATGGCGCAGAATGCCCATGGAAATGATGCGATCCCCATCGGCGAGGCGAATACCGCGCACCCCGGTCGAGTTTCGTCCGGCAAAGACGCGCACATCTGTGACCTTGAAACGGATACACTGGCCGAGCGCAGTCGTCAGCATCACATCCTGATCCTCAGAACACATGCGGACCCGGACAATGCCGTCGCCCTCATCCAGCTTCATCGCGATCTTGCCGTTGCGGTTGACGCGAACAAAGTCGGACAGCTTGTTCCGCCGCACCGATCCAGAGCGAGTCGCGAACATGACGTCGAGCTGGCTCCGGCTCTCTTCATCATCCGGCAGCGGCATGACGCTTTCAATCCGCTCATCCTTGGACAATGGGAAAATGTTGACCAGCGCCTTGCCGCGCGATTGCGGTCCGCCCACCGGCAGGCGCCACACCTTCTCCTTGTAGACCATGCCTTCGGAACTGAAGAACAGGATCTCGGTATGCGTGTTCGCCATGAACACCCGGGTGACAAAATCCTCATCCTTCATCGAGATTCCGGATCGACCCTTGCCGCCGCGATGCTGCGTCCGATAGGTCGAGAGCGGGGTACGTTTGACATAGCCGCCATGGGTCACCGTGACGACCATATCTTCGCGCTCGATCAGGTCTTCATCATCCATGTCGGCGCCGCCAAAGGTGAACTCAGAGCGCCGCGGCACGGCGAATTTCTCTTTCACTTCGCGAAGCTCGGCGCGGATAATGTCGAGCACCCGCGGACGCGATCGGAGAATGTCGAGATAATCGGCGATCTTCTCGGCCAAACCCTTGGCCTCATTGCCGATTTCGTCGCGGCCGAGACCGGTCAGACGCGACAATTGCAGAGCCAGAATAGCGCGGGCCTGCTCATCGGACAGGAAGATCGAATCCTCACCTTCCCAGCGTGTCCGCCGGTCCGCGACCAGCTCCAGCAGCGGTCCCATATCCATGATCGGCCAGGCCTTCTCGAGCAAGCGCTCGCGCGCCGTGTTCGGGTCCGGCGCATGGCGGATAATAGCGATGATTTCGTCGATATTGGCCACGGCGAGCGCCAGGCCGACCAAGACGTGCGCGCGGTCGCGGGCCTTGTTCAGCTCGAACTTTGTGCGTCGGGCGACCACATCCTCACGGAAGCTGATAAAGGCTTGCAGAATCTGGCGGATGTTCAGCTGTTCCGGACGACCGGCATTCAGCGCCAGGATGTTGGCCGGGAAACTGGTGCGCAATTGCGAGTAGCGGTGCAGCTGATTGAGCACAACGTCGGCGCTCGCATCCTTCTTCACCTCAATCACGACGCGAATGCCGTGGCGGTCGGATTCATCGCGCAGGTCGGAAATCCCCTCGATCCGTTTGTCGCGGACCATGCCGGCAATCTTCTCGACCAGCGAAGCCTTGTTCACCTGGAACGGAATCTCGGTGACAATGATGGCCTGGCGGCCATTGCGCATCTCTTCAATTTCGGAGCGCGCTTGCATGATGATCGAACCACGCCCTTCCAGCAGCGCCTTGCGGGCGCCCGCATGGCCAAGAATGAGACCGCCGGTCGGAAAATCCGGGCCCGGGATGATCTCGAGCAGCGCCTCATCATCGATCACCGGGTCATCAATCATGGCCAGCGTTGCATCGACGACTTCACCGAGATTGTGCGGCGGAATATTCGTCGCCATACCCACGGCAATACCGCCTGCGCCATTGACCAGCAGGTTCGGATACTGCGCAGGCAGCACCATCGGCTCCTGTTGCGAGCCGTCATAATTGTCCTGGAAATCGACCGTGTCCTTGTCGATATCGGCGAGCAAATATTGCGCCGCCTTTTCCATGCGCGATTCGGTGTAGCGCATGGCCGCAGGCGGATCATTGTCGATCGAGCCGAAATTGCCCTGGCCGTCGACCAGAGGCAGGCTCATCGAGAAAGGCTGTGCCATCCGCACCAGCGCGTCATAGATCGCACTGTCGCCATGCGGGTGGAAATTACCCATCACGGCGCCGACAATGTTGGCAGATTTCTTGTACGGCTTGTCCGGCGTGTTGCCATTGACCTGCATGGCATAGAGAATCCGGCGGTGAACCGGCTTCAGCCCGTCGCGCACATCAGGCAATGCACGACTGACGATCACGCTCATCGCATAGTCGAGATAGGACCGTTTCAGCTCGGTTTCGATGCTGATCGGATCAATGCCGTCATCGCCCGGAATCGGGCCTGTTTCTGGGTCTTCTGGCGGAGTATTTTCGTCGCTCACTTAGGGCGGCCCTCATCTTGCCAAAACGGGCACCGAATCGCCCGTCTTTATTAGTGAAAAGACTAGCAGGATGAGGGGCAGGTTACAAATGCTGATCACACGTTCTAGAGTGCTAAAAAATGCCGCTATCCGGAGCTCTTTTCATGCCCTTTCCCGCCCTTAATCGCCGCGCCTTGCTCGCCACTGGTGCAAGCGCTCTGACATTTGCCTGTTCGGCGCGTGTCAGCGCCCTGTCAGAGCCGGAGACGTCGGATGGAACCTGGCGCGAAGGCCCGGCATTACCCTATGCCGCACAAGAGATTTATCCGGCTCTGCATGCCGGACAGATTCATCTCGCCGGCGGGTTCATTGCCGAGGCTGACAGCATTTCCGGCGTCACTGACCGCCATATCGCGCTCGACCTGAGCTCTGGCAGCTGGTCGGACCTGACGCCGCTACCGACGGCGCGCCACCATCCCAACCTGATCAGCTTTGACGGCAAGCTGCTCGCGCTCGGGGGCTTCGAAGCACAGAGTGAAAGCGCGGCCTGGGTGATGCAGTCCGGCGTCTGGGCGTTCGATGAAATGGGATGGCAAGACGCGCCAAGCCTGCCGCAACCAAATGGCGAGAGCGTCACCGGTGTAATTGTCGATCAATTGCATGTCTGCGGCGGTCGAAACCCGCGCGGCGAGGCAAATGCGACCTGGAATGATCACACCGACATTGGGGACCATTTCGTGCTCGCCGATCTGAACGCTTCTTGGGAACCCGCCGCGCCCCTGCCGACCGCTCGAAACAGCGCGGCCGCCGCGGTTTTACGCGGCAACTGGCACGTTGTGGGCGGACGCACTGTGGCCGGCGGCAACACACCCGTGCACGAGGTCTATGACCCCACTGAAGATCGCTGGCGCACCGCCGCGCCGATGCCTCAAGGTCAAGGCGGCCTCGCCGCCGCTGCACTGGGCGGTAAGGTCTATGCCTTTGGCGGCGAGTATTTCAACAATGGTGGCGGGGTCTATCCAGAATGCTGGCAATATGATCCAGACGCGGATACCTGGCGCGCCGTCGTCGACATGCCGCACCCGCGCCATGGTCTCGGCGCGGTTGCGGTCAGTGATGCAATCTATGTGATTGGCGGCGCGCTCCAGGCAGGCGGCAATCAGACATCGCCGCTGGTCGAGATCTTCGCGCTTTAGCTGAACGTCCTAGAACGGAATTTCGTCGTCGAAATCCTGGCTGAAATTCTGCGCTGGGCCATCCATCTGCCGGGCACCGCCCTGGCCTTGATTGCCATAAGCAACAGATTCCTGCGCATACCCGCCGCCGCCACTATTGCGGCTGTCGAGCATGGTCAGAGTCGCCCCGAAACCGCGTAGCACGACTTCTGTCGAATAGCGGTCCTGGCCGTTCTGGTCCTGCCATTTGCGGGTTTCCAGCTGGCCTTCAATATACAGCTTGGAGCCCTTTTTGACGTAGCTCTGGACGACGCGAATGAGACCTTCATTGAACACCGAAATACGATGCCATTCGGTCTTCTCCCGACGTTCGCCAGTATTCTTGTCTTTCCAATTTTCTGATGTGGCGAGAGAGAAGGAACAGACTTGTCCGCCGTTCTGAAACTGTCTCACTTCGGGGTCCTGGCCGACATTGCCGACGAGAATGACCTTGTTTACTGATCCTGCCATCTTCCGTTCTCCGTTCTTGGCTTCCGATAACTCACAAGCGCTCTACAGGCTCGAATCACCTGTGTCCCGCTGAGTTTTTATCTATCCACAAAGGATCGCCGAGTCAAGAAATTGTTCTGTTTTTGTTCTCTCGCAACAAATCCCCGCTGCGCGCAACTGTAATGGACAAAACAGAAGCTGCTGCTGACATCTACTGACAGTAACGAGAACACGGGTCGAGCCGTCTCCTCGCGAAAGTTCAAGCAGAATCAAAGTCCGCTTGCACCTCCGTCAAAAATGTTCTCAATACGTTCTTGTCGCCAAAATGGACTCGCGACACAGATCACGTCTTGAAAAACCAGAAACGATCGGGTTGCTACACGCATGTCCTCCCTAGAATCCCCTTTCATTCGCGTCCGAGGTGCCAAAGAGCACAATTTGAAGGGCGTCGATGTCGACATTCCGCGCAACCAGCTGGTCGTGGTCACCGGCCTGTCCGGGTCCGGTAAATCCTCCCTCGCCTTCGACACGATCTATGCCGAGGGCCAGCGCCGCTATGTCGAAAGCCTCAGTGCCTATGCGCGTCAGTTCCTGGAGCTGATGCAGAAGCCGGATGTCGAGAGCATTGAAGGCCTGTCGCCGGCGATTTCGATCGAGCAGAAGACTACTAGCCGCAATCCGCGCTCAACCGTCGGCACGGTGACCGAGATCTATGACTATATGCGTCTGCTCTGGGCCCGCGTCGGGACGCCCTACTCGCCGGCTACAGGACTACCGATCGAAAGCATGACGATCAGCCAGATGGTCGATCGGACCATGGCCCTGCCGGAAGGCACGCGGCTGTATCTGTTGGCGCCAATGATCCGCGGCCGCAAAGGCGAGTATCGCAAGGAATTTGCCGAGCTGCTCAAGAATGGCTTCCAGCGGGTCAAGGTCGATGGCGAGTTCTACGACCTCGAAGAGCCTCCAACGCTCGACAAGAAATACAAGCACGACATTGACGTGGTCGTAGACCGCATCGTTGTTCGCGATGGCATGGAACAGCGCCTGGCCGAGAGTTTCGAAACCGCCTTGCCCCTGGCCAATGGCATCGCCGTGGCCGAATATGCCGATCTCGAAGACGGCGAGACTGAACCAAAGCGCATCACCTATAGCGCCAATTTCGCCTGCCCGGTGTCTGGTTTCACCATTCCCGAAATCGAACCGCGCCTGTTCTCGTTCAACAATCCGTTCGGCGCCTGCCCGACCTGTGACGGCCTGGGCCAACAATTGAAGATCGATCCCAGCCTCGTCGTCCCGGACAAGGATCTCGATCTGATGAATGGCGCTATCGCGCCCTGGGCCAAACAGGCCTCACCGTACCAGACGCAGACCTTGCAGGCGCTGGCCGATCATTACGGCTTCGACCTCAAGACGCCGTGGAACAAGCTGTCGGACAAGGTTCACGACGTCGTCCTCAACGGCACCGGCGAGGAAGAGATTGAGTTTGTCTATGATGATGGCCTGCGCCGCTATGAAGTGACCAAGACCTTTGAAGGCGTGATCCCCAATCTCGATCGCCGTTTCCGCGAGACCGAAAGCCAGTGGGCACGCGATGAGATTGCCAAATTCCAGTCCGCCGCGGCCTGCCCGACCTGCCTTGGCAAACGCCTGCGACCGGAAGCCCTGGCGGTGCGGATCGCCGGGCTCGACATCTCGGACGCGTCGGGCTTCTCGATCAAGGAGGCGGGCGACTGGTTTGCTCAGGTCAATGACTCCCTGACCCCGCAGGCTCAGGAGATTGCCGGCCGGATCCTGAAGGAGATCAATGACCGTCTGATCTTCCTCAACGCGGTCGGGCTCGATTATCTCTCCATGTCGCGCGCATCCGGCACGCTGTCGGGCGGTGAGAGCCAGCGCATCCGCCTTGCCAGCCAGATCGGCTCAGGCCTGACCGGCGTGCTCTATGTGCTCGACGAACCCAGTATCGGCCTGCACCAGCGCGATAATGAGCGCCTGCTGGAAACGCTGAAACGCCTGCGCGACCTCGGCAATTCCGTGATTGTGGTTGAGCATGATGAAGATGCCATTCTGACCGCCGATCATGTCATCGATATGGGCCCGCGGGCTGGCGTCCATGGCGGCGAGATTGTCAGCCAGGGCACGGCTGCAGACGTCATCGCTGACGAGAAGTCGCTGACGGGCGCCTATCTCTCAGGGCGGGAAGAAATCGCCATTCCGGCAAGCCGCCGCGTCAACAAAAAGACGCGCGAACTGACGATCACCGGGGCCACCGGAAACAATCTCCAGAATGTCGATGTCACCATACCGCTCGGCACCTTTACCGCGGTCACGGGCGTCTCTGGCGGCGGCAAGTCGACCCTGATCATCGAAACTTTGTACAAGGCCTTGGCTCGCAAGCTGAACAAGGCGAGCAAGGCCCCGGCGCCGTATGAGAGCATTGAAGGCCTTCACCATCTCGACAAGGTCATCGACATTGATCAGAGCCCGATTGGGCGCACACCGCGCTCGAACCCAGCGACGTATACAGGCGCGTTCGGGCCGATCCGCGACTGGTTTGCCGGGCTGCCTGAGTCCAAGCAACGCGGCTATAAGCCGGGCCGGTTCTCGTTCAATGTCAAAGGCGGTCGCTGCGAAGCCTGCCAGGGCGACGGCGTCATCAAGATCGAGATGCACTTCCTGCCGGATGTCTATGTCACGTGCGAGACGTGCGGCGGCAAGCGCTATAATCGCGAAACGCTGGAAGTGCTCTACAAGGGCAAGTCGATTGCCGATGTGCTCGACATGACGGTCGAGGAAGCCGAGAAATTCTTCTCAGCCGTCCCGGCGATCCGCTCCAAGATGGAGACGCTGAACCGGGTTGGCCTGACTTATATCAAGGTCGGGCAGCAGGCGACGACGCTTTCGGGCGGCGAGGCGCAGCGCGTTAAGCTCGCCAAGGAACTGTCCAAGCGGGCGACCGGCAAGACGCTCTACATTCTCGACGAGCCGACCACCGGCCTGCATTTCGAGGACGTTCGGAAACTCCTCGATGTGCTGCATGAGCTGGTCGATACCGGCAATACGGTCCTAGTGATTGAGCACAATCTCGACGTCATCAAGACGGCCGACCATATCATCGATCTCGGTCCTGAAGGCGGCGATGGCGGAGGCCAGATCGTCGCCGTCGGGACGCCGGAAGAGGTCGCCAAGGTGAAGAAAAGCTGGACCGGCAAATTCCTGGCCGAGGCGCTCAAGCGGCAGGCCGACCGACGAGCGGGCGTGGCCAAACCGAAAGCGAAGGCCCCTGCGAAAAAAGCGCCGCCCAAGAAACCCGCTGCGAAAAAGAAAGCCCCGACAAGGCGGAAGAAAGCGACCGCCTAATTGTTCCCGAACCGGCCGCGCTGCAGGTCATCAGAGAGGCGGATATCTTCCGGCTCACCGCTCAGGCGGTTGCGATAGACCTGCGTGTTTTCCAGCACGCGCTGAACATAATTGCGGGTCTCGCTGAATGGGATGAACTCGACCCAGTCGACCGGATCCACTTCACCGGCGCGCGGATCGCCATATTCGCCAATCCAGCGCTGCGGGCGCGAGGCACCTGCATTATAGGCGGCTGCGGTCATGATATAGCTGCCATTGAACTGGCGCAGCAGCGTATCGAGATGCGCCCCGCCCAGCGTCATGTTGTAGCCCGGATCATCGGTCAGCCAGCTGGTGCGATAAGGTAGACCCTGACGGCGCGCTTCGAGGCGGGCCGTGCGCGGAATGAACTGCATCAGACCGCGCGCATTGGCATGGCTGATCGCGGCCGGGTTCATTTCGCTCTCTTGCCGTGACAGAGCCAGCATCAATGAGCGCTCAACCTGCGGTTCGCGCAACAGCGCATATTCGACGACGGGATAAGCGGCATCTGGCGCCACAACCCCCTTGGCGAGCCCCGCCTTAGCGCCGCGAACCCCGATATCGGCATAGTGATATTCACGGCCAATCTCGGCGAGCAGCTCGAAATCGTGCGGACGGGTCAGCTGATCGTCCAAGTGATAAGCGAATTTGCGGAAGGCTGCGTCCCAGCCATTCTCGGCAAACAGGCGCATGGCCTTGACCAGGGACCGACTGTGGAAGTTGGCGCGGTCTTCATCTGTCAGCGTGTAATCCGTGCTGAGATCGATGGTGCCCTGCATCGCCTTTTCAGCCGCGAGCTGGCCATAATAGGAGAACCGGTACTGCGCGGCTTCGGCATAGGCGGCCTGCGCGTCTTCGGTCTGGTTCATCGCCTCCAGCGTGCGGCCCTTCCAATAGAAGGCGCGCGACAGGCTGATTGGCGTGGATACGCCTTGCTCCAGCGCTTCGAAATGCTGCAGCGCGCGTTCTGGATTGTCCATATGACGCAGAGCAATCCAGCCAGCCGTCCATTCGGCTTCGGCAAAATCACGACCTGTGGTCATGCCATGCGGCGCTGCGAGCTCATAAGCGAGCGACCAGTCAGAATCCTTCAGGGCCACCCGCACTTGCGGATGACGCGCTTTCCACAGTCGGCTACGGCCAGCGGCAGGCACATCGGCGCCATCAATCTGGCGCAGCAGCGGAACAACGCGATCCTTAAGCCGGGCCCGGCGACGCCATTCGGCGCGATCGAACATCAGACCGGGATGTGATTGCAGCTCAGTTGAAACGGCGTCCACTGCGGCATCAACGCCGCGCGCCCGACGGATCAGCTTCGAGCGTGCATCGAGCAGCGCTCGCCAATCCGGTGTGAGCAGGGACTTCATCCGCCCCGCCGCCGTCGTCTGGCGCGTCCAGAGCAGGAAATCGACCCGCTTGCGGTGATCGTTCTGGGTCAGCTTGTTCTTGTAACGGGAATAGGTCCGCTGACTCATTTCCTTGGTCAGCGTGCGGCCGTGCCAGGCCTTGCGGACCTCGACCATGGCCTCGTCATCGCGGCCAAGTGATTCCAGCGCGCGGGCATAGATAATGTGCCCCGCCCCGCTGCGAGCGCCACCATGATTCTCGAACCAGGCGACACGGGCACGGGCATCCAGGGTGGAAAGCTCCATCACTTCTTCAGCGCGAGAGCGGATTTCAGTGATTTCCGGCCAGCCGCCCAGGCGGGTTAAAGCCCGGTCCATTTCATCGAACGACATACGCCAGTCGCGGCGCGCCCGGTACCAGGTCAGGATATCGCGCGCTGTGGTGTCGCGAATCTGCGATTCGGCCTGGCGCACCTCAAACCAGTCTGAGCGGTCGACGGCCTGCAGGCCTTCGCGCAGTAAACCGGCGTCCCGCGTCGAGATAACATCGGACGCCGCCACCAATTGTGGCTTCAGGCTCGGCGTTGACGGCACTTGCGCAGCCGCCGCCAGGCTAGACCCCAAACCAGTGGCAAGGGAGACGAGAATCAGACTGAAAAGACGGTTTCGCATGTGCTTTGACGGATTCCTTACGGTCCTTGTCGTTGATACATTCTGATTCCGGTTTATAGGCCGTATATGACCAAACTCGGACCTTTTGCGGTCCGGTTCAACCAAAAGTGTGTATCTGACAGATGTTTCATGGTTCTATTCCTGCGTTGATTACCCCATTCAAGAACGGGGCCATCGACCGCGACGCGTTCGCTAATCTGATCGAACAGCAGATTGCTGGCGGTTCCGCAGCGCTTGTGCCGTGCGGCACGACGGGCGAATCCGCCACCCTGTCCCACGATGAGCACAAGCAAGTGGTTGAGCTGTGCATCGAGGTCGCAGGTGGTCGCGTGCCAGTGATTGCAGGCGCTGGTTCGAATTCCACACGTGAAGCGATTGAGCTCACCCAGCACGCCAAGCAGGTCGGTGCCGACGCCGCCCTGGTTATCTGCCCCTATTACAACAAGCCCGATCAAGCCGGATTGGAGGCCCATTTCCAGGCCATTAATGATGCGGTTTCGATGCCCATCGTGATGTATAATGTGCCGAGCCGCACCGCCTCTGACCTTTTGCCGGAGACGCTGGGACGCCTGGCCAAGCTGCCAAACATTATCGGGATCAAGGATGCCAGCAACGATCTCGGGCGGGTCTCCTATCAGGCGGCACTGACTGCGGGCGAACAATTCACCCAATTATCGGGCGAAGACCCATCCAGCCTCGGCCATCGCGGCATGGGGGGCGCGGGGTGCATCTCGGTCACGGCGAATGTCGCGCCAGACCTCTGCGCGCAGATGCATGCTGCGTTTGATCAAGGTGATCTGGAAACCGCGCAGGCCCTGGATCAGCGGCTGATCCATATCCACCGCGCCATGTTCTTCTCGCCCTCGCCGGGTCCTGCAAAGCATGTACTGTCCAAAATGGGTGTCTGTACGGATGAGGTGCGCTTGCCCATCGTTATGCCGGACGCGGCCACGCGCGCCCGCATTGATGCCGCCATGGACGCGGCGGGACTGGGCTGATCCGATGGCCAAGACGTCTCAAACCAAAGGCCGCTCTGACGGCGTGGTCGCGGAGAATCGCCGCGCCCGCTTCGACTATGCAGTCGAGGACACGCTTGAGGCTGGCCTGATGCTGACGGGCAGCGAGGTCAAATCACTGCGCAATGGCAAGGCCAATATTGCCGAAAGCTATGCCTCGCTCGAAGAGGGCGAACTGTGGCTCATCAATGCCGACATCCCGACCTATGAAGGCGCTAATCGCTTCAATCATGCGCCGCGGCGCAAGCGCAAATTGCTGGTCTCGAAGCGCGAACGGTCGAAACTGGCTCAGTCGGTCGAGCGCGCCGGGCGGACCATTGTGCCGCTAAAGCTCTATTTCAATGAGCGCGGCATCGCCAAACTTCTGATCGGGATCGCCACCGGTAAGAAAGCGCATGACAAGCGCGAAACCTCGGCCAAGCGGGACTGGCAGCGCCAGAAAGCCCGCCTGATGAAGGAAAGCTAGGCGGTTCGGTTCAGGACTTCGGCAAAGAAGCGCGGATCGACATTGCCGCCTGTTATGACCACGCCGACGGTCTTGCCCTTGGCCTCTTCCGGCAGTCGGAACATAGCAGCGGCCAGCGCGGCGGCGCCGCCGGGTTCGACCACAAGCCGTAACTGGCGGAACGCAATCCGCATGGCCTCAAACGCATGCTGGTCCGATACGGCGCAGCCGCCAGCCAGCAAAGGTGATCCGGCGGCCCAGGTCAGATCTCCAGGCTGCGGCGTCAGAATGGCATCACATTTGGAATGCGTACCCGGCGCGTTGGCGACGATTTGGCCAGCTTCCAGCGACCGTTTCCAGTCTTCGTGACCTTCCGGTTCCGCGGTCCAGATCCGGGTCTCCGGGCTGACTTTAGAGAGCGCCAGGGCAATGCCGGTGATCAGGCCGCCGCCGCCGGTGCAACAGATCAGATGATCGAGTTCTTCATCGCGAGCCTTCACCTGCTCGGCAAACTCGAGCCCGAGTGTGCCCTGCCCGGCAATGATCAGGCGATCATCAAAGCTCGGCACCAGCACGGCGTTGCGCTCGCGCGCAATATCGGCCGCGATCTGTTCGCGATTTTCTGAATTGCGGTCATACAGGCGCACTTCCGCCCCATCGGACTCGACGCCTTCAGTCTTCACCGCTGGCGCGTCAGATGGCATGACGATCACCGCCGGCATGCCCAGACGGCGCGCCGCGCGGGCAACCCCTTGTGCATGATTGCCGGAAGAGAACGCAACCACACCGCGCTCACGTTTTTTCTTGGGGATTTGCAGCAGCCGATTGGTGGCGCCGCGCAGTTTGAAGCTTCCCGTCTGTTGCAAGCACTCGGCTTTGATCAGGACTTTCGCCCCAGCAATATTGTCAATCACGGAAGAGGTCAGCACCGGCGTCGTGTCGACATGGTCACGGATCCGCTTGCGGGCGGAGGTGACATCTCGAACTGTCGGAAGTTTAACCTTCATGACGTGCCGCTAACCTCAGGCTCAGACCCGGTCAACTTACAGTTTAGCCAGCAAAGCGCGGGCACCGTCAGCAATCTCCGGATGATCCAGCGCATGCGCCAGAACCGCCTCGAAATAGCCGAGCTTGGAACCGCAATCATAGGGCGCGCCTTCAAATTCATAGGCGAAGAAGCTCTGCATCTCCATCAGGCGCGCCATGGAATCGGTCAGCTGAATTTCGCCGCCGGCGCCGGCCCCCTGATCAGACAATAGACCAAAGATCTCAGGCTGCAGGATGTAGCGTCCGGTAATCGCGAGATTGGAGGGGGCTTCTTCACGCGGCGGCTTTTCGACCATGCCGCTCATCTCGATCAGGCGGCCATCGCGTTCGCCTTTCGGGGCGATGACGCCATAGGATGACACACGCTCTTCCGGCACCGGGTCGACGGCGATGATATTGCCGCCAACCTTGTTATAGGCATCGACCATTTGCGACAGGCAGGATTGCTCCGCCTTGACGATGACATCAGGCAGCAGGATGGCGAACGGCTCGTCACCAACAATGTCGCGGGCACACCAGATCGCATGACCAAGCCCCAGGGCTTTCTGTTGACGGGTAAAGCTCGCACCGCCCGCTGGCAGGCGCGTTTTCTCGACATCCGCCAGAATCTCAGCCTTGCTGGCTTTGCCGCGCAGATTGGTCTCGAGTTCGAATGAGAGATCGAAATAATCCTCGATCGCCCCCTTGCCGCGTCCGGTCACAAAGACAATGTGTTCAATGCCGGCTTCGATCGCCTCATCGACGACATATTGCAGCGCCGGACGGTCAACGACGGGCAGCATTTCTTTTGGAATGGCTTTGGTCGCTGGCAGGACGCGTGTTCCGAACCCGGCAACGGGCAACACAGCTTTGCGGATTGTCATGATCTGAAGCTCCGAAATCGTTTCGGGCTTTGTCTAGCGAGATTTGTGCCAAAAACCAGCGCTGATTCAGGCCAGACCACCGCCTGTGCCGCCCATCCATCCGCCAACAAAAGCGAAGGCAACGAGCAGCGACACCAGGATCACCGACATCCGGCGGCTGAGCGGCTGGTAATGCGCCTGCAGCTGATCCTGCAATTGTTTGGCTGGCGATGGCACAGGCGCGGTATCAGCGTCTTTCTCAACCGGCTTGACCGGCGCGCCTGATTTCAGCGCCGCCGCCTTCATCTTGGCATCGCCAGTATAGTGCAGATCAGATTTACGTTGCGCAGCCATGTCACGCCTCCCGAACAAGCGCTCAGCTAAGCGCAGAAGGGCTAACGCAGCCTTAAAATACCGTGACGAAATTCAGGCGCCGGGATCAGACCGTTCGCTTGGCCTTGTCCTTGGCATTGGTCGCCTCGATGGCATCCCGCGCGGCTTGCCATTCCGCATCGCCCCATTGTGCGAGGCCCGAGAAGTTGCCGCCGGTGGCATTGTACATGGCCCCATCAATGGCGATTGTCTGACCATTCACATATTCCGCCCCCGGCCCCATCAGGAAGACGGCGAGATTGACCAGTTCATGCATCTTGCCGATCCGACCCATCGGATTGACGCTGTCACGATCCATATCCTCGGTGGTCTCGGCTTGCGGGGCGAGGCGCTTGGTCATGCCTTCTGTCGGAAACGGGCCAGGCGCAATCGCATTGAAACGCAGGCCATACCGACCCCACTCTACGGCCAGTGACTGGGTCATGGTGTTGATGGCTGATTTGGACATGGCCGACGGAACGACGAACGGTCCACCATTCCAGATCCAGGTGGTCAGGATCGAGATGACATTGCCGCGCTTGCCTTCATCGATCCAGCGCTTGCCGATATTGTGGGTCATATAGAACGTGCCGCGAAACACGATATTGGCGATCGCGTCGAAGCCGCGAATGGACAGGTCCTCCGTCCGCGAGATGAAATTCCCCGCGGCATTGTTGACGAGGCCGGTCAGCGCGCCGTGATTCATCCAGATCTTGTCGGTCATGTCATTGATCGCTTCGGCGACGCGAATATCGCAGGCATGTGGCACGACCTTGCCGCCATGCGCGCTCATCAGGGCTTCTGCCGTCTCCTCGCAGACCCCGCCGCGTCGTCCGCAAATGTGGACCTCTGCCCCGAGTTTGAGAAATCCTTCGGCCATTTCCTTGCCAAGCCCGGTGCCACCGCCCGTAACCAGAACGCGCTCGCCCTGCATCAGGCCATCGCGAAACATCATTTGAGACATGTCCATTTTTCTTCCCGCCTATTTTTGTCTGTGCGGGAGAGGATAGAGCAAAGCTTACTTACGGAAAGGCAAGCTCACCAATCGCCAGAGCAACCAGATCGGCAAGACAAAGGTCGCGCCCGCCAGAGCAGGCTTCCAGAAATTGCGCGCCGCCCATCCGGCAAGACCCGCCAGCGACTGGAGGAAACGCTGCATCGCCCCCATCACATTGACGTCCGGAGAGGCCGGATCGAACTCGCTCGCCATCACGAAAAAACCAACCAGCACGCAGAGCAGTGCCAGTTTGAGCCAGCCCCACCAGCTGATGCCGAGCAGACGCAGGAGTACATGACGTTTGGCCTTGGGCAGCTTGCCTGTTCGTGCAGCCTCCTCGCCAATTGTCTCCAGCGCCGGATCGGTCATGGTCTAGGCCACTTCTTTGACGATCTCGACCTGATGCGGATACGGGATCGAGATGCCTTGCTGGTCAAAGGCTTCCTTGACCTGTTTGGTGAGGTCGAATTTGACGTCCCAATAGTCCGACGCATCGACCCAGTTGCGGGTCGCGATGTCGACCGAACTGTCGCCGAGATTGACCACCTTGGCGAACGGTTCAGGGTCGCGATGGATGCGGTCGTCGGCGTCGACGATGGATTTGATGATGCCGATGGCCTTGTCGATATCGTCGCCATAATCGATGCCGAACGTGACATCTACGCGGCGGGTGGAATAGCCGCTGAAATTCTTGATCACGCCATCAATCGCCTGACTGTTCGGAACCATGATCTGCACATTGTCCGGCGTAGCGAGCACAGTCTGGAACAGGTTGATATCCTTCACCGTCCCGGCGGCGCCCGCGGCCTCGATATAGTCGCCGAGCTTGTAGGGCCGGAAGATCATGATCATCACGCCAGAGGCAATATTGCCGAGCGCGCCCTGCAGCGACAGACCGATGGCCAGCGTCAGAGCGCCGAGTACAGCAACGAAACTGGTCGCTGGTACGCCGAACACCTGCAGGACAGCGATGAACACCGCGGCAGTGACCGCCCAGCGGACCATGGAGCCAAAGAAATTGCCGAGCGTGTCGTCAATGTTCTCCTGCTGGAGTGCAATCGAACGCACCAGACCGCCGAGCCATCCGGCTACCCTCAACCCGATGATAAGGACGATCAGCGCACCAACCGCCTGGACGCCGAAGCCGATCACCGCGTCGCCATACTCGGCCCACAAAGCCGCAAAATCGATATTGTCCATCTTCTACCCCATTAGCCTTTCGGTTTTGAACTGGTTTTGAGTCGCCACCTATCCACTCCAGAGCGCTTTTGATCCGCGATCAGGCGCTTTCTGGAGACGGGAATCACCGCCTCACGTGTCATCGCAAACACCATCATACCGCCATCCGGAAAACAGGGCGCATAGGCGTCGTCGAGCACGTTCAGCCCGCCGGTAAAAGCGCCCAGCGCCGGCATGATTAAGCGCTCGCCATCGGTGACGAAACAGGACCGGCGCAAGCTCCTCACCCGGCTCTGCACTTTCGCGCAGGGGTGCAGATGCCCGGCAATCTCGCCGCTCTCGCCGGTCGGTTCGTGACGGAAGACAATGTCGCTCACGCGCAAGACCTTGGCCGCGCGGCCGCCCAGTGCCTGTGGAGGATCCGGATCGTGATTGCCTTCGACCCAGACCCAGTCAGTGGCGCTGGTCAGAGCCTTGATCCGCGTTGTATCGCTTTCGACCAGGCGCCACTCAGCATCCCGATCGTGAAAACTGTCCCCCAGAGAGATCACCCTGGCTGGCTGATAGGCCTGGACCAGCGCCTCGACCACAGCGAGAGTTGCGCTGGTATCGTAAGGCGGCAGCATCTGCCCTGCAGCAGCGTAGGACGAACCTTTCTCGAGGTGCAGGTCAGAGACCACCAGTGTCCGCTCACGAGCCCACCAAAGCGCGCCCTCGGGCAAGGGCGTCATCAACTCTCCGCGCACATGGAGATGGGTTTCCTGGACGTGTTTTCGGGCAGCTGCGCTCATTCCGGCACCCTGACGCGCGCCGCGATCAGGGTCAATTCTGCAAGTTCAGGTTTCCGTGTGGTCATCCGAAAATTCCCATGGTCAGAGACAAAATCTGAGTTAGCTTGTGGAAAACCTATGAGTCGAATGCGCTTGTCGACTTTCCGAATGGAGCCAGGCATATGAAACTGATCAGCGACGACATCCTCGTCGATACCGGAGCCCAGGACCCGGTCCATCCGATGGTCTACCCGATGATCGAGACCGATTTTACTTTGTGGAACCCGAATTCCTGGACCCGCGGCCACCCCTATGACCTGTACAAGCAGATGCGGGGCGAGGCGCCGGTCATGTGGTCACAAATGCCGCGTGGAGGCTCCGGCTTCTGGTCCGTCTCTCGCTATGAGGACATCAAGACGGTCGAACTCGCCCCGGATGTGTTCTCTTCCCAGCGCGGGGGGATCAATCTTGCAGTGGCCGATCGCAAGCACTGGCGCCCGGAAATCCTGGTCCGCGCTGCGATGGACAATCTGATCTCCATGGATGAGCCGCAACACATGCAGATGCGAATCCAGCAGAAAGATTTCTTCATCCCGGCCTACGTGAAAGTGCTGCGCGAGAAAGTCAGCAAGAAAGTCGAGTCTTTGTGCGACGATCTCGAGGCCAAAGGTCCGGTCGTCGATTTCGTCAAAATCTTCTCCAACCAGCTGCCGCTCTACACGCTGTGCGAAATGCTCGGCGTCGACGAGGCCGACCGGCAGAAGATCGTGCACTGGATGCATTATCTCGAAATGGCGAGCCAATTCATGGCTAATCCGCTTCGCACCTTCCTGGGCGAGCCTCTCTTCCCCCTGCGCTTCAAGAAAGTGGTCGAGGAAATGTTTGCCTATGGCGCCAGCGTCATGGCCGACCGCCGCGCCAATCCCCGCGAGGACCTGCTGACCGTGATCGCACATTCGAAACTCGACGATGAATTGCTACCGCAGGAATATCTCGACGGCTCGTGGCTGCTGATCATCTTTGCTGGCAATGACACGACCCGCAATTCGCTGTCCGGCACGATCAAGCTGATGACCGAATGGCCGGACCAGCGCGCCATGGTGCTGGATGACCCGACCCTGATATCGCGCATGGCCGAAGAATCCCTGCGCTTGGTGTCGCCGGTCAAGCATATGCGTCGCACCGCGATGAAAGACACTGAGATCAATGGCCAGAAAATCGCCAAGGATGAGAAAGTCGTGATGTGGTACGGCGCGGGCAATCGCGACCCGGACATTTTCCCCAATCCCGACACGTTCGATATGATGCGCGAGAATTTCGACAAGCACATCGCCTTCGGCCATGGCGTCCACAAATGCCTCGGCTCACGCGTGGCGCAGATGCAGCTGCGTGTGGCCTATGAGCACCTATTCGACCGGTTCCCCAACATCGAGTTTACGGGCGACATCAAATACGGCCCGAGCGCCCTGGTACACGCCATCTCGAAGCTCAAAGTAAACCTCTATGGCAAAGGCAATACCCGCCCGACCCAGGTTCAGGTAAAGCGCCTGGAAACGGCCTAGGCTGAGGCTTCAAATACCGGCCAGGTGTCGACAATCTCGCCGTCTTCATAGACCGCAATATCACCGAATTGCAGGAACACCGCTTCGCTCTGATGCGGGCGGAAGAAGACGAACTCGTCTGCGGCGATCTCAAGGTCGGGCCCGCCATTCAGCATTTCCTGATTGGACGACCGTCCAAACGTGGAATTATAGCTCAGCCCAGGCGGATCGACCGGATCTGCCAGCCAGTGCCCGCCATAGATGAACACCGTCTTGTTATAGTTCGGATCCCAGGCCCGCTTGGCGCTGTCGGCAAATTCAAGCCCCGGCATACGCGTGGTCGGCAGCGACTTGATCACCGGCGTGGCAATGAAGCTGGCCGGTTGGTGCGGCTCCAGCAGTTCGCTGTCAAAATGCGTCGGCTTGACCAAGCAGGAGCCGGCGGAGATCTCGTTGGCCAGCGATGTATTTTCATAATACCGGTAGGTTGGGCTGCCCGCCGCGTTGCGCGTCAGGGATTGCATCACTTCAGGACCGAATATCTCGGCCGCCTGATCAAGTGCCGCACGATACTTCTTCCAGGCCCCGTTCAGGGCCTTGTCGCGCCAACCGAGTGTGGTTGGCAGCGCCGGAATGTGCGGCTCATAGCCCATGAATCCAGACAGTTCGAGGCGGTCATTGTCATGGATCGCCTGCAGCACTGCTTGCAGATCGGCCCCAGGCTCGAACCCGCCGCGGTGCAAGCCGACATCAAGTTCGATATTGAGCCGCAAAGTGCGATCTTCGGCAGCGGCCAGCTCGGCATATTGCTGCATCCGCTCACCGCTATCGATCAACCATTGCACGCGCTCCGCTGCTGGGGCGCTGACCTCTGTCAACGCTGCGAAATAGTTGCGCGCGGCCTGTACCGGCAGCGGCTTGCCAAGCAACTGGCCCGCCTCGGGCATGGCTTCGCTGAGCGCCGTCAGCATGGGCTGATTGAAAGTCATCAGGCGATCGGTATTCGCGCGCTGGCGGATGTGACTGATCAAAGCGAGGGACGGCAAGGACTTGGCGACAATGCGATACCCCATCCCATCCGGCAGGTGCCCGACCAGTGTATCGATATTGGCGTTCAGACGCGCACGGTCGATCACCAGGGTTGGATTGGCGATGCCAGCATTCGTCAGCGCCGCCTGGACGTCCAGGAAGTATGGACCTCTCGGTCCGCTTTCGTCTTCAGGTTTCGACATCAGCGTTGTTACTCCCACGATGGCCGCTCCGCCAAAGAGCAGAGTGCGGCGATTAACTCTAAGCATTGAATGGCTCCCCGAACAGTTCCGCCAGGTGCGGATTCAGGAACTTCCCATCCGGATCCAGGTCACGGCGCAGCTCAACGAATTCGCTGAACTGAGGATACAGCATGGCGAAATCGTCGCGCTTGAGATTGTGCCATTTGCCCCAGTGGGGGCGGCCACCATGTGTGAGGAAGATAGGCTGGAACTCGCTGAAGAAATAGTCGAACCGCTCATCCACCGCCGCGTGAATGGCGATCGACATGCGCGGCCCGCCACCGAACGGGCTGAGCCACGCATCGTCCGGCGCGATGTAGCGGATCTCCATCGGGAAGAAGGCATCCTTGCGCCGATCCATCTTCGCGATCACCTGGCGCAGGGCGGCAATGCCCTCATCGCGTGGCAAGTGGTATTCCATCTCATTGAACTTGATCGGCCTTGTCGTCGCCAGAAGTTCCAGCGAAGCGTCACTGACATCCTCGATCACGCCATTCGGCAGCGCCGATTGCGCGATCCGGCGCCGCAGCCACGGCCACCAACCAAACTGATCGCGCAGCGTTTTCAGCCCTTCCAGGGTCTCGTCATCTTCGGAGGGCTGCACGCCCGTAACCTCACCCTCATGCAGGTCATGACTGAGCGTCGCTGCCATGCCTGTGCCAGGCAGATAGAAGACTTCGAAGTTGCGATGCGCAGCGGCCCGCGCCTCCAGCTCGTCAAGGACTTGCTCGATCGGTTCAGCCCGTACGATCCTGTGCAGGTTGAAGGCGGGAACCGTCTGAACACTATACGAGGTCATCACACCAAGCGCACCGAGCGAGACTTTACCTGCGCCGAATAAGTCAGGATTGGAGGCGGCGTTGACATCGACAATCTCTCCCGCCGCAGTGACCATTCGAAAGCTGCGAATATAGTCGTGCAGTGCGGTCAGCGTCTCGCCGGTGCCGTGCGTGGCTGTCGAGAATGTTCCGGCAAGAGTCTGGTCGACTATGTCCGGCAGGTTCAGGAAAGCGCGGCCGAGCTCATGCAACTTGCTGGCGGCCTGGAACAGCGTCGTCCCCGCGCCGAACGTGGCGATTCCAGTATCAGGATCATAAGACTGCAGACCACTCAAATAGCTAACATCGAGAATCGCGCCCTCACTCGGCACCAGCCCGGAGAAAGAGTGCCCAGACCCGCGTGGGCGGATGCGATGGGCGCTGGTGCGAATATAATCAGCGAGCGCTTCCTCCGATTGCGGCGAGGCCAGATCAATCGGCGTTGCGCGTTGCGCGCCGGCCCAATTCATCCAGGATTCTTCGCCCGCCGGCGCATCGGGATAGTCGGGCGAATAGCCGTCCCGCTCAAAGTCGCGCATGCCCCAGGCCACGTGTTGGCCAACGGGGATGGCGACCGCCACTGCCGCGCCTGCTCCGACTTGCAAAAGCCGTCGTCTCGAAACGCCCATTGCCTCCTCCCTGATTAATTGATAGTTATCACTATCGTTTTAGATAAGCCTGTCAAGCATGCAGACGGCCAACGGGGAAATCATCGTGACTCTCACCACCAGCAAACGTGCAACGCCGAACCAGGACCGCTCTCAACGGACTATGGAACGCGTGCTCGAAGCGGCGGCTGAATTACTAGAGGAAGTCGGCTTCGAGCGCCTGTCGACCAATTTGATCTGCAAACGCGCCGGCCTGACGCCGCCCGCCCTCTATCGATACTTCCCAAACAAATACGCGGTTCTGAAGGAGCTTGGCGAGCGCTTGATGGCGGCCCAGAACGCCCTTCTGGATGATTGGAACCCGGGCTCGGAAGACATGGCCGCGCAGGCCGAACATTTCCTGCGCGAGACGCTCGAAGTGACGCGCCGGTTCAAGGCTGGCGGCTGGATCATGCGGTCTCTGCACGCGACGCCAGTCCTGTCCGACGTGCGCATCGACTCGCATCGACGCATGGCCCAATTGATGGCGGACAAGGCGCTGGAACGCTGGCCAGACCTGGACCGGGACGCAGCCTTTTCCAGCGCCCGGGTGGGCGTGGAGATGGGCTATGCGCTGGTCGAGATGTTGTTCGATGAACCTGCAATCGACGAAGACGCCGCCTTGCGCAACGCGGCGCAGATGCTGGCGCACAATCAAGCGATGCTATTGCAAGACATCGCGTAGTTTCCGCAAGCTTCCGCAACGTCTTGCCTTGGCCCGTCGCAGTCGATTAGGTGAGCTTTATAAAGACTGAAAAGGGACGGGCATGAAGCGCATCATCTGGAGCATTCTGGGCGTAGTCCTGGCCGCATGTTCGGGCCCGCAAGAGACGGAGCCAGAGCACATGACAAACGCGCAAGCCACCACCGACCGTCCTGCTCCGGTCACTGTTGAAGACCGGTTCGCCATTCTGGCCCTGGACTGTGTGCATCGGGAATACCCGAATAAAATCAGTCATGTGCTGCAGTCTGATGAAGACGCCCGCCCGCCGCGTGAACTAACACCGGCGTTCTATGGGTGCTTTGACTGGCACTCTTCCGTGCACGGCCACTGGCTGCTTACCCGCATCCTCGCGACTCGGCCCGAAAGTGTCTATGCCGACGAAATCCGCACCGCTCTGGCCGAGAGCTTCACTGTTGAAAACATGGTGGCCGAGCTCGCCTATTACACCACCGAGGGCCGGGCGTCCTTCGAGCGTCCATACGGCATCGCCTGGTACCTGCAACTTGTTGCGGAACTTGAAGAAAGTGACGATCCACAGCTGAATGAATGGCGCGAAACTCTTCGCCCATTGGAAGACGCCATCGTCGAGAAAACCCGCGCCTGGCTGCCGAAACTATCCTACCCGGTACGCCTCGGCACACACAATCAGACGGCCTTCGCCTTTGGACTCATGCTCGACTATGCCCGCACCGTCGGCAACACGGCATTTGCCGACGAGTTGGCGCAGAAGGCTGTCATCTTTCACCAGAGCGACACCAATTGCCCCCTTGCTTACGAGCCATCTGGCGAAGACTTCCTGTCGCCCTGTCTGATGGAAGCTGACCTGATGCGCCGGGTCCTGTCACAGCAGGATTTCGTCGTCTGGCTCGGCTATTTCCTACCGCAAATCCCGATCGATGGCAGCGGCGACTGGCTGGAGCCAGGCATCGTGCTGGACGCCTCCGACGGCAAACTGGTGCACTTGGATGGCGTAAATCTGTCCCGGGCCTGGGCGCTTGAAGGCATTGCCAGCGCCCTACCCGCTGACGATCCTCGCATTCCGGCCCTGATGGCCGCGCACGCCGTACACCGCGATGTCGGCATCGCCGCCGTCTCCGACGAGCACTATTCCGGCAGCCACTGGCTCGCGAGCTTTGCCACCTACCTCACGACACGACGCGGGATTGCAGCTGGCGGAGCAAGCGAATGAAGCTGAATTTCGGTCCGGGCGTTCTCGTCGCCGCCGCTTTTATCGGTCCCGGCACGGTCACCGCCTGCACCCTGGCCGGCGCCAATTTCGGCTTCGCTTTGATCTGGGCTCTGGTATTCGCCACGATCGCGACCATCATCCTGCAAGACATGGCCGCGCGCCTCGGCGCCGGCGCAGGTCTGGGACTAGGTGAGGCCTTGATGCAAAGTGCGCCTGCGCCAGCCGTAAAATGGGCGGCGGGCGGCCTGGTCTTCGCTGCTTTGCTGATCGGAAATTGCGCCTATGAAGGCGGCAATCTCGCAGGCGGCGCGCTCGGACTTGATGCGCTCCTGACCACTGCCTCACCGGGCCAGAACAGCCTGGTTGCCGCGCTCGCCCTGATTGCCGGTCTCGCTGTCTTGATTGGCCACTACGAGCATTTGGAAAAGCTGCTGGTGGGCCTGGTTCTGATCATGAGCGCTGCCTTTGTATTGAGCGTACTGTTCACCCGGCCGGATCTTGGCGCCCTCATGAGCGGTCTTTTGCCCCGCATCCCGGATGGCGGGACACTTACCGCGATTGCGCTAATCGGCACCACGATTGTGCCCTACAACCTGTTCCTGCACGCGGCTGCAAGCCGCAAGAAATGGCCGGACGGTGAACACACAGAACGGGCTCGCAAGGACTCTGCCTTTTCCATCGGATTGGGCGGCCTGATTTCGATCTTCATTCTCTCCACCGCTGCCACGACACTGTTCAAGACCGGACTTGAAGTCAGCAATGCCGCCGATATGGCGCGCTCCATCGAACCGGCCTTCGGCGATGCCGCGCGTTACCTAATCGGCATTGGCCTGTTCGCCGCCGGTCTGACCTCCGCCATTACCGCGCCAATGGCGACCGCTTTTGCGTTGAGCGAAATCATTGGCGGCGACGAAGCTCGAAAGTCGACTTTGTTTCGCGGCACGGCATTGTTGGTCGTGATTGTCGGTGCCGCAATCAGTCTGTCCGGTGTTCGCCCCGTCCAAATGATCCTGATCGCCCAATACGCCAATGGCCTGCTACTGCCGATCATGGCAGCCTTCCTGCTCTATGTGATGAACCGCAAAGACTTGCTGGGCGCACATGCAAATACGCTAGTGGCAAATCTTACTGGCGCGGCGATTGTCTTGATCACGCTCGGGCTTGGACTACGCTCCATCCTGCGCGCGGCAGGAGTGAGTGTATGAGCAAGTCCATCGATCTCAATGCCGACCTGGGCGAAGGCTGCGCCTTTGACGCGGAACTGATGTCGGTGGTCACGAGCTGCAATATCGCTTGCGGTGGTCACGCAGGCGATACGGACTCGATGCGTACGGCATTGCGACTTGCGAAAGCCAATGGCGTAGCGGCCGGCGCGCATCCATCCTTTCCGGATCGCGAGAATTTCGGGCGAACCCAATCCGATTTGCGCGGCGACGCCCTGGAAAGCTCGCTCAGCCAGCAGGTGCGTGACCTGCACCGCCTCGCGACCGAGGAAGGCCTCCCCCTGACGCATCTCAAACCCCATGGCGCGCTGTACAATATGGCGGCGTTGGACTCAGATCTGGCAGACAGCATTTGCTCTGTTCTGCAGGCAACGCTTCCCAGCGCGCGTCTGATCGGTCCGCCCGCCTCGCAGCTTCAGGCCGGCGCACGCGCCCACGACATCCCGTTCGTCGCTGAAGGATTTGCTGACCGGGCCTATGAGCGCGATGGTCAGTTGCGCGATCGCAAGCTGGCTGGCGCGGTGTTCCACGATCCCGAACAACAGGTCTCTCAGGCCGCTGAAATCGCCCTTAATCACCAGGTGAACACTCATGATGGCAGCATCATTCCACTGCCTGTCCAGACGCTTTGCGTTCATGGCGATACGCCTGGCGCTTTCGCGGCGGCGCGCGCCATCCGCGCCGCTCTGGAAGCACAAGAGATTTCCATATGTCCTCCGGGCTGACTCCCATTCGCATCGCTGATGATGTGTTTGAGTTCGAGGTCGCTTCGCCCGGGCATGCCCAGGCTCTGGCAAATAAGGTGCGGGCGACGGTTAAAGCTGAAGATGTCGTCGCCGGGCTGGACCGGGTCGCGGTACGATTTGATCCCGCAGATTTCGATCGGGTCACGAACCAACTCGCGACTATCATGGCTGTGCCGGCATTCGAGCCTGACACTGGGCCACCCGTCGAAATCGCCATCAAATATGGCGGAGAGTACGGCCCAGACCTGGAGCACGTGTGCGCCGCGTTGGACCTGTCGGTCGAAGTCCTGATGAAGCTTCACATGGACTGTGAACACATCGTTGAGATGATCGGCTTTACGCCGGGATTCTCCTATATTTCAGGCTTACCCGAAGGGCTGAGTGTTCCCCGGCTCGACAATCCGCGATCGCGTGTTCCCGCGGGGTCGGTCGGGATTACGGCTGGGTTTACAGGCATTTACGCCTTACATGGCCCGGGTGGCTGGCCGCTGATCGGACGAACAGACGCAGACTTGTTTCGCGCCGATC